>OKIW01000002.1_pt1 | contig 351771 bp, 300 predicted proteins | sample 1612991 | NCBI WGS metagenome assembly OKIW01 (sample SAMN04436827, study PRJEB24849) | human gut metagenome | biome: human gut; feature: NICU; material: stool | host: Homo sapiens | place: USA: Saint Louis, MO | collected 2011-06-23 | reverse complement strand
CCCGCGCGCGGGGCGCGGGGGTGAAGCCGTTAGTCGCGGAACGACGGATAATGTCCTGAGATTGATAAGCCATAATTGGTCTCCGTTTACCCTTCATCTTTCAGTTTGCAGGTTCGTTGGTTTCCTTATTCATCCCGGTCACGTAGCGTTTCTACGCTCCCGGCATTCACGGCGTCACCGCCTTCCTGCAACCTGAAATCTATTGGGTATCCACCTTTTCCACGTTCACGAGGAAAGCTTTATATTCAGGCGTCTGCGAGTTCGCGTCCCCCACCGATGGCGTCAGCGTATTGGCCAGGAATCCTTTCCGCGTCGCCCCCTCAAAACCCCAGTGGCACGGAATACCGATGGTATTCACCGTACGGCCATCAATAGTCAGCGCCTGTATTCGCTTAGTCACTACCGCTTTGGCTTTAATAAACCCGCGCTTCGACATCACTTTTACCGTGTCCCCCGCGACGATGCCCTTCTCCTTCGCCAACGCCTCGCCAATTTCAACAAACTGCTCGGGCTGAACGATGGCGTTCAGCCGCGCATGCTTGGTCCAGTGACGGAACAGTTCGGTGATTGAGTAGGTTGTCGCCACGTAGGGGAACTCATCCGCCTTGCCCATATTCGCCAGGTCATCGTGAAAGATGCGCGCTACCGGGCTGGAGACCACTTTCGGGTGCAGCGGGTTAGTGCCAATCGGCGATTCGACAGGCTCATAGTGTTCCGGGAACGGGCCATCGTTTAGTTTGTCCAGCGAGAACAGGCGCGCCACGCCTTCCGGATTCATGATAAACGGCCCGACGTTGGTGCCCGGCGCCGCCTGGCTATAGTCGGCGACGTCCATACCGGTCCAGCGTTTGCCGTCCCAGTTCAGCAGCGAGCGCTGCGGATCCCAGGGTTTACCCGCCGGGTCCGCGGAGGCGCGGTTGTAGAGGATGCGGCGGTTCGCCGGCCAGGACCATGCCCAGCCGGGTGTACAGCCTAAACCATACGGGTCGCTATTATCGCGGTTCGCCATCTGATTGCCCTGCTCGGTCCAGCAGCCGCAATAAACCCAGCAGTAGCTGCTGGTTGAACCGTCATCTTTTAGCTGCGCGAAGCTGCTCAGCTGCTGGCCTTTTTTGATAACCACCCGGCCCTGCTCGTCAACGATATCGCGCAGCGCCTTGCCGTTGGCCTCCCTGGCGACCTCTTCCGGCTGCGGGTCGAGGGGATCGTGATAATCCCAGGACATATTCAGCACCGGCGCCGGGTTTGCGCCGCCCTCTTGCCGATACAGATCGCGCAGGCGCATAAACAGGCGACCGAGAATTTTGCCATCGTGGAGCGCTTCGCCCGGCGGTTCGGCCGCCGCCCAGTGCCACTGCAGCCAGCGGCCCGAATTAGCGATCGAACCGTTCTCTTCGGCGAAGCAGGAGGACGGGAGGCGGAAGACTTCGGTCTGGATATCTGCAGGACGCACGTCGTTCATTTCGCCGTGGTTCTGCCAGAAATTCGACGACTCGGTCACCAACGGATCGATCACCACCAGATATTTAAGCTTCGCCAGCGCGCGGGCGGATTTGTTTTTATCCGGGAACGCCGCCAGCGGGTTAAATCCCTGCACCACGTAGCCGTTGATTTTGCCCTGGGCCATCAGCTCGGCCTGGGTCATGACATCGTATAAACGATCCCATTTCGGCAGCCAGTCATAGCCCCAGCTGTTTTCCGCGGTTGCGGCATCGCCCCAGAAGCTTTTCATCATGCTGACGAAAAGCTTCGGCGTATTTTGCCAGTAATTCACTTCGTTCACGCCCAGCGCCGCGGGGGTGATTTGTGAAATATAGCTCTGATAATCAACCTGTTTTTCCGACGGTAGCGGCATATATCCCGGCAGATTGGTCGAAAGCAGTCCCAGGTCGGTATAGCCCTGAATATTGGAGTGCCCGCGCAGCGCGTTAACGCCGCCGCCTGCCATGCCGATATTGCCCAACAGCAGCTGTAGCATCGCGGCCGCGCGGATAGTTTGCGCTCCGGTGGTGTGATGGGTCCAACCGAGGGCATACAGGATTGTCGCGGTTCGATTCGCAGCGCTGGTGCTGGCTAACAGTTCGCAAATGCGCTGAAAATCGTGTAAAGAGGTGCCGCACAGGCGGTTGACAAGTTCCGGCGTATAGCGCTCAACGTGCTGTTTCAATAGATTCCAGACGCAGCGCGGATGGTTCCACGTATCATCGCGCCTGGCGTAGCCGTTAGCGTCGAGTTCATAGTTCCAGCTGACTTTATCGTACTGACGCTTCTGCGGATCAAAGCCGCTAAACAGCCCCTCGTCGAAATCATAATCTTCCCGCACGATCATGCTGGCGTTGGTGTAGTGACGCACGTACTCATGCTGTATCCGATCGTGTTCGATCAGATAGCGGATCGCGCCGAGCAGGAAAGCGCTGTCGGAGCCGGCGCGAATGGGCGCGTACAGGTCAGCCACCGCCGCGCTGCGGTTAAAGCGCGGATCAACGACGATAACGGTCGCATTATTTTTAATTTTGGCTTCGATAACCCATTTGAACCCTACCGGATGCGCTTCCGCCGCGTTGCCGCCCATAATCAGCACCACATTGGCGTTTTTAATATCCACCCAGTTGTTGGTCATCGCCCCACGACCAAAGGTTGGCGCCAGCGCCGATACCGTCGGGCCGTGGCAAAGGCGCGCCTGGCAGTCAATCGATACCATCCCCAGCGCGCGGGTAAATTTACCGTCAAGGATCCCGGTTTCATTACTCGCCGCCGAAGAGCACAGCATGCTGGTTGAGGTCCAGCGGTTGACGGTGACGCCCTGGGCATTCTTTTCGATAAAGTTGGCGTCGCGGTCATCTTTCATCAATCGCGCGATACGATCGATGGCCTCATCCCAGCTTATACGCGTCCACTTATCCGAGCCCGGCGCGCGGTACTCCGGATAGCGTAATCGGTTATCGCTGTGAATATAGTCCAGTACGCCTGCGCCTTTTGGGCACAGCGACCCGCGGCTCACGGGATGATCGGGGTCGCCTTCGACGTGATAAATGCGTTCACGCACGTTTTTGGCGTTATCTCCGAAGCTGTACATGAGGATCCCGCAGCCGACTGAACAGTAGGTGCAGTTATTACGGGTTTCTTTAGCTTTTAAGAGTTTATATTGACGCGTCTCTGCGTGAGCGGAAAACGAGGGAAGAAAACCAAGCGATGCTACGGTCGTCCCTGCCATACCACCCGCGCAGATGCGAAAGAACTGCCTGCGACTGAGCTCCATTGTGCCTCCAGCTTAAACTTAAGACAGGAAAAGGGACAATGATTATACGGGTATTTTTGACTTTTGCATCTGCTGTTAACATTTACGACAAATAATAAACAATCAATCCTTTTTATTTCAATTAGTTAAAATCAGTCGCTTTAAAACAGCGGCCAGGAATGTTAACACCATGCTAATCATTGTTATCCCCTGCCGTCAGCAATCCTTCGAACCGTACCTAACCTCATTCGACGATGCGGGCAATGCGCCGCCTTTATCCGGCCATCAATAACAACGGTAATTAACGTTTAATATAACTATCTGGTTTTATATGCGCTGCTTAAATAATTTATTGTCAATTTTTATATAACTATCGCGTGAATTCATGGCATAACATCATAAAACCGTATGTCGCGACTGAACTTTCCGCTTGCTTATTATCCAACTCCCCCATACGTTAACTTTTATTAAGAATTTTCTTACAGCAGGTCTGGCCAGTTCTCCGGCATGTAGATAACGCTGGAATAATATCTTCGGCACCAGCAGAATGCTGCGTTGTCCAGCCCTACACGTATATTTGCCGAATGGCGGAGGGTTATCTGTGCCAGTAGCAGAGTCCCTGTTCATTTTTACCGTACTGATTTATTAATCCATGCCATAAGGGGGCGTGATTGTATCGTTTGTGCGCTTTTTTTGATCTTATTCGCAGGAGCCACAGCGCGTATTTCTGGGCAATGTGCGGCGTCATCATTTCCCTGCTGTGGTGGGCGCCGGCGCGCGCGGAAGTCCGGCAGTTGGGTATCGATATCCCGGTCTACTGGTACGCCGACGCCAGCGATACAATGTCCCTCGACGCCTTTCTTTCGCTGCCAGAGGAGGCGCTAAAAACGGCGCCGCTTATCCCGTCGTTCGGCTATTCGTCAAAGACCTACTGGCTACGCACTTCGCTCCCGGCGGCCTGGTTTGCTGGCGAACAGCGCTGGCTGCAGCTCGGTCCGTCGTTTGTCGATCGCTTGACCGTTTTTTATCGCCCCTACGCTAGCGATGCCCCCTGGAAACAAAAAGAGTTTGGCGACCACGCTTCTGCCCGCGATAACGATCTCGACTACCGCGAAAGCGTGCTAATTTTACCGCCCCCGCCCACGGCGGCTGGCTACGAGATGGTCTTCCGTCTCCAGAGCACCAGCACCCTGATCCTGCTGGCGACGCTCTCGTCACCGCAGGAGTTCGTACGTTCGGCCACCCTCGATACCGCCTTCTGGAGTTTCTATTTTGGCCTGGCGGTGATTGCCAGCGGTATCGCCCTGTGGCTTGCCGTCGCGCTGCGCCGACGCCTGCTGTGGGGGATCTGCCTGTTCTCGCTCAACTATCCGCTCGTCGCGGCCCTTCATGGCTACCCGGAATGGCTCTTTGGCGACGCCCTACTGCCGGTGCAGGATTACATGATTAGCTGCCTGTCGCTGGTGAGCTATGCCACCGCGCTGTGGTTACATAGCGAAGTTTTCGATTTGAAGAAAAACATGCCGCGGCTGTATCAACTGCTGCTGGCGGCGATCGCCTTAAACATTATTCTGCAAATCAGTATCCCGCTAGGGTTTTACGGCCAGGCAATGCAGATTGAAGCGGGGATATTCTTCATCGCCGCGCCAATTCTGTTGATCACCTCATGGATGCTGTGGCGGCGCAAAGCGGTTGATATCAATACCCTGTTGTTGGGGCTGCTGCCGCCGGTATACGTGGTCTCCGCCGGGCTGGCGCTGCTCTCTATCCACGGCGTCATTCCGTTTCATAACATGGTTTATTCCACCTGGCAGTACGCGCTGATTATCCACATCGTCACCGTCCTGATCATTGCGGTGCTGCGGGTGCGGGCGGAAAACCGTACCCTGGTGCGCAAGCAGCAGCTGGCGCGGGAGCTACAGATTGAACGCGAGGCCAGCTTCCACCAGCGCCAGTTTATGGGAATGGTGGCGCATGAGTTCAGAACGCCGCTGGCGATCCTCCAGGCCGCGCTGGAAAATCTGCGCCTGAGTCCCGCAACCGTCACCCAGAGCTTGCGCCTCGATCGCATGCAGCGCGCGACAACCCGCCTGGTGCAGCTCACCGATAACTGCCTGGCCGACGCCCGCCTCTCCTCCCGAGACCTGCACGCCGACAAGCAGGATGCCGAACTGCTGCCGGTCATCCATATGGCGGCGACCGTCGTAGATCTTTCGCTTAATCATTATTTGAATGTCACCCTTGAGGGGCAAACTGTCGGCCCGCAATCCCCTTCACCGGTGCTGTTTATTGATAGCGGGCTGCTGTGTATTGCGATCGCCAACCTGCTCGATAACGCGGTTAAATATGCCGCAGCCGGGGAGATAAGAGTCGAGATTTATCAGCAGGAAAAGCACGTTGAATTACGCATTGGCGATCGCGGTCCCGGCATCCCGCCGGAACAGGTCGAGCATATTTACGAGCGCTATCGACGCGGCGAAACTCACACCACAACGCCTGCCGGGACCGGCCTTGGGCTGTACGTCGCCCGACAAATCATCCAGGCCCACGGCGGGGACCTATGGCTGGCAGAAAATAGCTCAGCCGGATGCGAATTTGCGCTCACTCTCCCGCTGACGGGACAGCAGAAGGACAAACCATGACATTACGCGTAGCTATCATCGAAGATAGCGCAGATCTACTCGACGAGCTGCTGGCTTTTCTGCGCCATCGCGGCTTCGACGCCTGGGGCGTCGGCAGCGCCGAGGCCTTCTGGCGGCAGCTGCATCGCGATCCGGTCGATATCGTACTTATCGATATTGGCCTGCCGGGCGAAGACGGGTTTAGCGTGCTGGACTATCTGCACGAGATTGGCCAGTTCGGCCTGGTCGTCATTACCGCCAGAGGGCATGAGCAGGATCGGCTCCAGGCCTTAAACGCCGGCGCCGACCTCTATCTCATCAAGCCGGTCAACTTTTCCGACCTCGCGGAGAGCATCCACGCGCTGGGCTCCCGGCTTCGCCAGCAACAACCGGCGGAAAGCGTCACTCCGGCGCCATTAGCGGAGCGGTCAGCCCCTTCCCACTGGATACTCCAGAGCGAGCGCCTGGTGGCGCCATCGGGGCGGATCCTGCCGCTAACACAGCAAGAGTACCGGCTGCTGGAAGTCTTAATGCGTAACCGCAATGAAGTGTGCAGCAAAGTTGACCTGCACACTTCTCTGTTTACCGATGAGGGCGAACCGGAACTGCACCGCATCGACGTGGTGATCAGCCGCCTGCGGCACAAGGCCCGCCTGCAGGGCATCACCCTGCCGATTCGCGCGATTTTTGGCAAAGGGCTGGCGTTTCTCTCTTGACCTTTTCCCAGCCGGCAGCGGCGGCGCTGCCGGCTATTGTTCCGCCATCCGCCCGGAGTGATGACTAGTATGTTTCCAGCCTGGTGTTTCTTGTTAATTTTTTTCAGTTTTTGAGAGGATTGAGAGAAATGAGACTGACAGCACATTAAGAATTTTCTTACATTGACAGGGCGTCGTGAGCGTTTTGCCCCACAGCGGCTGAGCTAACAGGCTATTGCTGAATTTAGCACAAGCCGAATGCAGGCCGTTTGTCAGGCGCTTTTCGTTCGCGCATCGCGAGCACGGTTTAACGAAGAGTATAAAAATATTCGCGTGCCTGTGAGGTACATTTTTAAAACCAAAAATTAAGTTAAAGGATCTCAATTATGGCCATGCAAACATGGTTAGCCTTATTACTGTGCATATTTTGCCTTTGCGTTTCTGTTTATAGTCTGGTGTCGTATATCCGCGACAGGCGAAAACAGAAATTTCCATTTTCAGCAAAGAACTCTACGCGCAGAAAATAACTAAAGCCACATTAATAATAACGAAATCTGCATAGCAACAATCACCGCATACGCCCGGAGGATTGATCACAACATGGCGTTATGTTGATATATCAGGGAAATAACGCCATGAAAAAAGTAAACATCGCAATCAACACCAGAAATACCTTTCTCAGAGAATCATTGGTTTCCGTCGTCAATGAGCTCATCAGCCGCAGCGGTAATCTCAAAGTCGCTTTTTCTTATAAGCATAATGATTTTTTAGATAAAGATATCATCATCGCTGAAGTTCTCCCCGGCGAAATCTATCTGTGCAATACCAGCATAAAGAACCGTAAACAAAATAGTTCGGTGATTATCCTGCACAGCTATGACAAGTTACCGGAAAAAGAGCTGATCGTTAACTGTCTCAAGGGCGTTATCTTTGTCTCTATCAAATCGGTCAATATCGATAAAATGTTCGAAATTATTGCCCAGGAGCTAAAAAGGAGCGAAATTCCTCCCGACGCGCAGAGAAGCGACTCCACGCTCGTCTGCACCCATTGCCCGCATAAAATGCTCTCCAAATCGCAGGCTGCCGTCGCCACTGGCATCATCGATGGCTTTGATATCATTAAAATTTCTGCCCTCAACAAAGTCACCCCTAAAACCATCACCTGGCACAAAAGCAAAATCATGGAAAAATACAGTCTTAATAACAATCATGACTTTTTCCAGTTCATTAACTTGTTAAAAGAGCGCTGGTAAGCTCGCGCCCGCGCCCGCCGGTGAGCGCATTCTGGACGTTAAAATTAGGAATTTGACGGCTTGTCAGCGACGGGATTCCGAAAAAGATCGGTAACCTCAAAAACATCTACTCAGGGGTAACAGGCTGCGGGTACCATTACCCGGTTCCTCAATGTAAAAATACCGGAGCGTATTTTTATATAATAAGAACAACGTCTTTATCGAGGAATCTGTTACTTCGTCACATTGCCCCTTGCGTGCCTGTTAGGGGCCTCTTTTTCACTGCGGAACGCGCCCCCGTCAGAGAGGGCGCGCGACGATCAGGCTTCGGCCTGCTGAGGCGCGACTTCAGCCTCCGGGACCTCTTCCTGCAGTTGACCTTCATTTTTTGACAGCATCGCCGTCGCAATCCCGTTACCCAGCACGTTAATCGCTGAGCGCCCCATATCAAGGAAATGGTCAATGCCCATCAGCAGCAAAATACCCGCCACCGGAATATTGAAGCTCGGGATGGTGGCGGCCAGCACCACCAGCGCCGAACGCGGTACCCCGGCAATCCCTTTCGAGGCCAGCATCAGCGTCAGCATCATCACGGTAATTTCGCTAAAGCTCAGCTGAACATTATAGGCCTGAGCGATAAACATGGCGGCAAAAGAGCAGTACACCATTGAGCCGACCAGGTTAAAGGAGTAGCCGATGGGCAGCACAAACGACGCGATATTTCGCGAGCAGCCAAATTCCACCAGGCGCTCCAGGGTCTTCGGATAGGCCGCTTCGGAACTGCTGGTGGTGAACGCCACCAGCACCGGGTCTTTCAGCATATTCAGCAGGCGAAAAACCTCTTTCTTGAGCACCATATACCCTACCGCCAGCAGCACCGCGCTGGTCAGCAGGATCGCGACATAGTATCCGCCGATAAACGAGGCATAGTTAAGCAGGATCCCCAGCCCCTGCGAGGCGATAACCGAAGAGATAGCGGCGAAAATCGCCAGCGGCGCGACGTACATCACGTACCCGGTCACCTTCAGCATAATGTGGGAAACCACGTTGAGCGCCGCCACCAGCGGGGCATTGAATTTCTCTCCCAGCGACGCCCCGGCGATACCGAAGAACATTGAGAACACCACGATTTGCAGAATCTCGTTGCTGGCCATCGCTTCGGTAATGCTGGTTGGGATGGTATGGGTCAGAAAGCCTTTCAGGCTCATCCCGCTCACCGCCAGCCCGGTATCCACGGATTCTTTCGGGATCGCCAGGTTCAGGCCGGCGCCGGGATGCTCGAGGGTAACGATCACCAGCCCGACCAGAATGGAGAGAATTGACGAGGTAATAAACCACACCATGGCTTTACCGCCGACCCGGCCAATGGTCGCCGTTTCGCCAAGGCGCATAATACCGACCGTCAGGGTACTGAAGACTAACGGCGCAATCACCATTTTAATCAGGCGCAGGAACACATCGGTCAGCAGCGTAATGTTTTCCGACCATGCGGTTATGGTCGTTTGCCCGGCGTAAGCGTGGATGGCCGCACCGGAGAGGATCCCCAGCAGCATGAAGATGACGATGAACAGCGTGAGTTTGTTTGCACTTGCCACAAAAATTAACCCCTGATTTATTTAACGTGTTGTTTTTTAATGTATATATATTTTAATTATTGAAATACATTAAACATTCACCACATAAATTGAATAAAAGCAGGCGGGGTTACAACTCTTTTTTAGTTTTTATAGTAAAAGTTAATGTACTGGTTGATATGCATCAAACCGCGTCGTGCCGCCGGTAAGATGAAAAAGGCGCCGGCGTCAGAGACCAACCGGCGCAAAGAGGCATTAGCGTTTTACGGTATCCTCCAGGAAGAAACGTCCCAGCGGATTCTGATAAAAACCATCGATATTTTTGCGGCTGACGTTACGGTACGGGCTGTAGTAGAGGTCAACCCAGTTCACGTCGGCCTTAGCCATTTTTTGCAGGTCGATATACATCTGCTCGCGCTTTTTACCGTCCATTTCGACGCGCGCGGCAGCCACCAGCGCTTTTACCTGCTCGTTATGATAGCGGGTCATATAGTTCATATTGGCATCGTGACCAAGCACGAAAGTGGTTTTCTGATCGGGGTCGAGAATATCGTTGGTCCAGTACATCACCGAAATATCGTACTCTCCGGCCACCAGCATATCCCAGCTCTGGCTCGGGTCGACTTTTTGCAAATTCACCGTCACCCCGGCTTTCGCCAGCTGCTGTTGCAACAAAATGGCAATCTGCTCATCGACTTCATCCCCGGCGTTGACCACGTAGTTCAGCTTCAGATCGGCAGCGCCCGCCGCTTTTAGCATCGCTTTGGCCTTCTGCGGATCGTAAGGCCGACGAAGATTATCCTGATAGTGGTAAAGCGCCCCGGCGGGAATATAGGAGTTGGCCACCTGGCCGTAGCCAAAGGTCACGGTCTTCACGATCGCGTCTTTATCAATCGCGAAGTCCAGCGCCTGGCGCACCTCTACCTTGCCCAGCGCGCCGTGAGAATGGTTGATCAGCAGATGGTCCTCGCGCGTGGAGGGGTCCAGCTCCACCTTCAGATTGGCATCCTTTTGTAACGATGCAATGCGCGAGAAAGGCACGGTCAGCGCGGCGTCGAGCTCGCCGGCCTGCACCTTCAGCATGCGGGTATTATCGTCCGGAATGGTTAACCACTCCACGCCATCGAGGCTAACGTTTTTCGCCTGCCAGAAGTGCGGGTTCTTCACCAGCACGATCTTTTCCCCGCGCAGCCACTCTTTCACGCTAAACGCGCCGGAGCCCACGGGTTTTTCGGCAAACGCCTCTTCGCCTTCCGCTTTCATCGCCTTCTGCGAAATCACCGAGGCGTTCGGCAGGGCAAGCTGCGACAAGAACGGCGCTGAAGGCGATTTCAGCGTCACTACCAGCGTGCGCGGGTCCGGGGCTTCCGCTTTGGCAATAATGCTATAGGAGTCGCGCCACAGCGAGCCTTCATCATCGCGGATACGAATTAAGCTAAACGCCGCATCGCTGGCGGTCAGCGGTGTGCCGTCAGAGAAGGTCGTGTCGCGAATTTTAAAAGTGTAGACCTTGCCATCCGGAGAAATCGTCCAGCTCTCAGCCACGCCCGGCTCCAGCTTCGTCCCGCTCTTATCTACCCGCACCAGCGGGTCAAAAACGTTGGAAAAGACCCAGTTATCCGCGTTTTGCGCCGATTTTATCGGGTCAAACGTGGTGCTGTCCTCCCGGCGGCCAATGGTCAATACCCCCGCCGCCTGGGCCATTTCGCTCACCACGCTAAGCGCCAGAAAAACGCTCGCCGCCAGTAACTTAACTTGCCTGTGCTTCATCAAAAGATCCCCCTGTTAAAGGAAAAACGGTCTCATCACCCGCGAGGTTGAGCACGCAGGCATAAGCGCGGTCGGCAATCTGCCGGGTTGGTGGTGGTGCGCCGGTGCGGCACTGCACCTGCGCATAAGGGCAGCGCGGATGAAATGCACAGCCTTGTGGAACGGCAACGGGGCTGGGCGGCTCGCCCCCCAGCAAATTCTTCGGTAGGGGTTTATCCGGGTCGATTTCCGGGATCGCCGAGACCAGCGCGGCGGTATAAGGATGCAGCGGACGGGTGAAGACCGCCTCTGCCGGCCCCTCCTCCACAATCCGCCCAAGGTACATTACCGCCACCCGATCGCAGAGCCGCCGCACAATCGCCAGATCGTGGGCGATAAACAGAATCGCCAGCCCCATCTTCTCCCGCAGCTCCATCAGCAGGTTGACGATCTGTCCCTGAATAGAGACGTCCAGCGCCGCGACGCACTCATCGGCCACGATCAGTCGCGGCTCCATGGCCAGCGCTCTGGCAATACCGACGCGCTGGCACTGGCCGCCGCTAAGCTGGGCTGGTTTCGCGCTGGCCTGCTGCGGACGCAGGCCGACCAGGGTGAGCAGTTCTGCTACCCGCAGCGCCTCCTGCCCGCGGGGCACTTTTTGATGCACGCGCAGCACCTCGGCGATGCTCTCTCCCACGGTCTGCCGGGGGTTTAACGAGGCAAAGGGATCCTGGAAAATCATCGCGCTTTGCTGGCGCAGACGGGCGATATCGCTGGTTAAGCCATGGGTAATACGCTGCCCCTCGAACCGCACCTCGCCATCGGCTACCCGTTCAAGCTGTAACAGCGCTCGGCCAAGCGTGCTCTTGCCGCTGCCGGACTCGCCGACCAGACCGAGCGTTTCGCCAGGAAAGATCTGCATCGTGACCTGGTTCACCGCGTGCACGACCCGCTTCGGCTGCCAAAGACCGCCCGATACCGGGAAGGTGACGCAAAGATTATCGGCCTCAAGCAGCGGCCAGTGAGCGTTAACCATTATCCCTCCTGCCGGGTCAGCGTGGGTAACCGGTGATGACAAGCCACCGCGTGGCTATGGCGATCCTGTCCGTAATGCAGCGGCGGCTGCTGCAGGCACGCTTCATCGGCGCGGCGGCAGCGCGGATGAAAGCGACAGCCTGATGTAAAGTGGTCGGCGCTCGGCGGCTGGCCGTCGATGATCGTCAGCCTCCCCCGTCCGCCTTCGCTGGCCGGCTGACAATCAATAAGTCCGCGGGTATAAGGGTGCAGCGGCCCGGCGAGCACTTCGCGTTTGTCGCCCACCTCGCAGAGCCTGCCGCCGTACATCACCGCGATCCGGTCGCAGGTTTGCGCCACCACCCCGAGATCGTGGGTGATCATAATGACCGCCAGCCCCAGCTCGGCACGCAGGTCGCTGAGCAGGCGCAAAATCTGCATCTGCACGGTGACGTCCAGCGCGGTCGTCGGTTCGTCGGCAATCAGCAGCCGCGGTTCCGGCGCGAGGGCGACGGCGATCATCGCCCGCTGGCGCATCCCGCCGGAAAATTCGTGCGGATAGCTATTGAGCCGATTCTGCGGGTCCGGGATGCCGACCTGGCGCAGCAGGGCCAGCGCATCCTCCCGCGCCTGACGGCGGTTTGCCGAAAAATGGAGGCGCCGGCTTTCCGCGATCTGCTCCCCAATGGTCATCACCGGATTGAGATGGCTGGTCGGGTTCTGGAAAATCATACCGATTTCCCGCCCGCGCACCGCCGACATTTGCCCTTCGCTGAGGGGCAAAATATCCCGGCCGTCGAGCACAACCTCACCGCCGCTAATCCGCAGTCCGTCCCCCGGCAGCAGGCGCATCAGCGCCCGGCAGGTCACGGTTTTTCCCGACCCGCTTTCGCCAACCAGCCCCAGCATCTCCCCGGCTTCAAGCGCGAATGAGACGTTATCGACCAGCGCGATATCCTCGCCGCGCGTAACCGTCAGGCGATTCACCTTCAGCAAACTCATCCCCGTCCTCCTAACTTGTCGCCGAGCCCATCGGCCAGCAGGCTAAAGCCCATCGCCAGCAGCACGATGGCGAGCCCAGGAAAGGTGGTTATCCACCATGCGGTAGTGATAAAGCTCTGCCCTTCGGCCACCATAACGCCCCATTCGGCGGTTGGCGGCTGCACGCCGAGCCCGAGATAGCTCACCGCAGCTCCGTTCAGCAGCACCAGTACGCAGTCGGACATCGAAAAAACGATCGCTCCGGTTAGCGCGTTCGGCAGCAGATGGCGGAACAAAATCCGCAGATGGCCGTAGCCCAGACTGCGGGCCGCCAGAATAAAATCGCGCTGTTTCAGCGTCAGTACCTGAGCGCGCACCAGCCGGGCGTATGAGACCCAGCCCACCATCGCCATCGCGATGTAAAAGCTGCTCAGCCCCGGCCCGAGAATGGCGATGATTGCCAGCATCAGCACCAGAAACGGAAAGGCCAGCACGATATCAATAACCCGCATCACCAGCGCATCGACCACGCCGCCAGAATAGCCGGCAAGCGCCCCCAGCGCGGTGCCGAGCATAAAGGGGAACAGCACCCCCAGCAGGCAGATTTGTAGATCGACCCGCGCTCCCCACAGCACGCGGGAAAAAACGTCGCGGCCAAAGTTGTCGGTACCGAAGAGATGCGCGCCGCCCGGCGACAGCAGGCTGGAAGAGGCGTCCTGGGCAATCGGATCGAACGGCGCGATCCACGGCGCCAGACAGGCGACCAGCAGCCATAGCCCGACGATCGCCAGTCCGGCACAGAGCGCCTGCTGACGCGGGATAGCCCGTTGACGCAGGCGGGAAAACGTCGCTATCGCCTTCATAGTTTTATCCTCGGGTCGAGGGCCACGGTCAGAATATCCGCCAGCAGGCTGACCGCTACGGTCGCGAGAGCAAAGACCATCACCACGCCCTGTACCACCATGTAGTCGCGGCTAAAAATCGCTTTAACCAACAGCTGTCCGAGGCCAGGGATGGCAAACACGCTTTCGATCACCACCGTACTGCCGATGAGCCAGCCAATATTCACCGCCAGCAGATTGATGGTCGGCACCAGAGAGTTCGGCAGCACGTGCCGCCAGAAGATACGTCTTTCCTGCTGCCCCCGCGCCCGGGCCGCCACCACATAGTCGCTATTCATCTCCATCAGCAGGCTGGCGCGCAGGTTGCGAATCAATACCGCCGACAGCGCCAGCGCCACGGTCAGGCACGGCAGAACCATATGGTGCAGCTGGTCTAAAAAATCGCTGCCGTAGCCGGAGACCGGAAACCAGCCGAGCACGATACTGAACAGCAGAATCAACATGATACCGAGCCAGAACGCCGGAAACCCGAGCCCGGCGGTCGTAAACAGACGAATCAGCCGATCGGCGAGGCGCCCGCGCTGGCGGGCGGCTATCGCCGCCAGCGGTACCGTCAACGCTATTGCCAGCAGAACGCTGCCGAGCACCAGCCATAGCGTCGGTTCCAGACGCGAAGTAATCAGCTTCAGGGTATCGACCCGGTAAACAATTGACTTACCCAGCTCGCCCTGCAGCAGATTGCGCAGAAAATAGCCGTACTGAACCCACAGCGGTTCATCAAGGCCAAACTGCGCGCGGATGCGGGCCAGCGCCGCCGGCGTGCTGCGCACCCCGAGCAGAATACGCGCCGGATCGCCTGGGATGGCGCGCACCATCATGAAGGTGATCAGGCTGATACCCAGCAGAACCGGCAGCAGCTGTAGCGGGCGAAGAAGCAAAAAGCGGTAACGGTGCATCAACAGCCTCCCGCGTCGCGCTGGCGCGCCAGAAAATCGAGCAGCACCGGGTAGTAAGCCTGCGGCTCTTCGTAAAACGGCATATGGCTGCTGTTGGCAAAAATGGCTATTTCGGCGTTCGCCAGCCCCTGCTTCATTTTCAGGGCGCAGGCGGGCGTCAGTTCATCGTGCTGGCCGCTGGTGATCAGACAGGGCGCGCGGATTGACGCCAGTTCAGCGCTGCGGTTCCAGTTTTTCAAATTGCCGGTATAGAGGAATTCGTTCGGCCCCTGCATGGTGGTATACGGCCCCATATTCCAGTCCCCAAGCGAGCGGATAACCGGCTCTGGCCAGACGTCAAGACGGCACACGTGGCGATAATTCAGCAGAGTAATCGCCGCCTGATAGGCCGGATGATCCAACCAGCCGAGCGCTTCGTAGCGCTGCATCATCGCGACGGTTTCTGGCCCCAGCGCCCCGCGCAGACGGTTTAGCTCCTGCACCAGATGCGGCATATCAGCGACGGTGTTTTCCAGAATCAGCGAGCGAATTGCGCCAGGATGGTGCAACGCCACTTCAATCGCCAGCCATCCGCCCCACGAGTGACCAAGCAGATGCACCTTACCGAGCCCCAGCGCCTGACGCACGGTCTCCACTTCACGCACGTAGCGCGCCATCGTCCACAGGCTGGCATCATCCGGCCGATCGGACTTGCCGGTACCCAACTGGTCAAACGCGATCACCCGATAACCGTGAAGCTTCAGGCAGGAGTGGGCTTCGCGCAGATAATCGCAGGGCAGCCCCGGCCCGCCGTTGAGGCAGAGAACGGTCTCCTCGCCGTCGCCAAACTGATAGGCCACGACGTTATATCCCTCCACCGCAATGTTATGGCACTGATCGGGCGCTATTTCGCTCCACATGGTGTACTCCTCATCATCAATAGCGCGGTTCTGGCGTTGCGTTAACGCTAACGGCAACGCCGGAGGCTGAACAGTTAGCAAAAATACTAGTTTTGCGCGGCGCCGGTGCGGCACCGGAATTGCATGCCTTTTGCGCTAACTATTGACGGATTTGCACAAATCGTGCCCGTCGCAGGTCTCGTTTTAGATGAAGGGGGTTATATGCGACTGGAATTTGAACGCCCCGGCAGCGCGCGGGCGGCCAGCCTGGATGAGGCATTCAGCGGACTTTTTCACGCCACCCGGAAGTTAGGATTTGACGCGGTCATTTACGACTACACGCCGGTCCCGCGTTCTCTGGAAGGGGAGCTGATTACGCCTTCGCTGCTGAAAACGTGCAATGTGCCGGAAGATATGCGCCAGCTATGGTGCGAGCGCGGATATTACCAGGTTGATCCGGTGCAGCACTGCGCGCTAGAAAGCTGCGCGCCTTTTGTCTGGTCCTATCAACGACCGGACAACAGCATGCTGCGCGGGAGGTTGAACAATCACGCCACCGCGGTCACCGACTATATGCGCGAACATAATATGCCCTGCGGGGCGACGGTTCCCCTGCATCTCCCCAACGGCAGTTTCGTCACTCTCACCGGCATCCATACCGGCCAGCGTCAGGAACAGGAAATCAGCGCCACCCTGGCGCAGCTGATGCTGCTCGCCCACCAGTTTCAGGAGTCGGCGTTTCCGCTGTTCGACAGCACCCTGCTTACCTGCCGTCATGTGAAGCTAAGCAACCGCGAGCGCGAATGCCTGGCGTGGTCCGCCGAAGGACTTACCGCCAAAGAGATCGCCCGCAAGCTGCACCGCTCGGTGGCGACGGTGACGCTGCATCTTAATACCGCAGCCAAAAAGCTCGGCGCCAGCAACCGCGTACAGGCGGTAGTCCGCGCCCTGCACTACCGTCTGCTCGACAGCTAAGAACTAGCATTTTTGCTAGTGTTCAGCCGCGGTTGCCACCCTTTACCCTGAAAGCCGGTCCACTTAGCAGGGTAAAGATGATTCATGTATACCATCAGCGAAGGTTACGCCCCGTTTCGGCGCTATCAAACCTGGTTTCGCGTTTGCGGCGATATCGATAGCGGGCTCACGCCGCTGGTCATCGCCCACGGCGGGCCGGGGTGCACGCATGATTATGTTGATGCGTTCCGCGATATCGCCCTCAGCGGGCGGGCGGTGATCCACTACGATCAGTTAGGCAACGGGCGCTCAACCCATCTCCCGCAGCAGCCCGCCGACTTCTGGCAACCGGCGCTGTTCCTCGACGAACTGGCTAACCTGCTGCAGCATCTCAATATTGCCGATAATTACGCCCTGCTCGGCCAATCGTGGGGAGGTATGCTCGGCGCGGAGCACGCCGTGACGCGGCCAAAGGGGTTAAAGGCGCTGATTATCGCCAATTCCCCGGCATCGATGGCGCTGTGGCTACAGGGAGCGGCCAGGCTGCGGGCGCAGCTTCCCGCCGACGTCCAGCAGACGCTGCTGGCCCATGAGGCGGCGGGAACGCTGGACAGCGCGGAATATAAGGCGGCAAGCCAGGTATTTTATCAACGCCACGTCTGTCGGCTCGATCCCTGGCCGGCGGAAGTGCGGCGTACCTTCGATGCCATGGATGCCGATCCGACGGTTTATCACGCCATGAATGGCCCAACCGAATTTCACGTCATCGGCAGCATGAAAGCGTGGACGATTATCGACCGCCTCGCGCGCATTACGGTTCCGGTCCTGCTGATTTCGGGGCGCTACGATGAAGCCACCCCGGAGGTGGTACAACCCTTTATGGACCACATCCCCGACGCGGAGTGGGTCATTTTCGAAGCCTCAAGCCATATGCCGCACGTCGAAGAACGCGAGCTGTGCATGAAGACAGTGAACAACTTTTTAACCCGCGCGATAAACGAAAAGCCGCTTACAGCGCCAGCCCGCCTCCGCCGCTGAACGGCCGCTCGCCGGCGATTTTCATCACTTCGGCCCCCAGGGTGACAAACGGCGCCCGACGGCTGGCATAAATCAGCCCGCCCGATGTCGGGCGGACCGCTTTGACCATATCGGTCAGCGGATCGATGATTTCCGCAACCACATCGTCGGCGCTGACCCACTCGCCGGGCTGTTTTAACAGCACCAGGATGCCGGTGGCCGGGGCGGTAACAATCTCCCCGGCGGCAAACGGCAGCATTACCGTTTCCTGTTGCGGAATCTCAGGCCTCGAGCCGGCCAGTACACCGCGGTACTGCAGGTAGCGATAAAGACGTTCGGCATCGTCGCAAGCGGTGGCGTGATCCACCTCCTGCTGGCCGCGCAGTTCGACGGTCACCGCCATACAGCCGGGCTGCTGCTGCGACTGCAATGAATCAAGCGCCGTCAGGCGCTGCCACGGCAGGCCGCAGGCCTCATCAAAGGAATGACCGCCGCTCTCCTGCGACAGCAGTACCGCGCCGACGCCGAGAAAAGCCGCCAGAACCTTCGCCTCGCGTTGCCAGGCCGGGTCAGCGTAGAGATGTAAAATCGCCTGGTCATCGCAGTGCAGATCGAGCACCAGATCGGCATCGCAGGCGAGGCCCAGCAGATGATGACGCAGGGCCTGAACTTCGCTGACGACGGGCAGCGCCGCCAGCGCATCCCGCATCGCCGCGCGCACCTGCTGCAGATACTCGCGGCGCGAGCCGGGCGATGGCGGACGCAGATAGGGCTGCGCCAGGGCAGCCAGATCGGGGAAGTCGCGGTTAAAATTACGCCCGCTCGCCAGATCGAAACGACCTACGCCGCCGCTGAGCAGCACCTGGGCCAGCCCCGGCGGGTTGGCCACCGGTACGAGAATGATTTCGCCGCGCAGCTCGCCGCGCCGTTCCGCCTGGCTGAGTAATCTTTTAAGATAATGCAGAACCAGCATGCCCGGAATTTCATCGGCGTGCAGCCCCGCCTGCAGATAGACCTTCTCTCCTGTGCCGGGCGCGCCGAAATGAAAATGGCTTAATTGCCGCTGCCCACCGAGTGCATGTTCAGGTAATGTATAGTGTTTAATTTTCATTGGACGTCCTGGTTGTGGAAAAGAAAATCCGGCTTGACCGTATCGATCACAAGATCCTTGAAATCCTGCGCCGGGATGGCCGCATTTCTTATCAAAAGCTCTCGGAGCAGGTAAACCTTACCGCCCGTCCGTGCCTGGAACGGGTGCGCAGCCTCGAGCGCGACGGCATTATTCGCGGCTACAGCGCCATTGTAGAACTGCCCGAGCCGGAGCACGCGTTTGTGGTGCAGGCGCAAATCGCGCTGGCCGACCACGGGCGATCGCAGCCGGTGTTTGAACAGGAGATGCGCCAGACGCCCGAAGTGCTGGACTGCTGGCTGGTCAGCGGCAGCTTCGACTTTCTGGTGCGTATCGGCTGTCGCAGCATGGCGCACTACTGCCAGCTGGCGGATAGCTGGCTGACCAGTAAAAAGTTTCACGTTGATAAAATCGTCACCCTCACCGAACTGCAGGCCATTAAGCGATCCTGACTAGCCGCGACGGATAAACGCCAGCCAGCGCCGCTCGGCGCGCGCGAAGGTGAAAATCAGCAAAAAGGTGCAGAGCAGATACAGCGCCGCGGCCATCAGAAACGGAATAAACGGCGAATAGGTCATGGCGTAGAACGCGCGGGCCACGCCGGTAATATCCAGCAGGGTCACGGTGCTGGCCAGCGACGTGGCGTGCAGCAAAAAGACCATTTCATTATTCAGCGCCGGGATCCCGCGCCTCAAGGTCGCCGGCAGAACCAGACGGCGAATAATCTGCCATTTCCCCATCCCGTAGGCTTCTCCGGCGACCCACTCCTGGCGCGGGAAAGTCACCATCATCCCCGCCAGCAGCTCCGCGACGTACGCGGCAGTGTTGAGCACCAGCGCCAGGGTGGCGCAGAAGGTCGCATCGCGAAACAGCAGCCAGAACGGCTGGTCGTTCATCCAGCCCGTCTGTACGATATCGAACTGCGACAGGCCGTAGTAAATCAGCATCAGTTGGAGATAGAGCGGCGTGCTGCGAAAAAAATATGTAAACGCGCGAATGGGTAGCGCCAGCCCGCGCGGGCCGTACACCTGCCCCACCGCCATCGCTATCGCCAGCGCCATCCCGGGAACGATGGAGAGTAAAAACAGCTCCGCCGTGACCGCCAGTCCGCTGGCGGCGCCGTTGCCGTCGCTCCACAAAAAGCTCGGGATCGCATCGATAAAGGTTTGCAGATTCATAAGGCCGCCCCCGCCGTGGAAGAGCGCAGCGCGTAACGCTTCGCCAGGCGGCTGAACAGCCAACTGGAGAGCGCGGTAATCACCATGTAAATCAGCGAGACCAGAAAGTAGAAGAGGAACGGCTTTTGCGTGGCGCGCCCGGCCTGTTCGGCCAGCCAGACCATATCCTCAAGGCCGAGGATCGACACCAGCGCCGACGCTTTCATCAGCCCCAGCCAGTTGTTGTTGATGCCCGGGATCGCGAAGCTCAGCATCTGTGGCAGCATCACCCGGCGGAACACCGTCCAGGGTCGCATCCCGTAGGCCTGCGCGGCTTCGGTTTGCCCGCTATCGACAGTCAGAAACGCGCCGCGAAAAGTCTCGGTGTAATAGGCGCCGAAAACAAAACCAATCGCCAGCACGCCGGAGATAAAAGTATTGAAGCGTACCGGCCCCAGCCCCACCAGACCCAGCAGCAGGTTAACCAGCATCTCGCCGCCGAAAAACAGCAGCAGCATAATTACCAGCTCCGGGATCCCGCGTACCAGCGTAGTGTAGGCGGTGGAAAACAGGCGCAGCCACGGCGGGCCGAAGAGCTTAATCAGCGAGTTAATCAGCCCCAGCAGCAGAGCGACCAGTAATGAAGAGAGCATCACGCACAGCGAAAGCGCCGCGCCGCGTAACAATAGGGGTAAATAGTCTGCGACCATATTCAGCCTTCCGCGGAGGTCGTAAAGGGGCGCAGGCCAGCGCCCACGCCCGTACCTTTACGACTTATTTGCCATAAATATCAAAGCTAAAGTATTTTTTCTGAATGGCGTCATAGGTTCCGTCGGCGCGGATTGCCTTAATGGCCCCGTTCAGCGCATCGCGCAGCGCCGGATTGTCCTTATTGACCGCAATCCCGACGTCGGAGGAGATCCCGCCATCCTGGATAACCGGGCCGGCAAAGGCGAATTTCTGCCCGCGCGGCGTATCGATAAAGCCGGTCGCCGCCTGGATATTATCCTGCAACGCGGCGTCGATGCGCCCGGAGAGCAGGTCGAGATAGACATTATCCTGGTTAGCGTAACCGACAATTTTCACGCCGTGGTTGGCCCAGTTGGCCTTCGCAAACGCTTCATGGGTGGAGCCCGTCTGGACGCCGACGGTTTTGCCTTTCAGGCTGGCGGCATCCGGCAGTAGCGGGCTGCCTTTTCGCGCCACCAGCTGCGCCGCGCTGCGGTAGTAGCGGTCGGTGAAATCCACTTCCTTTTTACGTTCATCGGTAATATTGAGCGAGGCGATAATGGCATCGAACTTATGCGCGTTGAGGGCGGCGATCATGCTCTCAAAGGGCTGCTTCACGAAAACGCATTTGGCTTTTAGCTGGGTGCACAGCGCGTTAGCGATATCAATATCAAAGCCGGTGATTTCGCCGCTGGGCGCCAGCACGTCAAAAGGCGGATAGCCGCCATCGACGCCAAAGCTGATGGTGTCAAACTGCTGGGCGGCCAGCGGCGCGCTCAGCGCCATACAGGCCAATAATGCGGCAAGGCGTATTTTCATTTTGATTCCCCGGTGTTGGCGCGATGATTAAAAACGCAGTGAGAGGCAGGTCAGGCCGCCATCCATTTTCTTAAATTCGCTGGTGTCGAGCTGCACGATAGGCATTCCCAGCTTGCTGATTTCACCGAGGGTATGGGGATAGCCCTGCGGCGTAATTAAGGTATCGTTAATCCACAGCGTATTTCCGGCGTAGGCCTCCTCTTCCGGGATGACGATGCTGTTGAAGCCGCTAAACGCCGGATGGTTAACGTAGCCTTCCGTCAGCAGCAGCGTATTGCGGCCAACGTAGTTGACGATTGATTTCAGATGCAGACCGGCGCTGACTTCGATCGCCGCGACCTGATAGCCGTGCGGCTCAACGGCGGCGGCAAACTCGCGGATCCCCTGCTCATCGGTGCGCGCCGTCAGGCCGATAAAAAACTGTTTGTCCACCAGCAGCACGTCGCCGCCGTCCATATGCCCGCGCTCGCTCATCCGCGCCAGCGGACGGAAACCCGCCAGCACCGGCGCAATGGTATCGACTTCGCCCTGACGGCTCGGCGCGCCCGGATGGGTAATCACCGCCAGTTCCGGCATGACCACGGCGGTATCTTCAACAAAGTGCGCATCAGGATAATCCGCCGCCGGGGGCAGGACCGTGACCTTCAGGCCAAGCTGCAGTAGAGTTTCCACATAGGCGAGAAACTGGTGGCTGGTCGTGGCGATATCCGGCGCGCCCAGCTGGGCGGTAGTTTGTCCCGCGCCGCAGGTGGCGGCCGGTAGGCGGGCGATAGCCTGGGTAAAATGCATAAAGAACCCTCTGGTATTGGTCGCATTGTTAAGGCAAAACGGTGAGTGAATTTGATTATTAATCAGATGCCGCCGCCAATCAGGCTGAATCACTTCCCCGGGCCGCTTATTCACGCTGTATATCAGTTCAGGTTCGACGTATTCCGCTGTTGGCACCCTGAAAGCGCCGAATGAGGGTAATAAGTATCCCTGTTCGCCAGGCCGGCAGCGGAAAATGACTAAGCGTAAATTGCGCGTAAATATTCACCGTAAAGGGCTCAGCGAAAAGCCTTTTTTACAGACATATCTGGACAGTCTTTTCATAATTCCTCCATTTTTAAGCGGCGTTCGCTGGCTAAACTAGTATCATTCCGTGAAACGTTTCAGGATGAGATCGCAAATTAATGAAAGGTAGCAATAAAAGCCGTTGGGCAGCCGTGCTGGTGGTGGCAATCATCGCGGGTGCCGCGTACTGGTTTTGGCAGGGTCGCGAAGCGGCAAGCACGCCGTCGGCAACGTCGGCAGGTCCGGGGCCCGGCGGCGGGCGTCCTGGCCGTTTTGGCGCCGCCCTCGCGCCGGTGCAGGCGGCAACCGCCACCAGCGAAGCGGTGCCCCGCTATCTTTCTGGTCTCGGTACGGTAACGGCGGCGAATACCGTCACCGTTCGCAGCCGCGTCGACGGTCAGCTTCTGGCCATCCATTTTACCGAGGGCCAGCAGGTTAAAGCGGGCGATCTGCTCGCGGAAATCGACCCCAGCCAGTTTAAAGTCGCCCTCGCACAGGCCGAAGGCCAGCTGGCGAAAGATCGGGCTACCCTGGCCAATGCCCGCCGCGATCTGGCGCGCTACCAGCAGCTGGTGAAAACCAATCTGGTTTCCCGTCAGGAGCTGGATACCCAGCAGTCGCTGGTCAGCGAAACCCAGGGCACGATCAAAGCGGACGAAGCCGCCGTCGCCAGCGCCCAGCTGCAGCTGAACTGGAGCCGCATCACCGCGCCGATCGACGGCCGGGTCGGCTTAAAGCAGGTGGATATCGGCAACCAAATCTCCAGCGGCGATACCACCGGGATCGTGGTGCTGACGCAAACCCACCCGATCGACGTCGTGTTTACGCTGCCGGAAAACCAAATCGCCACGGTGGTACAGGCGCAAAAAGCGGGGAAAAAGCTGGTCGTCGAAGCCTGGGACCGCACCAATAAACAGAAAATCAGCGAAGGCTCACTGCTGAGCCTCGATAATCAGATTGACGTCACCACCGGCACCATCAAGCTGAAAGCGCGCTTCACTAACCAGGACGATGCCCTGTTCCCGAATCAGTTCGTCAACGCCAGGATGCTGGTCGATACCGAGCAGAACGCGGTGGTGATCCCAACCGCCGCGCTGCAAATGGGTAACGAAGGTCATTTTGTCTGGGTTCTGAACGATGAGAACAAAGTCAGCAAGCACACCGTCACGCCGGGTATTCAGGACAGCCTGAAAGTGGTGATTAACGCCGGGCTTTCCGCCGGCGATCGCGTGGTGACCGACGGTATCGACCGTCTGACCGAAGGCGCGAAGGTTGAAGTGGTGGAAGCCCAGGATGCGGCTACCGCCGCCGAGCCGGCGAAAGCCACCAGCCGCGAATACGGTAAAAAAGGAGCGCGCTCCTGATGCAAGTGTTACCGCCGAGCAGTACGGGCGGCCCATCCCGTCTGTTTATCATGCGCCCGGTCGCCACCACGCTGTTAATGGTGGCCATTATGCTGGCCGGGATTATCGGCTATCGTTTCCTACCGGTTTCGGCGCTGCCGGAAGTGGACTACCCAACGATTCAGGTGGTGACCCTCTATCCCGGCGCCAGCCCGGACGTGATGACCTCGTCGGTGACCGCCCCGCTGGAGCGGCAGTTTGGCCAGATGTCCGGCCTTAAGCAGATGTCTTCCCAGAGCTCCGGCGGCGCGTCGGTGGTCACGCTCCAGTTCCAGCTCACGCTACCGCTGGACGTCGCTGAGCAGGAAGTGCAGGCGGCCATCAACGCCGCCACCAACCTGCTGCCTTCGGATCTGCCTAACCCGCCGGTCTACAGCAAAGTGAACCCCGCCGATCCGCCGATTATGACCCTCGCGGTCACCTCTTCCGCCGTGCCGATGACCCAGGTCGAAGATATGGTCGAGACCCGCGTGGCGCAGAAAATCTCCCAGGTTTCCGGCGTCGGGCTGGTGACTCTGGCGGGCGGGCAGCGCCCGGCGGTACGCGTCAAGCTCAACGCCCAGGCGATCGCCGCCCTCGGCTTGACCAGCGAAACGGTGCGCACCGCGATTACCAGCGCTAACGTCAATTCGGCGAAGGGTAGCCTCGACGGCCCGTCGCGGGCGGTCACCCTCTCCGCCAACGATCAGATGCAGTCGGCGGAGGATTACCGCCGCCTGATTATCGCGTACCAGAACGGCGCGCCGATTCGCCTCGGCGACGTCGCCACCGTGGAACAGGGCGCGGAAAACAGCTGGCTCGGGGCATGGGCCAACAATCAGCGGGCGATCGTCATGAACGTCCAGCGCCAGCCGGGGGCGAATATTATCTCGACCGCCGACAGCATCCGCCAGATGCTGCCGCAGCTCACCGAAAGCCTGCCGAAATCGGTTAAAGTGCAGGTGCTTTCCGACCGCACCACCAATATCCGCGCGTCGGTCAGCGATACCCAGTTTGAACTCATGCTGGCCATCGCCCTGGTGGTGATGATTATTTACGTCTTTCTGCGCAACGTCCCGGCGACAATTATTCCCGGCATCGCCGTGCCGCTATCGCTGGTCGGCACTTTCGCGGTAATGGTGTTTCTCGATTTCTCGATTAACAACCTGACGCTGATGGCCCTGACCATCGCCACCGGCTTTGTGGTCGATGACGCCATCGTGGTGATTGAAAACATCTCCCGCTATATCGAGAAAGGCGAAAAGCCGCTGGCCGCCGCCCTGAAAGGGGCCGGGGAGATCGGCTTTACCATTATCTCCCTGACTTTCTCGCTGATTGCGGTGCTGATCCCGCTGCTGTTTATGGGCGATATCGTGGGTCGTCTGTTCCGCGAATTCGCCATCACCCTGGCGGTGGCGATTCTGATTTCCGCGGTGGTGTCGCTGACCCTGACGCCGATGATGTGCGCCCGCATGCTCAGCCATGAATCGCTGCGCAAGCAGAATCGCTTCTCGCGCGCCAGCGAACGCTTTTTTGAGCGGGTGATCGCCGTCTATGGCCGCTGGCTGAGCCGGGTGCTGAATCATCCGTGGCTGACCCTGAGCGTGGCCCTCAGCACCCTGGCGCTGTCAATTATACTGTGGGTATTTATTCCGAAAGGCTTCTTCCCGATTCAGGACAACGGCATTATCCAGGGCACGCTACAGGCGCCGCAGTCCGCGTCGTTCGCCAATATGGCCGAGCGCCAGCAGCAGGTGTCAGCGGCGATACTTCAAGATCCGGCGGTGGAAAGCCTGACCTCCTACGTCGGCGTCGACGGCACCAACCCGGCGCTGAACAGCGCCCGCCTGCAGATTAACCTCAAGCCGCTCGATGAACGCGACGATCGGGTACAGACGGTGATTGGCCGTCTGCAGAACGCGGTGAGCGGCATCCCCGGCGTCGAGCTCTATCTCCAGCCGACCCAGGATCTGACCATTGACACCACCGTCAGCCGCACCCAGTACCAGTTCACCCTGCAGGCGAACTCGCTGGACGCGCTCAGCAACTGGGTCCCGCAGCTGCTGGCCCGGCTGCAGGCGCTGCCGCAGCTCTCCGACGTCAGCAGCGACTGGCAGGATAAGGGCCTGGCGGCGTATATCAACGTTGATCGCGACAGCGCCAGCCGTCTCGGCATCAGCATGGCGGACGTCGATAACGCCCTGTATAACGCCTTTGGGCAGCGTCTGATTTCCACCATCTATACCCAGGCGAACCAGTACCGCGTAGTGCTGGAGCATGATACCCAGGCCACGCCGGGGCTGGCGGCGCTGGACAATATCCGCCTCACCAGCAGCGACGGCGGGATCGTGCCGCTCACCACGATCGCCAAAGTCGAACAGCGTTTTGCTCCGCTATCGATTAACCACCTCGATCAGTTCCCGGTCACCACCATTTCGTTTAACGTCCCGGACAACTATTCGCTGGGCGATGCGGTCGAGGCGATTCTTAGCGCCGAGCAGGCGCTGGAATTCCCGAGCGATATCCGCACCCAGTTCCAGGGCAGCTCGCTGGCCTTCCAGTCGGCGCTCGGCAGTACCGTCTGGCTGGTGGTCGCCGCGGTGGTGGCGATGTATATCGTCCTCGGCGTGCTGTATGAGAGCTTTATTCATCCGATCACCATTCTCTCCACCCTGCCGACGGCGGGCGTCGGCGCGCTGCTGGCGCTATGGCTGGCCGGGAGCGAGCTGGACGTTATCGCCATTATCGGCATCATCCTGCTGATCGGCATCGTCAAGAAAAACGCCATCATGATGATCGACTTCGCGCTGGCCGCCGAACGCGAACAGGGTATGCCGCCGCGCGAGGCGATTTATCAGGCCTGTCTGCTGCGTTTTCGCCCGATCCTGATGACCACCCTCGCCGCCCTGCTCGGCGCGCTGCCGCTGATGCTCAGTACCGGCGTCGGCGCGGAGTTGCGGCGACCGCTGGGGATTGGCATGGTCGGCGGCCTGATGCTCAGCCAGGTGCTGACGCTGTTCACCACGCCGGTTATCTATCTGCTGTTCGACCGCCTGTCGCTGTATATGAAGAGCCGCTTCCCGCGGCGTGAGGAGGAGGCGTAAGTGAAGTTTTTCGCCCTCTTCATTTATCGTCCGGTGGCGACGATTCTGCTTTCGCTCGCCATTACGCTGTGCGGCATCCTCGGCTTCCGCCTGCTGCCGGTGGCGCCGCTGCCGCAGGTGGATTTCCCGGTGATCATGATCAGCGCCTCGCTGCCCGGCGCGTCGCCGGAGACCATGGCCTCGTCGGTGGCGACCCCGCTGGAGCGCTCTTTGGGGCGGATTGCCGGGGTCAATGAGATGACCTCCTCCAGCTCGCTCGGCAGTACGCGAATCATTCTCGAGTTCAACTTTGACCGCGACATCAACGGCGCGGCCCGTGACGTGCAGGCGGCGATTAACGCCGCGCAAAGCCTGCTGCCGAGCGGCATGCCGAGCCGTCCGACCTACCGCAAAGCCAACCCGTCCGACGCGCCGATCATGATCCTCACCCTCACCTCGGATACCTGGTCCCAGGGTGAGCTGTACGACTTCGCCTCTACCCAGCTGGCGCAGACCATTGCCCAGATTGACGGCGTCGGCGACGTTGACGTCGGCGGCAGTTCGCTGCCCGCGGTACGCGTCGACCTCAACCCGCAGGCGCTGTTTAACCAGGGAGTGTCGCTGGACGCGGTGCGAACCGCCATCAGCAACGCCAACGTGCGTAGACCGCAGGGGGCGCTGGAAGACGCAACCCACCGCTGGCAGGTCGCGACCAACGACGAGCTGAAGACCGCCGCCGAATACCAGCCGCTGATCGTGCACTACAATAACGGCGCGGCGGTGCGCCTCGCCGACGTCGCCAACGTCACCGACTCGGTGCAGGACGTGCGCAACGCCGGGATGACCAACGCCAAACCGGCGATTTTGCTGATGATCCGCAAGCTGCCGGAAGCCAATATCATTGAGACGGTGGACAGTATTCGCGCCCGCCTGCCGGAGCTGCAGCGCACCATCCCGGCCTCTGTCGATCTGCAAATCGCCCAGGACCGTTCGCCGACCATCCGCGCCTCGCTGGAGGAAGTCGAGCAAACGCTGGTGATTTCGGTGGCGCTGGTGATCCTCGTGGTCTTCCTGTTCCTGCGCTCGGGCCGCGCGACGCTGATCCCGGCGGTGGCCGTTCCGGTATCGCTGATCGGCACCTTCGCCGCCATGTACCTGTGCGGCTTCAGCCTCAATAACCTGTCGCTGATGGCGCTGACTATCGCCACCGGCTTCGTGGTCGATGACGCCATCGTGGTGCTGGAGAATATTTCCCGTCATCTCGAAGCCGGCATGAAGCCGCTGCAGGCCGCGCTGCAGGGGAGCCGGGAAGTCGGCTTTACCGTCCTGTCGATGAGCCTGTCGCTGGTGGCGGTGTTCCTGCCGCTGCTGCTGATGGGCGGCCTGCCGGGAAGGCTGCTGCGCGAGTTCGCCGTCACTCTGTCGGTGGCGATCGGCATCTCGCTGGCGGTCTCCCTGACCCTGACGCCGATGATGTGCGGCTGGCTGCTGAAAAGCGGCAAGCCCCACGAGCCGACGCGCAAGCGTGGTTTTGGCCGCCTGCTGGTGGCGATTCAGGGCGGTTACGGTAAGTCGCTGAAGTGGGTGCTGAAGCACAGCCGCTTAACCGGCCTGGTGTTGCTCGGCACCATCGCGCTAAGCGTCTGGCTCTATATCTCGATACCCAAAACCTTCTTCCCCGAGCAGGACACCGGGGTGCTGATGGGCGGTATCCAGGCGGACCAGAGCATCTCGTTCCAGGCGATGCGCGGCAAGCTGGAGGACTTTATGAAGATCATTCGTGAAGATCCGGCGGTAGACAACGTCACCGGTTTTACCGGCGGCTCGCGGGTCAACAGCGGGATGATGTTTATCACCCTGAAGCCGCGCGATGAGCGCCATGAGACGGCGCAACAGATTATCGATCGGCTGCGCAAAAAGCTGGCGAAGGAGCCGGGGGCCAACCTGTTCCTGATGGCGGTACAGGATATCCGCGTCGGCGGCCGTCAGGCCAACGCCAGCTACCAATATACGCTGCTGTCGGACGACCTCGCGGCGCTGCGGGAATGGGAGCCGAAAATCCGCAAAACGCTGGCGGCGCTGCCGGAGCTGGCGGACGTTAACTCCGACAGTCAGAATAACGGCGCGGAGATGGACCTGATCTACGATCGCGATACCATGTCCCGGCTCGGCATCAGCGTGCAGGACGCCAACAATCTGCTGAACAACGCCTTCGGCCAACGGCAGATCTCCACCATCTACCAGCCGCTGAACCAGTATAAAGTGGTGATGCAGGTCGACCCGGCCTACACCCAGGACGTCAGCGCCCTCGATAAGATGTTTGTGATCAACAGCGAAGACAAGCCGATTCCGCTTGCCTATTTCGCTAAATGGCAGCCGGCCAACGCGCCGCTGTCGGTGAACCACCAGGGGCTGTCGGCGGCATCGACCATCTCCTTTAACCTGCCTACCGGCAAGTCGCTGTCGGAAGCCAGCGATGCCATCAACCGGGCGATGACCCAGATTGGCGTGCCATCCAGCGTCCGCGGGTCGTTCGCCGGGACCGCACAGGTGTTTCAGCAAACCATGAACTCGCAGGTGATCCTGATACTGGCGGCCATCGCCACGGTCTATATTGTGCTGGGGATCCTCTATGAGAGCTACGTTCATCCGCTGACTATTCTGTCGACCATTCCGTCCGCCGGCGTCGGCGCGCTGCTGGCGCTGGAGCTTTTCGATGCCCCGTTCAGCCTAATCGCGCTTATCGGGATTATGCTATTAATTGGCATCGTGAAGAAAAACGCCATCATGATGGTCGATTTCGCCCTTGAGGCGCAACGCAACGGCAACCTGCCGCCGGAAGAGGCGATCTTCCAGGCCTGTCTGCTGCGCTTCCGGCCGATAATGATGACCACCCTGGCGGCGCTGTTCGGCGCGCTGCCGCTGGTGCTCTCCGGCGGCGACGGCTCCGAGCTGCGCCAGCCGCTGGGGATTACTATTGTCGGCGGTCTGGTGATGAGTCAGCTGTTGACCCTGTACACCACGCCGGTGGTCTATCTGTTCTTCGACCGTCTGCGGCTGCGTTTTTCGCGAAAAGTCCATCAACCGGTAAGCGAATAACATGACAGACCTCCCCTCCAGCGTGCGCTGGCAGCTATGGATAGTGGCCTTCGGCTTCTTTATGCAAGCGCTGGATACCACTATCGTTAACACCGCTCTCCCCTCGATGGCGAAAAGCCTCGGGGAGAGCCCGCTGCATATGCATATGGTTATCGTCTCCTATGTCCTGACGGTTGCGGTGATGCTGCCCGCCAGCGGTTGGCTGGCGGACCGCGTTGGGGTACGCAATATCTTTTTCTGCGCCATCGTGCTGTTTACCGCTGGCTCCCTGTTCTGCGCCCAGGCCGCCACCCTCGATGGGTTAATACTCGCCCGCGTGCTGCAGGGCGTCGGCGGCGCGATGATGGTTCCCGTGGGCCGCCTGACGGTGATGAAAATCGTCCCGCGCAGCCAATATATGGCGGCGATGACCTTCGTCACCCTACCCGGCCAGGTGGGCCCGCTGCTCGGCCCGGCTCTCGGCGGAATGCTGGTGGAGTACGCCTCGTGGCACTGGATCTTTCTGATCAACATTCCGGTCGGCATTGTCGGCGCCATCGCCACGTTGTGCCTGATGCCCAACTACACCCTGCAAACCCGCCGCTTCGATCTCTTCGGCTTTGTTTTGCTGGCCGCCGGTATGGCGACGCTGACCCTGGCGCTGGACGGCAGCAAAGGGCTCGGGATCTCACCCCTGTGGCTGGCGGGGCTGGTGGCGGTCGGCGTGGCGTCCATTCTCTACTATTTGTGGCACGCGCGCGGCAACCGCAATGCGCTGTTTAGCCTTAAGCTATTCAACAACCGCACCTTTTCGCTCGGCCTTGGCGGCAGCTTCGCCGGGCGTATCGGCAGCGGTATGCTGCCGTTTATGACCCCGGTGTTTTTACAGATCGGCCTCGGCTTCACGCCGTTCCACGCCGGTCTGATGATGATCCCGATGGTGCTCGGCAGCATGGGGATGAAGCGCATCGTAGTCCAGGTGGTCAACCGCTTCGGCTACCGTCGGGTGCTGGTGGCCTCGACTATCGGCCTCGCCCTGGTCAGTCTGCTGTTTATGGCCGTCGCCCTCGCGGGCTGGTACTGGCTGCTGCCGGTGGTGCTGTTTATGCAGGGGATGATCAACGCCAGCCGCTTTTCTTCTATGAATACGCTGACCCTGAAAGACCTGCCTGACGATCTGGCCAGCAGCGGCAACAGCCTGCTGTCGATGGTCATGCAACTGTCGATGAGTATCGGCGTGACCGTCGCCGGCATGCTGCTGGGTCTCTACGGCCAACAGCATATCAGCGCCGATGCGGCGACCACGCACCAGGTTTTTCTCTATACCTACTTAAGCATGGCGGTGGTTATCGCGCTGCCCGCGCTGATTTTTGCCCGCGTACCGGACGATACCACGGTCAATACCGTGATTCGTCGCCGTAAAAGGAGTGAGTCTTGAAGTTCTGGCGTCCCGGCATTACCGGCAAGCTGTTTATCGCGATTCTTACCACCTGCATCGTGCTGTTGATCAGCATGCACTGGGCGGTGCGCATCAGCTTTGAACGCGGATTTATCGACTATATCAAGCGCGGCAATGAACAGCGGCTGACGATGCTCGGCGATGCCCTGAGCGAGCAGTATGCCCAGCACGGCAGTTGGACGTTCCTGCACAACAACGACCGCTTTATTTTTCAGTTGCTGAGAACCTTTGAACGCGACAACGACGACCGCTCGCCGCCGGGCCGCGGTATGGGTCATGGACCGAGGGATGAGCCGCACGGTGGCACCGGCCCCGAAGAGATGCCGCCGGGTGCCGCTCCGGACCGGCCGCTCGACGGTCCACGCGGCGATCGTGGCGATCGCGGTCCCGGCCCCGATATGCCTCCCCACGGCTGGCGTACCATGTTCTGGGTGGTCGATCAAAAAGGGCGCGTACTGGTGGGTCCGCGCGAGCGCGTGCCGCAGGACGGGACCCGGCGCAGTATTATGGTCGACGGCGTTGAGGTTGGCGCGGTTATCGCCTCGCCGGTTGAACGCCTGACGCGCAACACCGATATCAACTTCGACCGCCAGCAGAAGCGTACCAGCTGGCTGATTGTCGCCCTCGCCACGTTGCTGGCAGCGTTGGCCACTTTCCCGCTGGCGCGCGGCCTGCTCGCGCCGGTCAAAAGGCTGGTTGAGGGGACGCACCGTCTGGCGGCCGGGGATTTCTCCACTCGCGTTGCCGCCACCAGCAGCGATGAGCTGGGGCGTCTGGCCAAAGATTTTAACCAGCTAGCCAGCACCCTTGAGCGCAACCAGCAGATGCGCCGTGACCTGATGGCCGATATCTCCCACGAGCTGCGCACGCCGCTGGCGGTGCTGCGCGGCGAGCTGGAGGCGATTCAGGATGGGATCAGGAAATTCACCCCGGATTCCATCGCCTCCCTGCAGGTGGAGGTCGCCACCCTCACCAAACTGGTCGATGATTTGCACCAGCTGTCGATGTCCGATGAAGGCGCCCTCTCCTACCAGAAAAGCGAGGTGGATATCATCAACCTGCTGGAGGTCGCCGCCGGCGCGTTTCGCGAACGCTTCGCCAGCCGCGGACTGTCGATCGGCGTTTCGCTGCCGGAAAGCGCGACGGTTTTCGGCGACCGGGATCGCCTGATGCAGCTTTTTAATAACCTGCTGGAAAACAGCCTGCGCTATACCGATAGCGGCGGCGGCCTGCAGATTAGCGCCAGCCAGAGCGGCGATAGGCTGATTCTCGATTTCGCCGATAGCGCCCCCGGCGTCACCGATGAACAGCTGGAGCGGCTGGTTGAGCGTTTTTACCGTACTGAAGGGTCACGCAATCGTGCCAGCGGCGGCTCTGGTTTAGGGCTGGCGATTTGCCTTAACATCGTCGCGGCCCACGGCGGCACTTTGCGTGCCGGCCATTCGCCTTTGGGCGGGGTTAGCATTAAAGTAGAACTACCTCTGGAACGTAATTTATCGAGAGACGTATGACTGAATTACCTGTTGATGAAAACACGCCACGCATTCTTATCGTGGAAGATGAGCCCAAGCTGGGTCAGCTGCTGATCGATTATCTTCAGGCGGCGGGCTATGCGCCGACGCTGATTAATCACGGCGATCGGGTTCTCCCGTACGTTCGCCAGACGCCGCCGCATCTGATCCTGCTGGATCTGATGCTGCCCGGCACCGACGGCCTGACCCTGTGTCGGGAAATCCGCCGTTTTTCTGAGGTTCCGGTGGTGATGGTGACCGCAAAAATCGAAGAGATCGACCGCCTGCTGGGGTTAGAGATCGGCGCCGATGATTATATCTGTAAGCCCTACAGCCCACGCGAGGTGGTGGCCAGGGTCAAGACCATTCTTCGCCGCTGCAAACCGCAGCGCGATCTGCAGGCGCTGGATGCGGAAAGCCCGCTGATTGTTGACGAGGGGCGCTTCCAGGCCTCCTGGCGCGATAAGCTGCTGGACCTCACCCCCGCCGAGTTCCGCCTGCTGAAAACCCTCTCCCAGGAGCCGGGTAAAGTCTTCTCGCGCGAACAGTTGCTGAATCATCTGTATGATGATTACCGGGTGGTCACCGACCGAACGATCGACAGCCATATCAAGAACCTGCGGCGTAAGCTGGAGTCGCTGGACGCCGATCAGTCGTTTATCCGCGCGGTGTACGGCGTTGGATACCGCTGGGAAGCCGACGCCTGCCGGCTGGCGTAATTGGCCATCTGCCCCATATTTTCCCCGGCTTGCGCTGCGCATAGCCGGGCTACAGACTCACTTCAGTCCGGCCTGGCGGCTAAGCCATAATCTGAGAATACCCTCGCTGATAAGAAATGGCCTGACAGTATGTTATATTGCGCATGGATATTTTCTTATACGTTGTATGGTATAACAGAATGATAATAAAAGGAAAAACAGGACTTTCCTGTACTCTTCTTCTGCTCTGCGCCGCTGCCAGAGCAGAAATCACCGAGCAGCAGATCGAGGCCGACTGCGCAAAAATCCCGGTCTGGGCCAGCCAGGGCGAGCAGTACTATAAAGCCAAAAACTACTCTAAAGCGCGCAACGCTTTCGAGCAGCAGGCTGCGTGGAGCGAAAGCTGTGCCCTTGATGACAGCGCCATCGCCACGGCCTACAACAACGTGGCGCTGACCTGGATACGCGAAGGCCAATGGCGTAAAGCCCGCGCCTGGCTGATGATAAGGCCGAACGACAGCAAGTCGGTTTACAATCTGGGGCTTATCAAAGATAAGCTGGCCGCCATGCCGCAACCTGTTTCAGCAGCGGGAGAGTACTGGCGCTATGCCGGGCGCGCCTCCTGGAACGTCCTTACCTTGAAGCCTTTATCACAATCATCACAGTATTACGTTGATTTTCAAGGCTATTATTTCGGTCTAATGGGAATGTATGCCGGCCCCAACATGGGGGAATTCTCTGAAACGGTTACGCTTAACAACAACCACGCCGTCGTAGCGCTTCGCGAAGGGGATGTTATTCACTGTAATATCTCACTGGCGTTTTCTTCGCAGGCTATCGACGCCAGTACCGATACCCCTGCGGACTGTGGTTTTGGTATGAACGTCAGGGCCGACGGGCGCTATCTGCGCGTTGATTAAACCGGACGGTTTACTCCCCTCTCCCGCAGCGCTACAATGCCCGCCCTTAATGTGGGGGCACTCCCCAACTCGCCGCACCGGGTGCGGCGAATCTGACCTGTCATCAGAACGAGAAAATCATGTTTAAACCGGAACTCCTTTCCCCGGCGGGAACGCTGAAAAATATGCGTTACGCTTTCGCTTATGGCGCAGACGCCGTCTATGCGGGCCAACCGCGCTACTCGCTGCGCGTGCGTAATAACGAATTCAATCACGAAAATCTGCAGCTCGGCATCAACGAAGCCCACGCGTTGGGTAAAAAGTTCTATGTGGTGGTCAATATCGCGCCGCATAACGCCAAGCTGAAAACGTTTATTCGCGATCTGAAGCCGGTAGTGGAAATGGGGCCGGATGCGCTGATCATGTCCGATCCGGGGTTAATCATGCTGGTGCGCGAGAATTTTCCCGACATGGATATTCACCTCTCGGTACAGGCTAACGCCGTCAACTGGGCAACGGTCAAGTTCTGGCAGCAAATGGGGCTGACCCGCGTTATTCTCTCCCGCGAGCTGTCGCTGGATGAGATCGCCGAAATTCGTAGCCAGGTGCCGGAGATGGAAATCGAAATTTTCGTTCACGGCGCGCTGTGCATGGCCTACTCCGGCCGCTGCCTGCTCTCGGGCTATATCAACAAACGCGACCCAAACCAGGGGACCTGCACCAACGCCTGCCGCTGGGAGTATAACGTCCAGGAGGGCAAAGAAGACGACGTCGGCAATATCGTTCACAAGCACGAGCCGATCCCGGTGCAGAACGTCGAGCCGACGCTGGGCATCGGCGCGCCCACAGACCAGGTGTTTATGATTGAAGAAGCCAAGCGCCCGGGCGAGTACATGACCGCTTTCGAAGACGAACACGGCACCTACATCATGAACTCGAAAGATCTGCGCGCGATTGCCCACGTTGAGCGCCTGACCCAGATGGGCGTCCACTCGCTGAAAATCGAAGGCCGCACCAAATCACATTACTATTGCGCCCGTACCGCTCAGGTCTACCGCAAGGCCATTGACGACGCTGCCGCTGGCAAACCGTTCGACACCTCCCTGCTGGATACCCTGGAAAACCTCGCCCACCGTGGCTATACCGAAGGCTTTCTGCGCCGCCATACCCACGACGACTACCAGAACTACGAGCACGGCTACTCCGTATCCGAACGCCAGCAGTTTGTCGGCGAATTTACCGGCGAGCGCAAAGGCCAGCTGGCCGCGGTGGCGGTGAAAAACAAATTTTCCGTCGGCGACAGCCTTGAGCTGATGACCCCGCAGGGCAACGTCAACTTTACCCTTGAGCATATGGAAAACGGCAAAGGCGAAATCATGCCGGTCGCGCCGGGCGATGGCCACACGGTATGGCTGCCTGTTCCGGAAGATATGGCGCTGCAGTATGCGCTGCTAATGCGCAATTTTGCAGGCCAGACGACCAGAAACCCGCACGGTAACTAGTTAATCAGGGTTATTTTTTCACGATGTAAAGATATTAGAAACGGATCACATACCGTTTCGTTCAAAGCAGATATCATCCATTTCGCTGAAAAACATAACCCATAAATGCTAGCTGTACCAGGAACCACCTCCTTAGCCTGCGTAATCTCCCTTACGCGGGCTTATTTTTTATCTCCCCCCCGTCCTTCCCTTTCTTCATGCGGTACACTTTATGCATTACTGAGCAACAAAGGTCCCCTGATAATGTCCACGTTTCCAGCCAGCTTACTGATTCTGAATGGCAAAGGCGCCAATGAACCGTCGCTACGAGAGGCGGTTAAACTGTTACGCGACGAAGGAATCGATATTCATGTCCGCGTGACCTGGGAAAAAGGCGATGCCGCTCGGTTTATCGATGAGGCCCTGAAGCTGAATGTCGAAACGGTGATTGCCGGCGGCGGCGATGGCACCATCAACGAGGTGGCGACGGCGCTAGTTGAGCGCGATGGCGATATGGCGCTGGGAATTTTACCGCTGGGCACGGCGAACGATTTCGCTACCAGCGTCGGTATCCCCCAGGATCTGGCCAGCGCCTTGAAGCTGGCCATCGTTGGCCGCGACGTGGCGATAGATATTGCGCGGGTTAATGATAAGACCGGTTTTATTAATATGGCCACCGGCGGCTTTGGTACCCGAATCACGACCGAAACCCCGGAGAAACTCAAGGCCGCGCTCGGCGGCGTCTCTTATTTAATCCACGGCCTGATGCGCATGGATACGCTTAAGCCGGACCGCTGCGAAATCCGCGGCGAGAACTTTCACTGGCACGGCGACGCGCTGGTCATCGGTATCGGCAACGGACGCCAGGCCGGAGGCGGCCAGCAGCTGTGCCCGGAAGCGTTAATTAACGACGGTCTGCTGCACCTGCGCATCTTCACCGGCGAAGAGCTGATCCCCACGCTGTTCAGCACCCTCGCCAATCCGGAAAACTCACCGAATATTATCGACGGCGTCTCATCGTGGTTTGAGATAACCGCTCCCCACGAGATGACGTTTAACCTCGACGGCGAACCGCTAACCGGCAAAACCTTCCGGATGGAGCTCTTACCGGCCGCGCTGCGCTGCCGACTGCCGCCCGACTGCCCATTGTTACGCTAATCAAGCCTCGCAAAGTAAAGACGGCGCCCGGCTGGTATACAGCAGCCGGGTACGCTCGTTAAGCCGCTGGATGTTCAGGTAAAACGGCACCTGCGGCTGCAGGAAAAACGAGGGCAGGATGCGCTTTATGTGCTCCTCCTGCTCGGTCTCGCCGATGCTGGCCGAGACGGTTTCCGAACGCAGGAAGTAGTGCTGGCCGTCGCGGGTAAAGCTAAACCAGATGTTCTGATTAATGGTAAACGACTCGCCCTGCGGCGGCGTAATTTCCCCGCGAACAATCACCAGCCCGCGGCTGCTATCAAATACGTAGCGTAACGAAATATCGCCCTGGTAACCCGCGTTAAATAACCGCAGCTCCCCGCTACACTGAAAATGATTGCGCTGCCAGTATTGCCACGATTTTATTGCCACCCCAGTTAATATGCCGATAAATACGATAGTGATTAACCAGTTAATTTCACGCCGGCGCATTGACTACCTCCTTAATGTAATATTTGGTGAGGCATTGATTATCACGCCATTGACTAAATTTTTGCTGACAGCTAATCACCGAAACGCGGGCTTCCCCAGGATAAAGCGTCAAATAAATCCACGAATATTTTTCGCAATCAAATTTGCTACGATTGATAAAAGTCGTATGCCGAACGTGATCTACCACATCGTCATTGGCAAAAAAATGACATTGTTGCGAAAATTTAGCATTAATGGGCACATAAGTTTGCAAATAAGAGTCGAATTCTGTGTGCCACGCAACAAAACCGCCCACCAGACAGCTCAGCAGTGCCGCAAGCCCCCACAGAAGAGAGCTTCGCGGCCTTAACCGCTTTTTTCCAGGCACACTCGCAGCAGCGACCTCCTTATGTACAGGCTCGTCAACATGCGAGCATTGTTCCTCCGCGACCGGCGTCTTTATCGCCTCATCCGGCTGAAATTCCGCCATCGTTAATGTCGCTTCGAGCCTGACCCCCACTCTCGGTACCGTTATAATAATATCTTCCTCGACGCCCAGTTCCTTAAATGCGCGGCGCAGCAGAGAAATATTCTGGTAGAAACCGTTGCTGGTCACCTGAGCACCATGCTTTATCCACACTTCCTCAAAGAAGGTTTCACGGGCTACGGTTTTGCCATCCTGCTGAATAAGCAGCAACAGGCAGCGGCTGGCCGGCATATTTAATGATACCGCTTTCGTCTCGTCAGCAATGAGTATTAAAACACTACGTTGCGGAGTAAATTCCACTATTCCATTAATCGTATATTTTTCCATCCTGTTCCCTGAGCGTGGTAATCATGTGGATAAGCGACATGGATACCGTATATTAAATACGATAATCCTCCATGACGGAGATGACAGTTTAAGATTTTTCGCAAGCGAGTTTACTCTATTACTCAGCGGAACTGGAGGCACAATGCGCAGTTTTTCCTTGCTATTAACAAGGTTTAAGTGAATTTACAGAATGGATGATTTTTTACTTTAAACAGAAAATGGTCGTTTATGTCATTAAAAACCATAAATATAAATTATAGTTCCACATAATTTCATTTACACGAAAGATATTATCATTTTAGATCTAAACACCACTTTTACATTAATATACGATATTTATAACTATAAATACATATAGCTTCAATGTTTTATCTAAAAAATGGCGCATACCCCGGTAGAGAATGCGCCATGTTGTCTAGTACATAGACACCGCCCGCGCCATTTCGCGCGTATATTGCTGGCTTGCGTTAACCAGCATCTGCGTATAGGCCGTTTGCGCTTCGCCGTTGACCAGCGCGTCCACCGTCAAAGTTTCGAGGATCTTGCCATACTGCATCACCGCCACTTTCTGGCATAAGTGGGCAATAACCCCGAGATCGTGGGTGACCATCAGGTAAGTGAGCTTAGCCTCCTGCTGCAGCTCCGCCAGCAGGTTGAGGATCTCGGCCTGCACCGACACATCCAGCGCCGATGTCGGCTCATCCAACAGCAGCACCTGCGGCTCAAGGATCAGCGCTCTGGCAATTGCCACGCGCTGCCGCTGGCCGCCGGAGAGCTGGTGCGGATAGCGTTCGCGAAAGGCGCGATTGAGGCCCACTTTGTCCAGCAGCATATTCATCCGCCGGTCGCGATCGCGAATGCGATGAATCTGTAGCGGCTCCTCGAGGATGTCGCCAATGGTGTGACGGGGATGCAGCGAACCGTACGGATCCTGAAAAACCATCTGCACCTGTCGGCAGCGCTCGCGGTTAATCTCATGGCCTAAACGCTGACCATCGATTGCCAGCTCCCCCTGCCAGTGGGTAAACAGCCCGGCCAGACACTTCAGCACCGTGGTTTTACCGGAGCCGGACTCGCCCACCAGACCGTAAATCTCGCCGGGCCTGACGTGGAAATTAACGTCGTACAGCACCTGATTGCGCTTCTCCCCTTCGCCGAACGCGAGGTTGAGATGTTTCACTTCAATCATTATCCGCTCCTTATTCCGCTAACCAACTGGCCTGGCGCTGCAGGACCGGCAGAACCGGACGACGCTGCCGAATATCCGGCAGCGAGTTAATCAGCCCCTGCGTATAGGGATGGCGGGCGTTATCGAGATCGCCGGCGGCGATGGACTCCACCACCCGTCCGGCGTACATCACCAGCACGCGGTCGCAGAAGCTGCGCACCAGGTTGATATCGTGGCTGATAAAAATCAGCCCCAGCCCGCGCGACTGAACCAGGTCATCCAACAGGCCCAGCACCTGCAGGCGCACTGACACGTCCAGCGCGGAAGTGGGTTCATCGGCGATCACCAGCTCTGGGTCGGTAATCAGCATCATGGCAATCATGATGCGCTGCCCCTGTCCGCCGGATATTTCATGGGGATAAAGCTGATAAACGCGCTCCGGCTGGCGAATACGCACCACCTCCAGCATCTCCAGCGCCTTTGTTTTGGCCTCATCTTTACGCCCCGGATGATGGGTAAGCCAGGCCTCGGCGATTTGCTTACCCACGCAGACTACCGGATTGAGCGAATATTTCGGGTCCTGCATAATCATCGAGATACGTTTACCGCGTACGTCGCGCATCTGCGCTTCGCTGAGATGCCGCAGGTCGAGGTCGGCAAACTGCATCCGGGCGGCGGTGACGCGGGCTTTTTTCGGATGCAGCTGCAGCAGCGCGCGCCCAACGGTGGACTTACCCGAACCGGACTCGCCGACAATCGCCAGCTTTTCACGCCCCAGCTGGAAGGAGACGCCGCGCACGGCATGGGTCACCGCGCTGCCGTTAACAAAGTCGACGCACAGATCGCGTACGTCGAGCAGCGGAGCATTACTCGCTGCGAGGATCGAGGATGTCACGTAGGCCATCTCCTAAAAAGTTGAACGCTAAGCTGTTGATCAGAATCGCCAGCCCCGGAATCGTAACCACCCACCAGCACTCCATCATGTAAGTGCGCCCGCTGGAGATCATCGCCCCCCACTCCGGCTCCGGCGGCTGCGCGCCGAGGCCGAGAAAGCCCAGACCGGCCGCTGTCAGAATTATCCCCGCCATATTCATGGTGATGCGGATAATCACCGACGGCAGACACAGCGGCACGATATGCCGCCAGAGGACGCGGGCCGATGACGCGCCCTGCAGACGTACGGCGGAGATAAAATCAGCCTGGCGCAGAGAGAGGGTTTCGGCGCGCGCCAGGCGAGCAATCGGCGGCCAGGCGGTAAGCGTGATGGCGATAACCACGTGCTCCAGTCCCGGGCCTAAGGCGGCGACGAACGCCAGCGCCAGAACCAGACTCGGAAAGGAGATGAAAATATCGGTGACGCGCATCAGCACCATATCGACTTTGCCGCCGAAATAGCCGGCGCTGACGCCGAGCAGCAGCCCGAGCGGACCGACGGTCACCGAGACCAGCAGCACGATGTAAAGGGTAATGCGCGAGCCGTACACCAGACGGCTAAAGATATCCCGGCCAAACTCATCGGTGCCGAACCAGTGCTGCGCGTTCGGCGCGACCAGCGCGCTGTTGAGGTCCTGCACCAGCGGGTTGTAAGGCGCAATCAGCGGCGCGAAAATCGCCACCACCAGCAGCAGAAAGATAATTCCGCCGCCGATGGCCGTTAGCGGATTGCGCGCCATTTTGCCAATAAACCCGGCCGCCCGCGACGCCGTGCGCCGCAGCCGCTGGCGGCCTTCGCCCGTGCCGCCGGAAAGCGGCGTATCCAGAGAAACGGTCATGATTTTGTCCTCGGGTCAAAGAATTGATACAGCATGTCGGAGAGCAGGTTGAGCATCACGAAGATCACCCCCACCAGCAGCACGCAGCCCATCACCGCGTTCATATCGCCCAGCAGCAGGCTGCCGGTGAGATAGGAGCCAAAGCCCGGCCAGGAGAAGACGGTTTCAATCAGTACCGCGCCTTCCAGCAGCGCGCCGTAGGCCAGCGCCACCACCGTCAGCAGCTGTACGAGGATATTGCGAAACGCATGGTTCCAGATGACCTGACGCTCGGTCAGCCCTTTCACCCGCGCGGTAATAATGAACTCCTGCGACAACTGGGCCAGCATAAAGCTGCGGGTCATTCGGCTGATGTAGGCCAGCGAGTGAAAGCCGAGCAGCGAGGCGGGGAGTATCAGGTGGTTAATGGCGTTCCAGAACACCTGCCCGTTGCCCGCCAGCAGCGCATCGACGGTCATCAGACCGGTACGCCGTGGCACAATACCGTCCAGCCCGAGGTCTACCCGACCGGCGCCGCCCACCCAGCCAAGCCAGGCGTAGAACAGCAACAGCCCCATCATCCCCACCCAAAAGATCGGCGTTGAGTAGCCCGCCAGGCTGATAATGCGCACCACATAGTCGGATATACTGTTACGTCGCGCCGCCGCCAGCACGCCGAGCGGGATGCCCAGCCCGGCGCCGACGATAATCGCCATCGTCGCCAGCTCCATGGTGGCCGGGAACACGCGAATAATATCGTCCACCACCGGTTTCCCGGTCAGCAGCGCGTTGCCCAGATCGCCGTGCAGCAGGTTGACGAAATAGATCCCAAACTGGGTGGTCAGCGATTTATCAAACCCCAGCTGCTGGTAAACCTGCTGATAGGTACTCTGATCAGCGTCCGGGCCGACAATCGCCAGCACCGGGTCGATGGGCATAACGCGGCCAATGGTGAAGGTCAGCAGCAGCAGGCCGAACAGGGTAATGACCACCTGCAGCAGCCGTTTTGATAAGCGCCGGCCGCGTGAGCCGGGCGCAAGGATTGCGGTGCTCATCCTTTCTCTCCTTCGCGGGTTTTATAGACGTCACGCAGAAAAGTGGTGGCGGAGGGGTGCGGCTGATAATCCCGCACCTCGTTGCGCACCACCACCGAATCGACCATCTGCGAAAGCGGAATTAACGCTGGGATCAGCTGGTCGTAGCGCGTCTGAATGGCCTGGTAATCGGCGACCTGCTTTTGCGCATCGCGTTCCAGCAGGGCATGGTCAATCATCGAATTGAGCTGCGGGTCGTAAAAGCCGGTGCGCCAGCCCTGGAAGTTGGTCAGGCGCGCCTCATCGCTGTTATCCGGGTTATAGACCAGCGCACGCAGGCTGGAGTGCGGGTGCGGCTCCATTCCGCTGCCGCCGCGTCCTACCAACAGGTCAAATTTACGCTCGCGCATCGCGCCGTAGATCTGGTTACCGGTGCCGGTGATAATTTTGGCGTTAATCCCCGCCTGCATCAGCGTCGACTGCACGGCGATAGCAATGTTCAGGAACGGCTGATCCGAGAGGACCCGCAGCGTGGTGTCAAAGCCGTTGGGATAGCCCGCTTCCGCCAGCAGCTTTTTCGCCCGCGCCACGTCCAGCTTATAGCCCGGGTCGGGCAGCGTTGACGGCATGCCCGCCTTAATCGGCCGCTGGTGCAGCACCCCGTAGCCCGGCATCAGCGCTTTATTGATACCCTGGTAATCAATCAGATAGCGCACCGCTTCGCGCACTTTCGGGTTAGCGAAGTGCGCCTCTTTCATGCTCATCGCCACGTAGTACATGGTGCCGCGCTGCACCGCGTCGACGGTCAGCTGGGGGTCGCCGCGCAGGGCGTTGATGTCGGAAACCGCCATATTGTTGGCAATATCGAGGTCGCCTTTTTCGATCATCAGGCGCAGGGTTTGCGACTCCTGGAAATGGCGCAGCACCACGCGGCTCATTTTCGCCTCGCCGCGCCAGTAGTCAGGATTGCGTTTCATGCGCAGCACATCTTTAGCCTGCCAGGTTTCCAGCGTGAACGGCCCGGAGCCGGCTTCATGGGTGGTCAGCCAGCGGTTACCCCAGTCGTTATCCTGCTGGTGGCTTTGCACCGTTTTGCTGTCGAGCACTCCGAGGTTGCCCAGCGCCGCCAGCGAGTAGATCACCAGCTGCGGGTCGTTATCTTTCGGTAACACGATTTGTACCGTCACGTCGTCCGGGGCGCTCACCTGGTTATCAATATTTTTCTTACTGAAGCCGTAGGATTTCCACACCGAGGCCTGGGCGAGGTTGAGATGCAAAATACGCCGCATCGACCACACCACGTCAGCGGCGGTCAGCGGGTTGCCGGAATGAAACTTCACGTCGTCGCGCAAATGAAAGGTCAGCGTTTTGCCATCCGGGCTGATGTCCCAGGATTTCGCCAGCGCGGGCCTGACGTTGGTGAGCTGCTCAGGATCAAGCTCCACCAGCGAGTCGTAGAGGTTAACCACGATCCCCACCACTTCGTTCCCGGTCATCGCCGCCGGGTCAAGGGTGAGCAGGTTATTCATATTCATGCCGATGATGAGCTGATCCGGCGGCGTTTTCGCCAACGCCGCCCCGCTCCCCATCGACACGGCGAGCGCGAGTAAGCACGCTGCCAGTCGGGAGGTTTTTTTCATATCTCTGTTTGCCTGTACTGTAGGGTACATGTTGCCGGATGACGGCATTTTCGCCTTATCCGGTCTACCGGGCCGCAGACCCGATAAGCGCAGCGCCATCGGGCATTTATTTTTTTGAATCAGTCGTGGCTAACGGTGTTGGCTTCGATATACGCAAAATTAATGTCTTCGCCGAGACCCGGACGCTGTGACAAATGCACAAAACCCTGGTCATCCATGGGGTCGACAATACTGTTGAGATAGGCCGCCGGCTCATCGTAGTCGAGGAATGGATGCAGCAGGCCGCGCTCGTACCAGCGGCAATTGCGGATCGCGCCGACTACCGCCAGGCTTGCCGCGCCGTTGCCGTGGACTTCGCAATCCATACCGAAGGATTCCGCCAGCGCCGCCGCCTTCATGGTGGGGGTAATACCGCCCACGCCGTTGGCCCCGGCGCGCAGGATGTCGCAGGCTCCGGCTTTCACCCACTCGGCGCGCATATGATGCTTGCCGCCGAAGCTCTCCGGTCCGACGATGGGAATTGACAGGTTTTCCGCCAGCCAGGCGTAGGAGGACATCGAATCCTCCTCCATCGGCTCTTCAAACCAGGCGAAGTTGAGTTTTTCCAGTTCTTTGCCAATCCACAGCGCCTCGGCGCGGCTGTACCAGTGATAGCCGTCAATCATCAGGTCGATATCCGGCCCTACCGCTTCGCGCACCGCCGCGCAGGCTTTAATGTCCATCTTCGGATTGGGCGCAAAAGCGATCGGCGGCATCCAGGTGTGCAGCTTGATGGCCTTGTAGCCGCGGGCGACCAGCTTTTCGGCAAAAGCAGCATACTCTTCTGGTGTCGACAGACCGCCAGACAGATCGTCGCCGCACATGGTGCTGCCGTAGGCGGGAACGGTATCGCGATAGCCGCCGAGCAGCTTATACACTGGCATATTGAGCTTGCGACCAATCAGGTCCCACAGCGCCTGTTCCACAAACGACAGCGCGCGCTCGGTCAACTGATGGGCGCTGCCGCGCTGCCAGTGGTTAAGATCCTGCCAGATACGCTCGCGGTTAAACGGGTCCTGCCCCACCATCACCTTGCGAAAAAAGGTGTTCACCACGAACGGGCGTACCACTTCCGGCGGCGCAAACGAAAAACCCCGGGTGCCATCATCGGCGGTAATGGTCAGCATCGCCATTTTCGCCATGCTTTCCGCTCCAGGATGGGAGTGTCCGGCGCTGTCGGAAACCCGACGCGTGGGATACTGGAAAACGGTGACATTTACAGATTCAATTTTCATGCTCGGTCCTTATCACGGCCAAATCCGATCTATAGAGTTAAATCGGTAAAGTGGTTTCACATTATTGAAAATACGTTTCAATATCTAATCTAAGCACAATTACGTAGCAGTGCCTCGGACAAACACCGCTAAGCAAGGCAATAAATTTGGGCATTGGCACAACAGGACGTGACTGTTTTCACAAAAGATGGGCGATATGTGAGAAGGATCGGCATAGTGAAAAAGGGGGCGTGAGCGCAGAAAAGAGAGTGACCGACCGGGTACATCCCGAGATGTTCTGCGCCCACGAAAGAGTCAGTTATTCGACCGCTTCCGCCGCTGCGTTGAGGTTTTCCAGCAGCTCAGGTAAAGCCTGATAGCGGCCAGCGGCGGCCTGGAAGCGCGCATGCTGGCTATCTTCGGCAATAATCACCGTGGCGATACCTGCGGCCTGGGCCGCGCTAAAGCCGTTGAAACTATCTTCAATCACCAGGCACCGGCTGGCGTCGAGATTGAGCTTACGCAACGTCGTCAGATACACCGCCGGATGCGGCTTGCCCTGCGCTTCATCATCCGCGCTGGAGATAACGTCAAAATAGTGCCAGAGCGAGAGCTTGTTCAGCACCGCGGAGATAACCTGACGGGATGAAGAAGTAGCGAGCGCAATCTTATAGCCCGCGTGGCGAAAATAGCGTAACGCCTCGCGCACCCCGCGCATCGGCTCGCCTTCGGCGGCGATCAGGCCGGTGATACGCTGCAGTATGGCGTCTTCAAGCCGCTGCGGGGCGAGGTCAAGCTGACAATACTGACACCAGGTACGGGCAATGTCGTCAAGGCGTTTACCTTTGGTCAGCCTTTCGCACTCCTCATCGCTCGCCGTTGCCCCCCAGCGGGCGAGGGCTTCGATCTGCGCCCGCCGCCACAGGGATTCGGAATCAATAATGACGCCATCCATGTCAAAAATTACTGCCTGAATACTCATCATCCACCTCGTTAAGGCTGGCATGCCGGGCATGCCAGCCGCATTATCTTAAGAGAACTCCACCTGCTCGCCGGCCGGCGCTTCCTTGCGGGTAAAACCCGGCTGCTCGACGTGAATAAACGCGCAGAGGAAAAAGGCCGCCACGTACAGCGCGGTATAGGCGATCACCACCCCGATGGTGCTGAAGAACGGCAGCAAAATCACCGCAATGGCCGGTGCGAGAAAGTTCGACATCCCCGCCGACAGGTTGTAAACCGAAATAGCCGCCCCTTTGTGCTGTGGCTCCAGCGCCGGGAAGACCGCTGCCAGCGGTACGAAGGCGGCGACAAAGATCCCCAGGGCAATGGCCGGAATCATCGCCATCGCGAAATTATGTCCGAAGTGCTGCGGAATGTAGTAAAACGCCAGGCTGGAGAGCGCCATGCCGATGCAGCCAAACCAGCGCACCACCTTCATCCAGCCCAGTTTTTCCCCCAGAATGCCCCACAGCACGTTAGAGAAAATGGTGGTGAAGAAGAACACCGCCCACACCTGCAGCCACTCGGAGGTGGTAAAGCCCAGCTCATCGACAAACATCATCGGCATAATTACCGCAAAGCCAAACAGCGAGAGGGTATTGATAATCCGCACCATGCTCGACAGCAGAATATTGCGGTTGGTATAGAGCAACGTCGCCGCCCGCCCCAACTCGGAAAACTTCTCGCGGGTGGTCAGGTTCTGCATATGGCGCGGCGTTTGAATATGGCGCAGGGAAGCCAGCGCGATGATGCCGCCGGTGACGCAAAAAGCCAGCGCCAGCCATAGCGTCCCCAGCTCGCCGATATGCGGTATGGTAAAGCTCGGAATATAGCTGCCGAAAACGCCGATACCGATCGAGTAAACTGCCCAGAACCAGCCGATCGCCGAGCTAGCGTTATCGCTTTTCACGTTGTGGATAATGGCAACGATAAACGAGTAGAGGAACAGCGGATACGCGAAGCCGCGGATACCGTAGAAAACGAGGATCAGCGCATAGTTCGCGTGGCCGAGGCCGAAGACGAGAAACAGTACGTGGAACACGCACCACAGCACGAAGCCAATCATCATGGTTTTCAGCGGGGTAATGATTTCCGCCACCACGCCGGAGATCCACGCCGACAGCGCGGCGGCCAGGCCGTAGAGGGTAAAGGCAAATGAAGCCTGCGCCGGGGAGAAACCGAGCTCTTTGATGTAATGCGAGAGAAATGCCAGTTCAAAACCGTCGCCGGTCATGAATACGGCAATGGCGATGTATCCCCAGAGCAGGTTCAGGGGTAAGCCGAGCCACTGTTTATTATTGATAGACATAATGACCTCGTTTTAGGGTACAGGAGGCCGTTCCGGTAAGTTCACCGGAACGGTTATCGTGATAAAAATTAGTGCTTCCGGTAGTTCAGATCGTTTAAATACAAGGAGTTAAACTGTGCGTAGCGCTGCATCAGGGTCTGATGGCGTGCCGGGTCAGCGCGCCAGGTCTGCCAGACCTCCGGTTTTTCACACACCGCGGCAAGCGGTTTGCCCGCCGCCAGGCAGGCCAGCCGCGCCGCGCCCAGCGCCCCGCCGGTCTCTCCGCCTTTGTGGGTCACCACCGGCATATCGAGAATATCGGCCAACAGCTGCGCCCAGAACGGGCTGCGGGCGCCGCCGCCAACCAGCGAACATTGTTCGATCCGCGTCCCGCTCTCTTTCAGCACCCGCAGGCCGTCATTGATGCCAAAGCTCACCCCTTCCAGCACCGCGTAGCCGAGCTGGGCGCGCAGGCTGGAGTGGGTCATGCCCCAGAACATGCCGCGCGCGTCAGGATCGTTGTGCGGGGTACGTTCGCCGGAGAGATAGGGTAAGAAGAACGGCGCATGGGCCTTCTCCTCCTCGCTAAGTTGGGCAATCTCCTCCAGCAGCGCTACCTCCGTAGTGCCGGTCAGGCGGCAGAACCACTGCAAACAGCTGGCGGCGCTGAGCATGACACTCATCTGATGCCACAGATTCGGCAGAACGTGACAAAAGGCGTGTACCGCCGACTGCGGCGCTGGACGATAGGCGTCGGTCACCACAAACAGCACCCCGGAGGTGCCGAGCGAAATAAACGCGTCTCCCGGCGAGACCGCGCCGACGCCGATGGCGCTGACCGCGTTATCGCCGCCGCCGCCGGCAACCGCTACCGAGGGGTTCAGCCCCCAGCGCTCGGCTACCTGCGGGTCAAGCGTGGCGGACACCTCGCAGCCTTCGACCAGTGTCGGCATCTGGCTGCGCGCCAGGCCGCACTTATCCAACAGAGAGTCGGACCAGTCGCGCTTCGCCACGTCCAGCCACAGCGTCCCGGCGGCGTCCGACATATCGGAGACTTTCTTACCGGTCATCCGATAGCGCAGATAATCCTTCGGCAGTAGCACCGTGGCGGTGCGCTGAAAGTAGTGCGGCTCGTGGCGGCGAACCCACAGCAGCTTCGGTGCAGTAAAGCCCGGCATCGCCAGGTTTCCCGCCACCTGATGCAGCTCCGGCGCCATCTCTTCCAGCTCCGCGCACTCTGCGGCGCAGCGGGTGTCGTTCCACAGAATGGCCGGGCGAATCACCTCCCCCTCGTCATCCAGCAGGACCGCGCCGTGCATCTGCCCGGAAAGGCCGATGGCTTTAATGGCCGGCCAGTGCTGGGCGCATTTTTCCCGCAGCGTGGCCATCAAATACTCCGTCGCCTCCCACCATGACTGCGGCGATTGTTCTGACCAGTGCGGATGGGGACGCTGAATACTCAGCGGCGCGCTATGGCTGGCGATAACTTCATTGTTCTCATCAATGACCAGCGCTTTGACTTCCGATGTGCCGAGATCGATACCCAGATACATAGCCACCTCTTAGTTAATCAGCGTATAGACTGCGGCGATCTTCTCGCGCATCAGCGCCAGGAAATCGACATTGTCGGCAAGCGTGCCAAACAGCGCTGTATTACGGGCGTACAGGGCCACCGGATCCTGAGCTTCAAACATTTCATGTACCGCCTGAGCGTCGAGGATGCCGTCCTGGTACTGATACGGCAGGGTTCCTTTATGCCACTGTTCCATAAAGACGAAGAACAGCGCGGGCAGCATGGCGGTCGCTTCCGGGCGGACGCCGCGCTGGTAGCACTCCTGCAGGGTTGGCGCGATCATCGCCGGAATTTTCGAGAAGCCATCGGCAGCGACGCGCTGGTTGGTGTCCTGGATATACGGGTTGGTAAAGCGCTTGAGCACCACGTCACGATAGGTCGGCAGGTCAATGCCGTTATCGCCGAGGCACGGAATCACATCCTCGGTGACGTAGCGGTCGGCAATGGCGTAGATGAAGTCGGTCAGCGTACTTTCATGAATATACTGCTGGCCGATTAACGTCCCCGCCCACGCGATGCAGCTATGCGAAGCGTTCAGTATGCGGATTTTCGCCTCTTCATAAGGGATCACCGATGCAACCATCTCCACGCCGACCGCTTCCAGGTTCGGGCGTTCATCGCGGAAGTTGTTTTCCACTACCCACTGGATAAAGGTCTCGCCCATCACCGGCGCTTTATCGTCAATACCGGTTTGCGCTTTGATGCGCGCGGGCAGGTCAGCCGCCGGACGCGGTGTAATGCGGTCGACCATGGTATTCGGACAGGTGGTGTTGACGGCCATCCAGTCAATCACCGCCTGCTTGCCGGTTAGCTGCAGGAACTCAACCATGCCGTCGTGAAAGCGTTCGCCGTTATGGCGCACGTTATCGCAGTTCAGCAGGGTCAGCGGCCCGGCGTTGTCGGCCATGCGCTTTTCCAGAATCCGCGCAAGGGTGCCGTAAATGGTTTTGCACTCCCCTGCCAGATCCGCCTGCAAATCGGGGTTGCTGGTTTCCAGCTGATGGCGGGTATTCAGGTAGTAGCCCCCTTCCGTCACGGTAAAGGCGATAACTTTGGTCTGCGGGTTTGCCCCTTCGTTAATCAGCGGCTGCAGCCCGGCCTGCCACGGCAGCAATTTTTGAATGGAGGTGATTTCTTCATATTCGCGCTCCCCTTCCGGGCTGACGGTTTCCAGCACGTAGCGTCCACCCTGCGCCGCCAGCGCCTGGACCACCTGCTCGGCGTCGTTGCGAATATTCCCCGCCGCGATATGCCAGCGCTTATCTCCGGAAGCGATCAAACGATGCAGATACCACGCCTGGTGAGCGCGATGAAAAGAACCCAGACCAATGTGAAGCCATGTGAATTTATTGTTCATGTTCTGATCTCCTTGAGTTGATGGGCTCACTGTAATTGATCATTTGACCAAAATAAGAGCCATGGATCACAAAAGAACAATTACCCAAACAAATTACAAATGACCAAAAAAGAGCAAAAGCTTGCCAGTTATCCTGACCACGGCCAGAATGCGGGTATTCGCCGGGTGAAATTATCGCCGCGGCCAGCAACTTAGGGCGGGAAACCATGAGCAAAGAAGACGATATCCGGCTGGATCAGAAGGTCCGCGCCGCATGGATGTACTACATCGCCGGGCAGAATCAGAGTGAGATCGCCAGCCAGCTTGGCACCTCGAGGCCGGTGGTGCAGCGGCTGATCGCCGCCGCGAAAGAAGAAGGGATCGTGTCGATTAGCCTGCACCATCCGGTGGCTAACTGCCTCGATTACGCGCAGTTGCTGCAGGAGAAGTACCGGCTCATCGAGTGCAATGTCGTGCCCGCCTTTAACGAAGAAAGCACCCTCGATAGCGTGTCGTTCGGCTGCTATCAGCTGATGGCCCGCTATCTGCAGGATGATAAAGAGAAAATCATCGGTCTGGGTTCCGGCCTGACCCTAAAAAAAGCGCTGCAGCGCATCGATTTCGATAGCCAGAATACCCGCTGCGTGGCGCTAATCAGCGCCATGGACGCCGACGGACAGTGTAACTATTACGATGACGTCCCGCTGCTGCTGACCAGCAAAATTAAGGCCAAATACTATCAGTGGCCCGCGCCGCGCTACGCGCAAACCCAGGAGGAGTACGACATGTGGTGCACCAGCCGGCTGTTCCGCAGCGTTTCCGCCGTCGCCCGCCAGGCAGACGTTATTTTTGTCGGCATTGGGCCATTAGGTACCCAAAGCCCCATCTTCAAAGACGGCTTTATCAATCAGGCGCAGATGGATGAGCTGACCGCCCGCGGCGGCATCGGCGAGATTATGGGGCGCTTTATTGATGCCGAAGGCGGCGTGGTTGACAGCGAAATCAACAGAATGATTACCAGCTATGACATTCGCCAGAACCAGTGCCCGCGCATCGCGGTGGCGTGCGGCGAGTACAAACGTCCGGCGATTCTGGCGGCGCTTAAAGGCGGCTGGATCAATGGCCTGGTGACCGATGAACATACCGCCCGCTGGCTGCTGACGCGCTAACGTCAACCGCCAGAAAGCGGCTTAGCGGCTGCTCATCAACAGCGGCGGAATTTCAATCCGCTGCTGGCTGGCATCGCCGGAATCGATAATCTGAAACACCGCTTCCAGCATCGCCGGTACGTCCTGCTGCACCATGTCGATATCGTGCCCCAGCAAATAGACAAACGGGTCCCAGTCAAAGCAGCCCATCGGCGGCTGTTCGCTGCCGGTCAGCCCCGCCTGCGATAGCCAGCGCACCACCCCTTCCAGCGATATCGTCGAGTTGACAAATATCCCCGGCAAGTGGGTCTCCGCTGCGCCAAACCGCTCTTGCAGGCAGGCCTCGACTTTACCTTTCGAATAACCGGGCGCCAGGATGTTCTCCTGCGGCACGCTCAACCCCAGCTCCCGATGCGCATCGTGAAAGCCGCGTAAACGCTCGCTGGTATTATGGTCGCCGCTGCGTCCACCAATAAAGGTCAGCGGCGCAAGCGCCCCCCGGCGGCGAGCGCTATTGGCGAGGATTTTTTGGGTCAGCGCCTTCGCGCCGCCGTAGTTATCCGATATTACCGACGGGGCGACAGACCCCGGCAGGTCGAGATTGACCGTGGGCACGCCTGCCTGCTGGCACAGGGCGGTAATTTTGTCCGGATTGGTTGCCCCGGTCGCCACCACCCAGTCAACCTGCCAGGAGAGCATCGCTTTTACCGCTTCAATTTCCAGCTCCGGGCTACGACGCGTACAGGTGATGATCGGCAACAGGCCGCGCTCGCGGGCCATCTCCTCAAAGCGCTCGGCGACCGAACCGAAATAGCGGTTATCGTATTTGGGGACAATCATGCCAATGACGTGCGATTTTTTACTGCGCAGCATGCTGGCCTGGCGGTTAATGGCATATCCCTGCTCCTCGGCAATCCGCGTCACCTTTTCGGCAAGCTTTGCGCTGATACGGCGCTTTTTCCAGTTGCCGTTGAGGATAGCGCTCACCGCGCTCGCCGAAACGCCGGAAAGTTCCGCCAGGTCGTAAATCGTGATTTTCTTCATTTTCCCAACTTGCGTCACAAAATCATTTCGCTGTTAATTTCCCCACTTGCTCAATCGATGAAGCTAGCGCAACATGAGCTTCATCGATTGAGCTTCCATTCGACTTTCCGAAGTATTAACGCATTCAGCATTAATATTCCAGAAAAACTCAAGAAATGACGCTCATATTCAATACCTTAACAAGTTTTTGTCTTTAACGTCGAACGCGATGCCCTCGCGCTCGATAGTGCCAACCAAACTCTGTAAAGGATTATAAAATGAACCACTCTGTCTCCTCTATGAATACTTCCCTCAGCGGTAAAGTTGCCGCTATCACCGGCGCGGCGTCCGGTATCGGCCTCGAATGCGCGAAAACCCTGCTCGGGGCTGGCGCAAAAGTGGTGCTTATCGACCGCGAAGGGGAAAAGCTCAACAAACTTGTCGCCGAACTCGGCGAAAACGCCTTCGCCCTGCAGGTTGACCTGATGCAGGCGGATCAGGTTGATAACCTTCTGCAGGGAATTTTGCAGCTCACCGGGCGTCTTGATATTTTCCACGCCAACGCCGGAGCCTATATCGGCGGGCCGGTGGCCGAGGGCGACCCGGACGTCTGGGATCGCGTGCTGCACCTCAATACCAACGCCGCCTTCCGCTGCGTGCGCAGCGTCCTGCCGCATCTTATCGCGCAAAAGTCCGGGGACATTATCTTCACCAGCTCTATCGCGGGCGTGGTACCGGTGATCTGGGAGCCTATCTATACCGCGTCGAAATTTGCCGTTCAGGCGTTTGTGCATACCACCCGCCGCCAGGTTTCCCAGTACGGCGTGCGCGTCGGCGCCGTGCTGCCGGGCCCGGTAGTCACCGCCCTGCTGGACGACTGGCCGAAAGCCAAAATGGACGAAGCGCTGGCCAACGGCAGCCTGATGCAGCCGATTGAAGTGGCCGAGTCAGTGCTGTTTATGGTGACGCGGTCGAAAAACGTCACCGTACGCGACATCGTGATCCTGCCGAACAGCGTGGATCTCTGACCGTTCAACCAGCCTGTGTGAGAGGATTTTATGCAAAGCGATACGCAACATATTATTGGCGTCGATGTCGGTTCGGGCAGCGTTCGCGCCGGAGTGTTCAATCTGCGGGGAGACCTTGTCGCCCACGCAACCCGGGAAATTACCCTATTTCGCAGTGCCGGAAATGTGGTGGAACAGTCAAGCCGAGAGATCTGGCAGGCGGTGTGCTACTGCATTAAAACGGCGGTGGCCAGCGCTGGCGTCGCGCCGTCCTCGGTTGCCGGTATCGGCTTCGATGCCACCTGCTCGCTGGTGGTGATCGGTGAAAACGATGCGCCGCTGGCGGTCGGTCCTTCGGAAGACCCGGATCGCAATATCATCGTCTGGATGGATCACCGCGCCACCGGGCAGGCGGAAAAAATTAACGCCACGGGCCACGCGGTATTGCGGTACGTCGGCGGTAAAATCTCGCCAGAGATGGAAACGCCGAAAATTCTCTGGCTGAAGGAGAACCGCCCGCACACTTATCAGCAGGCGCGCCACTTCTTCGATCTTGCGGATTATCTGACCTGGCGCTCAAGCGGCGATTTAGCCCGCTCGGCGTGCACCGTGACCTGTAAATGGACCTACCTGGCGCATGAACAACGCTGGGACGCCGGGTACTTCCGCCAGATTGGCCTCGAAGAGCTGGCGGATGAAGATTTTGTCCGCATCGGCCAGCGTATTGTCGATCCGGGAACCCCCTGCGGCGACGGCCTCTGCGCCACGGCGGCAGAGGAGATGGGCCTGCCCGTCGGTACTCCGGTGGCGGTCGGTATGATCGATGCCCACGCGGGTGGTATCGGCACCGTCGGCGTGCTTAACGGCGCGGTCAATAACATGGCCTACGTTTTCGGCACCTCCTCCTGCACCATGACCACCACTCAGGAAGCGGTGTTCGTGCCCGGCGTCTGGGGACCATATTACTCGGCGATGGTGCCAGGGTTCTGGCTGAGCGAAGGCGGACAGAGCGCGGCCGGAGCGGCCATCGACCAGTTGCTGAGCTTCCATCCCGCCGCCGCCGAGGCTAAGGCGCTGGCCAAGGCGCGCGGCGTCCCGCTACCGGTTTATCTTGCCGATAGCGTGCTGGCGAAAGTGGAAAGTTCTTCTGCTGCGGTCACACTCGCCGCCGGGCTGCACGTGGTGCCTGAATTTTTAGGTAATCGGGCGCCGCTGGCCGACCCGCACGCGAAAGCAATTATCGCCGGGCTGGGGATGGAGCGGGACCTGGACAACCTGATGGCGCTCTACGTCGCCGGGCTGTGCGGGATCGGTTACGGCCTGCGGCAGATTATTGACGCGCAGAAGGCGTGCGGCATCCGCAGCGAGAATATCATCATTAGCGGCGGTGCCGGACAGCATCCGCTGGTGCGTCAGCTATTAGCCGATGCCTGCGGCGTTACCGTAGTTAGCACCGCCAGCAGCGAGCCGGTACTGTTAGGTTCGGCCATCCTCGGCGCGGTAGCAGGTAAAGTCGCCCCTTCCCTACCGGAAGCGATGAAGCAGTTTACGCGGGTGGATAAAACCTATCGCTGCGTAGAACAATTTAGCGCCGATCATCAGCGGCGCTATGAAGCATATAAAACGCTACAGCACACGGCGCGGCTAATTCGCGAATAAGCGGGATCCCGGAGGCGGCGCTTGGCGCGCCTGTCCGGGCTACCGGCCCGCAGACGGCGTTGAACCGGTAGCCCAGCCAGGCGCAGCGCCGCCGGGAAAGACAGACGACGCTGCTGCTTTACAGGGTTATATAGCCGTTAAGCAATGGTGACTTTGCCGTCCAGATAGACATCCTGCACGGCATTGATCAGCTTCACACCGTCGGCCATCGATTTTTTAAACGCCTTACGTCCGAGGATCAGCCCCATGCCGCCCGCGCGCTTATTGATAACCGCCGTGCGCACCGCGTCGGACAGATCGGTTTCGCCGCCCGCCGCGCCGCCGGAGTTAATCAGCCCGGCACGGCCCATATAGCAGTTCGCCAGTTGGTAACGCACCAGATCGATCGGATTATCGCTGGTGAGCTTGCTGTAAACCCGATCGTCGGTATAGCCGAAATTCACCGCTTTATAGCCGCCGTTATTTTCCGCCATTTTCTGCTTCACGATATCTGCGCCGATGGTCGCCGCCAGGTGGTTGGCCTGACCGGTTAAGTCAGCGGAGACGTGATAGTCGACGCCATCTTTCTTAAACGCCGAATTACGCAGATAGGCCCACAGTACGGTCACCAGACCCAGTTCGTGCGCGCGTTCAAACGCAGCGGAGATTTCTTCGATTTGCCGACGAGACTGTTCGGAACCGAAATAGATCGTCGCCCCGACCGCCACGGCGCCCATATTGAACGCCTGCTCAACGCTGGCGTACAGCGTCTGATCGTATTCGGTCGGGTAGCTCAGCGTTTCGTTGTGGTTCAGTTTGACCAGGAAGGGGATACGGTGCGCATAGCGGCGCGACACCGAGGCCAGCACGCCATAGGTGGAGGCCACGCAGTTACAACCGGCCTCAATGGCCAGTTCGACGATATTTTTCGGGTCAAAGTACAGCGGGTTGGCGGCAAATGAGGCGCCAGCAGAATGCTCTACGCCCTGGTCGACCGGCAGGATCGACAGATACCCGGTTCCCGCCAGGCGGCCGGTGTTATACAGGGTTTGCATATTACGCAGCACCGCCGGCGGACGATTGTTATCCACCATCACCCGATCGACATAATCCGCCCCCGGTAAATAGAGCTGGTCGGCTGGAATTGTCATACAGCGGTGCTGTAAAAGCGTGTCGGCATCTTTGCCAAGCAACTGCGTAATATCAGTCATAGCTATCTCCCGTAAGTGCCGGTCGAAACCGGCATGCGTTTTCCCAACCCAATTATTTTGGGCAGCAATAAGTCTGGTATCGAAAGTGGGATTTTTCCATTGCAGAGGGATTTTTAAATGTCATCCACTGACATCATCCATAACCGGGAAAATGTTATATCGGTCAAAGTTCCACCCTAAAGGTATTTAAAAGGTATTACATAATGGTATTGTTATTACGTACCTTACCTATCATGAAGGATTCAAAGATGAAAACTACAGTAAAGCTGTCATTCATGATGTTCATTGAGTGGTTTATCTGGGGCGCGTGGTTTGTCCCTTTATGGTTATGGCTGAATAAAAGCGGATTTACCGCTGGTGAAATTGGCTGGTCCTATGCCTGTACCGCCATTGCGGCGATCCTTTCGCCGATCCTCGTAGGTTCATTGACCGATCGCTTTTTCTCAGCGCAGAAAGTGCTGGCCGTACTGATGTTTGTCGGCGCGGTATTAATGTATTTCGCCGCGCAGCAAACCACCTTCAGCGGCTTCTTCCCGTTGTTGCTGGCCTATTCCCTCACGTATATGCCGACCATTGCACTGACCAACAGCATCGCTTTTGCCAACGTGCCGGATGTCGAACGTGATTTTCCCCGCATTCGCGTGATGGGCACCATTGGCTGGATTGTCTCAGGCCTGGTCTGCGGCTTTCTGCCACAAATGATGGGCTATAGCGATATTTCTCCGACCAATATCCCTTTGTTGATCACTGCTGGCAGCTCGGTGCTGCTGGGTATTTTTGCCTTTATGCTGCCCGATACGCCGCCGAAGAGTACCGGCAAGCTGGATTTAAAAGTGATGCTGGGGTTGGACGCGCTCATCCTGTTACGTGATAAAAACTTCCTTGTGTTTTTCTTCTGCTCATTCCTGTTCGCTATGCCGCTGGCTTTCTACTACATCTTCGCCAACGGCTACCTCACGGAAGTCGGAATGCAAAACGCGACAGGATGGATGACGCTCGGCCAGTTCTCTGAAATTTTCTTCATGCTGGCACTACCGTTCTTCACCACACGCTTTGGCATTAAAAAGGTATTATTACTTGGTCTTATCACCGCGGCGATTCGTTACGGATTTTTCGTCTACGGCGGTGCAGATCAATACTTCACCTATGCCCTGCTGTTTCTTGGAATTTTGCTTCACGGCGTAAGCTACGATTTCTATTACGTTACTGCCTATATCTACGTTGATAAAAAAGCACCGGTACACATGCGTACGGCGGCGCAAGGGCTAATCACGCTCTGCTGCCAGGGGTTTGGCAGTTTACTCGGCTATCGTCTGGGCGGCGTAATGATGGAGAAAATGTTTGCTTATCAAGAGCCGGTAAATGGGTTGACCTTCAACTGGGCAGGAATGTGGGGCTTCGGCGCCGCTATGATCGCCGTTATCGCCGTGTTGTTTATGATTTTCTTTCGCGAATCGGATACAGAGATCACCGCTATTAAGGTGCAAAACGACGATTGCGATGCTGCACTGAAACAAGAGGAAGTTAAATGAAAACGGAACGTATTCTCGGCGCGCTCTACGGGCAGGCATTAGGCGATGCGATGGGCATGCCGTCTGAACTCTGGCCTCGCTCACGCGTTAAAGCTCACTTTGGGTGGATTGATCGCTTTCTACCCGGACCGGCTGAAAACAATGCAGCCTGTTACTTTAATCGTGCCGAATTTACGGATGATACATCGATGGCGCTCTGCCTCGCGGATGCCATCATTGAATGCCATGGCAAAATCTCACCAGAAGTTATCGGGCGCAATATCCTTGCCTGGGCTGAAGGGTTCGATGCGTTCAATAAAAACGTGCTGGGTCCGACTTCTAAAATTGCGCTCAATGCCATTCGCGACGCAGTACCGATCGATGAACTGGAGAACAACGGCGTCACGAATGGGGCGGCGATGCGCGTCTCACCGCTAGGCTGCCTGCTCACACCAACACAGCTAGACAGCTTTATTGATGAGGTGGCGCTGGCTTCCAGCCCCACGCATAAATCCGACCTCGCGATTGCGGGTGCCGTCGTGGTGGCGTGGGCAATCTCTCGGGCTATCGAAGGAGATAGCTGGCAGGCGATTGTCGACTCGCTGCCTGCTGTGGCACGCCAGGCGCAGGAAAAGCGGATCACCACTTTTAGTGCCTCGCTGGCTGCCAGGCTGGAGTTGGCTTTGTGCGTGGTACGTCAGGCAGATGGTATTGAATCAGCCTGTGAGGGGCTCTATCAGCGCGTTGGCGCAGGCACCAGTACCCTTGAATCCGTTCCCTGCGCAATTGCGATGGTTGAGCTGGCTGGAGGCGACCCTAACCGCTGCGCCATTCTGTGCGCAAATCTCGGTGGCGATACCGACACCATCGGCGCAATGGCAACTGCAATTTGCGGTGCACTGAGGGGGATTTCTGCTATCGACGCCACCCTGAAGCAACAGCTTGATGAAGTGAACCAACTCGACTTTACCCGCTACGCCACGGCGCTTGCACACTACCGAGAGCAACGGGAGGCATCATGAATCTGATGCAACGATTACCCACCTTAGGCAACAAGCGTCCCATCACCATCGTCGGCGCGGCGGTCATCGATGTGATTGCTGACGCTTACGCCCTCCCCTGGCGAGGGTGTGATATTGAACTGCAACAGCAAAGCGTCAATATTGGCGGCTGTGCCCTGAATATTGCGGTTGCCCTGAAACGTCTGGGAATGGAAGCCGATAACGCCCTACCCGTTGGACAAGGCGTATGGGCTGATATCATCCGTAATAACATGGCCCGGGAAGGGCTTTCCAGCCGCATCGACGGCGTCACGGGTGACAACGGCTGGTGTCTTGCGCTGGTTGAGCCGGACGGCGAACGCACGTTTATGTCGTTTAGCGGTGTTGAAAACCAGTGGAATCCCGCCTGGCTGGCGCAACTAACTGTTCCGCCGCAAAGCCTGGTGTCACTTTCTGGTTATCAACTGGCATCACCCTGCGGGGAAGTGCTGGTGCACTGGCTGGAATCTCTGCGCGATATTACGCCGTATATCGATTTCGGCCCGCGTATCGCTGATATCCCCGAGACGTTAATGCAGCGAATCATGGCCTGTAAGCCCATTGTTTCGCTGAATCGTCAGGAGGCGGAGATCGCCGCAGAGCGCTTTAGATTACCCGTGGCAACCGAAGCGGTTGGTCAGGCCTGGCTAAAGAAATTCGCAATGCCGTTGATTGTTCGTCATGACGAAGAGGGTGCATGGTACTTCAGCGCGGAAGAACAGGGACTGGCAGCACCGTTCCCTGTGGCGGTAGTCGATACAATCGGTGCAGGTGACAGCCACGCCGGAGGGACGCTAGCCGGACTCGCCTCGGGATGGACGCTGGGCGAGTCGGTACTGCTTGGTAATGCGGTTGCGTCCTGGGTGGTAGGACATCGCGGCGGTGATTGTAGCCCAACGCGCGAAGCATTACTCCTCGCACACAAAAACGTATAGATCGCTACGACAGCGGTTGATGCTGTATTCAATCGGCCGCTGTTGTTGATCGAGTGCAACCTGATTGATAACCAGCACCGGTATTTTTTCATCCATATGAATGTGCGACTGAAATTCGGCATCCGGCATACGTGCACTGACACGCGAGCGCGTACGCTGCGGGAAGATATGCTGACTGCGAAAATAGTCATACAGCGACACGCCGATAGCATCAACATCATGAATCAGTTGGGCAGGAACCCAGGACTCTTCTATGGACACGGCCTCATCATCCACATAGCGAATTCGCTTGAGCAAAAATACATCACTTTGCGGGGCAATCGCCAATTGTGTCGCCACATCATCCGGGCAGCTCACTATCCGTTTGTTGACCCACAGAGTGTCAGGTTTTTTTCCTCTGAGCACCACCTGCTGCGAAAAACCGCGCGCCTCTTTCAATGAATACTCAAAGATATTATTGATTTGCGTACCGTAGCCGCGAGCTCGGGTCACCACCCCTTCGTCTTCCAGCGTCCGCATCGCTTTGCGAACGGTAATGCGCGACACCCCCGTCAACTGGCTCAGGTCGCGCTCGCCAGGGAGAATATTACCGTGCTCCAGCGCACCACTGCGAACAGCATTTTTAACCGTTTCAGCAAACTTCAGGTACAGCGGCGTGTTATCCGGCGCTGCAATACGCTCGTTCAGTTGTGCGATCAACAGGGTATGCGCTTGTTCCATCGTGTTTTTTCCTGGCGAAAGTCAGGAAACAGTATACTTTTCGCCAGGCATGAAGACTACCACCATACGTGAAAATGGTGTACCGGGCCGATGCCGTGCCCCACTTCCAGCGAATCCGCCTGCGCCAGCGCCGCTGAGAGCCAGCCCTTGGCTTCCGCCACGGTTCGCCCCCAATCCTCGTAACGCGGACGCAGGGCCGCCAGCGCCGCCGACAGAGTACAGCCAGTACCGTGGGTGTTTTTGGTCTGGACTCTCGGCGCGGTAAAGCGCTGCTCCCCGTCGCGGGTAAAGAGCCAGTCCGGGCTTTCCGCATCATCGAGATGGCCACCTTTCATTAATACCGCTCCGCAGCCCATTCCCAGCAGCGCTCTGCCCTGCTCCAGCATCTCTTTTTCCGTTCTGGCATGCGGCGCATCCAGCAGCGCCGCCGCTTCCGGCAGATTCGGGGTGATCAGCGAGACTTGCGGCAGCAGGCGCTGGCGTAGCGTCTCCACCGCCGAGGCTGAGAGCAGCGGATCGCCGCTTTTTGCCAGCATGACGGTATCCAGCACCACGTTGGTTATCCGGTAGCGCGCCAGCCGTTCCGCCACCGCCTCGACGATATCGGTTTCCGCCAGCATCCCGATTTTGGTGGTATCGATGCGCACATCGCTGAAAACCGAATCGAGCTGCGCGGCGACAAAATCAGGCTCGATACGGTACACCGACTGGACGCCACGGGTGTTTTGCGCCACCAGCGCGGTGATGACCGAGCAGCCGTAAGCGCCCAGCGCTGAGAAGGTTTTGAGATCCGCCTGGATCCCCGCGCCGCCGCTCGGGTCGGTGCCGGCGATGGTTAACGCATTAATTCGTTTCACAGATCGCCTCCCGCATAGAGTGCATCGAGGAAGGCAGGAGTAAAGCTGCCGGGGCCGCCCTGTCGCGCCGCTTTTCCCCCCGCGCGCTTCATCAGACCGCAGGCTGCGGCCACGTTTTCCAGCCGATCGCCGGGCATCGCCGCAGCGGCGGCAACCACCGCCGATAGCGCGCAGCCGGTGCCGACTACCCGGGTCATCAGCGGATCGCCGCCGGTGACCGCGCGCGTACGCTGGCCATCGGTGATGTAATCGACCTCACCGGTGACCGCGACCACGGTATTCAGTTGGCGGGCCAGCGCCTGGGCCGCGGGCAGCGCGGCGGCGGCGGTATCGGTGGTATCGACGCCGCGCCCGCCGCCGCTCATTCCGGCCAGGGCCATAATTTCCGAGGCATTACCGCGAACGGCGGCAGGCTGCAGCGCCAGCAGCTCCCGGCAAAATTCTGTCCGTAAGGTCAGCGCGCCGACCGCCACCGGGTCCAGTGCCCAGGGCTTGCCCGCCTGCTGCGCGCTGCGCGCCGCCGCACGCATCGCCGCCGCGCGTTCGACGGTCAGCGTACCGACATTTATCAGCAGAGCATCGGCAATAGCGGCAAACTGGCTGGCTTCGTCCGGGTCGATAACCATCGCCGGGGATGCGCCAATCGCCAGCAGGACGTTGGCGGTAAAGGTCTGCACCACGTCGTTCGTCATGCAGTGCACAAGAGGGGAATGGTGGTGAAAAAGGTGCCGCAGATGGGCAATATGCGTGGGGTTCAGCAGGTCAGACATCGTTTGCTCCCGCCAGGCGATGAAGAAGCGACGACCCTGCGGTCTCTGACTTCCCTACGCTGGCATTATCCAGATCAGGTGGTACGGGTTTTTCTCAGCCTTCACAAGGAAGGGCACCCCGAGTCATGTAGATTAAATCTCTATACTTTTTGCCAGCTTATGGGAAGTTGCTCGCTGAAGCAAGCCCGCCCTTCCGGTTATCGCTTCTTCACGCTGTACCCCAGTTTGTACCCCACTAAATTCACAACCATTGATCAAATACCGACCAATAAAACCAGTGTTATTGTAAGCACGCCTGTTTTAGTTCCACGCATTTTTTGACCCTGGCCCAAATTCAGTGCAGTGCTAAATCAGAGATCCTCGTCTTTCTGACCCTGGCACAAAGTCAGTATAGTGTTCGCGAGTTATGTTGAGAACTTACCGGGCAAGACCTGCGGGGAGCAGGTTATTGCTGGATTCCCCACGACAACGATGACTCATAATTTGTCTGACCACGATATTTTCGGCCACCATGCCACACGGCACTAGTGCGTCCTGGAGCATGTCCACCCCAAAATTCTTTTCCTCGTAGTGAAAGCTCAACATTCTATCTGTTATGACCCTCCCGCTTCCTTCCTGAAGGGGGAGGGTCAGATGGTCTGGAAAAATCATGGCATGATAGCGATCATCCGGGTACGGCTATTGTCTAGCAAGATGGCCAAGAAGGCTCTCATTGAGCCAGCTATAATAGTAACAGCCGTGAGCCATTCAACTGCATTGGCAGGTAAAGCTTATTATCGAGGGCTCAACATGCTGAACTAGACAACAGTCCATAGCCTTCATCGTTGCCAACTCATGTGTTCGAGGTGACAAGTCATTTTCTCCAGGAAAATATCCGATGCCGAAATACCAGAGATTTTCCTTACCATGACGAATCAAATTTCAATTCGTTCGAAAAAAGGTAATAAGCCGGTTTTGGAATGGCAGTTTATATATTCAAAGTGCTGGCTGCCACGCGGCAATACATAAACTTCGTGCCAGGTACGTAATTGGTTGGCTGCACCGTATTTTCGATAGCGTGCAATGGCTGCATGAAAAATGGCCTCATGCGAGGCATGGCCTTCGGCCCAACGTTCCATATGTTTCAGGCTGAGAAAATATGCATGGGCATGAGTCTCCGGTAAAGATTGGCCATGTTCATTCAGTGTTTGTTGGAAACGCAGCGCGCAGCAGCCACTTTGCGCTGGCTGAGTTCGCAGGTAATCCATACCACGAGCCAATGGATCTCGTAGTTTCTGCTCATAGTCTACGCGCTGCTCCTCATCGCAATTCCCCCAAAAACTGGCAGAGCGAATCATCGCCAAATTGTGTGGTGGCACCACAAAATACCTATGACCGGGTTTCGCTTCCGACGCTGGCGGTAAATCATCGGTCCCATCTAGAGGATCACACGCTGCTAAAGGGATGCGGTCACGCATTGCACCGAAATAACCACTGTAGGGTGCGGGCTCGATCGGCAACGCCTTGCTCAGCGCGGCCATATAATCCGACCAATACAGGTTTTCCAGTCGTTCGAGTGGTACTGTCAACATTTCGCGCCAGTAGCCATAAGGACCGGACAACCGTTCTGGACGATCCCACCAACCTCCTTGTTGCTCGCTTTGCCGCCAGCCTGTAAATGCCATGCTATCCGTCCAGTAAGCTGTCACCACAAAGTTAAACATGCCTGATTCATCTTTAAAACAAGCGTGATCCCGTGCAATGGGTGCATACTTACCCTCGAATGCCGCCTTCAGCCAAGTATCAAATGCTGGATCTGTCTTGCTGCAGCCTTCAGGTATCTGCACTGCAAAGAATCCGAGATGTAATGCGCTGCAGCCTGGAGGAAAACGCGTCGACCAGCGCTGCACCTGCGGCGTAAATCCCTCCGGTTTGCGCAAAGGGTAGACTCTGGGATATACCATGTTCATCATTCCTCTACTGTCGGTTGACCGTTGCCAAAATAGGCCTTGCTGACTTCAGGACTCCTTTGCAGCGCAGCAGCTTCGCCACTGGCTACAACCCTTCCCTGTGCAATAACGTATCCATGGTGAGCGACCTCCAGAGTCTGATGCACGTTTTGCTCTATCAACAGGATGGTGCATTTATTAGCGCAAAGCTCGCTGATAAGACGAAAGTTCTCCTTCACATACAACGGAGACAAACCAAGAGAAGGTTCGTCTATCACCAATAGTTGTGGATTGCTCATCAATCCACGGCCGATAGAGACCATCGAACGTTCTCCACCCGATAGTGTGCCGGCAAACTGCTCCCGCCGTTCGCTTAACCGGGGAAAAAGCGCAAATACGCGCTCCAGTCGCTCCGCGATTTTAGTTCTTGATGGTTCCAGGTACGCACCTACCTTAAGGTTATCAATTACCGTCATTCGTGGAAAAACCTTATTTCCTTCCGGGATCGCCGCAATCCCTTGGCCCACGATACGATGCGTATCCCAATTACTGATGCTTTGTCCTGCGAAGTGTATTGCCCCTGAACGCAGCGGTAGCAGTCCGAAGATTGCCTTAATCAAGGTACTTTTCCCCGCTCCATTAGCGCCTAGCAAACAGGTAATCTCTCCCGCTCTGACGCGCAGCGATACGCCTTCCAATACATTGACGCTGTCGTAACCCGTCACCACATTGTCCACAACCAGCAAATCTTCTCTCATTTGTCGTCTCCCAGATAAGCCTGGCGCACCTGTGGATTACTGATCACATCCCGGTATGGCCCCTCGCATATTTTCTTGCCGAAGTTCAGGACGATGCAGCGATGGGTCATTTTCTCAATGACCTGCATCTCGTGCTCGATCAGGATAATAGCCAGCTGCGGTTCCTCGCGTTGAAATGCAGTGACATCTTCCATTAGCCGGAATGTTTCATCATGCGTCATTCCCGCTGAAGGTTCGTCCAAGAGGAGCAGCCGGGGCTGGCCGAGTAGAGCTCGGCAAAGTTCTATGCGACGCCGATCAATCATGTTGAAACTGCCTGCGGGATCAAATAACCGATCGGCTATTTCCGGATTGAAACGGGCGCAAATATCTCGGGCTCGGCGCTCAAATGCAGAGAGATTCCGGCCAAGAAAGCGCCGCCATAGCAGATTTTTAATTAGACTATGGTCAAACTGATTATGGGCACCCACCATTAGATTATCGAATACGGATAACTCCAGCATCAGTCTGCAACGTTGAAAACTTCGCGCCACCCCTGCCTGGTTAATTTCGCTCGGCGAACGATTGAACAGATTGTTGCCATTAAATGTAATGCTGCCATCCGAGGGTTTATAAAGTCCGGTCAACACATTGAAAAAGGTCGTTTTCCCCGAACCGTTTGGTCCGAGTAAACCGATCACATCGCCACCATGTACATCAATATCGAATGAATCAAGCGCAACCAGCCCTCCGAATTTCATCGTTAGCTCGCGACAGCTTAGCCAGCATCCTTTATTCATGTATCCCCCTTTTGCGCGAGAAATTACGCATTGCACGAGGCACCAGCCCTTTCGGACTGAACATCAGAATAATCACAACCAATACTGAGAAGAGCAGGACGCGATATTCCTGTAAGGCATGCAGCTTTTCCGGCAATAAAATAATGAATGTGGCCGCAATCAGCGTGCCCCAGGTATTGCCTATTCCCCCCAGAACAATAATGGAAATTAGTAGCAGTGATTGTTCGAAAGTTGCCCCAGCAGGGCTTATAAACCCAGTCATGCCGCTATAGAGTGCACCCGCCACGCCGATGACAAAGTTTCCCAGCAAGAAGGCTGTAATTTTCCAGCGCTGTGTACTGATACCAAAGGTCGAGCTCACTAATTCATCATTGCGGGTCGCATCGAGATTAACCCCGATAGCAGACCACTCGATAGCGTGTGCGAGTAAGGACGCCATTAGGAAAACCAGTATCGCCAGCACACAGTAGGCAAAATAAAAAGAAACTTCACCGCCTCCCCATTCAAAGCCTGTACTCATATCCCAGCCAAACAATCTGAGACCTTCTACCTGAAGCCCCTCGCTACCACCCAAATGCTCATTAACTTGAAGAAATGAACTAAACAGAAGACCAAAAGCAATCGTTACCAGAGCCGAATAATATCCACGAGTACGCAGAACCGGCAGTAATAGCAAAATCCCTATAAGTGCCGATATAGCGCCACCGGCCAGAAGAGCCAACTCATGCGGAATAGTTCCTTTTTGCACTAACACCGCCATGGTGTAGCCCCCGCTGGCAAAAAAAGAAGCGCCCGCGAAATTGGCCAACCCCGTTAATCCGGTTTGAATATTGAGGCCGATACCTGCGGTAGTAAAAAGCAGAACCGTCCCGATCATCAGTAATGCGTAATGCTCCTCACGGAAAATCAGAATCAAAATGAAAATACCAAGACAAACCAGCATGTTCGCCGCACCTACTCGGCAGGCCACAGCACTGCCAGCTGCCTGTGCAAGACCCACCCGCCGTACGGTGAACCATAGAACCACCGTCAACAGTAGAAGCAGAAATAGTGCCAGTTGTGATTCCAGCAGCAGTAATAAGCACGCCTCGCCAATACACAGGGCAATAACGATAGCCAGTCCTAACAGACCGTCAGCCCGCATGAATAACAGTTTAAGATTCATACCCGCTCCTGATAACGTTCACGCAGTAAACCGGTCGGGCGTATGGCGATTATTAGGATCATCGCCCCAAAAGCAAAAACATCCTTGTATGCACTGGGGATCGGCAACGCAACGGTCGCTAATACCTGTAGGGCAGAGAATAGAAAGCCGCCCAGTACCGCGCCAAGGAGACTGCCCAGTCCACCAACTACAGCAGAACAAAAACCGATAACCCCAAGCATCAGTCCCATATTGAAAATAATCTGGCGGTAGTATAGGCCGGACATGATGCCTGCCAGGGCCCCCAGGCAAGACCCGATGACAAAAGTGATGATGACAACACGTTTGAAGTTGATTCCAAGAAAGCGAGACGTCTCTTCATCCTGCGCTACGCAGCGGATCGCCATCCCCAAGCGAGTTCGGGTGAGTAGGAGATGTGTTCCTATAATAGCCAGCGCGCCTATCAGCAGCAGAATCAGGCTGCTGACTCGCGCGGAAACGCCGTTAACCACCACTAACGCGTCGGGCAAGACCATAGGAAACGGCGAGGGGTTAGAGCCGCCAGGAACAAAAATCCGCAACGCTTCGCGAATCGCAGTTCCTGTCATCAAGGTAATCAGCAATACATTGATCGGAGACGATCCTTTTAAAGGTAGTACCAGATAGCGCCCAATCAGGGCACCAACGATACCGACTACGACAAATGCGCTGATCAACATTGCTATCAATGCGAAAGCGTTACCAGTCAATCCCAGCGCGGATACCAGTACTATCCCACCTAATCCTGCGAACCCTCCCAGTGTCATTACATCGGGATGCGAAAACTGCACAACATCCACCACCCCAAAATAAAGGGAAAATCCGACCGCTACTAGCGCGTATATCGTCCCCAGCATCAGGAAGTTAAAAAAATGCTGGAATAAAAAACTATATTCCATAAACCATCCTCTCTTGCCTATAACAACGCTTCTGCTAAAAAATGAGTTATTTCTCTATTGCATGCCCATATTTACTGTCAGGCCAGTACACCCACTTACCATCCTGCACCACATATTGATAGGCGTTAGTTAGATTCTGGCGATGGTCATCAAAGTTAATCGTCCCAACTAAGGATTTATAACCCGCGGTGTGATTGAGCACGTCACGCACCTTCTTGCGGTCAGGCCCCACTTTTTCTACTGCATCCATGATCAACGTTGCCGCACTATAAGCAAACGGGCCGTAGGCATCAGGCTCCTCCTTGAAACCGGCCATATTATAGGCTTTGAGGAAGGCTGCACCTTGCGAGTATTTGTCGATCGGTGCACCGTTGTGGAATGACACCACTCCTTCAGCAGCCTCCTTGCCTACACCGTCAATAAAACCGGAGTTCAAAATGCCAGACACGCCCATCATAGGTTTGCTAATCCCCATACGCTGCATTTGTGCACGAAGCGCTACCCCTTGTGGCGTCAGCCCTCCGAAATAGATAATATCAGGGTTGCTCTTTTGTACCGCTGTTAGCTCAGCGGAAAAGTCCTGCTGACTAATGTCCACGCCAAACGAACTGACTACGCTGGCTTGCGGGTTTTCTTTCAGATATTGCAGAAAGTATTTGCTTTGCCCTTTTCCATAATCAGTGGTGTCATAAATTACAGCTATACGTTTAAAACCGCTGTTTTTTACATATTCTGCAGCCAGTTTGCCTTCGTTAATCATAGTGCCATTGACACGATGAATTTCTTTATAATTATTGCCATAGGTGATTTCCGGCAATACAGCGCCCCAGACGACTAGCGGTAAACCAAAACGATGATAGGTATTTACAGTGACAGCAGCCACCGCAGAACAGTAATGACCAATAGCGGCAATAATGGAATTATTCGTGGCCGCTTTGGTGACCACCTGAACTCCTGTGGCGGGTTTGCACTCGTCGTCAAACTTTATCAGCTCAAAGGTATATTTTGCTGCCGGATCGGCATTATGTTGGTTTACCGCCAGCTGAGCTGAGTTTCGGCCACCTAACCCAGTTGCGCTGGCACCGCCAGTTAGTGGACCGATAAAAGCAATTTTCACCGTTTCTTTAGCAAGCAGAGATGTCGATCCTAATAAGGATAAAGCGATCAATGACGAGCGAAATACTTTTAAGACCATAATATGTTTATTCATTAACAAACCCCTAAGTATTTATGTTATTTAACTCAGCAACTTCAATTTCCCTTTGACTATTTGCAACCCTTTACGATGGTATTCCAAACATCATAATTATTTCCTATACGCATGATTTAAACGTCAGCAATATCGTTCGTTTCAACCTTAAATCCTGACGGCAAGGGGATATTCTCTGCTACGCTTGAGGTTGTAAATGTCGCCGGATTCAAGCGGTTACGATTTACCGTCAGATTAAATACATCGAATCGGTTATAATATCCGACTACATCGTGCAACTGTTTTAACTCGATGATTTTTTTGAGTTGGAATGTCGCATATGCGATCCCTTCTTCATGTTGAAGGATATCGCCAATTGGCGTACCTGTCGGGTCAACAAACATTGTCGCAGCTTGTGGAGTCTGTTCGATGATGTCAGCCACCGAGCTATCCCACTCTGTTAGCATCCGTTTCATTTCTTCGTCCATTAAGGAAGCGCTCATAATACCGAAACATTTAGCTTCGAAAGAATGTGCTCCTGCGCGGATACGGTTTGCTACCTGATTGTCAAAATTTCCACCACAAGATGGTTTCTTGGTCGGCCAGATTGAGGGCCACTGCGAAATATGGATTTGTTCTCCTTGCGCCATCAAAGAATAGCGCGCCAGGGGATTTGTGTTTTCACCGCAGATGAGACTGCCAATGCGACCAATGCGTGTATCAGCCACGAACAAACCAGCCCCATCTCCCGGCGCCCAGACCATTTTTTCATAGAACGTCGGAACAAGCTTTCGGTGATGATTGAGTATTTCGCCCTTTTCACTAATAAGAATGCTTGAATTCCATAAACAGCCCACGCTGACCGCACTTCGTTCACTGAATCCCATGCACACCAGAACATCATATTGGGCAGCGGCGCTGCACAACGCTCGGATTTCCGGCCCGTCGATGAGAAGACTATTTTCGGCCATTTTTTCAAACCACTTGTGATTATGAATAGGTCCCCATAATGCGGCCCATACAGGAAACCCAGGAATAAAAGATTCGGGGAATACGACCAGCTCAGCCCCATTTTTTTTCGCCTCAGCGATATAATCAATGGCTTTCTCAAGAGTGGCTTTGGCATTCATATATACCGGTGCGGCATGAACCGCAGCAACCTTAACTTCGGGTAATTGCATGATTAAAACCTTTTAGCTTTTGATATTTTCGCGAAATGCGCGTCTAACTTCTTTCTTATGTCAAGATACATCTTATATTTGACTATTCATTAGAAAAATGGTTAGAAGATAATTGCTATCACGTAAACAACCTTGATGGTAGTTATTCATGAAGCAGTTAGCGATATTGAAGACGTTCAGTACCTGACAATATTCTTTACATCGTCAAATATAACTATAATCTATGACTGCAATGCTTTTTGTTTATTACCGGTTTAAGGTTAACGCTGGACATTACACTTATCACCTATAAGTAAGCCCACCACTGCAATAACTAATTCATCCCAGGCCTGACGATGAACGGTAATTTGTCTCCCTAGCGTCAGTTGTATTGCAGCATCAACAAAAAATAAAATATGCTCACATAAATTTGATTTCATCCTGCTCACCTCCTGCATACTCACACTACCAAAGCTGATAAGAGGTAAAAACTTGAGATTTTGCATTTGCCCTTGCAAATTTGCAAAGCCAAAAATGCACCTTTATGGTGCGTTCTATTGGTTTTGCAAATAGCTAAAGGGGAAAACGACAGAGAAATTGCTTAACTGGAAATTTCATAACGATGTTTGCATATACCAACATTATTTGGCTTTTTGTGGCGTAGCACTCTTTTAGTGCAATTTTTTTTTCGTCAACAAACTACTCTATTTTGACCCCAACCTGATTGGGGTAATCCGTAGAAAATTGATGAATAAGAAAACTTATAACAGCCTTCATTTTAGGCAGGTAACGCAGATCACGGTGGACGGATAACCACACTACTCTCGAAACGCTAACCGTTTCAGGCAGCACTTTTTGCAATCCAAATTGCTCAGCCTGCATGAATTCGGGCAACAAGACCATGCCTATTCCACCGGTTGCGGCAAACATTTGCGTAACCATGCTGCTTGAACTGAAGGCGATATCAGGCCTTTCGATCACCTCGTACAGCCACCGAACAGTATCCAGTTCGACCAGGTCTTCGATATAGCTAATAAAGCTATGCTGATGCAATTCGGCTCTACTCTCAGGCGTTCCGCACCGGCTAAGGTAGCTCGGTGCAGCATAGAGATACAGGCTAAATTTGCCTATAGGCATTATATCCAGCCCCTTAACTTCATAGGGATAAAAACTCAGGAAAAGATCGGCTTCCCGACGATTGACATGAACCTGATGAGATGATGTCAACAGTTCAACTGATATCTCACTGTATTTTTTACAGAATATGGCAAATTTTTCAGCAAGGTAAAAAGAGGCGATGCCTTCCATTGTACCAATCCTGATTTTCCCTGAAGGCATATTGTTTACTTCTGAAAGATGCGCCCCCATCATCGCCAGGATTTGAGATTCCATGGATTCGACATATTCCAGAATCTCCCGGCCCCGCACTGTTATCTTGAGCCCATTTGAGTGCCTTTCAAAAACAGGCGATGAAAGTGCTCTTTCCAGGCTAGTTATATGTCGACTTGCGGTAGAAACATCTATTTTCAGTTGACGAGATGCAGCAGACAAACTTCCTGTCCGATACACTTCCAAAAAAATGCGCAAATCATTCCAGTTTGGCGTAGTAGGCAGCATGGTGTTTTCTACACAATTTAAACAGTAATGATAACCTTCATATCGGATATGGCTCAGTGTGTAAAGAGTTGTATAAAGGTTGCCATTCACCGCTTTTTACCTTTAGATGCAACTTGCAGGGCCAGAAATCAATCGCTTCCGCTGTGTATTCAATCACATGGAACATATGCTCAAACTATAGGGCAGGATCGTCTACCGGGGCGGGGTCAGTCCAGCCAGTTATCAATACCGTACTTCCTGCGATGGTCTTAATTCACACATTAAAGAGTTCCTGGCGCTACCCTACGTACGTTGTTTGCAATGCAGATCTATCAAGCAAGGTTCCGGAGCGCAGGGAACAACATCCGGATGTACTGTTTTCCGCCAATGCGTAGAGTACTCCACATAGGTCAGAGATCTGACCTTCTATCTGAAGATAAGAATAATCGAATAGAGGCATAACATTACGCCCCCAACTGCTCTTGGGTAAAGTCAAACAAAGGTTAAACGAAACACTTTCTTCACCCCGTCGCTGCATGAAATCATTAAAGATGTAATCACCAGGGATTATATTCTCGCAAGGGACTGAATGGATTCATGACCTGATACTTTATCTGATTATTCAACTTGGGAATCCATCATCCGGAGTAAATATGGCCCTTTCAAACTTATTGATTTTGGCAATCATTCAGGGGTTAGCTGAGCTGTTGCCCGTTTCCAGTTCGGCTCACGTTATTATGGCAGAAAAGATATTGGGGCTTGATCCAAGTGCTCCAGACATGACATTGCTGTTGGTTATGCTTCACTCGTGGACGATGTTTGCCGTTATCGTTCATTTCTGGAAATCCTGGCGTTCAACCTATTTTAGTTCCGTTGCGGCGTTTAAACATTATGCTCTACGCATTTTTACTGCCACCATGATGACAGGGATAGTAGGCTTAACCCTACAACATATCATCAAGGTTTATTTCGCTGGCAATACGTCGAATTTCGAAATTGAATCACTGTTCAGCAACAGTAAACTGATTGCTTCTGGGCTTTTCGTTTCGGGCATTCTCATCATTGTTTCGTCACGAATAAAAGAAAGTCACACTGAAAACCTCTCCTTAATCCAGTCAGTGCTTGTGGGTATGGTACAGGGGTTATGTCTGCCGTTTCGTGGGCTATCCCGCTCGGGCGCGACCATTTCTGCTGCATTATCCATAGGTGTTGCCCGAAAAACTGCAGAAGAATTCAGCTTCGCCCTGGCGGTTGTGCTGACGCCTGTTGTTATCTTCAAAGAAATGGTTCGTGCTTTCCATAACAGTGCTGCACTGTCTGTTTCTTCTATCGTTTTTCCGAGTTTACTAGGTATGGTTTTCAGTTTTATTGCTGGTTTAGTGGCGCTTCGCTGGTTGGCTGGCTGGCTTGAACATGACAAGTGGCACCTGTTTGGCGGTTACTGCCTTCTTGCTGCCTGCGTCATTCTTTGGATAGGATAATCTAATCATGCTTCCTTAGCGGTCTGAACTGCCAGCCAGATGCATTAATTTTCACTTTGGAATGCTTCATTGAGTACCACTCTTTCATCTGCTTTATTTCACAAAAAGTAATACCCGCGCAGTTTGCGCGGGGCGGCTATTGCGACTAATAGTTTTACCAACCAATAATACGGTGCCAGACCTCAGGGGCGTCTTCCCCAGCTTGAAGCACCTGATATTCTTGATGCATAGATGCTGCAGCACAGGCATGATTAGGCAGAATCCTCACGCGCATACCTACAGGGAAATCATCCGGAGTAAGCCCACTGTCAGCGGGTAGAGCGATGATACCGTGCTCCTGGTTTGTGGTAGTAACACAGACGTTGAGTGGTTTACCGCTGATATCACAGACCAGACCGTAACCGTAATCTACCGGGCCTGCAGCTGTACCACGATCGCGGGAAAGCGCCATCCAGCCAGCATCAATAAACACCCAGTTTTTTTCGCGATTATACCCAATGACTGAGGCCACTACCGAAATGGCAATGTCGTCCGTACTGCAAACGCCAACGTTTTTCATCACCAGGTCAAAGCATGTAAACACGCCCGCGCGCACTTCAGCGATACCTTCCAGTTCTTCGGCAAAGTGTGCCGTTGGTGTTGCACCTACGCTGAGTATCGGACAGGCAATGCCCAGTGCTCGTACACGCTCTGCAGCGGTCCTGATTGCTTCACATTCATTACGTGCTGCCTGACGAATTTGTTCTTCAGTCCGGCAGCTGTATGATTCACCGGCGTGGGCCATCAGACCCGTCAGCACGGCACCGTTGCCTTCTACAAGCGTAGCCAGTTCAGTGAGCGCATTACTCCGTGGTGGAAGGCCACCACGATGGCCATCGCAATCAACCTCAATAAATACTGAGAACGTGACGTTGTGCCGCTGGGCAAATTCGGATACTGCAAGCGCCTGTTCCGGGCTATCCAGCAGAATATGTATGTTTATGCCCTGGTTAATCAGGCAGGCAACGCGTGCAAGTTTTTGCGGGGCAATACCTACCGCGTAGAGAAGGTTCGTATAACCTGCTTTGGCAAAACCTTCTGCTTCTGTAAGGGTAGATACGGTTGCCGGAGAATCATTTGTTCTTAGTAGATATCGAGCTGCTTCAGGAGAACGGAGTGTCTTGAGGTGTGGGCGAACGCTACTGCCAAGCCCTTCCACACGTTTGAACAGACGGTCTACATTTCGTTGATATCTTGCTTCATCGATAAGAAGAAAGGGAGTTTCGGTTTGCTGCAGCCAATGGTTGTCAGACATGATGTTTTTACTCCAGTTAGCGGAAAAACTATATTCTCACTGGATGATTCATTTTAAAATTAACCATATCTAAATATATAATTAAGGTCAGGCTTAATGCTTAACAGTGATGACTTGCGTTTTTTCTATACGATAGCCACGCATCCTACTCTGGCTGCTGCGGCACGTTATCTTGGCGTTACGCCTCCTTCAGTGACACAGCGCCTTCAGGGAATTGAACAGCGTTTGGGTGTCAGATTAATACAACGCCCCTCCAGATTTATTACGCTTACGGATGAAGGCTGCCTGGTAAAAACCAGAGCTGAACGAATCATTGAAGAGCTGGCAGAGCTACAGGAAATCATCAGAAACCGCCGTCATGAGGTCAGCGGGAAACTAAGCGTCCTGGCCCCGTTGGGATTTGGCACTGACTACGTAGCCCCTCTGCTGGGTGAGTACTCAGCCCGGTACCCGCATCTGGAAGTAGAACTTACGCTTTCCGACGATCCGAGTTGGTCTTCATTTCATCAGTGGGATGTCGTGATCTATATTGGCGAACTGAGGGATTCCTCTATGCACTGCACCCCGCTGGCAACCAACCGGAGGTATGTGTGCGCTTCTCCCGCTTATCTGGAACAAAAAGGCATACCCGATTCACCCTCCGCTCTGAGACTGCATGACTGTATAGCGCTAAGAGAGAATAGTGAGGACGTCACGTTATGGCGTTTCAACCGTGGCAATGAAGAATATCCCATTCGAATACACCCCAGGCTTGCCAGCAACGAAGGCCGGGTTGTGACCGACTGGGCCCTGGCGGGAAGAGGTATAATTGTGCGTTCTGAGTGGGATGTAATGCCTCATCTTAACCGTGGTAAACTGGTTCGTGTGTTGCAGGAATTTAATCTGCCTGATGCGCCAGTCGTCGCGCTGACTGGCAGCGATGCGGCTGGCCGTTCTCCACGTACTCATCAGTTTATTCGCTTCCTGAAAGAGTTTCTTTCCTCCCGTCCCTGGGATTGCGAAACTTAACTGTCAGCCTTATGGAGGTCCCATAGCTCAAGAAGCGCCTTTGCAATATACAGATCCTGCACCGACAGGCCTGAACTGTCGAAGATAGTGATATCATCATTCACTGTGCGTCCCTCAGCTCTGCCGGTCAGCACATCACCAATTGCAATAACTTCTGTATCTCCAGGGGCATGTTGAAACTCGCCAATGCGTCGCGACTGAGACGGCAGATCGCAGAACAGGCGCGACTTAGTCAGCAATTCGACTGGCAATTCTTGCTTACCCGCAGCATCTGATCCCATACTCACTACGTGCGTACCCGGACGAACCCACTCTGCCAGGAAAAGAGGGCTGCGTGAAGGCGTAGCGGTGACAATGATGTCAGCTTCCCGGCAGGCTTTTTCAGCATCACAGCAGTGAACAGTCATTCCCTTCTCCCGGAGCTCATCCGCCATTTCCTGAGCACCTTCAGGACTGCGGCCCACAATAAAAACGCTATGGATTGGGCGGATTCTGAGCAGTGCGGCACATTCATACCGGGCCTGATGTCCTGCACCAAATACGGCCAGTACGGCTGAATCTGGTCTGGCAAGCACGTCAGCTGCTACGGCATTCGCAGCTGCCGTCCGGAATGCATTTACCTTTCCAGCCTCAATTGCAGCATCTATTTTGCCTGTTTCCTGGTCGAATAACAGGATTAAAGAGTTGTGACGCGGTATCCCAATATCACGGTTCCCCGGCCAGTATGAACCGACTTTAAGTCCGGCAAGCTCCGAGGTTGACGATGCTTTGATGCTGAAAGAGTTCACATTATTTGATCCCTTACCGTGAACTACCGGAAAATTCAGGGTTTCCGACTTGCTGGCAGCGATCAGGGATTCCCTAATCGCGTCATAGGCCATTTCATGGCTGATGAGGGCAGCGCTCTCATGTTCAGAAATAAACTTCACTTACTGCTCCTGCTATATCTGGTGATGCATAAAAATCAATCAGACGCCTGCCGGGGCCAGCGCGATAGCTTCTACTTCGACGGCGGCACCGTAGTGCAGCTCAGAAACGCCGGCGACTGCACGTGAGGGACGGTAATCCTCAATCCATTCTGCATAAATGTTATTGAACTCCGGCCACAGCCCGATATCCGTCACGAAGACTCGTACAGAAACCAGTTCTCTGCGAGTAATACCAGCACCGGCAAGGCAGGCATCCAGATTACGGAGAACCTGACGAACCTGTTCTTCAAACGGTGCGCCGGCAATTTTCTCTCCGTTCGGGGTAACAGGTAATTGCCCCGAGATCCAGACGAAGCCCCCTGCCGAGCAGCTGTGTGAGTAATGACCTGCTGGCGGTGCGCTTTCAGCCCCATTCAGTACGATTTCTCTGCCCATGATTTTTTCTCATGCGTAATATGATTTTGTCAGATTGCCTCGTGACACTTACAGGGGTTAATCACGCAGAGCTAATGGAGCAGATACGGCATCTGCACGCTCCTTTCGCCACCACGATATAGCCATAGTGGCTACGCCGTTGCCCAGAACATTTACGGTCGTACGCATGGTGTCCATCAGGCGATCAACGCCAAGGATGAAAGCCAGACCTTCAAGCGGAATGTCAGGAAACATCAGTAAAGTTGCTGATAGTGTCACAAAGGATCCGCCCGTGATGCCAGCAACGCCTTTTGACGTCAGAAGGAAAACAAACAGCAGGCTTGCCTGCTCACCAAAGTTGAGATCAAGCCCGCCCGCCTGGGCGATAAACAGCGCAGCCAGAGTCATATAAATAGAGGCGCCATCAAGGTTAAGGGAATAACCGGCCGGTACAACAAACCCAACCGTTGTGCGCTGGCAGCCCGCCTGCTCAAGTTTTTTCATCAGACCCGGCAGGACAGCCTCGGAGGAGCAAGTGGTAAAGCCAATAATCAGCTCTTCGCGAATGTGTTTAATGAACCAGAAAAGGTTGAATCGGGTCAGACGTGCAACGATCATGAAAATAACGAGCACCATGAAAAGTCCCCCGAGATAGGCCAGCCCTACAAGTTTCAGAAGAGGCATTAAGGCATGGAGGCCATATTTACCCAGCATAAATGCTGCTGCGCCGAAAACACCGATTGGAGCCAGTTTAAGGATGACACCAACAACTTTGAAAGTGGCGTCACTGAGCACATTGACAAAATCCACCACCGGTTTCGCCTTTTCACCCAGGGCGAAGAGTGCATATCCAAACAACAGGGAAACCAGTAGCACCTGCAGCATGATGCCGCTGGCAAGGGCATCCACTACCGTTTTCGGAATAATGCTCAGAATGAAATCCGCTGTTCCGGACGCAGCATGAGGTGTACCTACTGCGGCTGAAGCATCGGCATGTATGTGAAGGCCTTTGCCTGGTTCAAATATATTTCCAAGCACCAGCCCGGTCAGGAGAGCTATCGTGCTGACAATTTCAAAATACACCACTGCAATCAGACCCGTTCTGCCTACGCCCGACCCCTCTTTCATTTGCGCAAAACCACTGACAACTGTCAGACAAACGATTAGTCCGGCCACCATTTTGATCAAGCTGACAAAACCCTTTGCAAGCGGATTTAACTGAACGCCAAAGTCTGGCCATAGCAGTCCGGTTATTCCTCCCATTACCAGACCTGCAACAAGCTGAAAAGTAAGGGAATAATAGAACGGTTTTTTGGTTGGATTTAACAAGGTGGATGAGGACATACACTCTCCGTCGAAATGGGCGCCCAGGGCGTTCTGGTATCAATGATCCGCTGTATAACGGATCGTCTGCTGCGTCCACCTCCGTGTAGTTCATTACAAGTAGTACCCTGACCAACGCATAATACACTATGTATTAAATTAGATTTTTTGTGTAATCTCTCTTTCTTATATCTTGCTGATATGAAACTGCCAGCGGGTAGTCATAAAATTTGATCGGTATTGAGATGTGGATCTTGCTGGTTATCTGGATGGCGGCAAATGCGGTTGTATTTCACCTGACATACTGACAATGATGGTAATGTCGGAGAATAAGCGAGATACTAATAACTATTTTTAATCAGTCACTTGCGGGAGAATGATATGAAGGCATCTGAAAACAGTTTCTTATTGTCTCAGCTGGAATCGATTGCGGAAGGATTGAGCGAAACTTTTGCCCCGTTCTGCGAAGTAGTGGTTCATGATCTGAAAACGCCTGAACATGCCGTTATTTCAATCCGCAACAATCTCTCTGGCCGTCAACCTGGCGATCCGGCAACAGAGCTTGGCCTTGCCCGTATCAGCTCTCCTGATTTTCCGAATATCCTCGCGAATTATGCCAATAAATTTTCCGATGGCAGGCCAGCAAAAAGTACCTCTATTGGTATTAAAAATGAAGCAGGCGAATATGTTGCCGCGCTCTGCCTTAATGTTGATATGACGCTGTTCAGAGGCATGCAAAATGCCCTCGCACAGTTCACAAGCCTCAGCAGTAACAGCGTCAGCGAAAATCTGGAATCAGGCGGAACGGAAATGATCAGGCAACGGATAGAGCAGTACGCTGCGAGGCTCGCAACGACCCCGCGCTCACTCAGTGTGCATGACAGAAAGCAACTGGTTGCTGAATTAAAATCAAGTGGCCTGCTCGAGGTCAGGAGGGCGATGGAGACAGTTTCCCAGCATCTGGGGATATCGCGGGCTACTGCCTATCTGTATGCCAGAAGCGACACAACTCAGTAAATCAATCCACTTTAAGCCGGCTCATTCGGGATTTGGTTTTTTTAGGGATTAACCATTCCAGACATTGAGACTTTTTACTTATAACCTGCCATTTTAGTTGAGATGATATGCAGCAGAAACTTCCCCTATGGGTGACGAGGGACGTAACATTTAAAATTGATTGAAATGGCTTAAGGTGTTCGATTTCAGAGGATATGACGGTACCGATTTTTGTATAGTATCGATACAAAAGCAGCAATATAGCTTCCCTATAAGCTTATGCTTTCCATGCAAGCGAATAAAAGCAGAGACGGCGCTGGGCCGTCTTGCACATCTGTAATATCCAAATCTAGGACCGTACCAGAGACTCAATATCTTGCAACAGCGGATCGAGCGTTGAGCGCTCTATGAAAGGACTCGGCGCACCTACAGGTGCAGTTAATCCAACTCTATTATGCCAGTACGTGGGCAATCCTACCTTTTGCGTCCCAAACATGTCGTAAGCAGAGCCAGCAACAAATATAGCCTCAGCGGGCACACAGCCTGCATTACGCAACGCAAGAAGGTATGGCTCAGGATGCGGTTTGTAAAAACCAGCCAGTTCGGAAGTCACGACGACATCGAAGGGAACGCCTACAAGGTCTGCAGCAATGCGGCCGAGGCGCTGCGAGCAGTTGGTTACCACGCCTAATTTGTAATGTGGTTCAAGCGCCTTTAGTACACGCGTCACTTCAGGCCAGGCTTGTAATTCGGTCCAGCGGGCTTCCAATTCATGAGCGAGTTTAGCTTCAAGCCCGACACTCACCGCAGCTTCCTCAACCAATGTCTCATAGGGTCGATAAGCTCCACATCCATAGGTTGCTTTTAGATAAGCCCCACGCCAAATCCTGCCTTTTTCTTCGGAGCCAGCAACCGAATTCCATAATGTCCAGGAGTCAAGAAGGGCAGTAAGCAAGTCAAAAAGGATAATTTTGACAGGCTCATGCTTATGGATGATATCAAGTGTTTTCATTTAAAATGCCCTTATTCAGATTGATTGAGTTCAGCTGTCCCTGATATCTCTAACAAGGAAGCGTAATGTAGTGGACCAAAAGTAGTGATCTTTCTGGCCGGCAATATATTCCCCCCTTAGAAGATGTCGGTAAACCCGGTATCCAGGAACAGTCCAACCTCAAGTGACGTGAAAAAAGTGATCGGCCCTCTTCAAACAGCAGCTCTTTGAGCTCAAGTCATTTTTTGTCTAAACATGGGGCACAGCCCGACGCCGAATGCCTTCAGTTTTTATACCATCCTACGGATATTCTTATCGACCTTAAGTCGATCTAACGGTGGGTAGTGATTTCAATTTGTTCAAAAAATTGTAAATGTGACTTCCGAACTTATTGCCATTCTATTGTTCTCAACATAGATTGGAATTTAATAATTTTAATTCTAGGATTCAGAGAATTTTAATGAATGAAGTTATTGACCTCCGTTTTCTGCTCACGATCCGTGAAAGCGACAGTTTGCTGGCTGCCTCGCGTAAGCTCGGGTTAACGCCTTCTGCGGTCACTCAACGGCTACAACAGATAGAGCGGCGGCTATCGATACGACTTCTCGACCGCTCGTCTCGTCAGCTTCGCTTCACTGACGAGGGTGAACTACTATGTCTTCGTGGCGCAGGTCTCGTCGAGCAGTTCGATGCGCTTCTGGAGGATCTGCAGGAACGGCGACGTGGCTTCGTTGGCAAGCTGAAAGTCAACGCCCCATTCGGGTTTGGGCGACATCATGTAGCACCAGCGGCCGCGGAATTTCAGCGATTACATCCGGAGATCGAAATTGCTCTCAGTCTGTCGGAACAGCCGATGGTTGAGGTCAATGACCGGTTTGATGTCGTCGTTCATATTGGCCAACTGCGCTCATCAAATATGGTCGCTCACATCATTGCGCCCAATCGAAGATACGTTTGCGCCTCACCCGATTTTATTGAACATTATGGGTCACCCGAACATCCGGAGGATTTGATTTCCCTTCCGTGTATCGCGCTGCGTGAAAACAACGAGGATGTGACACGTTGGTCATTTAGCCGTACAGGGAATACGCTTAATGTCCGAATTCGCCCTGCGTTAAGCTGTAACGATGGCAGTACGATACGAAAATGGGCATGTGACGGTCACGGTATTATCATGCGCTCAGAGTGGGATGTTGCGGAGTCGCTGGCAAATGGCTCTCTCGTGCGATTACTACCCGGCTGGGAGCTACCAGACGCCGATATTGTCGCACTCACGCACCAGCGCGAAGGATTACCTGCCAGGACGACAAATTTCCTTCGATTTCTTCAAGCTCGTTTCCGTCCGCATCCAACCTGGCGGGGATAAAGAAGTTAAGCTTCTTCAAGGCCGTATAAACTTTAGCGAGCACTCGCTCAAGCTCAGTACAACAACGGCTCGGAGTATTTGGATTATCCGTAGCAATTCACCTGGACTTGATATTGCCGCTGTGATTCACCAAGTTAATTTTTCGATTTCGGTACTGTCGCAAATGTTAGGATGGGTAGGCCTCTAGCGCTGCCTCTACCGGTACACTTGTCAGTCCACTCTTTGGCATAATGGGAAATTTTATCCAGCCGTTAGCCTATCTGCGCAGCAACAGAAACAGCTTCTTTAAACCTTATTGCGGATAGCATTCTGCCAGTTTAGTTACGCCACGATCACCGGTTCGTCACGCCGTATATTGGGCTGATAAAATACGCTGCGCCGCTCCGCAATACAGTCCTGCATTCATGTGGTTGTTCATGGAAAATCGTGTTGTCAGATTGCTGACAAGCCATCTCTTTATCTCAAATTTTAAATTTTTTTTCGAGTACGGCAATGACCTGAAGCTCAGTAAATCAGGCTTTGCGCGTGGCGTTCTCTCCCAGAAATATAGTCAGTATGCTGGAAGACCTCTGAATTGAATAGTTTTTTGTCGGGACACTTACAAGAATACTGGCATGATATTACAACTGTCGTGCTACGCATGCTCACTATATTGAGGCGTTGTTAATTTTTTTTAGATATATCTTGACTTTTAGTGGTTAATTTGAGAACAATAAAAGCGTTTGATTTCTAATGAGGTGATACAGATGCTTTCAATGTTACATAAAGTTAAAACTACAGGGCCATCAGCAGTCAGTCCAAAAATATTAAATAATCCTATCTTACTCTCTCCTTGACTTACTTAGAAAAATGCCGAGGAATATTATTTTTAGCTCAGGAGAGTAACAAATTCATGTATACCATCAAGATATTAGATTGATGTCAATGAGTGCAATTTCACGCTGAAGATAAAATAGTGTTGGTTCAAACGGAAAAAGATCACCATAAGATTATCTTTTATTTCAGGGCATTTATTGATTAGTTAATTATTTTTTAAAGCTTTTATTTTAAGCTGGAGCGTTTATGAAAAATTATTTAATAATAGTAATTGCATTTTTATTATGTTTCATATCAATATATTCACTTTTTCAGTGGCCATTGGCTTTAGGAACGTTAGCAGCATGGGCAACAACGGGATCGTTCTTTTTACAGGTTTTACATATAATTAAAAATAGAGATACAAGTGGCTTATCCATTGGTATGTGGTCAGCGCTATTTTTTGGAGTAAGTTGCTGGTCAGCGTATGGTGTAAAACTAAATGACATGCCAATATTTGTGGCAAATGGAATAACAGCATTAATGGCTTTTATTGTTATTGCGTTAAAATTATGGAATGAAAGACCAAGAAAAAGAGATTTTACCCCTCGAAAAATTAAAAGAATTCCAGGTGTAATACTTCGACCTAGAATACGAAAGGCAAGACCATTAAAATAGTTAACCAGGTATTCATTGGTATGATTTCGTTCTTTATAATATCTTAAATGAATCCAGGGTATCTATCAAACCCGGAGCAATTCAAGGTATAATATTCAAAGAAGATGTAAAAGGAAGTACATTTTTTAACATTCCATCATCAAGTGATACATTACCCGATGAATAGTACATTAGTAATAATTCTGGCATATCTGTGAAAACTGATTTAAGTCTAAAAAATTAAAACTTCAAAGAGAAGGTTATATTCTAACGCTACCATTACAACTCGGCAAAACCCTTTAATTTGTTGCCAAGAGATATAGCATAAATTCAAGATTGTTTTTTGTACTCTTATCATTGAACATTCTACAGGTGCTTACCGTATCAGTATCTGGCAATGGTGCGGGTTGCTAATACCAGGCAAAATCATTTATCACTTGCGGAACCGGTAAGACGACACTGCAATAACGCTTCACATCGTTAAATAACATGACTCCATCCGAATTATACAGTAGTCTTCGTGAAGATGAAATTTCTGATATAGCACAGCACTAAATTTTGTGCCACGTTCAATAATTCATATCAGAACTGGGGCCATGTAGCTGAATTCTGTTTCATCATTTAGCCAATTCATCATGCTGGCAATGAAGCATATTTTTTTTATTCAACTCCAGCGACGAAGTCGTAAGCCAATCAGTCACTTCTTGAAGGTTTAATACGTCAGCATATCGGGCATTTAGATCCAGTAATGTGAAATCGAGCAATGACTGACTACGATCGCCAATCACTTCGCGAGGTATCATGACGTGAAAACCCATCTGGAAGGCCTCAATAGCGGTTGCGCGAATACTGCCGCTGGCAGTAGCCCCGCCCAAGATAATGGTATCAATACCTTGCTGCTTTAACCATATTTCCAAATCACTACCATAAAAATCAGAAACATAACAAGTTGAATAGTTACGCATAAATGACAAACTCGCCAATGCTTCATCGGGTTGATTAAGGTACGCATCTTCTCTCAGCGTGGTGATAAACGGGTATTTCTTCCCCCATAACCAAGAAAATGAATGATCTGGACGATAAATTGTGCGGGTAAACACCGTGGGCAATCCACACTGAGCTGCGAGCGTCAACAACCGATGTAACCCTTCTTTATCAAAAGGGGTATCAATCGCCAGCGTAGAACCCGAATCCATGTAAGCGTAGGTAACATCGCGCACCAAAATGGCAGCTTTTGTGCCAAAGCCTAACTTATGAGCAAAACCAGTCTGTGTGAAGATCCGCTGAATTTCGTCTGCAAGGTAACGGCGTTGGCCCCCCGGGGTGTAAACCACCTTTAGCCCATAGGTTTTGACTTCCCCATTCTCTTCAAGCCGACGTAGCGTGCTAGCTGAGATACCCAGAAGTTTAGCCGCATCAGAAACCGTTAATAATTTATCGTACATCAAATATGTATCCCATTGACTGGAAGAGCATGCTAATACTCCCTCCTGCCATCTAATTGTGTGGAGCCTCCGTGACAGAGACTCCACGCAGTTCTAAACCCTTATCCCTGACAGAGTGGCGGGAGACAGGCATGCCAGTCTGTTATCTGTTGATAAAATATACCTAAGTCCGCAAGCGCCTGCTCATTACCGTGACGAGAAACCCACTGTATACCTATCGGCATACCTGTTAAAGAAATCCCTACCGGTAGCGTCAACGTGGGTACACCAGCATTGGTAAAGGGCATATTGTAAGCAGGGGAACCAGTTTCCGCCAGACCACGTGGCGCTAATGTTGGTGTTGCCGGTGTCATTAATATATCAACTTCATCGAACAACGCCGTCAACATTTGGCGAAAACGCAAGCGCACCTGTTGTGCATGTAAGTATTCCTGAGCAGAAATCGTGAGACCCTGTTGCAAAAATTCCTGTAAATATGCCCCGAACAAGGTCGGATTCTGCAGAAAGGTTTCGTGATGATACGCCGCGCACTCTGCTTGCATCACGGTATGATGTGCGCGGCAAGCTTCGTCAAAACAATCTGGCAACGTGATGCGTTTGAGCTTAACGCCGCGCCCGGCCAGCTCGTCCATTGCCCGAAGACAGGCCGCACCAATTTCTGCATCTACACTGGCATAATAGGGATGATCCACTATCCCAACAATATAATCGTGTTTTTCACGCAGTTTCAGCGACGTGTAGGCTAAGGATTGCGTCGTATCATCACGATGGTCCGGGCCGGACAGCGCATTAAAAACCAGTACCGCATCCTCTACAGTATGAGTAAACGCGCCAACATGATCCAATGACCAACTGGCGGGGATTACTCCCGCCTTGCTGATACGCCCATACGTAGCTTTCAGTGCTGTCACACCGTTGAATGCTGCCGGCCGAGACAACGACCCCGCGGTTTGTGTCCCTAATGCCATCAATGCCATACGAGTTCCAACTGCGGCGGCAGATCCGCTACTGGAGCCTCCGGGGGTATGTGCTGGATTCCATGCATTTCCCGTCAAAGGTGGTGTACCCAGATTCGCAAACTCGGTCGTCGTCAACTTTCCTAACAGTAATGCGCCCATACTATCAAGCTTGTCGATCACACTTGCATTTTCACTGGAGATATAACCCTCCAGCACTCTTGACCCCCCTTCTGTCGGCAAACCGCGGGTATGAAAGATATCCTTGGCGCCGTAGGGAATGCCAAACAATGCAGGCTTGCAGGCTATCGCTCCCATCTGCCGGTCTAATTCCAGTGCGCGCTGACGAGCCCCTTCTTTATCGAGATAACGCCATGCTTTGACTTCACCATCACGCTGCTCAATTCGGGACAGAAAATGGCTCAACAGCTCACTTGGGGAAATCTTGCGCGCTTCCAGCAGTCGCCGTGTGGCGGCAATCGTATTGAAGGGGGAGGTATCTAATATTTTCTTCATACACTTATGTCCTTGTTATGGTCTGGCGACAAACTGACCGTCAACGATTTGTGTATAGGGCATATCCTGCGTAATGTTGCCGACAAATTTCTGAATATTAATTGCGGTAGTAAAAGCTTCTTGAGAAATGGCCGCACTGGAGGGATAAACATTGCTGTCAATCATCCTCTGTACAGCGGCATCTACTACACTGCCGTCCAGTCCGGCAAACTCCTCTCGAGCCACTTGTTTTGCAACATCTGGATGTTGATGGATAAAAGCCAGCGATTCATTAATGGATTTAACAAAGTGCGCAACAAGCCGCGGGTTATCCGCAATCATTTTCTCCGAGGTGTTAATGGTGGAGAATGCATATTCAGGATAGTCATGAGTGAAATCGTAAATAATTTTCAGCCCTTGCCTTACCCCCTGATCAGCTTGTGGTTCATACACTACGGCAGCATCGGCACGGCCCGCCAAAAGCGGCCCCAGTTCTGAACCGTTTTGTACTTCACTAATCGTCACATCGGTCTTAGGATTCAATCCATTCTGGCCTAACAAACGTAAAAGCAGCGTGTTAGAGGTCCCTGGAGCCAGGCTAACAGCGATCCGCTTTCCTTTTAAATCCATAGGTGAAGAGAATTTAAAATCTGGTTTAGCCACAATCCATACTGGCGCGCTGTTAGCCACGGCACTGATTGCTTTAGCCTTCCCCCCTTTTTGCTGAGCAAATCCGACATGCTCAGGGCCATGTACGGAAAATTGGGCTTCGCCAGACAGCACTGCTGCCAAAGCAGTTGGGCCAGAACCAGTGGATCGAATAGACGTAACATCAATTTGATTTTTTTCGAAGAATCCCTGATGTTTGCCAACATAAACAGGTAAATACAATAATGAGTGAAATGCTTCCGTTACCAGCACGCGGTCGGGCTTTGCATCATCTGCCAACACACTAAAAGAACAAGTGACAAATAGCGCAGCGCAAACCCACGAAACGATTTTATTCATCCTGCTTTCCTTCTTAAAGTATTAAGAAACAAAATAATGATATTATTAGCGGTGTGTTTTCTTTTGCTCCCAGGGCAGCAATCTGCGTTGCAATTGAACCACAATCAGATAGAGCACAAGTGCAACAACCAGCAGCGTAAAGACGCCCACCCAAACAACATTTAGATTGAAAAGATTGCCAGCGACGAAAATCATTTTTCCCAAACCGTAATCTGAGGAGATAAATTCACCTCCGATGTCAGCAATTAGGGCAAAACCGATGTTCAGACGAAAAGCAGATATAATCCACGGTAGGGTCGAAGGCACTACAACCTTACGAAAAATCTGATTTCGATTAGCCCCCAAGGAGCGCATCAGGTTCACCTGACTATCATCAATCTGGTGCGTACCTTGCCATGCAGAGATTAATGCCACGACGTAGGTAGCAATAAAGGCCAGCGCAATTTTGGAAAATAGACCGGAACCAAACCAAATAATAATGATGGGCGCCAAAGCGATCTTCGGCAGACTATTAAGCGCAATGAAAAAAGGATCAAGAATGCGGGCCAGTATTGGCGTATGCCATAACAGAAGCCCGGAAAAAGAACCAAGCAAACTGCCCAACACAAATCCGGTTATCGTGGCATATACCGTTACACTGGTGTTTTGTAACAGTTCGCCATTACTAATCAAACGTACAAACTCCAGCCAAATCCCTGCTGGCGATCCCATGAGAAAAGCATTCACTAATCCAATACTCACCCCGAACTGCCAAAAAGCCACGATGACGACGACCAGTAATACCCGCCAGCCATTGTCACGCAGCATCGACAGCCAACGCTTTTTACGCTGACGTCCCTGGCGTGAACGATCAACAACAACAGCTGATTTGCTCATACATGTTCTCCTAGTTGAATATCCATATCTGCCCAGATAGCATCAAAAAAGGACTGGAATTCAGGATCCTTACGCGCCCCCATGGCTGATCCGTGCCGCCTGGCAAGACCAATCTCGTAGGTTTTCTTGTTCCACGTTGGTCGCTGTGACATCACGGCAATACGATCAGACATCGCTATCGCTTCGCCAATATCGTGGGTGATCAAGACAACGGTTTTTCCGTATTCTTTGAGTACAGTCAGGATTTCCTCTTCTAATACCAGTCGCGTTTGGTAGTCCAGAGCAGAGAACGGTTCATCGAGCAAAATAATGTCAGGTTCAGTGACAAGCGTGCGGATCAGTGCTGCCCGTTGCCGCATTCCTCCCGACAGCGTAGCGGGATAGGCGTGAGCGAAATCACCTAGTCCGTATTTTTCCAGGTAAGTCATTGCCCGTTCATGACGTTCCTTCTTCGGCATCTCGCTGATTTCCAGACCTAAACAAACGTTGTCCAGAATTGAACGCCAAGGAAACAGCAGATCTTTTTGCAGCATATAACCCACACGTCCTTTACCGGGCAAGGCATAGTACGGATCGAACACTTGAATTTCGCCCGCTGTCGGGGGGAGTAGCCCCGCGATAATGTTAAACATAGTGGTTTTACCGCAGCCACTGGGCCCGACAATGCTGATAAATTCCTGGTGATAAATATCGAGGGAAATATCTTTGATAACGTCTACTTCGTTATCGTCATAATCCAAAAACTGTTTTTTAACACCTTTCATGGCAATAGCTACCGCTGGGGTTGCAGGACTGCCTGAAAGTATTTTTTCTCTTGGTGGTGAAAGGTTCATCATACACTCCGGACTAAAGGTAGATCCGACTGTCAAAAAAGAGGAGCCGGATAACAGGATATCGATTACGCGCTCTTCACCGTGCAATAACTTGTCAAACTTGTCTAATATGACAAACTTATCAAAGTTGTCATTTCTTCCCATACCTTGCAACTGGAGCTCACTGACGAGCGATTGCGTATCCTGCCCTATAGTTTGAGCACACGGGCACACTACAAGTTACACCTGAATTGAAGGAAGAAGCCGTCCGTCAGATAACGGAACGCGGTTATTCCGTTACCGAAGTATCCGACCGTCTGGGCGTTTATGTGCTCAGCATTTACAAGTGGCTATGGGCTATCAGGCGGAATCAGGACCGTGGCGTAATTTCTACCTGACCGGCGCGCAGGAGCTACACAATGGCGTAGTGAAAGGTCCGACGCCGAATACCGCCAGCCCGGATACCGTGCGGGCCATAAACCCGGAAATTTTTTTCGACTATCTTGCGGTCCGTATTAACGGTGAAAAAGCCGGAGCCGCCAAGGCGGTGTTCAATAACGGCCTTGGTAACGATGGCGGTGGAAAACGGCGTGCTCAACCACACCGCTGATGCCGAAGCCAAAGACGCCGACGCTACCATCGCGTTGGATCGCGCCACGCTGAACAAGATCATCCTGGAAGAGGAAACGCTAAAACAGGCGCAGGATAAGGGTGAAGTAAAAGTGACCGGCGACGGCGCGAAGCTGGACGAGATGCTCGGCTATATGGATAAATTTGAGTTCTGGTTCAATATCGTGACGCCGTAAATCAGCCCCCGCGGCGGCCAGCTGCGGGATCTAACCCCCTCCGGAGTTTCATTTGCTTTCCCCTCACCGCAGGCACAAAATTATCAACAGGTATCCCCCTGCGTCGAGGTATCGTTATGTCCGTTTATCACCATGCTCTGGTGCTGATCAACAGCAGCCTTGACGGCGTTCCGCTGCTGGCGCACGCCGCGAAAATGGCGGAAGAAAACGCGATGCGCATTACTATCGCCCATATCAGTACTGACTATCGGGCGCTAAATTACGTCTCAGATAGCCTGATGAATGACGATGTTTCGCAGGAGGTCATTCAGGCCAAAGCGCTGCTCACTGAGCTGGCCACCACGGTCGCCCTACCGGTGCAGACGCTATCGCTGGTGACCACGCGTCGTTTTGCCGATGTCGAAGAGTGCGTGCATAAGCGGGGAATTGATTTGATTATTGCCGGACACCATAATCGGCTGCTGGGCGTTCTCGCGTCACACTCCCTGGAGTATATTAATCATCTTACCGTCGACGTGTTGATTAAGCATCTTCCCTGACCGCCTTTCCCGGAGGCGGCGCGCTGCGTTCGTCGGGCTCCCCTCCCCGCGCCGGTCAGCGCAGCGAACTCAGTAATAATGCGAAACATTCCTCAATCAGCGGTGGTAGAGGCTGCGGTCCGCGCATCAGCGCCACGGTTCGCGTCAGCGCGGGCTGCTGAAGCTGCGCCACCTTTAACGCCGGATCCTGAAGGTGAGTGGTATAAAGCTCAGGCAGAATCGCCACCGCCAGCCGGGAGCGAACCAGGCCGTAAAGCGTTTCAATATAGTCAACCTGATAACGCGTATTCAACGTAAGACGATGGCTCTCCGCCAGCGCGCCGACCAGCCGCTGAATATTGCCCTTTGAGAATACCGCGATATCGCGCCCTGCCAGCAGCTTCCACGGCAGATGCGGCTGCCCGGCCAGTGGATCGTCGCAGTGCAGCACCGCGACAAACGGATCTTCGCGCAGAGGATAAACCTGCAGCTCTGGCGGTAACGAACGATCTATTGCGCCAATGGCAAAATCTATCTTTCCCGACTGCAGTTCGCAAAACAGGGCGTCGTTGGTCTGATCGTGAAACTCCACCCTCAGGCGCGGAAACGCCTGGGCCAGCGTTTGCGGCAGCAGCGGAAACAGCAGCGAGCTCACCGAGGGCACCAGCCCGATACGCACCGTACCGTCGCCGCCGGCCTCGACTATCTGCTGCATATCCTGAAACGCCAGCTGCGCCACGCTCAACACCCGCCGGGCGTGGGGCAAAATCGCCGCCCCCAGATCGGTTAAGGTGACCGCCGAGGCGGTACGGTTGACCAGCTTGCCGCCCAGCACCGTCTCGATTTGCCGCAGCGCGCTGCTTAGCGCCGGCTGACTGATAGCCAACCGGTTAGCGGTGTCGGTGAAGTGACGCAGCTGGGCCAGGGTCACAAAGTACTGAATCTGCTTGAGAGAGGGCGCGGGCAGACGCTGCCAGGGTTCGGTCATCATGTTTTCGTCAACGGTGAGCATGCAGAATAACCCGAGGTTATCGGGCGATAAATTTATTCATCTGGGCAAACGTTTGCTCTGCCCCTAGAGTATCCCCATTATCCTTGTGCCGGAGTTGTTATGTCCAGCAGTGCTGAAACTCGTCGCCGCGCCGTTCAGGCCGCACGCGGTGAATCCCCGTTCGATCTCTTATTAACCGACGCGCAGATTGTCGACATGGCCACCGGCGAAATTCGCGAGGCCGACGTCGGGATCGTCGGCGATAGGATCGCCAGCGTACACCCGCGCGGCAGCCGTTCCGATGCCCACGAACGCCGCTCGCTGGCGGGACGCTTTTTATCGCCTGGGCTGATGGATACCCACGTCCATCTTGAAAGCTCTCACCTGCCGCCTGAACGCTATGCCGAAATTGTCCTGGCTCAGGGCACCACGGCGGTATTCTGGGACCCGCACGAACTGGCCAACGTGCTGGGCGTTGAGGGCGTGCGCTACGCCGTCGCCGCCAGCCGCCATTTGCCGCTGCGGGTGATGGTCGCCGCCCCCTCCAGCGTACCGTCAACGCCGGGGCTGGAGATGTCCGGCGCGGATTTCGCCGGCGCGGAAATGGCTACTATGCTGGCCTGGCCGGAAGTTTGCGGCGTCGCCGAAGTGATGGACATGCATGGCGTGCTGCACGGCAGCGAGAGGATGCAGGAGATTATCCAGGCCGGCCTGGACAGCGGCAAGCTGATTGAAGGCCACGCGCGCGGCCTGAGCGGCGCGGATCTGCAGGCCTATCTCGCCGCCGGGGTCACCTCCGATCACGAACTCACCTCGGCGGAAGATGCGCTGGAAAAGCTGCGCGCCGGGCTGACGATCGAGATCCGCGGTTCGCACCCTTACCTGCTGCCGGATATCGTTAACGCCCTGAAAACGCTGCCGCATCTCTCCTCGCAAATCACCGTCTGCACCGACGATGTGCCGCCGGATATGCTGCTGGAAAAAGGCGGCATTATCGCCCTGCTCAACCTGCTGATTGAGCACGGATTGCCGGCAACAGACGTACTACGTTTCGCCACCTTAAACGCGGCGATCCGGCTGCAACGTAACGATCTGGGGCTGATTGCCGCCGGACGCCGCGCCGATCTGGTGGTTTTCGATTCATTAGAAAAGCTCGCCGCGCGGGAAGTTTACGTCGCCGGGAAGCTGATTGCCCGCGAGGGTGCCCTGCTTGAGTCGATTCCGTCGGCGAGCGGCGTAACCCCGCCGCGCGATACCCTACAGATGCCGCCGCTCAGCCCAGCCGATTTTATCCTCCGCGTCGGCGTGATTCGCCACGGCGTCGCCCGCCTGCGGCATATTCGCGGCGCGCGCTTCACCCAGTGGGGAGACGTTGAGGTACAGGTCCGCGATGGCAAAGTGCAAATACCGGACGGGTTTAGCCTGATTTGGGTTAAGCATCGCCACGGTCGTCACGAAGCAAAACCACAAATTGCGCTATTAGAGGGCTGGGGCGAACTGCGCGGCGCCATCGCCACCAGCTACTCCCACGATTCCCACAACCTGGTGGTGCTCGGCCGCGATCCTGACGATATGGCGCTGGCGGCAAACCGGCTGATCGAATCCGGCGGCGGCATGGCGCTGTCGCAGCAGGGAAAAATCCTCGCCCACGTGGCGATGCCAATTGCCGGGATGCTCTCCGACTTACCCGCCACGGAGCTGGCGCGGCAGTTCCGCGAGCTTCGCGACCTGAGCGCGAAAATTGCCGACTGGGAGCCGCCCTACCGCGTCTTTAAGGCGATTGAAGGTACCTGCCTGGCCTGTAATGCCGGTCCGCATTTGACGGATTTAGGTTTGACCGACGGCGGCACCCGCCAGATAGTCGAGCCGCTGATAGACTGCCGGGAAATTCCGGAACACACAGAACACAACAATAATCTTCAGGGAGCCTGAGCATGGCCGACAATACCCTTCATTCATCCGCGCAAGGAAGCTGGCTGGAGCGCCGTTTTGCCTTGTATTCCCGCGGCAGTACGCTGCGCACCGAATGCCTCGCGGGCATCACCGGCTTTCTCGCCGCCGCCTATCTGCTGGTGGTTATCCCCGGCCTGCTGGCGGTTGGCGGGATGGATAAAGGTGCGGCAACCACCGGCACGATCCTGGTGTTCGTCGGCGGTACGCTGCTGATGGCGTTTTATGCCAACCTGCCGTTTATCGTCGGACCGGGCATCGGCGGCTCGGTGCTGGTCGGCGTCACGCTGGCGGGCAGCGAAGGCATTGGCTGGCAGGTCGGTCTCGGTATCGCCTGCTGGTCGGGAATTCTGTTTTTCCTGCTGACCAAATTCGGCCTGCGTGAGGTGGTGACGCGTTCGGTGCCGCAGTCGATCAAACTCGGGCTAACGGCGTCCATCGGGCTGTTCGTCGCGGTGCTGGGCTTCCGTAACGCCGGGCTGGTGCTGGCCAACGCCAAAACCAACGCCTTGATGCTCGGCGATTTTCTCTCGCCGGGTGCGCTGGTGGCGCTCTGCGGGCTGTTTCTGGCCATCGCCCTGCAGGCGAGAAAAATCCCCGGCTCAATTCTGTGGGCGATTCTCTTTGCCACCCTGGTCGGCATTCCGATGGGCGTCACCAGACTCCCGGGCAGCTTTATCGATATGCCGCATTCGCTGACGCCGGTGCTGGGGCAAATCGACATGCTGGGCGCGCTGAATATCGCCTTTTTGCCGTTCCTGTTTGTGTTCTTTGCTTCAGAGTTCTTTTCCACCATGGGCACCACGCTGGCGGTCGGCGGCGAAGCGGGCCTGCTGGATGAAGAAGGCAATATGCCGCATATCAATCGCCCGTTTATGGTTGACTCGATCGCCGCGGCCGTTGGCCCCTGGCTGGGCATTCCGGCGGCGACCGCGCTGATTGAATCCTCGGCGGCAGCGGAAGCCGGCGGTAAAACAGGGCTGACCGCGCTGTCGGCGGCGGTGATGTTCCTCCTGATGCTGCTGTTTACTCCGGTGGCGCTGATGATTCCGAAAGAGGCGACCGCGCCGGCGCTGATCTTGATTGGGCTGAACATGTTCAGCGGCCTGCGCAAAGTGGATCTGGCAAACTTCACCGACGGCCTGCCGGTGCTGATGATGGTGATGATTACGCTGATTGCGAATAGCTTCGGCACCGGGATTGCCGGCGGGCTGCTGTTTTATGTGGTGATCAAAACCATCGCCGGGAAGTGGCGGGAAATCCCCATCGGGCTGTGGATCCTCGCGATTCCGCTGGTGTACTACTTTGCCACGCTGGTGAAGCATTAAGGTTAGCGCCGAACGTTCTCCCGGAGGAGGCGCTGGCGCGCCTTGTCCGGGCTACCGGCCCGCTGAGGGCGTGCAGGAATTAAACGCTTCGCACGCTTCTTTCACCTCTTCGTACAGCAGCCGTACTGCGGGAGAAAGCTGCTTACGGTGCGGGCAAATCATATTCAGCGGCACCACGTCTCCCTGATAGTGCGGCAACAGCACCCGCAGCCGCCCTTCCCGGATATCATCGCCGACGTCGAGTTCAGATTTGAAGGCAATGCCCTCCCCGGCAATCGCCAGGCGGCGTATCACCTCCGCGTCATCGCTCACGATAGTGCCGGAAACCTGCACGTGATGGACTTTCCCCTCCAGGCTCAACGGCCAGCGGTCAAACGCCCTGCCGCGCAGCACGTAGGTCAGCGCGTTGTACCGGGACAAATCCTCCAGCGTCTGCGGTTCGCCGTTTTCAGCTATCCAGCCGGGCGAGGCCACCAGCACCCGGCGGTTATCCGGCGCGACGGGCAGAGAAATAAACGAAGCATCGTCGTTATCGCCGTAGCGAAACGCGACGTCCACCGGGTCTTTAAACACGTCGGTCCGATGATCGGAAAACAGAATCCGCAGGCGCAGCGCAGGATGGCGCTGACGAAAAGCGCGAAACACGCGCAGAAGCAAATTGCGCCCAAGGTCGGACGGCACGGCGATTTGTAACGTTCCGCGAACTTCGTCATCCGGCGTGTGGATTTTTTGCAGCCCGGCGTGCAGCGTATCGATCATCTGCATGGCATAGGGCAGCCAGGTTTCTCCCTCCGGCGTCAGGCGTAAGCTCCGCGTCGAACGGGCGAATAGACGGATATTTAGCGTCGTTTCCAGACGCTTTATCGCCGCGCTGACCTGCGCGGGCTGCAGCCCGGCCTCCCGCGCCGCATCGCTGAAGCTGCTTAACGCCGCCGCGCGGACAAACAATGCCAGATCTTCCAGCCTGAACATACCCACTCCCCACCCCGGATTATTCTCAAAACAGGCGCGCCACGATGAAAAACGCCGACGCATCACCGTTTGCTTACACTTTTAACCAAACCAACGCTTGCCATTTCCTTGACGTATCAGGAATCATACGAGGCTGCGATTTTGTGTCCAGGATAATAATGGGGAAATTATGCGTAAAACAAAAATGATGCTTCTGGGCGTACTGTTGGCCTGCTCAAGCGGAGCGTGGGCGGCGTCCGGCGAAGGTATACAGAAATATGAGCTGGATGGGGTGACCGCAGACTTCAAACAATTCCATATCGGCGATACCGTCCCGCCGCTGTACCTCACGCCAGAATACAACATCAAGCAGTGGCAGCAGCGCAATTTACCTGCGCCGGATGCCGGGACCCGCTGGACCTATATGGGCGGAAGCTACGTGCTGATTACCGAAACCGAGGGAAAAATCCTCAAAATCTATGATGGCGAGATTTTCTACCATCGCTAAAAGCCGAACGCCAGCGCGCTATCCCTGCCGCTGGCGTTTCCTTTTCCGATGCGATAACGCTATCCGTTAAAGCGGTTTTGTTTATGCATAAATTCCTCGACGGCAATCCCGGAAGCAACCTGCTCATAGAGCATTAAAATACTTAATATCAAATCGCCGCCGCTACGCAGTAAATCATCCGGGGCAGGACGACTCTTCTCATCCGATAAAAAAACAAGCTGTTCAAAAATATCACTGTATTCGCCATAAGCGCCTATCGGAATTTCAACTATCGGGAGATGCTCCTGGCAATAGCGTAACGCGTCCGCGGCTTTCTCCGGCAGCGTGCGCGTATGCATAAAAATAACCAGTAGTTCTCGTAACTTAACGATTAGAGCAATGTTGTTCATCATGCACTCCGGAAATGTATTACAGCGCTACTTTCCTTCCATCGTTTTTATTGACGTCGTACTGATAACTTCCAAATTTCGCCAAATCACACAGCCAAAATTAAACATCGTCACGGCGAATTAAAATACTTCACTTCTATGCTAATTAAGCTCGCATAACCGCCAGAGGAAAACAATGTTAACAATATGTTTTATTGATAAATCTCAACATCGCTAAATGTGAATAAAAACAAGTAATATTTAACGCTAATATTATTCAAGCGGTGATTATTTCAGCAAGAGAAAACGGGCAGGGATATAATAAAAAACCGTACGGCGCAACGCGACGTACGGTTCAAAAGGGAGGAGAAATCAGACCGCGCGGAAGGCTATTTCACCGGGGATAACTTCGCCCTGCCAGTACAACTGAGCCGCGACGCGATCTGCCAGCTGGCGGTAGATTTCGGTAAACTCGCTTTCCGGGCGCGCCACCACCGTCGGCGTCCCTTTGTCGAGATCTTCACGCAGGGTGATATGCAGCGGCAGCTGGCCCAGCAGCTGGGTATGGTATTTCTCCGCCAGCTTTTGCGCGCCGCCGGTACCGAAGATAGGCTCGTGGTGTCCGCAGTTGCTGCAAATATGCATGCTCATGTTTTCCACAATCCCCAGTACCGGGACCTCGACTTTTTCAAACATCACGATGCCTTTTTTGGCGTCGATTAGGGCGATATCCTGCGGCGTGGTCACCACCACCGCGCCGGTGACCGGAATGTTTTGCGCCAGCGTCAGCTGAATATCACCGGTGCCCGGCGGCATATCCAGAACCAGATAATCGAGATCCGGCCACAAGGTTTCCTGCAGCATCTGCATTAACGCTTTGCTGGCCATCGGGCCGCGCCAGACCATGGCGTTATCGTCGGTGACCAGATAGCCGATGGAGTTGGTGGCGAGACCAAATTTCATAATCGGCGCCATATGGGTGCCGTCCGGCGAGGTTGGACGCTGATCTTCCGCGCCGAGCATGGTCGGAATTGACGGGCCGTAAATATCGGCATCCAGAATGCCGACTTTCGCCCCTTCCGCCGCCAGCGCCAGTGCGAGGTTAACCGCGGTAGACGATTTACCCACCCCACCCTTGCCGGAACTGATAGCGATAATGTTTTTCACGCCGTTGATGCCGGGCTGATTTTTTACCCGCTGCAGCGTGGCGATGCTGTGCGTCAGCTTCCAGTCAATGGCTTTGGCGCCGGTAATGCGCAGCAGCTCGGCGCTGCACTGCTCCTTGAGCACCTCAAACGCGCTATGCCAGACGAACGGCATCTGAATTTCAATGTGTACGGTCTCGTCCAGCCAGGCGACGTGATGCAGCGCCTTCAGCGTAGTGAGGTTATGTTTCAGGGTTGGGTGCTGGAAATTAGCCAGGGTCCCGGCGACCATCGCACGCAGACGCTCGGGGGATTTGGCCTGGGATTGCGAACTCATCCCGACTCCTTTGTTATTGTGAGTTGAATCTTGTGCGTTAAGTTTACCTTAAAGGGAATAATTCCCCCACAATAAGCTTTGGGCTTACCAAATTATTGCCTTTGCGGTAACATCGAAACCCCTTTTTACAATAGAAGATGTAATGCCCACTATGACTCAAGTCGCGAAGAAAATTCTGGTAACGTGCGCGCTGCCGTACGCAAACGGCTCAATCCACCTCGGCCACATGCTGGAGCACATCCAGGCTGATGTCTGGGTCCGTTACCAGCGAATGCGCGGCCATGAGGTCAACTTCATCTGCGCCGACGACGCCCACGGCACCCCGATCATGCTGAAAGCGCAGCAGCTCGGTATCACCCCGGAACAGATGATTGGCGAAATGAGTCAGGAGCATCAGACCGATTTTGCTGGCTTCGACATCAGCTATGACAACTATCACTCCACGCACAGCGACGAGAACCGCGAGCTGTCGGAGCTTATCTATACGCGCCTGAAAGAGAACGGTTTTATCAAAAACCGCACCATCTCTCAGCTCTACGATCCGGAAAAAGGCATGTTCCTGCCGGACCGTTTTGTAAAAGGCACCTGTCCGAAGTGCAAATCACCGGATCAGTACGGCGATAACTGCGAAGTGTGCGGCGCGACCTACAGCCCAACCGAGCTTATCGAGCCGAAATCGGTCGTCTCCGGCGCAACGCCGGTGATGCGCGAGTCTGAACACTTCTTCTTCGACCTGCCGTCGTTCAGCGAAATGCTGCAGGCGTGGACCCGCAGCGGCGCGCTGCAGGAGCAGGTGGCGAATAAAATGCAGGAGTGGTTCGAGTCCGGGCTGCAGCAGTGGGATATCTCCCGCGATGCGCCGTACTTCGGCTTCGAAATCCCGAACGCGCCGGGTAAATATTTTTACGTCTGGCTGGACGCGCCGATCGGCTACATGGGTTCCTTCAAGAACCTGTGCGACAAGCGCGGCGATACCACCAGCTTCGACGAATACTGGAAGAAAGACTCCACCGCCGAGCTGTATCACTTTATCGGCAAAGACATCGTCTACTTCCACAGCCTGTTCTGGCCGGCGATGCTGGAAGGCAGCAGCTTCCGCAAACCGACCAACCTGTTCGTTCACGGCTACGTGACGGTCAACGGCGCCAAGATGTCCAAGTCGCGCGGCACCTTTATTAAGGCCAGCACCTGGCTGAATCATTTTGACGCCGACAGTCTGCGCTACTACTACACCGCCAAGCTCTCGTCGCGTATCGATGACATCGACCTGAACCTGGAAGACTTCGTGCAGCGCGTTAATGCCGATATCGTCAACAAGGTGGTGAACCTCGCCTCGCGCAACGCCGGTTTCATCAACAAGCGTTTCGACGGCATGCTGTCCTCAGAGTTGGCCGATCCTCAGCTGTATAAAACCTTTACCGATGCGGCAACAAGCATTGGCGAAGCGTGGGACAGCCGCGAGTTCGGCAAGGCGATCCGCGAAATCATGGCACTGGCCGACGTAGCAAACCGCTACGTTGACGAGCAGGCGCCGTGGGTGGTGGCTAAACAGGAAGGGCGCGACGCCGACCTGCAGGCCATCTGCACCATGGGCCTGAATATGTTCCGCGTGTTGATGACCTGGCTGAAGCCGGTCCTGCCGCAGCTGGCCGCCCGCGCCGAAGCGTTCCTCAACGGCGAACTGAGCTGGGATGCTATCCAGCAGCCGCTGCTCGGCCACAAGGTTAACGCTTTTAAAGCGCTCTATAACCGCATCGAGATGAAGCAGGTTGACGCGCTGGTTGAAGCGTCGAAAGAAGAAGTCAAAGCGCTGTCAGCGCCGGTCACCGGCCCGCTGGCGGACGATCCGATTCAGGAAACCATTACCTTTGACGATTTCGCCAAAGTGGATATGCGCATCGCGCTGATTGAAAACGCCGAGTTCGTCGACGGTTCCGACAAACTGCTGCGCCTGACGCTGGATCTCGGCGGCGAGAAGCGCAACGTCTTCTCCGGTATTCGCTCCGCCTACCCGGATCCGCAGGCGCTAATTGGCCGCCTGACGGTGATGGTCGCTAACCTGGCGCCGCGTAAAATGCGCTTCGGCATCTCTGAAGGTATGGTGATGGCCGCGGGTCCTGGCGGGAAAGATATCTTCCTGTTAAGCCCGGACAGCGGCGCTCAGCCGGGCCAGCAGGTCAAGTAATGACGCATAAAGCGCTGCTCCGGCAGCGCTTTTTTTATTTTATGAATTCTGAAAATTGTATTCTTGCTACCCCCACCCTCGGTGTTCCTGTCAATAGCTGTTAGCATCAACGCCAGGCTGGATAAAAACACAGGGACGTTGATGAAAACCTTTATTTATCATGACGAAAAATCACATAAATTCTGGACGATTGAGCAACAGGGCCACGAGCTGCATCTAAGCTGGGGCAAGGTTGGCACAAACGGGCAGAGCCAGATCAAAACCTTTGCCGACGCGGCGGCGGCCAGCAAGACTGAAGTCAAATTGATTAACGAAAAAATCCGCAAAGGCTACGTTGAAGATACTCACACCGAGCGGCCTGCCTTACCCGCATCTCCATCAGCCGCCCCGCAGCCCGAATACGCCTTAACGCCTGCGGACATCACCCGCCCGTGGCTGGCGGACGATGGCGAACTGCTTTTATCCGATGAGCTGCTTGAAAAAGTGCTCCCTTCTCGCCTCTTTCCCGGTAACCCCATCGCGGCCCCGGAAGATAACGAACTAATGGACCTCGGGAAAGCGATTCATCAGCAATCAGGAAAAACCGTCACCTTCAACTGCGCCGACTGCTCGGCCTACTGGCAGCAAACCATCAACGACGCCCTTACCGATGGCCCGCTCTCGCCTGCGGCGCTGGCGATACAGGTTGCCGTTGCGACCCGCCGGGGCTGGCGCAGCGGCGATAATGCCAACCTGATGGACGAAATTGTTTACGTCTACGGTCTGGAATATGCCGTCGACACGTTTATCGCCCTGCAGCACATTGAATTTGAATATAATTATCAAACCGTGCAGGTGACCTTCCATTCAGAGCCTACCGTCGCGAGGGGGCCGAGCTTACTCGACGTTCGTCTGCGCGCCCATCTGGCCCAGGCCGAAGAGCCGCTCTGGCAAAAGTGCGTAGATAAACTGATCGCCGCCCTGGCGGATATGCCCGTCGGGCAGCTGCCTCTGGTCGCCATCTTATTGCCAGAGCGCCAGGATATTGTTGACGACATTGCGCGTCGGGTGCTGGCGCATAAAAATGTCCGCACCGCGGAATGGCTTAAGCTGGTGGTTCGCGACCCGCAGCTGGTAAAAGCGCTGGAGCCTTATCAGGCGGAAAATTTGTTTAACGATTACTACCACGGCAGCATCTGGAACGCGACGGTGATGCGCGAACAGGGCGTTGCCGGCATCGCCCGCTTCGCCCCCTACGTGCACGATGACCTGTGCGGAGAACTGGTCAGCGAGGTAAACCATCCGCAGGCGCTGATGCAACTGATCCGCGTGAGCGAACAAGGAAAACGCTGCCACGAACGGATGTCTCAGGCCAGCCTCCGCTTCCCCCACGCGGCGATGGCGGCACTGGCCGAACTGCTGACGCAAAAAGAAGAGAAACGCTGGCGCATCATGCTGATGACCCTGCTGAGCACCCATCGGCAGCTGGCCGGGCAAATTTTGCCGTGGCTCTCGGCGCGGGCCGTCACGCTGCTGGAATCCTGCCTGCAGCAATTAAACCAGCAGGCCGATTGCGCCAGCGCCGATATGCTGCCAGCGGTACTGGTATCCCCACCATGGATAGCGAAAAAGAAAAAATCCCCTGTTCCCCAGTTGAGCATAACGCCGCTTGCTATAGAACCGGCCTGTATGCTGACGGAAGAAGCAAGCAAGCAGCTCCTCAAACAACATAGCTGGTACGCACATCAGGTGGAGATGGGCACAGGAAAGGGAGAAAAAAAATACCTTAGCCAGTTAGGCTTCCAGCGCTGGAATGGTCACCGTTTTGAAGACATATCCGACGCCATTGTGGATGCCTGGCAGCGGCAGGACTACCCGGCACTGATTACGGAATTTAAAAGTTCCCGTACTTTTCGCCAGGAAGAGTGGAATCTTTATATGCTCGCCGCGCTGCCCGCCGAGCAGGCGCTTCAGGCCTGGAACGCGCTCAGTAAAGAACCGCACACCGGGGCGGAATATGTGATGACGTACCTGCGTCTTGCCGGGCTGCCGGGTTTTATCCATTCTCTTTCACGCTATCCGCAGGAAAATTTACCGGTCGCTATCTGGTTTGCCGCCAGCGAAATCGCCCCGATGATCGCCCGCGCCTTTAACAAGCTCAAAACGCTGCGTGAAGGCGCGCGCGAGTGGCTACTGGCCTATCCGGAACACGCCATTACCGGCCTGCTGCCCGCCGCCTTCGGCAAAGCGGGCGAAGCGCAGGATAGCGCGCGTCTGGCAATCCGTATGCTGGTAGAGAAGGGCCATCAGCCGCTGCTTGAAGAGGTCGCGCGGCGCTATCACCAGCCGGAGGTAGCGGAGGCCGTCGGCGCCCTGCTGGCGCTCGACCCGCTGGATAACTATCCGACCAAAATTCCGCCCCTCCCGGCGTTTTACCAGCCAGGGCTGTGGGCACGGCCGCTGCTGCGGGGAAATGGCCTGGCTCTCCCGGATACGGCGTTAAAATCGCTTGGTGAAATGCTGCGCTTCCCGTTAGAGGAAGGTATTTATCCCGGGCTGCAGCAGGTTAAAGATTTCTGCACCGCGGAATCACTCGCCGCCTTCGCCTGGGATCTGTTCAGCGCCTGGCAAACCGCCGGGGCACCGTCGAAAGAGAGCTGGGCCTTTACCACGCTCGGTATCTTCGGCAACGACGATACCGCCCGGCAGCTGACGCCGCTGATCCGGGCGTGGCCGGGAGAATCTCAACATAAACGCGCCACTGTCGGGCTGGATATTCTCGCCGCCATCGGTAGCGATATCGCCCTGATGCAGCTAAACGGTATCGCCCAAAAGCTGAAATTTAAGGCGCTGCAGGCGCGCGCGGGAGAAAAAATCGGTGAGATCGCCGAAAGCCGCGGGCTCACCGTGGAAGAGCTGGAAGATCGCCTCGCTCCGGATCTGGGGCTCAACGATGATGGAACGCTCACCCTCGATTTCGGCCCGCGGCGCTTTATCGTGAGCTTTGATGAAGCGCTTAAACCCTACGTGCGCGATGAAAACGGCAGCCGCCTTAAAGACCTGCCGAAACCGAATAAAAGCGACGATAGCGCGCTGGCCGCCGAGGCCGTTAATCGCTACAAGGCTCTGAAAAAAGACGCCCGTACAATTGCCGCCCAGCAAATTGCGCGGATGGAGTCAGCCATGTGCCAGCGTCGTCGCTGGACGGTGGAAAACTTCAACCTGTTCCTGGTTAATCATCCGCTGGTGCGCCATCTCACCCGTCGCCTTATCTGGGGCGTATACGGTGAGGAAAACAACCTGCTGGCCTGCTTCCGCGTGGCGGAGGACAACAGCTACGGTAACGCCGATGACGACCTCTTCACCCTGCCGGAAGGCAACATTCATATCGGCCTTCCGCACCTGCTGGAAATGTCCCCGGAGGATGCAGCCGCCTTTGGCCAGCTGTTTGGCGACTATGAACTGCTGCCGCCGTTCCGTCAGCTCGATCGCAACTGTTATACCCTGACCCCGGACGAGCTGACGGCCAGCGAACTGACCCGCTGGGCCGGGCGCAAGTGCCCGAGCGGCCGGGTGATCGGGCTGGCGAATAAAGGCTGGCTACGCGGCGACCCGCAGGATGCGGGCTGGATCGGCTGGATGCTAAAACCGTTGGGACAGTGGGCGCTGGTGATGGAGATTGACGAAGGTTTCGCCGTGGGTATGCTGCCTGATGAACTCAGCGCGGAGCAGCAGTTAACGAAAGTCTGGCTTTTTTCCGGAAGTGCCCGGCAGTACGGATGGGGCAGCAACGGCCATCAGCAGGCAACCTTTTCGGTGCTGGATAAAGTCACCATTAGCGAATTGATTAACAATATTGACGGACTGTTTGAGTAACACAAGGAACGTTTATGCACAACACAGCACTCCCGCCATGGCTGGCGGATGACGCGCAGCTGGAGCTGTCCTTTAAAAAGGGCAAACAACCGTTAAGCCATCGCCGCTGGTCTGGCGACCCGGTACCGCCGGTCGAAGAGGGACGCCTGCAACGACTGGCGAACGATATTCCCTCGCGCTATCAACATATTCAGGCCCTTACGTGGGACTATGAAACATGCACTGCCGAATGGCGGCAGGCTATTGCACAGGCGTTCGGCTATGTGGGCGTAGCCAAACCGGCAATGCCCGCCCGCGCGCTGGCGGCGATCTCCAGGCTGGCGCTATATGCGTACCGGGATGACTGCGGCAGCCTGCTGGCGCAAATTAACCATCCGCAGGCTATCCGGCTGCTGCTGGTGGCGGATAAAAACAAATCCAGCCAGCAGCGCGTGTCAACATTCGCTAAGAAATATCCCCACGCCGCTCTGGCCGCTGTAGCGGAATTGCTGGCGCTGCCGGAACCGCCCGCGCGTCCAGGCTATCCTGAGATCGCAGAGAAAAAGTGTGAAGAGAGCTGGAGAACGCTGCTGCGGACGCTGCTCAATACGCATCCTCAGCTGGCTGAGCAGGTTACGCCCTGGCTAAGCACGAAGGCACAGGAACTTCTGGCGGCCAGCCGACCATCGATGCCTTTAGACGTTACGCTGGCAACCGATCGCTCCTGCCTGCCGGAGATCCTGCGCTCGCCGCCGTGGCGCAGCAAAAAGAAAAAAGCCGCGTCCCCGCGTTTTGCGCTAACGTCGCTAACCGTTGCGCCGCAGGAGTACTGGCAGCCAGGAGAGCGGGAAGCGCTGGCTGCCAGCAAACCCGCCTGTTTCTTTAATAACCTTCCACTCGATGAACGTCTCGCCAGCATAGGTAGCACTATCGTCATGCAGGAGCTGGGCTTTCAGAGCATTGAATACCTGTTCCACCAGTACACGTTATGCGGCAAGCGGGACCATTTCGATACGGAGAAATATTTTCATCGATATGTCTGGTGGGGCAACGCCTGCCACGCACTGCAAAACTTCGATATCGCTACGCTACTGGAGGCATGGGGGGATTACCTGGTAAAAGCCTACAACCCCAACGACTGCTGGAATCTTTATCTGCTTATGCAGCTGCCTCGCGAACGGGCGCTGGCGGCCTGGCAGGGCATCAATGACGCGAACTTTAGATTTGTCGGCACCGAATATGCGCTGAGTATTCTTGGGACCGATGCCCTACCCGGCCTGCTGCTGGCGTTGCAGCATCGGCCAAACGAGATCTTCCCCCTGCTGACGCATCTCGGCGCAACGGAGCTGGCGCTACCGATGGCCCGCGTCTGGCGACGCTTGCAGGCGCACAGCCAACTGGCTCGTCAGTGGCTCCTGCAGTGGCCGGAGCACGCAGCCGCCGCGTTAATCCCACAGGCGTTCGATAAAGCGGGCGATAGCCGCGAGGCGGCTATTAACGCGCTGCGTCTGCTGTACCAGGAAGGCCACCATGAACGGCTGAAAGCGGTAGCACAACGCTGGAACGAACCGGCGCTGTGGGCGGAGCTGGAACAGCTGCTGACGCAGGATCCGCTGGACAACTACCCTGTTCGCATTCCCAAAGCGCCTGACTTCTGGCAACCGACGCTCTGGCGCAGGCCGCGGCTTATCGGCACCGACCAGCCGTTGACCGACGATGCGCTGGAGATCTTCGGCGAAATGCTGCGCTTCGCCCAGGGCGGCCATCATTACGGCGGACTGGATTTAGTCAAAGCCGCCTGCCAGCCCCAATCGCTGGCCGCTTTCGTCTGGGATTTATTTAGCGCATGGCAGACTGCCGGAGCCCCGGCCAAAGAGAACTGGGCGTTTCAGGCGCTGGGGATTTTTGGCGATGAAGCGACGGTGCGTGATTTAACACAGCTTATCCTGGCCTGGCCGCAGGAAGGGAAATCCGCCCGCGCCGCCAGCGGGCTGCATCTTCTCACCCGCATCGGCAGCGATATGGCGCTGCTGCAGCTGCACCACATCGCGCAGCGCGCCAAATCCCGCCCGCTGCGCGAAAGCGCCGGGCAGTCTCTTAAAGAGGTCGCCGAAGCCCGCGATCTCAGCGAAGAGCAGCTGCAGGATCGGCTAACGCCTACGCTGGGGCTGGACGATCCCCAAACGCTGGCTTTTGATTTTGGTTGCCGCGGCTTTTATGTCCGTTTTGATGAAAATCTGCTGCCGGTGATTTACGACCAGCAGGGAGCGCCGCAAAAGAGCCTGCCGCGCCTGCGCGCCGAAGATGACCAGGTAAAAGCTGCGGAAGCGCTGGCCAGGCTGAAAGGCCTGAAAAAAGACGCAGCCCAGGTAGCCAAACGCCTGCTGCCGCATCTGGAAAACGCCCTGCGGCTGGCGCGGCGCTGGACGCGAACGGAGTTTCAATCGCTGTTTGTCGATCATCCGCTGACCAACAATCTGACCCGGCGCCTGGTATGGGGAATCTACGCCGCCAGTGAACCCCGTCGTCTGCTCAACGCCTTTCGCGTCGCCGCGGAAGGGGAATTCTGCGATGGCCAGGATGACCCTATCGCTCTACCGGAAGAGGCGCTGTTCGGCCTTGCTCATCCGCTGGAAATGGATGACGCAACGCAGGCAGCATTTAGCCAAATTTTTGCCGATTATCAGCTATTGCCACCGTTCCGCCAGCTGACGCGCCAGACGGTGCAGCTGCTGGCGGAAGAAACCGCCCGCAGCGAGCTTACGCGCTGGCAGGGAAAATCAACAACCTGCGGGCAATTATTGGGCATCCGCAGCCGCGGCTGGTGGCAGGGCGCTGAAAACCGTTTCTGCTACGATGTCGGGCGGCATCGACTGATTCTGGAAGTCACGCCAGGGTTCGTGCACTACAACATGGATGCGAAGGCTCCTCAGCGGTTTGCCGCCATCAGACTCTATGATGGCGAACGACCCGCTGCGTTCTCACAGCTCGATCCACAGGATCTCAGCGAGGCGCTAAGCACGATTGAGATCATTTTCCGTGGATAAGCAAAGCGCATTTACGCTATTCGCTGCACATAGGATAAAAACGCTCCCATTACCGCGGTCTCTTTAAGGAAGAAACGATGATACAACAGGAACAACATCTTCAGCGTCCCCCAGCCGCCGTCCTGTACGCCGATGAGCTCGCGCGGCTGCAACAGAATGACCCCTTCCCCTGCCCGCCCGGCTGGCAGCTAAGCCTGCCTGCGGCGCGCGCGTTTATTCTTGGCGATAGCGCACGCGACATCAGCCGTAAAGTGGTCATCAGCCCGGCCGCCGTCGAACGCATGCTGGTGACGCTGGCGACCGGGCGGGGTCTGATGCTGGTGGGAGAACCAGGTACGGCAAAATCGCTGCTCTCTGAGTTGCTGGCTACCGCTATCTGCGGCGACGCCGGGCTCACCATTCAGGGCGGTGCGGCGATTACCGAAGATCAAATCAAATATGCCTGGAACTATGCGCTGCTGATAAACCAGGGCCCGTCGACGCAGGCGCTGGTTCCCGCCCCGCTGTATCAGGGCATGCGCGATGGCAAAATCGTCCGCTTTGAAGAGATTACCCGCACGCCGCTGGAGGTTCAGGATTGCCTGCTGGGGATGCTTTCTGACCGCGTGATGGCGATCCCGGAACTCACCGGCGACGATAGTCAGCTGTACGCCCGCGCCGGGTTTAATATTATTGCCACCGCCAATACTCGCGATCGCGGGGTTAACGAAATGAGCGCGGCGCTGAAACGCCGCTTCGACTTCGAAACCGTCTTTCCGATTATGGACTTTCAGCAGGAGCTGGAGCTGGTGGCTAACGCCTCGGCCCGCCTGCTGGAGCATAGCGGCATCCCGCACAAAGTTCCTGATGCGGTACTGGAACTGCTGGTCCAGACCTTCCGCGATCTGCGCGCCGAAGGGAGTAAGAAAACCTCGATGGACACCCTCAACGCCATTATGTCCACCGCCGAAGCGGTCAACGTCGCCCACGCCGTCGGCGTGCGAGCGTGGTTCCTGGCCGGTCGCGCCGGCAAACCCGCCGACCTGGTAGACTGCATCGCCGGTACCATCGTCAAAGATAACGAAGACGATCGCGCCCGCCTGCGCCGCTATTTTGAACAACGCGTCGGCTCGCACAAAGAAGCCCACTGGCAGGCCTACTATCAGGCCCGCCACCGCCTGCCGTGAGGGAACACGCATGCCAGAGCAGCCGTTAATTATCGGCGTTCGCCACCACAGTCCGGCCTGCGCCAGGCTGGTGAAAGAACGCATAGAACATACGCGTCCGGGCTACGTTCTGATTGAAGGTCCGGTGGATTTTAACCAGCGTCTGGATGAGCTGTTTTTATCTCATCAGCTGCCTATCGCTATTTATAGCTACTGTCAGTCTCAGGATGGCGGCGCGGCGGGACGCGGCGCCTGGACGCCGTTCGCCGAATTCTCCCCGGAGTGGCAGGCCCTGCTGGCCGCTCGAGCGGTCGGAGCTCAAATCCGCTTTATCGATTTACCTGCCTGGGCGCAGGAACAAGACGACAGCGATGTCTCCGACGCTCGCCGCGTCGATGAGCAGCAGCGTCTGCTCGAAGCCAGCGGAATGGAGAATAGCGACACGCTGTGGGATCATCTGTTTGAAGATGAAACCCAGAGCGCCGAACTGGAGCAGGCGCTGGAGACGTACTTTATCCAGCTGCGCGGCGACAGCAGCGGCGGCGAAAACAGCCGGCAGCGGGAAGACTATATGGCCCGCTGGCTGGCATGGGCAATGCAGCAAAATAATGGCCCGGTGGTGGCGATCTGCGGCGGCTGGCACGCGCCGGCGCTGAAAGCTCTTTGGCGCAATTGCCTGGCGCAGGAGAGGGAGCCGGAATCTCCGCCCCCTCCAACGCCCGGTAGCGTCACCGGCAGCTATCTGACCCCCTATAGCGAAAAGCGGCTGGACGTGCTGGCGGGCTATCTTTCCGGTATGCCGGCGCCGGTGTGGCAAAACTGGTGCTGGCACTTCGGCCAGCGGCGGGCCGGGGAACAGCTGCTGAAAACCATCCTTACCCGCCTGCGTCAGCATCGTCTTCCGGCCTCAACGGCAGATCTGGCTGCCGCCCACCTGCGCGCTATGGCGCTGGCGCAGATGCGCGGCCATGCCTGGCCGCTGCGCTGCGACTGGCTTGACGCGCTGGCAGGTTCATTGATTAAAGAAGCGCTGAACGCCCCGCTGCCGTGGAGCTACCGCGGCGTGATACATCCGCAAACCGATCCTATTCTGCTGACCATCGTTGACGCGCTGGCGGGAGCCGGTTTCGGCAAGCTCGCTCAGGAAACACCGCTGCCGCCGCTGCCGCAGGACGTCGATCGCGAGCTGACGCGGGTCGGAATTTCCCTACCTTCAAACCTGAATCTCAACCGCTTTGAGCCCGGTGGATTAGCCAAAAGTCAGGTGCTGCACCGCCTGTCTATCCTCGAGATCCCCGGGTTCCAGCAGCGAACGGGCAGCGCTGTGACGCTTTCCGGCGACGGCGAAGAGCGCTGGGCTCTGTTTCGGACCATGGAGCAGCATGCTGTCCTGATTGAAGCCTCCCGCTACGGCGCGTCCCTTGCGGAGGCCGCGCGCCAGCGGCTGGAAGCGGATATTCTCGCCTCTTTTGGCATCAAAAGCCTCGCCGCCAGCCTGAATCAGGCAGCGCTGGCGGGGCTCTCCACCTTTAGCCAGCAGCTGCTGGAACAGCTGGCGCAGCTGATTGCCGAAGAGAGCCGGTTTGCGGAAATGGGTCCGGCGCTGGAGGTGCTTTACGCCCTGTGGCAGCGGGATGACAGCAGCGGCATGCAGAACGCCGAGGTGCTGGAGATCGCGCTCTGCGCGGCCCTTGACCGGACGCTGTGGCTCTGCGAATCCAGCGGCGTTGCCGACGAAAAGCAGTTTCACGCCCATCTGCATAGCTGGCGGGCCCTGTGCCATATCCTGCGCGATATACATAGCGGTACCGTTTTACCCGGGATTTCACTCAACGCCGCCATGGCGCTGTTTGAGCGGCGTATTCACGCGTTTGACGCCGCACCGCTTGACCGCGGGGCGGCGCTCGGCGCGCTGATTCGCCTTGAACATCCCGCCGCCTCCGCCGAAACGGCGCTGACCCTGCTAACGCAGCTCCCTCCGGCATCGTTGGGGGAAGCGGCCCACGGTTTGCTGGCGCTGGCGCGCCACCAGCTTGCCTGTCAGCCCGCCTTTATCGCCGGATTCAGCGAGCTCCTCGCCAGGCTGACGGAGGATGAGTTTATTCTCGCGCTGCCGGATTTACGAGCGGCGATGGGCTGGCTACCGCCCCGGGAACGCGGCGATCTGGCCCGCCTGGTGCTGGATCACTATCACCTGACCATGCTGCCGGCGCATGCCCTACAGGCGCCGGTTTCCTGCTCGCCTGGGCAGCTAATCTATCACCAGCAGCGGGAACAGCAGGCGCTGGCAGCGCTAAGCCGCTGGGGAGCACGCTAATGAATACGCTATCCGATATTCTGACCATCCGAGAACTCCAGCGCTGGCGGCTGATTCTGGGCCAGGCCGCCGAGAATAGCCTCGGCGGCCTTGATGAGCACGCCCGCCGGATGGACCAGGCGCTTGAGTGGCTTTATGGCCGCGATCCGCAACGGCTACAGCGGGGCGAGCGTCAGGGCGGACTGGACGAGTCCAGTCTGACGACGCCGGACTGGATCAACGCCATCCATACACTTTTTCCGCAGCCGGTTATCGAGCGGCTGGAGAGCGATGCGGTGCTGCGCTACGGCATCGACGAAGTGGTGACTAATCTGGAGGTGCTGGAACGCATCGAGCCTTCCGAAAGCCTGCTGCGCGCGGTGCTGCATACAAAGCATCTGATGAATCCTGAAGTGCTTAACGCCGCCCGTAAGCTGGTACGTCAGGTGGTCGAGCAGATTATGGCCAGGCTGGCAAAAGAGGTTCGTCAGGCGTTTTCCGGCACGCGCGACCGGCAAAGACCCTCGCGCATTCCGCTGGCGCGCAATTTCGATTTCAAACAAACCCTGCGCGCCAATCTCAAGCACTGGAATCCGCAGCGCGGCAAGCTGTACATTGAAGCGCCAAAATTTATCAGCCGCGTTAAACGTCACAGCGAAAAATGGCAGCTGATTTTACTGGTCGATCAGAGCGGTTCGATGGTGGATTCGGTTATCCATTCGGCGGTCATGGCCGCCTGCCTGTGGCAGTTGCCCGGCATTCGCACCCACCTTGTGGCATTTGATACCAGCGTGGTGGATCTGACCGATGACATTGCCGACCCGGTTGAACTACTGATGAAAGTCCAGCTTGGCGGCGGCACCAATATCGCTCAGGCCGTAGAATACGCGCGTCAGCTGATTGAACAACCGCACAAGAGCGTCATTGTACTGGTGAGCGACTTTTTTGAGGGCGGCGCGAACTCGCTGTTGATAAACCAGGTGAAGCAGTGCGCGCAAAGCGGCGTCAAAGTCCTCGGGCTGGCGGCGTTAGACAGCTCGGCGTCTCCCTGCTATGACCACGATATGGCCCAGGCGCTGGTCAACGTCGGGGCGCAAATTGCCGCCATGACTCCCGGTGAGCTGGCCTCCTGGCTGGCGGAGAATTTACAATCATGACTCCTTTACGCCCTGAACTACTGGAACTTACGCCGCAGGCGCTCATGGCGTTGAGCAACGCCGGTTTCGTCAAGCGCGGTCAGAAAGAGCTGGATAACGGCAATATCCCCGAGCTGGAGCAGGATGACGACGGTACGCTTACCGCCGTGTTTAGCGACGGCACCTGTACCCGGCTGGCAAAAGATCAGGCCCTCAAAGAGTCCAGCTGTACCTGCGGCGCCAGCGGAATGTGCCGTCACCGGGTGATGCTCATCCTGAGCTATCAGCGCGCCAACGCCGGCAATGCCCTCGCCGAAGCGGAACCGGAAAGCGCCGAACGCTGGCATCCCGGACAGTGGCAAGAAGAACTGGCCACCCTGCCCGAATCGATTCTGAAGCGGGCACAACAGCTGGCGGATAAAGGAATAACGGTGGAATTATTCTGCCGACCAAACGAAGCGCCGTCGGCAAAGCTGCCGATGAGCGACGTGCGTTTTTATTCCCGCAGCAGCATCCGTTTTGCCCGCTGCGACTGCGTGGACGGTTCGCTGTGCGAGCACGTGGCGCTGGCGGTGCAGGCCTTTACCGATGCTGAAGCCCAGCAGCCCGGCTTTACGCATCTGGTATGGCAAACGCGCAGTCGTAAAATAGCCGCCCGCGGCGGGCCTTTTGATACGCCCGAGGGCGAGACCTGTCGACTTCGCCTGCGCCAGCTCAGTCAGCTGCTGTGGCATAACGGCGTCAGCCAGCCGCCGATCGGCTTTGAGGCCGCGTTCACCCGCGCGCAGCGCGCAGCCCAGGCGGCTAACTGGCGCTGGGTCGTCTCCGCGCTTGCCGAGCTGCGCGAAGGCGTCACGGCTTTTGAGCAGCGCGCCAGCCATTACCATCCTGAACAACTGCTCGCCCAGCTTGCAGGCCTTAACGCCCGACTTGAGAGCGCCGCCCACATGGCGCAGCTTGCCGATACCGGCCAGACCCCGCCTCTGCCGTGGCGTACCGTCGTCGGTCTGGGGATCGCCGGCGAAGCCCAGCTCGACCATCTGCGGCTTATTTCACTGGGCATGCGCTGCTGGCAGGATAGCCATCGCTACGGCTTATGCATCTGGTTTAGCGATCCCGATACCGGCAGCGTTATGCATCTGTCGCGCAGCTGGCCGCTGGCTGAAAGAGCGCAAAGTTCGCTATGGCAACGCCGTCTGTTTAGCTTTCAGGCCAGTACGCTGGCGGGCGGGCAAATTATTACGCAATCCGCGAGCCGTAACGCCGGCGGCGAACTGCTGCTGGGCGCGCGCCACCGCCTGAGCAGCAACGTTCCGCTCAGCGAAGATGCCTGGCTTTTGCTCAGCGCGCCGCTGCGCCAGCCGGGCGCCGCAGCGCTGCGCGAGCATCTGCGCCAGCGCGATCCGGCCTGGGTGCGCCCGCTAGACCAGGTTGATAATCTGTTTATTTTACCCGTGGATTCCTGCGTAGCCGTTGGGTGGGACGCCGCCCGACAAACGCTGGATGCGCTAGTGCTCAGCGGCGAAGGACAAGACAACCTTTTGCAGCTGTCTCTCCCCGTCTGCGCCAGCGCGCCGTATGCCGTTGAGCGAATGGCGGCGCTGCTACAACAACAGGACGATCCGGTGGTGATGGTTTCCGGGCTGGTCACCCTTAGCGGCGGGATGCTTTGTCTGGAGCCGCTGGTCATGATGACCCGCAGCCGCGCCTGGGCGCTGAACGCCGAACCGCTTTCCGTCGGGCCACTGCCTGCTGGTAATATATTACCGCCGCCTTCGCTGGCCCAAAGTCTGCTGCAGCGCGCCCGAACGCTGCTGATCCAGATACTGCACAACGGCCTGCGCTATCAGCAAAAGAGTCTGTTTCGCGAGGCTCAAACGCTGAGCGTCGATTTGGCAAACGCTGGTTTTAGCCATCTTGCGCGCCTGCTCCGCCAGCTGGGCGAGAGCGAAACGGCCACCTCCGAGGATACGCTCAGCACCATCGCGCAACTCTGTATACAATTAGAGATGATGATTGATTAACAAGGAATGATAATGAAATTTAACCGCAGGATTATCGCCGCTTTGGGCGCAACGCTATTGATGGCCACGCTTGTCGGCTGCGATAACAACAAAGATGAGGTCAAAACGTTCAACAACACGATCAACGGCGTTGACCTGACCTACACCTATCACTACAAAGGCGATGTCGTCACCCGCCAGGACGCGGATAACATTATCCCCTATCAATCGCTCGGGGTAAGTAACGAAGAGCAGGCGCGTAAGGTCATCGACCCTATCGGCGCGGCCTACAGCAAAATCAAAGGCGTCACCCACAGCGTCGACTATAAAGAGCACGCTGCCCAGGAGCACCTCTCCATCGACTTTAATCAGGCTAAAATCAGCGAGCTGTGTCACCTGCCGGGGGCCAGTTTTACCGACTGTTCACAAAAGTTTATTTCACTGAGCGAGTCGGAGAAATTGCTGAAATCGCAAGGATTTAAAGAAGTGAAATAGCCCTGCCTGGTTTGGAGAATTCCCGGCTAGCGCTACGCGAGCCGGGTGACGGGGCTGTGTCTTCGGGTAGCCCGGCTCAAGCGTTTACGCCGCAAGCTGGGGGGAGGCATATCAGGATTTCGCGTGTTCGCGCTCGGTCAGCCCGCGCAGGAAATAGCGCAGGAACTGGTCGCCGCATTCGCGGAAGTTTTTATGCTCCGGGGCGCGCATCATGGCGGTGATTTCCGGCATGGAGACGCGGAATTTCTGCTGGGTGAGGATAGCGAGAATATCATCCGTCTTCAGGGAGAAGGCGATTCGCAGCTTTTTCAGCACGATGTTGTTGTTGACCCGGCGCTCGACCGCGAGCGGCGTCGCGGATTCATCTTTACCGCGCTTCGCGTAAATCAGGCCGTTAAGGAAATTGGACAGCACAATATCCGGGCAGCGCGCAAACCCCTCTTCGTCTTCTTTTTTCAGCCAGGGAACCAGCTGTTCCGCGCTCACTGGCGCATCCGCCAGCGCAAAAATACTGACCAGGCCGTTGTTGTTGGTTTTCAGGGTGTAGCGCAGGCTACGTAAGATATCGTTACTGATCATATTGCCTTCATGATGAAAAAATCTGCCGCTCAGTCTATCACGATTCCGCCATTTTACAGCCCAATCGCCTCTTTCAGGCTCTTCAGATAGCGGCGGCTGACCGGTACCGTTTGCCCGGCGCGCATCAGCAGCTCCGCCTGGCCGTTCTCCTCAAAGCGGATCTCCTTGAGATGGGACATGTTCACCAGGTACTGGCGATGGCAGCGCAGCAGCGGCGTACGGCTCTCCAGGGTGCGCAGGGTCAGCTCGGTAAAGCCCTCCTTCCCTTCGCGGTCGGTGACGTAAATCCCGCTCATCCGGCTGCTGACGAAGGCCACATCTTCCATCTGCAGCAGCCAGATCCGGCTGTGTCCGGTACAGGGAATGTACTTCAGCGCCTGCTGAGTATCGTCGAGGACGGTCATATCCTGCAAGCTGCGCTCCTGGCGCAAACGAACCAGCGTTTTTTCCAGCCGGGTGGATTCAATCGGCTTCAGTAAATAATCAAACGCGTGCTCTTCAAAGGCCTTCACTGCGTACTCGTCGAACGCGGTGAGGAAGACAATATAGGGGCGATGCTCGGGATCGAGCATGCCAACCATCTCCAGACCGCTGATGCGCGGCATCTGGATATCCAGGAACAGCACATCGGGACGCAGTTTGTGCACCGCGCCAATCGCTTCGACGGCATTCCCGCATTCGCCGACGATCTCAATATCAGGCTGTGTCTCCAGCAAAATACGCAGATTTTCACGCGCCAGCGGCTCGTCGTCGACAATTAATACTTTTAACATGCGTTGTCCTCCACAGGCAGTCTCAGCGTGACGCGGGTAAAACATTCCGGCTCGCAGGTTACGGTGATCCCGCAGTCGGCGCCGAAGCGCGCCCGCAGCCGGCGGTCGACCAGGTTCATACCCAGCCCGCTGGCGCTGGGTTTGTCCTGGTACAGCCCGGCATTATCTTCAATATCCAGCTGCAGCCAACGTTCGTGTTGACTGGCGCGGATGGTGATCTCGCCCACCCCGAGGTGCTGCGAAGTCCCGTGTTTAATGGCGTTTTCGACGATTGGCTGCAGGGTAAACGCCGGAAGCTGATGCTGTCCCAGCGCTTCGGGCACCAGCATCTGAATCTGTAAATTGGCCTGAAAACGCGCTTTCTCAATCTGCAGATAGGCGTTCACATGCTCAATTTCATCCGCCAGGGTAACAATTTCCGCAGGCCGCTTCAGGTTTTTGCGAAAAAAGGTCGACAGATACTGCACCAGTTGCCCGGCCTGGTCGCTATCGCGGCGAATCACCGCTTTTAGCGTATTCAGCGCGTTGAACAGGAAGTGCGGGTTCACCTGCGCATGCAGCAGTTTGATTTCCGATTGCGTCAGCAACGCTTTTTGCCGTTCATACTGACCAGCCAGGATCTGCGCCGACAGCAGCTGCGCAATCCCCTCTCCCAGCGTACGGTTGATCGAGCTGAACAGGCGGTTTTTGGCTTCATAGAGCTTAATGGTGCCGATCACCCGCTGATTTTCGCCGCGCAGCGGGATAACCAACGTCGAGCCCAGCTTACAGTTGGGATGAATCGAGCAGCGGTAAGGCACTTCGTTGCCGTCGGCGTAAACGACTTCGCCGGTATCTATCGCCTTTTGGGTATACAGCGAAGAGATGGGTTTCCCGGGAAGGTGGTGATCGTCGCCGATTCCGGTAAACGCCAGCAGCTTGTCGCGATCGGTTATCGCCACCGCGCCAATATCCAGCTCCTGGATCAACACCTGCGCGACCTTCATACTGTTCTCTTCGTTAAATCCCTGACGCAGGATCCCCTCCGTCGACGCGGCAACCTTCAGCGCCGTGGCTGAGAAAGCCGAGGTATATTTTTCAAACATCGCCCGCTTATCCAGCAGGATGCGCATAAACAGCGCCGCCCCGACGGTGTTGGTAACCATCATGGGCGCGGCGATGCTCTGTACCAGATGCAGCGCATCTTCGAACGGGCGAGCGATAAGCAGAATAATCAGCATCTGCACCATTTCGGCGAAAAAGGTAATCGCGCCGGCGGTAAGCGGGCTGAAGACTTTATCCGGCCGCCCGCGTTTGACCAGAATGCTGTGCACCAGGCCGCCAAGTAGCCCCTCAACGATGGTGGACACCATGCAGCTCAGCGCCGTCATGCCGCCCAGCGAATAGCGGTGAAGCCCGCCGGTCAGCCCCACCAGACCGCCGACTACCGGGCCGCCCAGCAGGCCGCCCATCACCGCGCCGATGGCTCGCGTATTGGCGATCGAGTCTTCGATATGCAGGCCGAAGTAGGTGCCGAGGATGCAGAAAATGGAAAAGGTCACGTAGCACAGCAGCTTGTGCGGTAGTCGGACGGTGACCTGCATTAACGGGATGAACAGCCGCGTTTTACTCATCAGCCACGCGATGACCAAAAACACGCACATCTGCTGAAGCAGCAGCAACACCAGATCGAACTCGTACATACCCGCAGACCACACTTCATTTGAAAGCGCGTAACATACACTGCTTGCTTATAACTTTCTTTGAAGCAATACATGAAAATGATAATTCATGGTTAAGATCACATTTTTCAGCGTCTCGCCGGTTCGTCACTGTACAAAAAACAGACAAAAATTCCCGCTTCGGCAAACAGCTTCTACAGTTAATAGAGGAGAACACTGCGGGAGGAGAAAATGGCGCTTTATACAATCGGCGAAGTTGCCCAGCTTTGCGATATCAATCCCGTGACGTTACGCGCCTGGCAGCGGCGCTACGGATTACTGAAACCTCAGCGTACCGACGGCGGTCATCGCCTGTTCAACGAATATGAAATAGACCGCATTCGCGAAATTAAACGCTGGATTGATTCCGGCGTGCAGGTCGGGAAAGTGAAAACGCTGCTGATGGATAACGAGCAGGAGGTTGCCGACGGCTGGCGCGCTCAACAGGAGATCCTGCTCGGTTATTTACAAACCGGTAGCTATCATCGCCTGCGCATGTGGCTTAAGGAGCGCAACCACAGCGACTCTGCGCACATTCTGGTCAAGCACCTGATTAATCCTTTGCGCCAGCGCCTGCTTAGCCCGCAGCCGACGTTGCTGGCGCTGCGTGGCATCCTTGACGGTATTCTGATTAATCATATCGCCCGCAGTCTCTCATCCACGGCAAAATACCCCGGCAACCATGCGCTGGTTATTGGCTGGAACGTTAGCGATATTACCCGGCTATGGCTGGAGGGATGGATAGCCAGTGAGCAGGGCTGGCGGGTGGATATTCTCGCCCATTCGCTAAACCAACTCCGGCCAGAGCTTTTCCCCGAGAGTACGCTGATGGTCTGGTGTGGAGAAGCGCCCTGTAGCGCTCAGGTCAACCAAATGCGTCTCTGGGAGCAGCAGGGCCAGATTATCTGGCTCAATCACGCCACCGCCACGTCTCCCGGAGGCGGCGCCTGACGCGCCTGTCCGGGCTACGGGTTACCCGCAATCTGTGGCCCGGTAGCCCGGCTAAGCGCAGCGCAAGCCAGGTAGCAGCCGCAACAATGCTACGTCACGGCACATTCCCCGGGTTGCGGCGTAAACGCCTTACCCGGGCTACCGGCCCGCAGACGGTAATGAACCGTAGCCCGGCTAAGCGCAGCGCAAGCCGGGGTTATTGTCGTCGCTAAAAAGCAATTAATGTTTTATTAACACCTGCGCTTCACCGTATAATCCCTGCGTTAACATCAGGAGCCTATTATGAAGCCAGCGAAAATTGCGGTAATTACCCTGTTCTTATTTATGGCCATCAGCGGCATCGGCGGCGTGATGCTGGCCGGTTATTCATTTATTGTTCGCGGTGGTGTCGGCTGACTCGCCGGTTCAGCCGTTCAAACCCCCGGTCGACGATAATCGCCGCCAGCGCCACCAGCAGCGCCCCCTGAATCACATAAGCGGTATTAAATCCGCTGAGGCCGATAACAATCGGCGTACCGAGCGTATTCGCACCAACGGTTGAAGCAATGGTCGCCGTACCGATATTGACGATAGTCGAGGTACGAATTCCGGCCAGCATCACCGGCGCCGCCAGCGGCAGCTCAACCTTCATCAGCCTCTGCCAGCCGCTCATCCCCATCCCCTGCGCGATAGTTAACACCCCGGACGGTACCGCTCCAATCCCGGCCAGCGTGCCCTGCAAAACCGGCAATATGCCATACAGCGCCAGCGCGATAAGCGCGGGCTGCCAGCCAAACCCCATCACCGGAACCGCAATCGCCAGCACCGCGACCGGCGGGAACGTCTGCCCCATTGCGGCGATGGTCTCCACCAGCGGACGAAACTCATCTCCACCCGGACGGGTGACCGCAATCCCGGCCCCGACGCCTACGATCGTCGCCGCGAGGCTGGAGAGCGCCACCAGCCAAAAGTGCGCCAGGGTGAGAGAGACAAAACTCTCCTGCTGATAAACCGGACGCGGCAGTTCGGGAAACAGCGCGCTGAACAGCGGCGCGCTGTAGGGCAACGCCAGCAGCAGCGCGATAAACATGGCGCTGAGCCACAGCAGCGGATCACGCAGCGCCTTCACGCCGGGCCTCCTCGCGCAGCAGGTCGGCAAAATGCAGCGTCCCGCAGGCCTCTCCCTGCTCATCAACCACCGGCAGCACCTCGCGGCGATGGGCAACGAACTGAGACAGCGCCTCGCGCAGGGTCATCGCCACGTTTAACGCATCCCCTGCCAGGCGCTCGTCGCGGCGCAGATAATCACCGACGCCGCGCAGCGATAACAGACGTACGCCCAATTCGCTGCGGCCAAAGAAGGTCTGCACAAACGCATTTTTCGGCTCAAGCAGCATATGCAGCGGCTCCCCCTGCTGTACCACTTCGCCGCCGTCCATCAACACCAGATGGTCCGCCAGCCGCAGCGCCTCATCGATATCGTGGGTCACCAGCACTATCGTGCGTCCCAGCAGGCGATGAATACGGATCATCTCCTGCTGCAAGGCTTCGCGCGTCACCGGATCGAGCGCGCCGAAGGGTTCATCCATCAGCAGCACTTCCGGGTTGGCCGCCAGGGCGCGCGCCACGCCGACGCGCTGCTGCTGCCCGCCGGACAGCTGATGCGGGTAGCGTTCGCGCAGGCCGGGCTCCAGCCCCAGCAAGGCCATCAGTTCATCGACCCGCGCCTGAGTTTTCTGTCGCGACCACTTCTGCAACTGCGGAACGGTGGCAATGTTCTGCGCCACCGTCCAGTGGGGAAACAGGCCGATGGACTGGATGGCGTAGCCCATTTTGCGGCGCAGTTCGAGCACCGGCTGCTGGCGGATATCCTGCCCGGCGAAACGGATCGTCCCGCTATCGTGTTCCACCAGACGATTAATCATCTTCAGCGTGGTCGACTTCCCCGAACCGGAGGTGCCGATCAGCACCGAAAATGCCCCCTCACGCAGGTGCAGATTGAGGTTTTTCACCGCAGGCTGTCCGGCAAAGGCTTTATTGACGCCGTCAAACTCAATCACCGGCCGCTCCTTTCAGTAATGCGCCCCACAGCGCGAATAACGCATCCACCACCACCGCCAGCGCGATGGTCGGGATTACCCCCAGCAGCACCAGATCCAGCGCGCTGCTGAGCAGCCCCTGGAAAACCAGCGCGCCGAAACCGCCCGCGCCGATCAGGGCCGCCACCACCGCCATACCGACGGTTTGCACGCTGACCACCCGCAGGCTGCGCAACAGTACGGGCAAGGCCAGCGGTAGCTGTATCTGGCGAAAGCGCTGCCCGCCGCTCATCCCCATCGCCGCCGCGCTCTCCAGCGCTTCACGCGGCACCTGCTGCAGGCCGGTCGTCACCCCGCGCACCAGCGGCAATAGGGCATACAGCACCAGCGCGATCAGCGCTGGCGTCATACCGGTCCCGGAAACGCCGATCTGCGCCAGCGTCGGAAACTGCCGCGCCAGCCCGGCCAGCGGCGCGATAAGTAGGCCAAATAGCGCGACGGAGGGAATGGTTTGAATCACGTTGAGAACCGCAAAAACCGGCGATTGCCAGCGGGGATACCGCCAGAGCCAAACGCCAACAGGTATACCAATCAGCAGCCCCGGCAGCAGTGTGCCGAACAGCAGGATCAGATGCTGAGACAGCGCATCGTCAAAAACATCGCGGCGATTGACATACTCTTTCAGCAAAGAAAGGTCATTGAGCGCGCCGAACCCCAGCAGCAGCGCGGGCAGCAGCCAGATTTGCGCATTTAGCAGCCAGCGCCACAGGGTGCGGGAGGTCAGGCGACGAACCGCATCGCTGGCGATAAGCAGGCAAAGCGCCAGCGCCAGCCACAGACCGCTGCCCGGCGAGGTGCGGGCCAAAGAAGAACCGTTCTGGGCCAGCTGCACCGCCGCCCTGCCGGCCCCCCACAGCAATAGAGGCAGCAGCAGATCCGCCAGCAGGAAGATAAACAGCAGCGGGAGGCGCCCGGAACGCCAGCTCAGCAGCGCTATCAGCAGCGCGACCGCCGCCTGCCCCCCCGCCAGCCACGGCCAGACCTGCCATAGCCAACGCCCCTCGCCGGATAATAGACGGTTAGGCGCATAACTAATAAACGGCAGCGCCATCGCCAATAGCAATAGCCATGCCAGCAGCAGCGCAACCCGGTTACCGCAACGAATCGTCACGCGCGCGCTACTTCAGCAGCCCTTTTTGTTGCAGATAGTCGGCGGCGACTTTCTTCGCATCCAGCCCCTCTACCGCAATGCTGGCGTTCAGCTTTTGCAGCGTCTTTTCATCCAGGCTGGCAAATACCGGCTGTAGCCAGTCGGCTATCTGCGGATACGCTTTTAACACCGCTTCACGCACGACCGGCGTGGGTGCATAAATCGGCTGCACGCCCTTCGGGTCGCTCAGGGTTTGCAGACCCAGCGCGGCGACCGGGCCATCGGTACCGTAGGCCATCGCCGCATTCACGCCGGAGGTTTGCTGCGCCGCCGCTTTGATGGTGACCGCCGTATCGCCGCCCGCCAGCGACAGCAGCTGATTTTGCTTGAGCGTAAAGTCGTAGGCTTTTTCAAACGCCGGCAGCGCGTCCGGCCGTTCAATAAATTCCGCCGAGGCGGCCAGCTTAAAGTCGCCACCCTTTTGCAGATAGCCGGCGAGGTCGCTTAATGAGGCGAGGTGGTTTTTCTCCGCCAGATCCTGACGAACGGCGATAGTCCAGGTATTGTTGGCCGGAGCCGGGGTGAGCCAGATGAGCTTATTCTTTTCCGCGTCCAGCTTTTTGACTTTTTCGTATCCCTGCTGCGCGTTTTTCCACGCCGGGTCGTTCTCCTCTTTGAAGAAGAACGCGCCGTTGCCGGTATATTCCGGGTAAATATCCAGCTCACCGGCGGTTATCGCCCCGCGCACCACCGGGGTGGTGCCAAGCTGGATTTTATTGACGGTTTTTACCCCATGACTTTCCAGCACCTGCAAAATAATATTGCCGAGCAGCGCCCCTTCGGTGTCAATTTTTGAGCCGACCTTAACCGGCTCGGCCGCCTGCAGCGGCAGGCTAATCAGGGCCGCCAGCGCCAGCGCGCCTGACCAAACACTTGCCTTTATCATCCTCGCGTCCCTCTTTAATTTGCGCTCCATTAACAGGAGCTTAAGAGAAAAGCGTAGTTCATTTAGGGCGGAGCGGAAAAAGAAAAGGCCGATTAATCGGCCTTTAGGATAACGGAAAGCGTGTTCCCGGGTGGCGGCTGACGCCTTACCCGGGCGACAAATCGCCATTACAGCAGTTCAAACTCGCTCTGCTGCACGCGGGCGGAATCGACGCCGATAAAGACGTTGAATTTACCCGGCTCGGCATCGTACTTCATCTGCTGGTTCCAGAACTTCAGCGCCTCAACGTCAATCGGGAAGCTGACGGTTTGCGTCTCGCCCGGCTTGAGGGTCACCTTCTTGAAGCCGCGCAGCATTTTCACCGGACGGCTCATGGAAGCGGTGACGTCCTGCAGATAAAGCTGAATCACCGTCGCTCCTTCACGCTTGCCGGTATTGGTCACCTGCACGCTGGCGGTCACTTTGCCGTCACGTTGCAGGGTCGGCGCCGACATTTTTACGTCGGAAACGCTAAAGGTGGTGTAGCTGAGGCCGTAGCCAAACGGATAGAGCGGACCGTTGGCCTCGTCAAAGTAGCGCGAGGTGTACTTGTTCGGCTTATCCGCATTGTACGGACGACCGGTGTTGAGATGGCTGTAGTAGGTAGGGATTTGTCCAACCGAGCGCGGGAAGGACATCGGCAGCTTGCCCGACGGGTTGTAGTCGCCGAACAGCACATCGGCAATCGCGTTGCCGCCTTCGGTACCGGCAAACCAGGTTTCAAGGATCGCATCGGCCTGCTGATCCTCTTTCACCAGCGCCAGCGGACGGCCGTTCATCAGCACCAGCACCAGCGGCTTGCCGGTCGCTTTCAGGGCGCTAATCAGGGCGCGCTGGCTCTGCGGCAGGGTGATGTCGGTACGGCTGGAGGCTTCGTGGGCCATGCCCTGCGCCTCACCCACCACGGCAACCACCACGTCAGACTGCTTCGCTGCCGCCACCGCTTCGTCAATCATCTCCTGCGGCGAGCGCGAGTCAACCTGCACCGCTTTCTCGTACAGATTGAGGAAGTCGACGATGCCTTTATCGTCGGTCACGTTGGCGCCTTTGGCATAGATAATCTTGCCTTTGTCGCCCAGCGCGTTCTGCATACCGGTCAACACGGTCACCGACTGATCGGCCACGCCCGCCGCCGACCAGCTGCCCATCATGTCGCGCTTGCTGTCGGCCAGGGCGCCAATCACCGCGATAGTGCCCGATTTTTTCAGTGGCAGCGTATCGAGACGGTTTTTCAGCAGCACCAGGCTTTCGCGCGCAACTTCGCGCGCTTCTTTGCGATGCAGGCGGCTTTCAGCGTTAGTATCCTGCGGGTCGGAATCTTTCGGCCCCAGGTGGCTATACGGGTCATTAAACAGGCCCATATCGTATTTGACGTTCAGCACGTGGCGGGTCGCGTCATCCAGCTCCGCCATCGTTACCTTCCCGGACTTCACCAGGCCGGGCAGATACTTGCTGTAGTACTCGTCGCTCATGCTCATGTTGATGCCGGACTTCAGCGCCACGCGCACCGCGTCTTCCGGGTCCGACGCCACCCCGTGTTTAATCAGCTCTTTGATGGCCCCATGGTCGGAGACGGTAATGCCTTTGAAGCCCCACTGGTCGCGCAGCACGTCCTTGAGCAGCCAGGCATCGGAGGTCGCCGGGGTGCCGTTAAGCGAGTTAAGGGCCACCATGACCGCGCCGCTGCCCGCATCCAACCCCGCTTTGTACGGCGGCATATAGTCGTTGAACAGGCGCTGCGGACTCATATCAACGGTGTTGTACTCTTTTCCGCCTTCAACCGCGCCGTAGGCGGCAAAGTGCTTGACGCTGGTCATCACCGAATAGCGCTCGGCCGGGCTTTTCCCCTGCATCGACTCGACCATCGCCCTGCCCATCTCGGTGGTCAGGTAGGTATCCTCCCCGAAGCCTTCCGAGGCGCGGCCCCAGCGCGGGTCGCGGGAGACGTCGACCATCGGCGCCCAGGTCATGTTCAGGCCATCATCGGCCGCTTCGTACGCCGATACTCGCCCGACGGTATTCACTGCGTCGAGGTTAAAAGAAGAGGCCAGACCAAGGCTAATCGGGAAAACGGTGCGCTGGCCGTGGAGCACGTCATAGGCGAAAAAGAGCGGGATTTTCAGGCGGCTGAGTTCCATCACCTGATCCTGCATAGTGCGGATATCATGGCGGGTCACGGTGTTAAAAATCGCCCCCACCTGACCTTCTTTGATCATTTCGCGGATGGCCTCTTTCGGGTTATCCGGGCCGACGCTAATTAAGCGCAGCTGACCGATTTTTTCATCCACCGTCATTTTCGTCAGCAGTTCCGTCACAAACGCATCCCGCGCCTGCGGCGTTAGGGGATGATTGCCGAACAATTCATCCGCCAGCGCGGGTTGCAGCGCCAGGCTCACAGCGACGCCTACAGTACAAAGCCATTTCATTTTTATCCCTCATTGTTCCAGTCGACCAGATCGGCGAAAAGATAGCAAAAATCGAAGTCTGCCATAAACATAAACGAGACGCCTGAATAAAGCGCGCGTTGTTCTCTGATTTTTCGAAACATTGATGCATCAAATTGTCATACAAAGCGCTATTCTTATTTTTGATAATTTTGTACCACCACAAGGAGTGGAACATGTCATCTGCAACAACCCATAACAACGCTTTTCTGGCTGAACTCACCCGTCTGGTCGGCTCGTCCCATCTGCTCACCGACCCGGCTAAAACCCAGCGCTACCGTAAAGGCTTCCGCTCCGGCCAGGGCGACGCGCTGGCAGTGGTCTTTCCCGGTACGCTGCTGGAGCTGTGGCGCGTACTGAGCGCCTGCGTCAACGCCGACAAAATCATTCTGATGCAGGCGGCGAATACCGGCCTGACCGAAGGCTCAACGCCGAACGGCAACGACTATGACCGCGATATCGTGATTATCAGCACCCTGCGCCTGGATAAACTGCATCTGCTGGGTAAAGGCGAGCAGGTGCTGGCCTATCCCGGCACGACGCTCTATTCGCTGGAGAAAGCGCTGAAGCCGCTGGGCCGCGAGCCGCACTCGGTCATTGGTTCATCCTGCATCGGGGCATCGGTGGTCGGCGGGATCTGCAACAACTCCGGCGGCTCGCTGGTCCAGCGCGGCCCGGCGTACACCGAAATGTCGCTATACGCGCAAATCGATGAAAACGGCAAGCTCAGCCTGGTGAACCACCTCGGCATTGACCTCGGCGCCACACCGGAGCAAATCCTCAGCCGCCTCGACGACGAGCGGGTTAAAGATGAAGATGTCCGCCACGATGGTCGCCACGCCCACGATCATGATTACGTCACCCGCGTGCGCGACGTAAATGCCGATACCCCGGCGCGCTACAACGCCGACCCGGATCGCCTGTTTGAATCCTCGGGCTGCGCCGGCAAGCTGGCGGTGTTCGCCGTGCGCCTCGATACCTTCCCGGCGGAAAAACGCCAGCAGGTCTTCTATATCGGCACCAACCGCCCGGAAGTGCTGACCGAAATTCGCCGCCATATTCTCGCCGAATTCAACCATCTGCCGGTGGCAGGCGAGTACATGCACCGCGATATTTACGATATCGCCGAGCAGTACGGGAAAGATACCTTCCTGATGATCGACAAGCTCGGCACCGATAAAATGCCGTTCTTCTTTACCATGAAGGGCCGTACCGACGCGATGCTGGAGAAAGTGTCGCTGTTTAAGCCGCACTTCACCGACCGCTTTATGCAAAAACTGGGTCACGTCTTCCCGGCGCATCTGCCGGAGCGAATGAAAACCTGGCGCGATAAATACGAACACCATCTGCTGCTGAAGATGGCGGGTGACGGCATCGAAGAAGCCCAGGCCTGGCTCGGGGAATATTTTAAGAACGCCGAAGGCGATTTCTTCGTCTGCACCGCGGAAGAAGGCAGCAAAGCCTTTCTGCACCGCTTTGCCGCCGCGGGCGCGGCGATCCGCTACCAGGCGGTTCACGCCGATGAGGTGGAAGATATTCTGGCGCTGGATATCGCCCTGCGCCGTAACGACACCGAGTGGTTTGAGCATCTTCCCGCCGATATTGATAGCCAACTGGTGCATAAGCTCTATTACGGCCACTTTATGTGCCACGTTTTCCATCAGGATTACATCGTGAAAAAAGGCGTCGATGCCCACGAACTGAAAGAGAAAATGCTGGTGCTGCTGAAGGAGCGCGGCGCTCAGTATCCGGCCGAGCATAACGTCGGCCATCTGTATGAAGCGCCGGAAAGCTTAAAACGCTTCTATCGCGAAAACGATCCCACCAACAGCATGAATCCGGGGATCGGTAAAACCAGTAAGCAAAAATACTGGGGCGAAGCGCCGGATAAAACGACAAGCGCCGCCGAACGGCAATAATCCGCACGGGGGACTGTTCAGCCCCGGGGCTTCTGTATTACGCTGCACGCCGGAGAATTCTCCTCTCCGGCAAACCCGTTTAAGGAACCCACCCATCATGCCCGCAGTGGATAAGCTACATGACGCTGACATAGAGATCCGCGAAGCGCTGCCCGATGACGCCCACGCCATCGCCGCGCTGTACGTCTGGCACGTACTCAATGGACGCGCCTCGTTTGAAGAGATCCCGCCAACCGTCGATGAGATGCGCAAGCGTATCAAAACCGTGCGCGATAGCGGTCTGCCGTGGCTGGTAGCCCTGTGGCGCGGAACCATCGTCGGCTACTGCTACGCCACCTTTTACCGCCCGCGTCCGGCCTATCGCTACACGCTGGAAGAGTCGATTTACGTTGAAGCGGGAATGGGCGGACGCGGTATCGGCAGCGCCCTACTCTCGCGGTTAATTGCGAAATGCGAACAGGGACCGTGGCGGCAGATGCTGGCGATTATCGGCGACGGGCACAGCAACGCCGGGTCGATCGCGATTCATAAAAAGTTCGGTTTTAGCGTGGCAGGTCAGCTGCGCAGCGTCGGCTATAAGATGGGCGACTGGCGGGATACCTTGATTATGCAGCGCCCGCTCGGCGATGGCGACTGGACGCTGCCGGAGTAACCCCTTAGCGTCGCGGGTAAGCGGTAGCCCGGACAGGCGCGCCAGCGCCGCCGCCGGGAAAATCCCCCGGCTCGCGCTGCGCTTAGCCGGGCTACGGTACAGCGCAGTTCTGTAGCCCGGATAAGGCGTTTACGCCGTAATCCGGGGAAATGGGGTTAATCGTTCTGCGCGGTCTGCGCGCCGCCTTTCAGCATCGCATCGGCCATTTGCGCTTCACGCTGCTTTTTATAGCTGAGCGCGGAAGCCGGAACCGGCATCACTTTTCCCGTTTCAATCCACGTTCTCAGACGGCTGGCGTCGGCAAAGTGGGTATATTTACCAAACGCATCCATCACCACCAGCGCCACCGGGCGCTGATTAATTACCGTCCGCATAATCAGGCAGTGGCCCGCCGCGTTAGTAAAGCCGGTCTTGGTCAGCTGTATATTCCAGTTGTCGCGGTAGACCAAATGGTTGGTATTGCGGAACGGCAGCGTGTAGGCCGGGTGGGCGAATGTCGCCATATCTTCTTTGGTGGTGCTCAGCTGGCCAATCAGCGGATACTGCTCGCTGGCGATCAGCAGCTTAGTCAGATCGCGCGCGGTAGAGACGTTATGAATCGACAGGCCGGTGGGCTCGACGTAACGGGTACGGGTCATCCCCAGCGCCTGCGCCTTGGCGTTCATCGCGCGAATAAACGCGTCGTAGCCGCCCGGATAATGGTGCGCCAGGCTGGCGGCGGCGCGGTTTTCCGACGACATCAGCGCCAGTAGCAGCATATTGCGGCGGCTGATTTGGCTGTTCAGGCGAACGCGCGAATAGATCCCTTTCATCTCAGGCGTCTGGCTGATATCAACGGTCAGCATTTCATCAAGAGGCAGATGGGCGTCAAGCACCACCATCGCGGTCATCACCTTGGTGATCGACGCCATCGGGCGAACCAGATCCGGCTGGCTGGCATAGATGATTTTTTTGCTGGCAAGATCGACAATCATCGCGCTGCCGGAAGCGATATCCGGCTGGGAGGCGGTCATCGCCGTGGAAGTTTTAGCCATCGCCTGAGGCGCAAAAGGCACAGCCAGCAGCAACGTCAGGCTGAGCAAAGAAACTCGAAATTTGGTCATCGTGAACATTCTGAAAAGTATTTTTGCACGTTATGAACGTACGCCGCGGCGCTGGGGTGATGACGCCGCTGGCAAAAATCATCATACCCTGTCAGAACGCGAGCTGGCTAATAAGAATCGTGAACAAATGCTGCATTGCCGACATAAAAATCTATTTATGCCGGCAATGAGTTAAATCAGAAGAGTCGGTAGCCGTATCCCCAGAGAATGACGGTGATAGCCAGCAGTACTTCCAGCACCAGCACCCCGATCGCCAGGGTCGAGCTGGCGAAGCTCAGCCCCTCTTCTTTATTGATCCCAAGGAAAGTCGGAATACCGAGATACAGCAGATAGCCGGTATACAGCAGCGCAACGGTTCCCACCAGCGCACACAGCCACACTAGCGGATAGAGCGCCACGAGCCCGCTGAGGAAAAGCGGCGTGGCGACATAGCCGGCGAAAACCATACAGCGCTTAAGCGATGGCCGCTGCGGATAGCTTCGCGCCATCCACCAGATAACCCGCCCCATCACCGCCACCCCGGCGAGCATGACGGCATAAAACAGCACCGCCAGGGCCAGCCCGGTCATCAGCGACAGTTTTACCACCGTGCCGTCGCCGAAGTTCCAGCCCAGCTGCGTGGTGCCGATAAAGGCGCAGATAACCGGAACCGCCGCCATGACCAGCACATGGTGCGTATAGTGATGCGAAACGGTTTCGTTTTCACTTTTAATAACGCTCATCTCTTGATTAGGATGAGAGAAGAGCCCCCAGACATGGTTCATAGCGTCCCCCTTGTCACGGCGTGGTACAGCATTGATCCAAGTATAATTCACCTTGTAGATTATTTTGTGTACAGCGAGAAAAATGCGCTTCCCCCGCATTTTTATCATCAGGGTGTATGATTAAGGGACTGACGTTTTATGGAGTTAATCTTTATATGGATATCAATAACCTGATTTCCCAGTACGGCTACGCGGCGCTGGTCATTGGCAGCATGGCGGAAGGCGAAACCATTACGCTGCTCGGCGGCGTGGCGGCACATCAGGGATTATTGAAGTTCTGGCTGGTGGTTATTTCGGTCGCCCTCGGGGGCATGATTGGCGATCAGCTGCTTTATTTGCTCGGCAGGCGCTTTGGCGGACGGATCCTGCGGCGGTTTGCGCGCCAGAAAAAACGGATCCAGAAAGCCCAGCGCATGATCCAGCGTCGCCCCTACCTGTTTGTCATCGGCACCCGCTTTATGTACGGCTTCCGGGTTATCGGCCCACTGCTGATTGGCGCCAGCCGCCTGCCGCCGAAGGTGTTTCTGCCGCTGAATATTCTCGGCGCGATTATCTGGGCGCTTATCTTTACCACGCTCGGCTATCTCGGCGGCGAAGCGATTGGCCCGTGGCTGCATCATCTGGACGCGCATCTCAAGCACTGGATCTGGCTGATTCTGGCGGTGGCACTGGTGGTTGCGGCGCACTGGTGGCTAAAGCGCCGCGAGGCAAAGAAGAAAGAGTAACGAGAGTTCCCGGATGGCGGCGTAAACGCCTTATCCGGGCTACAAACCCCATGGACTACGCAATCTGTAGCCCGGCTAAGCGCAGCGCGAGCCGGGGAAACAGAACTACTTCGCCGCCTGATGATATCCGCCGCCCAGCGCGGAAGTCAGCTGAATACTGGCATCAAGCCACTGGCCGTGCAGGCGCAGCGCGGCAATCCGCTCCTGCAGCGCCGGCAGCTTCGCCAGGCTGACGCGCGAGCCGGAAATGATCCCGGCATTCATTCGCGCCAGGGCCAGCGCGACCATCCGCTGAGCATCTTTTTCAACCTGCTGCTGCTGCTGATTTTTCGCCATCAGCGTTTCCATCTGGCTGGCGGTTTTCGCCACCTGGTTCACCGCATCGACCACCGCTTTGTTGTACTTCGCTATCGACAGGGCGTTTTGCGCGCTGGCGATATCCAGGTTCGCGTTCAGGCGGCCGCTATCAAAGATCGGCAGGGTCAGCCCGGCGGTGACGCCCATCTGCTGGGCAGAGTGGCGGAACAGATCGCTGAGATGCAGAGCATCCTGCTGCAAGAAGGCCATCAGGTTGATATCCGGATAAAACGCGGCTTTCGCGGCATCAACTTCGCTTAATGAAGCCTCGATATACCAGTGCGCGACCTGCAGGTCCGGGCGTCGCGCCAGCAGCTCATAGCCCAGTTGGCTGGGCATTTGCGCGCTGACGGCGGGTAAATCCGCCGGATGAAGATTCAGCGCCTGGCTCTGGCTGTTGGTCAGCGCCATCAGCCGCGCTTCGATCTCTTTCATATTACCCGCTACGTCGGCGAGCTGCTGATCGGTTTTACTGACGTTAATATCGTTCTCCGCCCCTTCGGCCGAGTTGGTGATCCCGCGCTGGTACAGCGCAGTATCCACGGTGACGACATTACTTTGTTCCTGCTTCACCTGCGTCAGCACGTTTTTAATGGCCGCTTCGGTCTGCCACTGCCAGTAAAGGCGGGCGACGCTGCCGGCCAGCAGTTCGCGGGTCTGGGCCTCTTCGGCGACCTGGGCTTTGACTTCACCGATGCGCGCTTTAAGCAGCGCGCGGTTTTTACCCCACAGGTCCAGATCCCATCCGGCGGTCAGTCCGAAGGTGCCGTTGGTATACCACGGCCCGGTGTTGCCCTCGGTATCGGTGGCAAACGGCCCCATCAGCCCCTCGGAGGACATTCTCTGCCGTTCGATATCGGCGGAAAAATCCAGGTTCGGTCCCAGGTTAGACTTCGACATCCGCGCCTGCGCTTCCGCCAGCCTGATGCGCTGTTCGGCAATCTGCATATCCGGGGCGTTGGCTAAGGCACGCTGAATCAGGCTATTGAGCTGAGGGTCATGATAATCCTGCCACCAGTTGCTCTGCGGCCAGCCGTTTTTCACGGCGGCGGGCAGTTCCATTGCGACGTGGGATGCCGGGGTTTGCTGCTGGAGCGGCTTGCCAGTATCGTGCGATGGCGCGCAGCCCGCCAGCGCGATAACCAGTGGCAGGCCAGCCAACGCGCGTTTGCTCAAAGTCAGGTTCATGAAATCGGTCAGATGATTAAATAAGGTCGGGTATATTAAGCTACTTGCATCCTTGCCGTTTAGTAAAGCGTGTGCCGTAACTATTAGCAGGCTAAAAATAAACTTCTCATGGAGTGAAAATGAGTCAGAACATCTATGACGATCCCGCTTTTTTTGCCGGATACGCCACCCTCGACCGTTCAGTCAAAGGGTTGGAAGGCGCGCCTGAGTGGCCAACCCTTCAGCAAATGCTTCCACCGTTATCCGGTTTACGCGTCGTCGATCTTGGCTGCGGCTACGGCTGGTTTTGCCGCTGGGCCCGTGACCAGGGCGCCGTGCAGGTGGACGGGCTGGATCTCTCCAGCCGTATGCTGGATCGCGCCCGCGAAATGACCCACGGCGAAGGTATTCGCTATCGCTGCGAAGATCTCCAGACGCTTACCCTGCCCGCCGATAGCTGCGAGCTGGTCTATAGCTCGCTGGCGCTGCACTATCTGCCCGACGTCGCGCCGCTGTTCGCCACCGTTTACCAGGCGCTGACGCCCGGCAGCACGCTGCTGTTTTCCGCTGAACATCCCATCTACACCGCCCCGCCGCAGCAGGGCTGGCAGGTGGATGAGAACGGACAGAAAAGTTGGCCGGTGAGCCACTACCAGCAGGAGGGCGAGCGCATCAGCAACTGGTTTGCCGACGGAGTGAAAAAACAGCACCGCAAGCTATCCACCTGGATAAACCAGTTGATCGCCGCCGGTTTTATCATCGAGCATCTGGATGAGTGGGGACCGACGGCGGAGCAGATTGCCGCTCAGCCGGCGCTGGATGAAGAAAAAGAGCGGCCGATGATTTTCCTCCTGCGCGCGCGCAAGCCGGCGTAATACGCAAAATGGCCCGGAGGTTATCCGGGCCATAAGAATGATGTCAGCTTCCGTGCTCGCATTTTATTAGCTGGCAGCTAACGCTTTACCTGTCCAGAGCAATCACTCTTTTAAGCTGCCGCCGTTGGTGGCAATCACCTCTTTATACCACCAGAAGCTCTTCTTGCGGCTGCGCGCCAGGGTGCCGTTGCCTTCATCGTCGCGATCGACATAGATAAAACCGTAGCGTTTGGACATCTCCGCCTTCGACGCGCTCACCAGGTCGATAGGCCCCCAGCTGGTGTAGCCCATCAGCTCAACGCCGTCCTCTATGGCCTCACGAACCTGCACCAGATGGTCGTTAAGGTAGCTGATCCGGTAATCGTCGTTGATGCTGCCGTCGGCTTCCACCTTATCCTTGGCGCCCAGGCCGTTTTCCACGATAAACAACGGTTTCTGATAGCGATCCCACAGCACGTTCAGCAGCGTGCGCAGACCGAGCGGGTCAATCTGCCAGCCCCATTCCGAGCTTGCCAGGTGCGGGTTCGGCACCATGCTGAGAATATTGCCGCGCGCTTTTTTGTTCAGCTCTTCGTCAGCGGTCACGCAGCCGGTCATATAGTAGCTGAAGGAGATAAAGTCGACGGTCTCTTTCAGGGCGGCGCGATCGGCATCGGTTATTTCGAGGTTAATGCCGTTGTCGCGGAAATAGCGCAGCATATAGCCCGGGTAAGCGCCGCGGCACTGGACATCGCCAAAGAACTGCCAGCTGCGGTTCTGCTGCAGGGTTTCAAAAATATCGTCCGGTTTGCAGCTGAGCGGATACATCAGGCCGCCGAGCAGCATATTGCCGATTTTGCCCTCTGGCACGATGTCATGACAGGCCTTTGCCGCCAGCGCGCTCGCCACCAGCTGATGGTGAATAGCCTGGTAGACTTCCGCTTTGCTGCTGTCGGCCGGCAGACCGACGCCGGTCATCGGCGCGTGCAGGGACATATTGATTTCATTGAAGGTCAGCCACAGTTTGACCTTCGCCTGGTAGCGCTCAAACACCGTACGGGCATAGCGCTCGAAGAAGCCAATCACTTTGCGATTGCCCCAGCCGCCGTAGTTTTTTACCAGCGCCCACGGCATCTCATAGTGGGACAGGGTCACCAGCGGAGTAATATTGTGCTTCGCCATTTCATCAAACAGCTTATCGTAAAAGGCCAGCCCGGCTTCGTTTGGCTGCGCCTCATCGCCGTTAGGGAAAATACGTGCCCAGGCAATTGATACGCGCAGGCAGTTAAAGCCCATCTCGGCAAAGAGGCTGATATCTTCCGGATAACGGTGGTAAAAATCGATGGCGATATCCTTAATGCCGCTATCGCCGGGTACGCGCTCTACCACATCGCCAAATACGCCGCGCGGCTGGACGTCAGAAGTGGTTAATCCCTTCCCGTCTTCCAGATAAGCGCCTTCGACCTGATTTGCCGCGGTCGCGCCGCCCCATAAAAACGCCTGCGGGAATCTCTTCATTCATCTCTCTCCTGTGGTTAACGGGTTATAGACAACAGCGGCTGACCGGCTTCCACCGCGCTGGCGGAGACCATGTCGAGAGCACGATAATCATCGCTGTTGCTGATAATAATGGGCGTCGCCAGATCATAGCCGGCGTCCAGGATCGCCTGGCGGTCAAACTCCAGCAGCAGGTCGCCCGCTTTGATTTTGTCGCCCTCTTTTACATGGGCGGTAAACGGCACACCATCGAGCTTAACGGTGTCTATGCCAACGTGGATGAGCAGCTCAATGCCGCTGTCACTCAGCAGACCGATGGCGTGTTTGGTTTGAAAAATGGAAGCGACTTCGCCCGAGAACGGCGCGATAACCTTGCCCACTGAGGGAATAATCGCCACGCCCTTGCCCAACAGACCGCTGGCGAAGGTACTGTCAGGCACCTGATCCAGCGCCAGAACGCTGCCGGTCATCGGCGCCAGGATATCGTTTTCCGAGGCCGGAGCCACGACAACCGCAGCCTGCTCAGCGCTGCTGCGCGGCAGTCCGGCGACGAGGGTGAGTACGCAGGCGATGATTAACGAGGCAAACATCCCCGCCGCGCCGCCCCACACCGTAGCGTCAATGCCCTCCGGCGGGATCATTTGCGCCAGCGTGAAAATGTTACCGAAACCAAAAGAGTAGACGTGGCTGTCGCTAAAACCAACCATCGCGCCGCCGATGGCGCCAGCAACGCAGCCGAAGATAAAGGGACGGCGTAAAGGCAGGTTCAGACCATAAATCGCCGGCTCGGTCACGCCGAAGATCCCGGCGGAAACCGCAGAACCCGCCAGCACTTTTTGCCGCGCATCGCGAGTGCGCAGGAAAATCCCCAGCGCGGCGCCCACCTGGCCCATCACCGCAGGCAGCAGCATCGGCATCATCGAATCATGGCCCAGCACGGCGAGGTTGTTAATCATTAACGGTATCAATCCCCAGTGCAGGCCGAAGATAACGCATACCTGCCACAGCGCCCCCATCGCCGCGCCGGCAAGCCAGGGCGCAACCTGATAGATAAGCTGATAACCATTGGCCAGCAGCTGGCTCAGCCAGGTGGCTACGGGGCCGATAATCAGAAACGTGAGCGGTACGACGACGGCGAGGCAAATCGCCGGCGTGAAGAAGTTCTTCATTGAGGAAGGCAGTATCGCGTTGCTGCGTTTTTCAATCCAGCAGCTGACCCACGAAGCGAGGATAATCGGAATGACCGAGGAGCTGTAATTGATAAAGGTCACGGGAATGCCGAGAAAATACTCCGTCGCGGCGCCGGGCGCCATGCTGGCGTCAAACGCTTGAATCATCAGCGGATGGGTTAACGCGCCGCCGATCACCATGGTAATAAAGGGGTTGCCGCCAAATTTCTTGCCTGCGGTATAGCCGAGAAACAGCGGGAAAAAGAAGAACAGCGCATCGCTGGCGGCAAACCAGATTTTGTAGGTTGCCTGCTGCGTCGTTAACCAGCCGCAAACCACCGCCAGCGCCAGCAAGCCTTTGAGGATCCCCGAGGCCGCCAGGACGCCGATAAACGGGGTGAAAATACCGGAAACAATGTCGATAAGCTGGCCGATAATCGACACTTTTTCGCCTTTTACCGCCACCGGCTCACTGTCATCCGTCAGGCCGGCTTCGCCGCGCACCGCCAGCCAGACATCGTGCACGTGATTACCGATAACCACCTGAAACTGGCCGCCGCTTTCGACGACCATAATGACGCCAGGGTTCGCCTTCAGTCCTTCGGCATCCGCCTTCTTGCTATCTTTGAGCTTAAAACGCAGCCGTGTAGCGCAGTGAACCAGACTCACAATATTCTCTCTGCCGCCTACCCGAGTGAGAATATCCTGCGCGAGTGCTTTATATTCCATGCTGTTTTTCCTTACTTCCGCTGCCCGCAGGCATCGTTAACTGAGTATTAAAAATAAAAAAACCCGAGAACAACGCCGTGTAGGCGTTGCGCTCAGGTTTTGCCTGCGTAATGCAGTAACAATCCAGTTGTAGAGTGGGAGCTATGCGCCAGGCCCGATCGGCGCTTAGCGTCCCTCTTTTCTCACCCGCTCAATATGAATGGCGAGAAACATAATCTCTTCCGTCGTCAGCGGCCGCTGATAGCTCTTTTGCAGGTGCCGGGCGACGGTTTCCGCACACTTCCACGCTTTAGGGTAGTTATCCTTTACCGCGCTGTGCAGCGTCACATCATCATCTTCAACCACCGTTCGCGTCAGCATACGCTGGGCGAAAAACTTGAGATGGGTGACAAAGCGCTGGTAGCTCAGCGACTCTTCGTCGTAGTTCAGCGTCAGCTGATACTTCACCAGCTGCAGGATCTCCTGCATGACCCGGGTCACGTGCATCACTTCCGGCATTTCGCTGTTGAGCTGCGCCGTGACCAGATGCAGGGCGATAAAACCCGCTTCATCTTCGGCCAGTTCAACCCCGAGCCGTTTGCTGACGATCGCCCGCGCCTCCTGCCCTAACTCAAATTCCTTCGGATACAGCCGCTTTATTTCCCACAGCAGCACATTACGAATGGCGATGCCCTTCTTCTGCCGCTCAATCGCAAAGTGGCAGTGGTCGGTCAGGGTAATGTACAAACTATCCTGTAACTTACCGAGACGACCGCGCGCCAGATCGATGATCCGATCGCAGGTCGTCATCACTTCTAACGGTATTTGACTGAGTAATTCACCTAAACGGCCAACCAGTTCATCGCTCTGTAGCGCGAAGACCTTTTCAATTTTACTTTCATCAAGAGAGTCACCAACGCGTTTTTGAAAGGCAAGCCCTCGGCCCATGACTACCTGTTCGCGCTGCTGCTCATCAACAACCACCACTACATTATTATTAAGTACTTTGGCGATTTGCATATGAACCCCAAAAACAAAAAAACCTGACCCCGACGGATGCCAGGAAATCAGGTTTTGCCTGCCGGAGCAGTAACAATCGGTAGTGAGTATTTCACTGTCCGCCGGGTAATCTCAATGGGACAAGCTAAAAAATGTGATGCCGGTCAGATAGTTTAGCTACGCCAGTCGTTAATCGTGCGCGCAATGCTGGTTGAATCCTGTAGGGTGCGTACCGCGCTGAACAGCTCAGCAGCCTCAAGGTATTCTTTACGCAAATAGCTCAGCCACTGTTTGATACGCGCGACGTGATAAAGGCCGGTGTCGCCCTGCTTTTCCAGACGGGTGTATTTTTGCAGCAGTTCGACCACCTGCGGCCAGGGCATACGCGGTTCGTTATATTTTATCACCCGGCTCAGGTTTGGAACGTTCAGGGCGCCGCGACCAATCATCACCGAGGCGCAGCCGGTCGCGGCCAGGCAATCCTGGGCGCTTTGCCAGTCCCAGATTTCGCCGTTGGCCACCACTGGAATAGTCAGGCGCTGACGGATTTCGCCAATGGCCTGCCAGTCGATGCGCTCCGCTTTATAGCCGTCCTCTTTGGTGCGGCCGTGCACCACCAGCTCGCTGGCTCCGGCCTGCTGGACCGCATCGGCAATTTCAAATCGCCGCTCGCCGCTGTCCCAGCCAAGCCGTACTTTTACCGTGACCGGCAGATGGCCGGGAACCGCCTCGCGCATCGCTTTCGCGCCGCGATAGATAAGCTCAGGGTCTTTAAGCAGCGTCGCCCCGCCGCCGCTGCCGTTTACCAGCTTTGACGGGCAGCCGCAGTTGAGGTCAACGCCCCAGGAACCGAGCTCGACCGCGCGAGCGGCGTTTTCCGCCAGCCACTGCGGATACTGCCCGAGCAGCTGCACGCGCACGCGGGTGCCGGACGGCGTCAGGCTGTTGTTATGCAGTTCCGGACACAGTCTGTAGAACGATTTTACCGGCAGGAGCTGATCCACCACGCGCAAGAATTCAGTGATGCAGAGATCGTAATCATTCACTTCGGTCAGCAGCTCGCGCACCAGCGAATCGAGCACGCCTTCCATCGGCGCCAGTAGTACACGCATATTGTTTTTTCATTGCCCGGAAAAAAGAGGCGCTATGTTAGCGCCTCTGGATGCGGGTTGAAAGGGGCCAATATCGGTTTTCCCTGCCGCGGCTCTGCTGCTTCCCGGCTTGCACTGCGCTTAGCCGGGCTACAAGGTCACCTCTGTTTGCGACCCGGGAAATGCACAGCCGCTTAACGTGCTTCCAGGCAGTTATCCTCTTTCCAGCCGTACAGCCACTCGATGCCGCGATAAAACTCGCTCTGGGTTTTGCCTTTCCACAGCAGGTTGCGTACCTGGCGCTCAACGCCGGCGGCGTGATAGACCCGCCCCATTTCACGCGTCGACCAGACGATCCGCGCGGTACGCGGAATACGAACCGACTCATACAGCGCGAAAGCGCGGGCGGCGTCGCCGTCGCACTGCGCCAGCGCTTTACCCAGCGTCACCGCATCTTCCAGCGCCATACAGGCCCCCTGGGCCATATACTGCGCCACCGGATGCGCGGCATCGCCGACCAGCGTAATACGATCGTTGCCCCATTTCTCTACCGGCTCGCGGTCGGCGGTGGACCAGCGGCGCCAGGAGGTCGGCTTATCCAGCATCTGCCGGGGACGCGGGTGGATACCTTTAAAGTAGGAGAGCACCTCTTCTTTACTGCCGTCACGCACGCCCCACTCTTCTGTTTCCCGGCTGTGAAAGGTCACCACCAGGTTGTACTGCTTGCCGCCGCGCAGCGGGTAATGTACCAGGTGGCAGTGCGGACCGGCCCACAGCACCGGCGCATTGATGCGTAAATCATCCGGCATGTCGGCGGCATCGACGACCGCACGATAGACCACGTGGCCGGTGACCCGCGGCGAATCGCCCAGCAGGCTTTGGCGCACCACAGACTTACCGCCGTCGCAGCCGATCAGAATATCCGCCGTCCAGCTGTTGCCTTTATCATCAAAAACCGTCACGTCATCGGCGGTCTGGCGGATATCCACCACCTGCGTCGAGGTGCGATACTCGACAGCCGGATGGGTCAGCGCGGCTTCCCAGACGGTGGCGTGGATGTCTACCCGGTGGATCACTGCATACGGCCCACCAAAATGGTCGCGGAACGCCTGTCCGGTCTCAATATGCACCACCTCTTCACCGTTGACCGCATCCATCATGGTGATATGATCGGTAAAGACCGCACGCTGACGGGCGACTTCGCCGACGCCGAGGCTGTCCAGCGCCGAGAACGCGTTAGGGCCAAGCTGGATCCCGGCGCCGATTTCGCCGATTTCATGGGCCTTTTCCAGCAGCATGACCTTGATGCCCTGGCGCGCCAGAGAGAGAGCGGTAGCTGCCCCGCCAATCCCACCGCCGACAATGATTGCTCGCATTACTTTTGCCATGTTGCCTCCTAAGCCGGGATCTTATCTTGTTGGTTTTCCGGCGCAGCGGCGATAAACGCAGGCAGCCGGGTGCAGGCGTCATAGACCGCCTGACAGCGTGGATAGTGGCTGAGATCGCAGCCCATCCTCAAGGCGTTGGCCCACTGCGGTACCAGACAGCAGTCCGCCAGGGTGGGCGCATCGCCCACGCAAAAATCGCCGGATTTCGCGTGGCGCAATAGCTGCTCGACGGCGCTGAATCCCTGCTGGATCCAGTGCGCATACCAGCGCTTTTTATCCTCTTCGCTTACCTTCAGTTCGTCGCCAAGGTAGCGTAAAACGCGCATGTTGTTTATTGGGTGAATATCGCAGGCGATGGCGTAAACAATCTCCAGCACCCGCATCCGCGCGCTGTCGTCCTGAGGCAGCAGCAGCGTCTGCGGATAGTGCCGATCCAGCCAGTCGGCAATCGCCAGCGACTGGCCGAGAGATTCGCCATCATCGGTGATCAACGTTGGCACCAGGCCAACCGGATTCAGCCGCCGGTATTCCAGCGCGTTCTGCTGACCAATGCGGATGTTGACCCCCACGCTCTGGTAGTCAATGCCCTTCAGCGCCAGCGCAATCCGCACGCGATATGACGCCGAGCTATTAAAAAAACTGTACAGCTTCATCATTCACCTCACACCACACGCACGGCGATTGGCGTCAGACCCTCTACATTGCCGGTGATCACATCGCCTTTCACCACCGCGCCGACGCCTTCCGGCGTGCCGGTAAAAATCAGATCGCCTGGCTGCAGCTCAAAGAAGCCGGAAAGATAGCTGATGGTTTCATTGACCGACCAGATCAGGTGGCGAATATCGCTGCGCTGATGATCTTCCCCGTTCACCTGCAGCCAAATTCCGGCCTGGTTCACGTCCGCCGTATCCGCTTTGTGCAGCGGCGCAATCGGCGCGGAAAGGTCAAAAGCTTTACCAATCTCCCACGGACGGCCCATCTGGCGCATCTCCATCTGGCGATCGCGGCGGGTCATATCCAGCCCCGTGGCATAGCCCCAGATATACTCGTGGGCCTGCTCCTGCGGGATATCGCTTCCCTGTTTACCAATCGCCACCACCAGCTCAATTTCATAGTGATAGTTATCGGTTTGCGTCGGATACGGCAGGTTCAGCGTTTCTCCCGCGGCGACGGGCACCACCGCATCGGCTGGCTTACAGAAGAAAAACGGCGGTTCACGATCCGGGTCAAAGCCCATTTCACGCGCGTGGGCGGCATAGTTGCGGCCCACGCAGTAAACGCGGCGCACCGGAAACTGCTCATCGCTGCCGACAACTGGAACGCTAATCGGGGCCTGGGGGGCAAAAACGTATTGAGTCATGATGGATTCCTTATTCTTCATTTTTAATAACGCGCTTCGCGGAACAGGCCGAGCGCTTCCTGCACGGGACGGTCCGAAAAGCTGAATAACACGGTATCTTCGGCAGAGTTAAAAGAGACGGCGTGCCAGGTCGGCACCACGAAGATATCTTTTGCCTGGAAAGTGAAGGTCTGTTCGCCAATGGTGACCAGGCCGCTACCTTCCACCACATGATAGATAGTGCTGTCGGTGGTTTTCGCCGCGCGTGAGGTAAACCCTTGCGGTAACAGCTGCAGGAAAGCGCCCATCGACGGCATCGGATAGCCGCCGGTAACCGGATTGACGTAGCGCATTTTATAGCCGTCCCACTCGTCGGCATCGCCCATTCGCGTCAGGTCGTGCAGCGCTTCGCGACTGCGGTCGTAACGATAGTTAAAGATGGGCGAAGAGTTACCCACCTGATGGCGCAGCGGCAACATATTGGCGGCGTAGCGCGGCAGGTAGTCTCCCTCCTTGCGGGTCACCGGCTGCTGATCTTCCGGGTAATCCTCAGCAAAAGCGCAGCCCAAATAGTTCACCAGCGGCAGGTCGAGACCATCGAGCCAGACCACCGGCTCATTGCCGGGGTTGCCGTGATCGTGCCAGCGCCACTGCGGAGTCAGAATAAAATCCCCGGCGCGCATGGCGGTGCGTTCGCCATCAACGGCGGTAAACGCCCCCTCGCCTTCCACGACAAAGCGCAGCGCCGACTGGTTGTGCCGATGGCTCGGCGCTACCTCTCCGGGCATGATCAGCTGTAAACCAGCATACAGCGATGAGGTAATCGATGACTGTCCGCGCAGCGCCGGGTTCTCCAGCACCAGCACGCGGCGTATCGCTTCTTTCGCGCCAATCAGCTCGCCGCTTTTCATCAGCAGCGGACGAATCTCCTGATAATTCCAGTAGGCCGGGGCGCAGGTGGCGTTCGGCGTTTTCGGCACCAGGTGGTGCAGGGATTCCCAAAGCGGCGTCAGGTTTTGCCCGGAAATATGCTGATAGTACTGCTGACGATCTTTATTGATTTCCATTGAAGATTGAGTCATGAGCGTTCTCCTTATTTATTCACGATGCCCGCAGAAGGCAACGCGGCAGGTACAGATGTTGGGTTGCGGACGGCAAGCGTCAGCAGGACAAGCATCACGGCGCTAACGACGGCCGGTACTGCGATAACAAAAAACAGGGTGTCAAAAGAGAAATTCATCGCCATCATCACGCCGCCGGAGAGCGAGCCAACGATGGCGCCGCAGCGGCCGACCGCGTTTGACCAGCTCACACCGGTCGCGCGGCTTTGGGTGGGATACAGAGTGGCGGTTAACGCATTGAGGCCGACCTGCGAACCGCTGATGCCAATCCCGGTGCCGAAAATCGCCAGCGCCATCAGCCACAGGCCGTTCTCGCTCAGGCCAATCATGACGATACACACCGCCCCCAGGCCGTAGCTCAGCGCCAGCACCCGATAGGGATTGAAGCGATCCATCAGCACGCCGAGCAGCAAGGCGCCGAAGGTACCGCCAATCTGGAAGGCGGCGGTGACCCACGAAGCGTGCTGTAAATCAATCCCCCGATGGTTAAGCAGCGTCGGCATCCAGCTGGAGAGCAGATAGATAATCAACAGGCTCATAAAGAACACCACCCATAACATTAAGGTGATGGCCAGCTGACGCCCGGCGAACAGCTGGCTGATGCTGCCCTTCGCCGCTGCGGCAGGCTCATCAAGCCAGAAATGGGTATCGGTATAGCGTTCGCCGGTTATTGCGCCAACGTTTTTGGCTATCACCGCTTGCGGGAGCTGGCGACGGATCTGCCAGCGCGGAGACTCGGGAAGCAGCGGTATCAGCGCCACCGCCAGCATCAACGGTAAAACGCCGCCGAGAACCAGAATGCCGTGCCAGCCAATCAGCGGGACCAGCTGCGCGCTGACCACGCCGCCGAACGCCGAGCCGAGTGTGAATCCACAAAACATCAGGGTCACCAGCGCCCCACGCCGCCGGGCAGGCAGATATTCCGAGGTCATGGTAATGGTATTAGGCATCGCGCCGCCGAGGCCGAGCCCGGTCAGGAAACGCAGGAACACCAGCATCTGTAGATCGGGGGCAAACGCGGAAAGCAGGCTGAACAGGCCGAATAGAGCGACGCAGAACTCAATTACCCGTTTACGGCCAAAGCGGTCGGAGAGCGGACCGCAGAGCAGCGCCCCGGCGGTCAGGCCCAGCAGCCCTGCGCCAAATAACGGCGCGAGGTCACCGGCGGTGAGCTGCCAATGACTACGGATATCCGGGGCGATGAAACCAATCGCCGCCGTATCGAAACCATCGAGCATGACCACCAGGAAACAGCAGATAATCACGCGCCATTGTCGGGCGCCGACCGGCGCGGCATTGAGTAGTTTTTGTAGTTCAAGTCGTTGAGTCATGGTTATGCCTCAGAGCAGGTAGGGAGGTAGATGTTGTATTTATTTCTTTTATGTTGCGATTTTGTAAGCATGGCAATGAAATGTACAATGGTATTTCGGGCATAGACATAACCTGGAGGTTATACCTAATGGTGAACTGGACGCAGAAACTCAAGCTGCATCATTTACAGATGCTGGTGGCGCTGGGGGAGCAAGGCAATCTCACGCAGGTGGCGAAAATGATTAACATTACTCAGCCCGCGCTCTCCAAATGGCTCGGCCAGTTTGAAGAGGAAGTCGGCATGACTTTGTTCGAACGCCATAGCAAAGGCCTGCGCCCGACCGAAGGCGGAAAGCTGCTGCTTCAGCACGCCCAGCGGCTGATTAACGATATGTCGCGTTCGCAGTATGAAATCGAGCGTTTTAAACAGGGCGGACAGGTGGGCAGCCTGATGATTGGCTGTTCGCCGGTGGCGACCGACTGCGTCTCACAGGCAATTCTTGAACTGCTCAAAGAGATGCCGACTCTGCACCTGAATATCGAAGAAAAGGTTATGACGCCGCTGCTTAACGATCTGCTCGCCGGCGTGGTTGATGTCGTTGTCGGACGCGTTGGCGGGCGGGCGCTGGAACTGCCGCTGAGCTACCGGGTGCTCTACACCGAACCGGTCTGCTTTGTCGCCCGCCCCGATCACCCGCTGGCCCAGAAACCGCAATTAAGCTGGGCCGACCTCTCCCCCTGGCGCTGGATTGTCTGGCCCACCGGCACGCCAATTCGCCTGAGCATCGACAACGCGCTGGTGGATAACGGCGTGATGCTGCCGGAGAATACTATCGAATCGGCCTCGATGAACGTGACCAGCAACCTGCTGCAGAGTAGCGATATGGTCTCAATTCTCTCCTTGCGCCTGGCGCAGCGCTACGCGGCCCAGCACCAGCTGGCGATTCTTAATTTGCCGCGCATTGAACAAAAAGGTAGCGTTGGGGTGTTCTGGCGAAAAAGTGAAACACCGTCGTTGGCGCTGAGCCGGTTTCTGCACTGCCTGTCGCTGCAATCTACACTCTGATAGCCGTCCGTTTTGCTGTTCCCCGTCTCTATTGCAGGTATGCGTAGAATTCATGATGTGATCGGTAGCACATTTTTGGCTTTAATTGTATGATGAATGCGGTTCATCAAGGGTTATTACCATGAGTAAATCACTGATTATTGTCTGGCAGTATCTGCGCGCTTTCGTGCTCATCTACGCCTGCCTGTATGCGGGCATTTTTCTCTCTTCGCTACTGCCGATCGCTATTCCCGGCAGCATTATTGGCATGCTGATTCTGTTTTTTCTGCTGGCGCTGCAGATCATGCCGCCACAGTGGGTCAACCCCGGCTGCAACATTCTGATTCGCTATATGGCGCTGCTATTTGTGCCTATCGGCGTCGGCGTCATGCAGTACTGGGATTTACTGCGCGCGCAGTTTGGCCCGGTGGTGGTTTCCTGCGCGATAAGCACGTTGGTCGTCTTTTTAGTCGTCAGCTGGAGTTCACACCTGGTTCACGGTGAGCGCAAAGTGGTTGGACAAAAAGGAAGTGAAGAATGATCCATGAAATCTGGTGGTCGCTGCCGCTAACCCTGGCCGTCTTTTTCCTTGCCCGCAGGCTGGCGGCGCGGTTTAAATTTCCGCTGCTCAACCCGCTGCTGGTGGCGATGGTGGTGCTGATACCTTTTCTGCTGATTACCGGCATCTCCTACGAGCGCTATTTCCTCGGCAGCAAAATTCTTAACGACCTGCTGCAGCCGGCGGTGGTGGCGTTGGCCTTTCCTTTGTATGAGCAGCTGCACCAAATCCGCGCCCGCTGGAAGTCAATCATCACCATCTGCTTTATCGGCAGCGTGGTGGCGATGGTCACCGGCACTACCGTTGCCCTGATGATGGGCGCAACCCCGCAGATTGCCGCCTCTATTTTGCCGAAATCGGTGACGACGCCGATTGCCATGGCGGTGAGCAGCAGCATTGGCGGGATCCCGGCGATCAGCGCGGTGTGCGTGATTTTCGTCGGCATTCTCGGCGCGGTCTTTGGCCACACCCTGCTGAATGTGATGCGCATCCGCACCAAAGCCTCGCGCGGGCTGTCGATGGGCACCGCATCCCACGCCCTGGGGACCGCCCGTTGCGCTGAACTCGACTATCAGGAAGGGGCATTCAGCTCGCTGGCGCTGGTGCTTTGCGGGATCATTACCTCGCTGGTCGCGCCGTTCTTATTTCCGCTTATTTTAGCTATTGTTGGATAATTGTGACTTGAATCACATTTTTAAATGCAACACGAATTAGTTGCAATGACAATGAGATGTTTATCACATATACAGGCTGTCACCCCCCGTACACTAGATTTCCATTACATTGTTATGAGGCAACGCCATGCACCCACGTTTTCAAGCTGTTCTTCCCCAACTGGCGGCGGACCTGCAAGCGGCCATCGCCCCGATGCTGGCCGATCGGCATTTCCCGGCCCTGCTGAATGCAGACCAGGTTGCGGCGCTGCAAAGCGCAACGGGGCTGGATGAAGACGCGCTGGCCTTTGCTTTGCTGCCGCTGGCGGCGGCCTGCGCGAGGGCCGATCTTTCGCATTTTAACGTCGGCGCGATTGCCCGCGGCATCAGCGGTACCTGGTACTTCGGCGGAAATATGGAATTTCTCGGCGCCACCATGCAGCAAACCGTGCACGCCGAACAAAGCGCCATCAGCCATGCCTGGCTGCGCGGCGAAAAATCCCTGCGGGCGATTACCGTTAACTACACTCCCTGCGGCCACTGCCGACAGTTTATGAACGAGCTGAACAGCGGCCTGGCGCTGCGCATCCACCTCCCCGGTCGCGAGGCGCATTCGCTGCAGCACTATTTGCCGGACGCTTTCGGCCCGAAAGATCTGGACATTAAAATACTGCTGATGGATGAGCAGGACCACGGCTTCCCGCTCAGTGGCGACGCGCTGGCTCAGGCGGCGATTCAGGCGGCCAACCGTTGCCACATGCCTTACAGCAATTCGCCATCCGGCGTTGCGCTGGAGCTGAAAGACGGTACCCTTTTCACCGGCAGCTATGCCGAGAACGCCGCTTTTAACCCGACGCTGCCTCCGCTACAGGGCGCGCTAAATCTACTGAGCCTCAATGGATACGATTACCCGGATATCCAGCGCGCGATTCTGGCCGAGAAGGCCGATGCGGCGCTAATTCAGTGGGACGCCACCGCGGCGACGCTAAAGGCGCTGGGCTGCCATAATATCGATCGCGTACTGTTAGGTTAGTCACATTCTGCGGGCCAAACGGCCCGCACTGTTGAAAATCCCCGCAATTAAACGACGGTTTCTTGCGCTTGCCCGACGGGTAAAGTAGCCTGAAGCTTCCCTCATCCACTATTGAGCCAGGTTCATGTTAAAGCGTGTGTTATACAGCCTGTTAGTCCTGTTCGGCTTGCTGCTGTTAACCGTGCTGGGTCTCGACCGCTGGATGAGCTGGAAAACCTCTCCCTATATTTACGATGAGCTACAGGACCTGCCCTACCGCCAGGTCGGCGTCGTGCTCGGTACCGCCAAGTACTACCGTACCGGGGTTATCAACCAATATTATCGTTACCGGATTCAGGGCGCGCTGAACGCCTACAACAGCGGCAAAGTGAACTATCTGCTGCTCAGCGGCGATAACGCGCTGCAAAGCTATAACGAGCCGATGACCATGCGCCGCGATTTGATCAAAGCCGGCGTCGATCCGGCGGATATCGTGCTGGACTATGCGGGTTTTCGTACCCTCGATTCGATTGTTCGCACCCGTAAAGTCTTCGATACGAACGACTTTATTATCATTACCCAACGCTTCCATTGCGAGCGGGCGCTGTTTATTGCCCTGCATATGGGGATTCAGGCGCAGTGCTACGCGGTACCGTCGCCAAAAGATATGTGGAGCGTTCGCCTGCGCGAGTTCGGCGCCCGCTTCGGCGCGCTGGCGGATCTCTATATTTTTAAACGCGAGCCGCGCTTTTTAGGCCCGCTGATCCCCATCCCCGCGCAGCAGGAAGTTCCCGACGGCGCGCAGTCCTATCCTGCGGTCACGCCCCAGCAGCTGCTGGAGCTGCAGAAAAAAGAGAAGTAGCCTCGTTATCTGGCAAAGACGGCTTCCTGATAAGCAATAAATGGCCGATGCAAAGGCGCGCATCGGCCATCTATTGAGGACGCTATTGCAAATCTTTACCGTATTTAGGAGAGCGAGGGCCGTACAACATACCCGCCGGCGCGGCAGGCGTAAGCAGGCGCGCATCGGCAATACCCGCAACCTTATAGCTTCTGTCGGTCATGGTGTTGACTATCTGGTCAACGGCAGCCTGGATAAGCATGCCTAAAAGCGAACCGCCGCTGCTGTCACCTTCGCTGCTGGAAGCTACCGCGCTGCCTTTCCATAATAGTTTCCCGTTACGAATATCCACCAGTTCACCGGAAACGGCGACACGCGTATCGCTATTGATAACCTGATACGATGTCCCATATTCCGTGACCTTAAGATAGAGCACAGCGTCGGCGCCAAAAATTTCTCTTAGCTTTTGATGGCTGACACCGTGCATTTCTTCACCATTCACGACGCCATTTTGTTTAAAGGTGTTCTCAACGACGGCAACAGGGAAAACATAATATCCCGCCTCGGCAAGCGGCAGCGTGACCTGCGAAAGTACCCCATAGCCCGCTTTAACGTCCGGTGATTCGTTTTTCGGCAGCAGGACCAGAATACTCTTCGGTTTACTCTGCCTGAATGCCGTGTAGTCATAGGATTTTTTCGGTGCGCAACCGCTCAACAACAGGGTCACTAATAAACCTGCGCATAATACATATAACTTTTTCATGCTTTGCCTCCCTGCATTTTCTTCAACAGAAAATCCATAAACTGGCTGGATTCAGGAAACAGCCGTTTCTCCTGTTCAAATTCTGTTTTTGCCAATTCCGGATGACCGGTATCGATATATAACATCCCCAGATGCGCATGCAGTCCCGGAGGAACAGGAAGGGCCTGCGCCCGCGCTTTTTCAATATCTTTTTTTAATGCTTCGATTTGCTCTTGTGGCCCCATATCCAGCGCGTAATACTCATAAACCACAGGCTGATATTCATTCCAGCTATAGAGAGGTTTGGGGCTTGTCGCACAACCGCTTATCACCGCCACGGCGAGCAGAATGAAAACAGAACGAATAATATTCATTTTTAACATCCATATTATGATTTAACGCGACATTTCACCGTGCGCACACGGGAAATGTCGAAATCAGAACGATTATTTAGCCGGTGTCCACGCACCGCTTTCGATACCTGCAACCAGATTATTTACGGCTTCGCGGATAGCGAGATCCAACACTTTTCCGTTTAGCGTGGAGTCATAGCTGGCGGTACCGCCGAATCCGATCACTTCGCGGTTAGAAAGCTCAAACTCCCCGGCACCCTGCGATGAAAAAACGACTTCGGATGTCTGGACATTTACGATATTCAGATTCACTTTGGCATAGGCAATTTGGCTCTTCCCTCTTCCCAGGATGCCAAATAACTGATGGTCCCCGACTTCCTTGCGCCCAAATTCGGTCACGTCGCCCGTCACCACGTAATCAGCGCCCTTCAGCGTCTGGCTGGTTCCTTTTATACTGGCTTCATTCTGCAACTCGGCCATATTACTCCGATCGAGAACATTGAATCGCCCGGTTTGTTGCAAATGTGTTATGAGAATTGTTTTTGACTGATTACCCAAACGATCGACGCCATCAGAAAATACGCCGTTCATATAGCTGGAGCGGTTATCAAACTTACCCACTGAAATTGGGCTGCGAGCGCCGTGGTAAGGCGTATTCCAGGTCGTCACCTTAGCGACTTCAAGAGAGCGGGATGATTCTTTTGCGCAGCCGCTCAATAAAAAGAGGCTTGCGAAGCCTATCGCGGCAATCATTTTCTTTAACATTGTATGGTTCCTTTCCATCATCAAAAAGCAAATGAGCATAATATCCGTAGTTGGCGGAAAGATATATAAATATATGTTTACATCTTGACAAACTCATTAATTCATTCGTGATATGAAAAGACTAATAGCTATTTATTCAGCAATATCGATTTTCGTGAGCCAAACCCGCGCAAAATAAAAAAGCTGCCCGAAGGCAGCTTTTATCAACAGAAGAACTTACTTCTTCCGCGCATACTTCAGCGAATCCAGCGCCACGGCGAAGATGATAATCGCCCCTTTGATAATGTACTGCCAGTACGGGTTCACGCCGATATAGGTCAGACCGTAGTTGATGACGGTGAAGATAATCACCCCAGTCACCACGCCGAACACGGTGCCGACCCCGCCGCTGAACGATACGCCGCCAACCACGCAGGCGGCAATGGCATCCAGTTCATACATAAAGCCAAGGTTATTGGTCGCCGAACCGATGCGTCCGGCTTCCAGCAGGCCGCCGAAGGCGTAGAACACGCCGGAGAGCGCATAAATCATCAGCAGGTTCAGAGCGACGTTGACGCCGGAAACCTTCGCCGCTTCCGGGTTACCGCCGATAGCAAAAATGTTTTTACCAAAGCGGGTTTTGTTCCACAGGATCCATACGAAGAACACCGCAATCAGCGCATAGAAGGTAATATACGACAGGCGGAATGAGCCCAGCGCCACGAACCCCTGGGCAAACTGCGAGAAGTGACTATCGAAGCCGGAAATCGGCGACGCGCCAACAAAGTCGTAATACAGGGAGTTGATACCGTAAACGATGATCATCGTGCCGAGAGTGGTGATAAATGGCGTCACGTTCAGGTAAGCGATAATAATACCGTTGATAAGACCAATGACCGCGCCGATCGCGCACACCAGCAGGATAACCAGCGGGATCGGCATCGTAGCCATCTCCGGGAACACCTTATTGGCATTGTCCACCGCCTGCAGCATCGTGGCGGCGATAACCGCCGCGAGACCGACCTGACGTCCGGCTGAAAGGTCGGTACCCTGAGTGACAATAAGTCCGGCCACGCCGAGCGCGATAATAATACGCACCGAAGACTGGGTCAGAATATTACTTAAGTTCAGCAAACTTAAGAATGTCGGATCCTGGAAAATAATAATAGCCAGCAATACTAAAAGAACCACGTAAATCCCACCTTCTTTCAAATAGGTGAGAAAACTCTTTTTATTTAACGCACTCATGAGGAGCCCCTGATCTTAAAGGTGCAACGACGCAAGACGGAGAATTTCGTTTTGCGTGGTGGTTTTAGTCTCAACAATTCCGGCAACAAGACCATTGCTCATTACCAGAATACGGTCAGTAATACCCAGCAGCTCCGGCATCTCGGAGGAAATAATAATGATCCCTTTGTCTTTTTTTGCCAGCTCGGCGATCAGCTGATAAATTTCGAACTTTGCCCCAACGTCAATCCCACGCGTGGGTTCATCGAGCATCAGAATTTCCGGCTGGGTTAATAGCCAGCGACCGATAATCACTTTTTGTTGGTTACCACCGGACAACGAACCAATTTGCGTGTGCTGCCCTGGGGTTTTCACGCGCATCGAATCAATCACCCATTGGGTATCGCTTTTCATGCGTGAATTATCCAGCAATCCGACCTTATTCTTGTATTTCTTAATATTGGAGATCAGCGAGTTAAAACCGATATCCAGGTAGGCATAAATTCCCGTCGAGCGTCGCTCTTCGGTCACCAGGGCAAAGCCGTGGTTGATGGCTTCATTGGCGCTATGATTATTAATCTTCTTACCGTGCAACCTGATCGTCCCACCGGCCTTCTCGCGAATACCAAATAACGTCTCGACGATATCGGTACGTTTCGCGCCAACCAGTCCGGCAATACCCAGGATTTCGCCTTTGTGCAGATCGAAAGAGACATCGCGAATCGACGGCTGGCGCAATGAGGTTAAATTGCGCACCTCGAGAATCACCTCACCCGGCTTATTTTCTTTGTTCGGAAAGCGCTGATTGAGGGAGCGACCGACCATCATCGCGATAATCTTATCCATATCAAGCCCTTCCAACGGCTGAGTGGCGATCCACTGGCCGTCGCGCAGGATGGTAATTTCATCGCACAGCTGGAAGATCTCTTCCATTTTGTGGGAAATATAGACTATACCGCAGCCGCGCTCTTTTAGCTTACGGATAATTTTAAACAGATGGTTGACCTCTTTTTCGGTTAACGAAGAGGTCGGCTCATCCATAATGACAATTTTGGCGTTATAGGAAAATGCCTTCGCAATTTCAATCATCTGCATTTGCGATACCGATAGCGTACCGACGCGAGCGCGCGGGTCGATATCAATATCCAGCTCATCGAAAATCGCTTTGGTATCACGATACATTTTGTCCTGATCGACAAACACGCCTTTGGTGGGATAACGTCCCAACCACATGTTGTCCATCACCGAACGTTGTAAGACCAGGTTTAATTCCTGATGAACCATTGAAATACCGTTTTCCAGGGCTTCTTTAGCCGAATGGAAATCGATCTCTTGCCCCTGAAAAAGAATACTGCCGGAATCTTTTTGGTAGATCCCAAATAGGCATTTTAATAATGTTGATTTGCCCGCGCCGTTCTCCCCCATTAAGGCGTGAATAGAGTGGGGACGAACCTTGAGGTTCACATTATCGAGAGCCTTGACGCCAGGAAACGATTTGTTGATGTTGGTCATTTCCAACAAATATTCGCCTGACCGTTCGCTATTATTGCTGACCATAGTTATACCTGGCTGCGTGCGTGCATACCCCAGCCGACGAATTAACGACGAACAGGGACGGGTTCTGTATCAGGAATAATCGGGCGTACAGCGCGCACGCCCGCAGCTTATTAAGCTATTACTTACCGATAAATTCACTCAGATTGTCTTTATCAACGCCCACGTACGGTACGCGGACAATCTTATTTTCAATTTTCCAGTTAGTGCCGGCAGCCGGTTCTTTGCCATCGGCGAGATTTTTCGCCAGATCGAAGGTGGCTTTCGCCTGGTTGTTGGCATCGTTCAGTACGGTACCCGCCATAGCGCCGGATTTAACCAACGCTAACGCTTCCGGCAGCGCATCGACGCCGAATACCGGGATGCTGCTCTTATTGTGGGCCTTCAGCGCTTCTACCGCGCCCATCGCCATCGCATCGTTGTTAGCGATAACGACTTCAATTTTGTTGGCGTTCGGGCCAGACAGCCAGGCATCCATCTTATCTTTCGCCTGAGCGGTGTCCCACATGGCGGTGTCTAACGCCAGCTGCTGGGTTTTGAAGCCCTTGTCGTTCAGCTCTTTAATCACGTAGGTAGTACGCGCTTCCGCATCTGGATGGCCCGGCTCGCCTTTCAGCAGGACAAACTGAATCTGGCCATCTTTATTCAGATCCCAGTTCGGGTTCGCTTTCCAGTGCTTGGCAATCAGGTCACCCTGAATCACGCCGGACTCTTTTGAATCGGTACCGACGTAGTACGCTTTATCGTAGCTATCCAGCGCCTTACGGGATGGCTCTTTGTTAAAGAATACTACCGGCACGTTCTGGCTACGGGCTTTATCGATGACCGTCCCCGCCGCCGCTGGGTCAACCAGGTTAATCGCCAGCGCCTTCACGCCTTTTGCCAGCAGGACGTCAATCTGATCGTTCTGCTTGGACTGATCGTTTTGCGAGTCATTCATGAGCAGCTGAACATCCGGCACCGATTTGCCGTCTTTCTCAATTGCCTTACGCACCACCGACATAAAGTTGTCGTCGTATTTATAGATCGTCACGCCGATACGCGTATCTGCTGCGTGCGCCGCGGCGCCGAATAACATGCTGGCCATTACAGCAGACAGGGTTAACACCTTCTTATTCATGGAATCTCCGGTTTTATTATGCAGGGTCTTTGGTGTGAAAATGGCTGGCGAGCGTTACATTAATGTTACTGCACAGCGACATTCACGACTGTAATTCTGTCTTCCGTGTAGGGTACCGCTCCTGAAAAACGGCTTTATTCATCGTTTAACGCCGATTACTGCTGTAAAAGTGATTAATCACCGTGACATAGTATGTTCAGACTTGTAAACGCAGCAATCATAGTCAGCTTAATGTTAACAAACTGTGAAATCACTCACATATTGAAAGCGGTTACATCAGGCAGATAATTAGTTAGTGATCGGCCCCACAATTTGCCTCTGCGCCACCGAATGCCGGCGCACCAGCGTCGGCATAAAGCAGTGGCTGGCTTCACGATCCAGCTTCCCCGCCGCGCCCTGTAGCGCCAGCTCGGTCGCCAGTTTCGCCATCGACATAATCGGGTAGCGCACCGTCGTCAGCTGCGGGTCGGTGTAACGGGAAATGGGGATATCATCAAAACCGATCAGCGAGAGATGCTGCGGTACGGCAATGCCGTTATCTTTAAGCGTCGTGAGCGCGCCGGCCGCCATGCTGTCGTTATAGGCGAAGACCGCGGTCAGACCGAGGTTGCGCCCCAGCAGTTCGACCATCGCCGCCTCGCCGCCCTGCATATCCGGAGATCCGGATCCCACCCAGCTTTCGGGAGCGACAATGCCGTGTTCATGTAACGCCCTGAACCATCCTTCCCGCCGTAATTCATCATCTTCGATGCCGTGATTGGAAGAGAGGTAGCCGATGCGCTGGTGACCATGATTGAGCAGCATGCGGGTCGCCATCAGCGCGCCGCTGACGTTATCCAGCCCAACGCAGCGGTGGGCGTACCCCGGCACGATGCGGTTAATCAGCACCATTCCCGGCATATGCTCCATAAAATCCCCCAGCTCCGCGTCGCTCAGCGCCTTGGAATGGACGATCAGCGCTGAACAGCGCTGGCGAATCAGCACCTCAATGGCGTTACGCTCTTTTTCCGCTTCATGATAGCTATTGCCGATAAGCACATATTTCTGATGCTGCTGGGCGACGGTATCAACCGCTTTGACCAGCGCGCCAAAAAAGGCGTCCGACACGTCCATCACGACCACGCCGATGGTATCGCTGACCTGCGTCGCCAGCGCCTGCGCGTTGGCGTTCGGCCGATAGCCCAATAGCGTTACCGCCTTCATTACCGCTTCTCGCGTATCCGGGCTCACCAGCGCGCTGTTATTCAGCACGCGCGAAACCGTCGCAACGGAAACCCCCGCCTGGCGGGCGACATCACGAATGGTGATCATACTCACCAACCTGTAGAGCATTGCAGTACGTCACACTCACCTCCTGTGTTCAGCAAGGAGGCTATTCTGGCAGCGACGTGCGGTACGCTACGTGAGTGAGGTCACAGGGATGGAAACGGTTACATCCATTTTGTTAATGATTGTGATCCAGATCGTTATCTGGATGTATCTTTTAATGATGTCCCCGACGCACGCAGGGTGAATTGGCGCCATAGCCATTCAACGGGCCCCTGGCGGAAATGACGTAGCCAAAACCACGAGAAGAGAAGATTCACCGCCCATACGGGCGGCACGAAGGCTAACAGCTGTAAGCGGTCATACTTCATAAACAGGCCGAAGCGGTAAAATAGGGTGGTGCAAATGAGGGTCTGCAGCAGATAGTTGGTCAGCGCCATGCGCCCGACGCAGGCAATCGCCCCCACCAGACGAAACTTACACAGCTGCGGCCAGAAGCCCCAGGCCAGCGCCGCGTAGCCGATGGTTTGCAGCGGCGCGCTCAGCTCGCGCGGCGCCTGTAGCAAAAATGCGCACCAACGATAATCCCAGCCCAGATGCCACTGGGCGACGATAGAGGGCAAATTGACCGCCATTCCGGCGATAATCAGCAGCCCGCCGGTACGCCGGTAGTGGTGAAGGCTGAACTGCCCTTTGAGCCAGCCGCTGCGCATTAGCGCGGCGCCCATCAGCATCATACCGGCCAGCTGCCAACCGTACTGCGCGCCCAGCGCCAGCAGATTATCCGACAGCATATCCGCGCGATTGCTCACCGCCTCAAAGCCGCCTTTTAGCTTCCAGTACTGCTCGTACTGCAAATTGGCCGCGTCCGGCACCCACGAACGATTGGGCGTATTGCCGGAAATCAATCCCAGCAGTAGCAGGACCGCCACGCCAATGACGTACAGCACCACGCCGGTATTAAACAGCGATTTGACATCGTGGGCGTCGCGCACCATTCGCCATCCCACCAGCCCTACCAGCGCATAAGCCAGCAGAATATCGCCGTCCCAGAAAAACAGACCGTGTATAAAGCCCAACAGCGCCAGCAGCGTCAGGCGCGACTGGATCCAACGCTTGCCGCGCGGCAGTAAAAGCTGAAGCCCGGCGCCAAACAGCAGGGCGAACAGGGTCAGGAATTTGACCTGCGCCAGCAGATCGAGAATCGCCCAGGTCCAGGCGTCGCTATCGGAGATGCTCCCGGACCACGCCGGGTTTAGGTAAGCGGCCTTCGGTAAACCGAAGGCGCTGATATTCAGTAGCAGGATACCGAGGATGGCGACGCCGCGGACAAAGTCCAGCGTGACATTTCTCTCCATGTACCCTGCTCCGTTTTAGTTGTGGTGACGTACGGCGCGCAGGAACTCCTGGCGGGTATTCTGGCTGGATTTAAACAGGCCGCCCAACGACGTGGTGGTGGTGGCGCTGGTCGCATCGCGAATGCCGCGCGCTTTCACACAGTAGTGCACCGCATCGATGGAAACCGCGACGTTGCTGGTTCCCAATAGCGTTTGCAGCGCGGTGAGGATCTGCTGCGTCAGTCGCTCCTGCACCTGCGGGCGCTGGGAGAAGAACTGCACGATGCGGTTAATTTTCGACAGGCCAATTACCGAATCTTTCGGGATATAGGCCACCGTCGCTTTGCCGTCGATCGTGACAAAATGGTGTTCGCAGGTGCTGGTCAGAGTGATATCGCGTACGGTCACCATTTCATCAACCTGCATCTTATTTTCGATGACGGTGATTTTAGGGAACCGGGCGTAGTCCAGGCCGGAGAAAATCTCATCGACGTACATTTTGGCGATGCGATGCGGAGTCTCCATCAGGCTGTCATCACTTAGATCAAGGTTTAACAGCTGCATAATCTCGGTCATGTGTCCGGCGATCAGACGCTTGCGAGTTTCATTATCAATTTCTTGTACTGGCGGACGCAGCGGCGTCTCCAGCCCACGAGCGACCAGCGCTTCATGAACGAGTATGGCTTCTTTACTCAGTGATGACATTTTTGTTCTCCTGCAGGTGTGGCGCTCTTTGCTCTTCTGAGGGCAAAGTTTGTATTCATTGTGCGTGAGGTGACGCACAGAATCCAGTAGCCGCATCGATAATTGTTGAAATTGGCGTCACCTCTCGTTCCACGCCGCCAGACCAGCGCACTACGATGCGTCACGCAACGCCCTGCTCACCTTGCCGCAACCAACCCAATCGCCGCCCCATAGCGCGACTCCTGCCGCTACGGCAAGGTCAGCATGTTGGTTAAAAGTTGCATTAATGATGCAATACGTTCCGAAAAGGAGGAAGTGAAAGTTACTCACGAGACCATGAAATATCTGTATTATGGAAAATTACGCCTGAGACACTTAAGGAGCCCTGCATGGAACTGCTCGAAGAGCACCGCTGTTTTGAAGGTCGGCAGCAACGCTGGCGGCACGACTCCGCAACGCTGAACTGCGCAATGACCTTCAGCATCTTTTTACCGCCCGCCAACGCGGACGCGCCGCCGCCGGTTCTCTACTGGCTCTCCGGCCTGACCTGCAATGATGAAAACTTCACTACCAAAGCGGGCGCTCAGCGCGTCGCCGCCGAACTGGGCATTGCGCTGGTGATGCCGGACACCAGCCCGCGCGGTGATAATGTTGCCGACGATAGCGCTTACGATCTGGGTAAAGGCGCGGGCTTTTACCTCAATGCCACCCAGGCGCCGTGGTCAGCGCATTTCCGCATGTTCGATTACCTTCGCGACGAGCTGCCGCAGCTGATTGCCCGCGAGTTCACTCTCAGCGATCGCTGCGCCATCAGCGGACACTCCATGGGCGGCCACGGCGCGCTGGTGATGGCGCTGAAGAATCCGGGCCGCTTCGTCAGCGTTTCCGCGTTCGCGCCTATCGTTAACCCGACCCAGGTTCCCTGGGGCAAAAAAGCCTTTACCGCCTATCTGGGAGCGGATGAAGCGGCCTGGCAGGCCTGGGACAGCTGCGCGTTAATGCAGGCCAGCAGCGAATCTGACGCGATTCCAACCCTGATTGATCAGGGTGACAGCGATGCATTTCTTGCCGAGCAGCTGCAGCCGGCAGTACTGGCGGAAACCGCGCGGCTGAAAAGCTGGCCGTTAACCCTGCGCATTCAGCCCGGTTACGATCACAGCTACTACTTTATCGCCTCATTTATTGAGGACCACCTGCGCTTCCACGCCCGGTACCTCTTCGCCTGATCATCTCAATGCGTCGTGAAGCTCCTTCCCGGCGCATTGATACGCAAAATACCTCACTATCAAATAGTCATAAAAACGAGTATATACAGAGAGGTAGTGTATTTTCCGTCATCGGGGGTATGATTTTTGGCGGCGCTTGAGGCTTTCGTCTCAGGGCAGGATTGAGTTTTACCGTTGTGCTGAGGCAGAAATAAGAAAGCCCCGAAGGTAATGTAATCACCCATGCACTGCAGCCATTTAGTTGGACTCTCAAATTGGAGAGTCCCATGTCCAGACGTAAGTACTCCTTTGAACAGCGCCTCGAAGTGGTTATGCACTATTTAGCTACTGATGAGGGCTATCGCTTAACATCAACTCGCTTAAATGTTCCAAGAACCCAGGTAAGATTATGGGTTGCAGCCTATGATGCTTATGGAGAAGAAGGTCTTAAGCCCAGAGATAAGGGCGTATCAATTGATCCCGAAATCAGAATTGAGGCCGTGAAGGCTGTGTTTACGGGGCAAATTTCCCAGACGCAGGCTGCTACGAAATTTAACGTCGCTGGTGCAGCCTCTTTTGGGAAGTGGATGAAAGTGTTCAGCGAACATGGAGAGGAAGGTCTTCGTTCTCTTCGTGTAGGCAAAAAGAGGGCACTTCATATGATTGATGATCCCGTTGCGTTTGAGGTAGCACTGGAACGTTCTATAGATAAACGTATTCAGGAGTTTGAACAGAAAGTACGGCGTCTTGAGTTACGGGTACTTTATCTAAAAAAGTTGAAAGCCTTAGTTCGGTAAGGGATAAGGTCAGAATTATCGACGAACTGAGGCAGCACTATTCGTTCGATCAGCTTTTGCAGATAGCTCAAATACCCAGGAGTACGTTTTACTATCATCTGAAAGCACTCCGCGCTCCGTGAAAATACGATGAAGTAAAATGCAGAATCAAAGAGATCTATGATGAGAACCAGGGTCGCTATGGTTATCGGCGGATAGCACTGGCGCTCAGAAGGGAGGGAGGAGCGTTGAACCACAAAGTGATTCAACATCTGATGAATATGCTTCGTCTCAAAGCTGCGATAAGAGTTAAGCGCTACAGTTCATGGCGGGGTGAACATGGGCGCGCTGCTGACAATATCCTGCAACGAAATTTCAAAGCCAGACGGCCCAATGAAAAATGGGTCACCGATGTCACTGAATTCGCCGTCAGTGGCCGCAAACTCTACCTTTCACCCATTATTAATCTCTTCAATAACGAAGTGATCTCCTACAGTATTTCAGAACGTCCAACCATGCCGATGATCGATGACATGCTCATGAAGGCATTTGCCAGACTTGATGCGGGTATCAATCCGGTTCTTCATTCAGATCAGGGCTGGCAATACCGTCATCGATGGTACCAGTATCAGTTACAAGCGTTTGGCATCATCCAAAGTATGTCCCGCAAAGGCAACTGCCTCGATAATGCCTGTGCAGAGTGTTTTTTCGGGACTTTAAAATCAGAATGTTTTTACACCAAAAAATTTAAGGATATTGATGAACTTAAGATAGCTATTGAAGATTACATAAGATACTACAATACCCGACGAATTAGCCTTAAATTTAACGGACTAAGCCCGGTTGAATACCGCCTAAAGAGCTATCCCGGCAGAAATTAACAAGGTCTGTATAGGGATGCTATCAGGAAACCTGTACGTCGGTGGATATGCTCACGTAAATGTCTGCTATGAGCGAAAAGCGGAAAAAGCCCCCTGTCATAAACAGAGGGCTACTGGTGGCTTATTTAACCGTTTCAATTTTTGGCGGCTGCCAGGTACCATCCAGAATTGGTTGTTCCCCCCAATATGCTCGGATATAGAGTGACAGGTTGCCATCAGGTGCCGGTAGCCAGTTATTCACTTTATCCTCTGCAGGGCGCTTTTTGCTTACGTAGAGCGTCAGTGAACCGTCTTCGTTATACTTCAGGTTTTTATTTTTCGTCCCCAGCGAATAGCGGTTCAGTTCATTTGGGCTGAACAGATGCTTGCCGTTGTAGAGCGTAAGTGACCAGAAGCCCTTCACCGGCGGAAGACCGCCTTTAGGGAAGGTTACTGTGTAATCATGCTCACCGGAAAGCTGCTTACCTGTGGCATCATTGTCGGTGTAGAAATACTGCGTTTCGTCCGGCTTGTTGTCGAACATATTGGATTTGGACGTACCTGTACGGTTGTAGTAATCCACACCAAACTCGGCATTATTTTTTGAACGGTTCCAGCCGTTGCCCGCAGGCACACCGTTGTTCTTCCATTTAAAGAAATCCGCGATGACGGTTTTGTCCGTCTCGACTGCGGCTGCATCCATCCATTTACGGATTTCCGGGTTTTTCTTGCCTGCTTCTACCAGATGGTGGAATTGAGCATACATGGCCTCTTCACCCGGCAGCGGCGGTACTTTTTCCAGCACGTTAGCGAACTGGTCAAAGAATTTTTCCGGAACGACCCAAGGCGTTTCTCCGGCGCTGGCATCCGGTTTATCGCCGATTGCCGGAATTTTGGAATATTCATAGGATTTCATCTTGCCATCAAACTGACTCAACGGATAAGTCATCACTTCTTTGATGGGAGCCTGAATCGCCTTGCGATCTTCCGGCGTATCATCCATCTGAATACGGGGAATGACGTTCGCCATTTCTGTCGAAGACTGAATTACGCCGTTAAAGCCTTTTGGCGTTTCGCCTTTCCAGTTGGGACCCACGAGCAAATAGAAACCGGGCTTCGTTCCATAGGGTTTACCCACATTGCCAATCTGATCGGTACGGGCATCATAGATGGCATAAACCCAGAATCGGTCGCCAAAATCAGGCACCTGGATAACGACTGGCTCTTTATCCAGTTCAAAGAAGCCAAGGCCGTAGGCCACGTCCTGGTTCGGGCAGGTAACAAAGGTCTCTTCCGGTTTGATGTAGTCGGTGAGCATGCTGAGCTGGCCCATCGGCGCGACCGGAACCATCCCACCGTTAAGTGCCGGGTATGGTACTTTGGTGATTGTTTCACGGCGGTTGAACTGGTTCACCATTGGCCAGCCCCAAAGGTAGGCCTGCTGTGCAATGGCCTTCACATAGCTCTCCGGCATCGTGACGTCCGGTGACGGTTGTTTCAGCTCATCAAATTTGGTCGGATGCGGGATCGTCAACGGCGCGTTCTGGGCAAAAGCTCCGGCGCTTAACATCAGAGCAGTCAACATCGCCAGGTGTTTTATTTTCATCTTATGTCTCACTGTTATTTATTGGTTTGAACCAGATCGTCCGGCACCCAGGTTTGGTCATAGAAACCGTCTTCGGTACCATAAAGTCGTAATGCCACGAGGAAATTACGGCCAGAAACGGTTTTAATAAACGCGCTGTCGGCGACGCCTTCTGGTTTATTCGGCCCAAACCAGAGGTCAATCGAACCATCTTTATTTTTGGGTATGTTGTAATAGCCATTAGTCGATGGCAGTAATTGGTCAGTTTCCGGCATGGTACCGTCGGTGATGTTATAAGCGGTGACCGCCCAGAACAGCGCCGCTGGCGGGTTTGGTGGCAAATGGAGCTTGTAAGTGTTGCTTCCGTCAAGGAACTTGCCTGTATTGTCCTTGACCGCATACGGATATTTAGACCCCGCCCCCGTGGTGTGCATCACCATTGCCGCGGCGCTGGAATAGGCAATCTGGAAAAATGCCGCGCGCTGATTGGCATCAAGCGTGCCGTACTGCATCCACTCCGCTGTTGCTCCCGCCCATGAGTTTTCCCACTGGCGGTCCTTGTAATACAACTGGCGTTGATCGTCCCGGCCCACCTGGCGACGCGCAAGGATCATCCGCGGCGCGGTCTCGACGGCTTTTTTCAGCATCTCTTGCTGTTTCGCAGTCGGGTTGAACGGTTTGCCTTTCACCATCCCAATGCTCAGTAACGCGCTGCGTGTTTCTTCCGGGATTGCCGTCAACGGCTCATAGTCCACGAAGGTTTTCAGTTTCTGCCAGTAGCTGGCGTCGGTCGGGTACATCATATTGACGCGCTTGCCGCTGGCGTCCGGGAACTGCATCGGTTTGACTTCTTTTTCGACATCCCACAGCGGATACACGCGTGTGGTTTCCGCGTTTTTCACCGCCGGAACCGGGTCTGGCTTACCGTCGCCTTTACCCATAATGGTTCTGAAGAACAGGAAAACATTGTAGGTCGATGATTTAAACGCGTAGTACCCCTGAGGCACCGGTCCTTCGTAGTCCGGCGGTAACAGCAGGTACAGGCCGCCGCGGGCGCGATCCGGCCCAATAGCGCCCACATCGGTAATGGTTTTCTGGAAGAAGTCGGTAAACATGCCGATCACGTTCGGCGGCGCTTTGATGACCAGCGGGCCGGTCTCTTTCAGATCCAGATAGCTCATTGAATAGATAACGTCGCCGTTCGGCGTGGGTACCACGGCGCGGCTGTCCATCCGCTCTTTCCAGATAGGCAGGACGTTATAGCCTTTGCCAAATGCCGCCTCTGAACCGTCGCGTAGTCCAATGGTGTTGAGCAACGGCAACGTCTGAATATAGGCCTGGATTGCATCCTGATAGTAAAGTTCATCGCTGAGCGACTGAGCCTCTTCCTGAGGAAGCCAGTTACCGTTATTCAGTTGTTTCATGAGGGGTGACAGAGGCGCTTCGGCGGCTGATGCGGGCTGAGTCCACATGAGCGCCAGCAAAACCGCGGTAGTGATGACTTTAACTTTCATAAAACTTTCCTGAATGAGTAGGACGAATAATCAGCGGTAAAAATGGCTTCCAGAGTGGTAATTGTGGGTGTGCTCTGACATCAAAAAGGGAACCCATTTAAGAATAGTCAAAACTGCAAAAATGTAATCTTTATAATTGTTTATTTATAAATTTCTGAAACTATTACTAATGCATTATTTGGCGATATCATGCGTTTTTTTCAGCGAGGGCACCGGATAGCGTCAGGCGGGACGTTGAGCAATGGCGGCCACGCTCACGGGAAGAAATTGCAGATGTGAATCGCTGGTCTATGCTCAGAAAATACAGAATCTGCCGCTCGGCTGGTTGCCTGAATAATAATGATAATTTCACATTACTCGGTGGTGGGTATGAATAAACTTGTGCTCGCAATTATCCTGGCGATGTTATCGATTATCTCGTTTTATTCTCTTGCCGCAGAACCCCGCCAGGAACCCACCGACGCAGAGCGAGCCCGTACGGTTTATATATTCCATCAACCGATGGTAATGCTGCAGGCAAATTTGGTCTCACCACGCCGGAAGAGCGGGTTTTACGTATTCGAAATACCTTACCCGGCTTCACAAAGGCGGATGTCAGTGAGCCGCTAAAAATCATTCCAGTGATGCGCTATCACCAGCAGGGCCGACTTATCGTGATGAATGGCAAACCGGTTATGTTGCTGACCCAGGCCGATCTGGACGAGGGCGACGATCTGACCCTGGATCAGGCCGCGCAGCGCGTGCTGGCCCGCATGGAAACGCAGCGCTTCGCGAGCAGTACGATACCGGCTGGCTGGTGCTTTCCGGAATTAAAACGCTGGCGGGATTGCTGGTTTTAGTCGGCTTTTTCTACGGCGCATGGCGCGCGTACCGCTGGGTCAGCCGCTATTTCCGTCGGCGTGTGGTGGAACAGCGCAGCAAAATCCCGCAAAGCTGGCGTCGATATATCGGCATTGTGGAGGCCCGACTGTTCGCTCTGCTGATGATTATTCTCGCTATTTTTGCCTTTTACACATGGCTGAGCTGGGCGTTTGGCATGTTCCCCTGGACTCGCGTCTGGGCAACATCGTTGGGTGACTGGTCACTGCGCGTCATTCGTCAGATTGCTTTGTCCATCGTGTCATCGCTGCCCGGCTTGCTGATTGTGTTGATTATTTTCCTCATCACCGCCTTCATTCTTAAGCTTCTTAAGATGGTCCTTAATCAGGTCGAGGCGGGGCGCTTGCAGTTTCCAGGCCTGCATCCCGAAACGGTTGGCGCGACCCGCAAATTGATTTCGGTGATGGTGTGGTTATTTGCGCTGTCTGCGGCTTACCCGTTTTTACCGGGGGCAAATTCACTGGCTTTTAAGGGTATCAGCGTCTTCTTTGGCCTGATGTTAACGCTGGGATCGGCGGGGGTAATGAACCATGCCATGAGCGGTCTGGTGCTTATTTATTCCCGCGCGCTGCGCAGAGGGGATGTCATTCGCGTGGCAGATAATGAAGGCAAAGTCAGCGAAATAGGCATGCTCGCCACCAAAATTATCACCCGAGAAAACTATGTGGTCACCGTGCCTAACGCAGTGGTGGTCAGCGGCAAGATCACCAATCTCAGCGCACAAAATAACTTTAGGGTATATTAGAAATACTTGCGGCAGTATTCGTGCCATTATTCGCCCCGGTAAGTAGCCACCTGGAGCGGTGGGTTCGCCCACCGCTTTTCCGTCTGGCTTCACCCTGAGCGCCTTTTGCGAGGGCTGGCAGGTTTCCCCGCCAGCCCTCTTTTATCGCCCGGTTAGAAGCGGTAATCGACGGCCATAAAGTAGCGGCGGCCTTCTTCTGTATAGCTATAGTCGTCGCGGCTCAGATCCTTATCGCCAACGTTGAGTACCCCGGAGCGCAGCTTGACGTTTTTGGTGACGTTCCAGGCCGCGCCGATATCAAACATGGTGTAGCCGCCGGGCGTTTTGCCCGTCGCGCTGACCGAACGCTGTTCGCCGGTATAGTTGGCGGTGACGTAGAAGGACCAGTCGTCCAGAGGTTTCCAGTCGAGGGTACCGTTAGCGGTATGGAACGGCAGCGTTTGCAGCGGTTTATCGCCGCCGTTGCTCAGGTCGCGGCCATCGTTATAGGTGTAGTTAACCGTCAGCTTCCATTCGTCGCCGAACGGCACCTTCAATTCCGTTTCTACCCCTTTGATACGCGCCTTATTGACGTTGAAGTAGCGGAAGATCGGCACGCGTTTACCGTTCACCGTTTTCCAGCCGACAAAGTTCGGGTAGCCCGGCGCTTCGCTGGCGCTGGAGGTACGCAGGATATCGATCATATCGTCAACGTTATTCTGGAAGGTGGTGACGCTTCCTTCCACGCCGTCAAACCAGCCCTCTTCGCCGCGATAGTACAGGCCCAGCTCGAAGCTTTCGCTGGTTTCCGGTTTCAGATCCGGGTTACCGATAATGCTGCACGAGCCGCGGCAGGAGTTGGTGGTCCAGTCCGGGTTCAGCTGCAGCAGGGATGGCGCTTTAAATGCCGTCGCCCAGCCGCCCTTCACGGTCACGGTATCGGTGGCGTTATACACCAGATAAGCGCGCGGGCTCCAGTGATCGCCATAGGTCTGGTGATCGTCCATACGAATGCCGGTGGTCAAGGCCAGAGGTTCGATGATCCGCCATTCATCTTCGAGGAACAGCGCGTACTGGCTGGCGGAGGTGGATTGGCTGCCGCTGCTCAGATTGACCGGGTCTTTCAGCTTATCGTGACGCCATTCGCCGCCGAAGGTCAGCAGCTGGTTAATCATTCCCAACGGCAGAACGTATTTGCCGTCAACCGAGTTACTCTCAGAAGTGATGGTCCCGGCCTGACCCGGATTTTTATTATCCACTTTCTCGCCGTAAAATTTCAGCTCGCTATTGCCGACATCCCAGCGGCCGTTGTGGCTCAGGGAGTAGTTCTGGCGCTCGAGGCGGTTGCGGTCAAGAGAGTCGGAATCCCGATCCTGGCGATCAAACCCGTAGCCTGCGGTCATGTCCTGATTATCGGTTGGCGTCCAGGCGAATTCGACGTTGCCGTCGCGGCTGGTGAAGCCTTCAATACGCGGCGTTTCGCCCGCTGCGTTGCTGGAAGCCTGCTGATCGTCCTTGGCGCGCTTCGCCAGGCTGCCGTAGGCTTTCATCCCCAGCACGCCGTCAATCAGCGGGCCGCTGGTAAAGAACTGACCGTTGTACGTATCGCCGCGATCGCGGTGTTCCTGAAGAGTGGTGTCCGCGCTGAGGGTGCCGGTCCACTGCTGGCCGACTTTTTTGGTGATGATATTCACCACGCCGCCGAGGGCGTCGGAACCATAGAGTGAGGACATCGGCCCGCGCACGACTTCGATACGTTCGATGGCATCAACCGGGATCCAGTTGAGATCAAAGTCGTTGTGGCGGAAAACGGCGTTGCGCGAGTTAACGCGTTTGCCGTCAACGAGGATCAGCGTATAGCCGCTGCTGAGGCCGCGAATGCTCACCCCTTTGCGGTTATCCCCTTCGTTGGTGAGCTGCACGCCCGGCACTTCCCGCAGGACATCCTTCAGGTTTTGTACCGGTCTACGCTGCAGATCCTGCTGGGTGATAACGCTAATACTGGCGGGCGCATCTTTGACGCTCTGTTCAGTTGCCGCAGCGGTGACGACCAGCGTTTCTTCATTGACGTCGGCGAGCGCCGGAAACGCCAGGGATACGACGGACGCGCATAATCCGGCCCGGACAAAAGGGTTTAGCCTGAACATTCCATATCTCCATGAGGTGTACAACAAAACAAACAAAAAGGTCCTGCTCACAGGTACTGTCGGCATAGCGCTCTAACGGCGTATGCGCGCAATTTTTTACAGTAGATGTGGCTGGTCGCCCCTTGTCAGTCTGACCCTCTGCAAGATACGGGGATTGGCTTCATCCTGAATTTGGCGGAAATGATAAAGATAATGATTACAGTTATCAATAAAATTATGGAGAAATGTGTCAATTTGTAAGGGCTGGGGACATAAAAAAACCCTCTTCATGAGAGGGTTTTATCTGACTATGCGAGCGCGGTTTAGCCTTTAAAGCGCTCCGGGAACTTCATTTCGCTGTAGCGTACAAAACGCGTCCCTTTCGCCAGCTTGTAACCGAACCAGATCACCAGGAACAGCGGAATACCGATATAGGTTGCCGCCACGCCGCCCCAGTCGATGGTATCTTTGAGGAACGCTTCGTAGTTCTGGCCCAGGGTAATGATCAGGCACAGCACGAAAGCGAAGATCGGCCCCAGTGGGAAGAAGCCTGAACGATACGGCAGGTCGTTGAGATCGTTCCCCTGCAGCACGTAGCCGCGACGGAAGCGATAGTGGCTGATAGCAATCCCCAGCCAGGCGATAAAACCGGTCATGCCGGAGGTATTCAGCAGCCACAGGTAAACGGTCTGATTACCGAACATCGAGCTCAGGAAGCACAGCCCTGCAATCACCGTGGTGGCATACAGCGCATTACGCGGCACGCCGCCTTTGGACAGCTTAGAGAAAATACGCGGCGCTTTGCCATCGCAGGCCAGAGTGTAGAGCATGCGGGTGGACGCGTACATCCCAGAGTTACCCGCCGACAGTACCGCCGTCAGGATAACCGCGTTCATAATCGCCGCTGCCGACAGCAGCCCCGCGTGCTGGAAGACCAGCGTGAACGGGCTAACGGAAATATCTTTAACGTCGTTACGCAGCAGGCTCGGATCGGTATACGGAATGATCAGGCTGATAATCAGAATCGCGAACACATAGAACAACAGGATACGCCAGAACACCTGCCGTACGGCGCGCGGAATATTCTTCTCCGGGTTTTCCGACTCGCCGGCCGCGATGCCGATAAGCTCGGTTCCCTGGAACGAAAAGCCGACAATCATCGCTACGCCAATCATCGCCGCAAAGCCGCCGGCAAACGGCGCATCGTCGACGACCCAGTTGCTCCAGCCCGCAGGCTGTGCGCCGTTGAAGATGCCAAAGATCATCATCACGCCGACAATAATAAAGATGATGACGGTGGCGACTTTGATCAGCGAAAACCAGTATTCCGCTTCACCAAAGCCTTTTACTGAGATCCAGTTCAGCAGGAACATGATGCCGAGGAACAGCGCGCTCCAGACCCAGCCGGGCGCATCGGGGAACCAGTAGGTCATCACCAGCTGAGCGGCAACGAGGTCAACGGCGATGGTTACCGCCCAGTTGTACCAGTAGTTCCAGCCCAGGGCAAAACCAAAGCCTTCCTCAACGTAATTTTGCCCGTAGGTCGCAAAAGAGCCGGACACCGGCATAAACGCCGCCAGCTCGCCGAGGCTGGTCATCAGGAAATAAACCATCAGGCCGATGAGAATATAAGAGAGCAGCGCCCCGCCAGGGCCCGCCTGAGAAATCGTTGCGCCAGAGGCAACAAAAAGACCTGTACCTATGGAACCGCCAATCGCGATCATGGTCAAGTGGCGCGCCTTCAGTTCACGACGTAAACCGGGCGCTTCTGTGGTTTTAGTATCCGAAACCATGTGAAAATGCTATCCATCCAAAAAACGAGGCGAGATTGTAGCAGAGTGTCTGTGATCCATCCGATACAATTGCAAAGTTATAAGAGAGCTTCATGATCGAGCATGGATTATTAGTAAAGCATGAAATCCCGGAAACGCCAGCGCGCATTGTGTCACTTTTACACGTCGCAATAATGCAGAAATCGCTGTAATGCCTTGGAAATATGTTTCTGCCGGTGATGAATGCGCCACAAGGTGCGGGTTAAACGCGGCAGCGGGATCGCCAGCTCTACCAAAGACCCCACTTCAAGCTGCTCCGCCACCACGCGTCGCGACAGGCAGCTAATGCCTAAGCCATGGCGCACAGCGTGCTTGATGGCTTCCGAGTTGCCCAGCTCCATCCCCAGATGAAACGCCGGTAAATGCGAGAGTAATAAATAGTCGACGATTTCCCGGGTCCCGGAGCCATGCTCGCGTAAAATCCACGGCGCTTCCGCCAGCCGTTGCAGCGTCACCTCCCCTTCGAGGAGCGGCGAATCCGGCGCGGCAAAGACAACCAGTTCATCTTCCAGCCAGGGTTCGGCAATAATATCCGCGGCGTGACAGGGACCTTCAATCAGCCCGATATCCACGCGCAGATCGGCCACCGCATTGATCACGTCCTGGCTATTGCCTACGCTCAGCTCCAGCGGTAAATCCGGCAGATCGCGTCGATAGCGCGCAATGATTTCCGGCAGAATATAGTTGCCGATGGTGCTGCTGGCGTAGACGCGGATCGCGCCGTTGTCGCCGCGAAACAGCTGTTCTATCTCCAGCGCCCGCTCCAGCAACGCCAGCGCCCGCGGATAAAGCAGCCTGCCGTGCTCGTTGACCACCAGCCTTTTCCCTACGCGGTCAAATAGCTGCACGCCCAACTGCCCTTCGAGCTCGGTCAGCGCCGCGCTAACCGCCGATTGGGAAAGCGCCAGCATTTGCGATGCCTGCGTCGTCGAACCGCTTTTTAATACTTCAGCAAAAACTTCCAGCTGCCTTAGCGTGATATGCATGATTTTTCCTGCCTTTATATACAACTCGCGATCCGCAGCGTAAGGCTGAGGTCCATCGATCTCAAACCGCGAAATCGCGCTTTTACCACTTATTTCGATTAATTATAAATATATAATCAATTTTATATTTAAACCAGCGGGTCGTATGCTTTTCCCAGACAAAGGAGAAGGTTATGACAGCACTCACTTTACCGACTAAACATCGCCCATTGCGGCACTTTGCACCTGGACTGGCGCTGACCGCCGTTCTCACCGGCGCAGCGCTGTGGGCCGGTAGTTATCCGGCTATCGCCGGCGCGGGCTTCAGCGCCCTCACGCTGGCTATCTTATTCGGCATGGTCATCGGTAACACGGTTTACCCGAAAATCTGGCAGCCCTGCGACGGCGGCGTGATCTTTGCCAAGCAGCACCTGCTGCGTCTCGGCATCATTTTATACGGCTTTCGCCTGACGTTCGCCCAGATTGCCGACGTCGGGATAGGCGGTATCGTCATTGACGCGCTGACACTTTCCAGCACCTTTTTTATCGCCTGCTTTCTTGGGCAAAAGGTTTTCGGCCTGGATAAACATACCAGTTGGCTGATTGGCGCCGGCAGCAGCATCTGCGGCGCAGCAGCGGTGCTGGCGACCGAACCGGTCGTCAAAGCGGAAGCCAGCAAAGTGACGGTTGCCGTCGCCACGGTGGTCATTTTCGGCACCATTGCCATCTTCCTGTACCCGGCGATTTACCCCTTCCTGGCGCACTGGTTTACGCCGGAAGCCTACGGCATTTATATGGGGTCGACGATGCATGAGGTTGCTCAGGTTGTCGCTGCGGGCCACGCGGTGGGTCCGGACGCGGAAAACGCGGCGGTGATTGCAAAAATGCTGCGCGTGATGATGCTGGCTCCGTTCCTGCTGTTCCTCGCCGCGCGCGTGAAACAATTAGCCCCGGCCAACGGCGGGGAAAAAAGTAAAATCACCATTCCGTGGTTTGCGATCCTGTTTATTCTGGTGGCGGTGTTTAACTCCTTCCACCTGCTGCCGAAAGCGGTTGTCGATATGCTGGTCACGCTGGATACCGTACTGCTGGCGATGGCGATGGCCGCCCTCGGCCTGACCACCCACGTCAGCGCGCTGAAAAAAGCCGGCGCCAAACCGCTGCTGATGGCGCTGATGCTCTTCGTCTGGCTGATTGTCGGCGGCGGCGCGATTAACCTGGCCATTCATAGCCTGATGGCCTGAAGCCCCTCGCAACTCAGGTTGTATTAAGGATGATGTAACTCTCCGGCTAAGCCGCTATCATTACCCTCCCCCCAGCGGCTTATCTGGAGTTTTTTTATGAAATATATTGGAGCGCACGTCAGCGCCTCCGGCGGTGTAGCCAACGCCGCCATTCGCGCAGCCGAAATCGGCGCGACCGCATTTGCCCTCTTTACCAAAAACCAGCGCCAGTGGCGCGCCGCGCCTCTGAGCGACGAAACCATTGCTGAATTTAAAGCCGCCTGCGAAAAGCACCATTTCGGTCCGGGGCAAATTCTGCCGCACGACAGCTATCTGATAAACCTCGGCCATCCGGTTGAGGATGCGCTGGAAAAATCCCGCGATGCGTTTATTGATGAACTCTCCCGCTGCCAGCAGCTCGGCCTGACGCTGCTGAATTTCCATCCGGGTAGCCATCTGCAGCAAATCCCGGAAGACGAATGTCTGGCGCGAATCGCCGAATCGATCAATATCGCGTTGGCAAAAACCGATGGCGTTACGGCGGTGATTGAAAACACCGCCGGCCAGGGCAGTAACCTGGGCTTTAAATTTGAGCATCTGGCGGCCATCATCGACGGCGTAGAAGATAAATCACGCGTCGGCGTATGCATTGATACCTGCCATGCCTTCGCCGCCGGCTACGATCTGCGCAGCGCCGAAGAGTGTGAAAAAACCTTCGCTGATTTCGAACGGATTGTCGGTTTTCAGTATCTGCGCGGTATGCATCTGAACGATGCGAAAAGCGCGTTCGCCAGCCGCGTTGACCGTCACCACAGCCTGGGTGAAGGCAATATCGGCCATGATGCTTTCCGCTGGATAATGCAGGACAGCCGCTTTGACGGTATCCCGCTGATTCTGGAAACGATCAATCCTGATATCTGGGCGGAAGAGATCGCCTGGCTGCGGGCTCAGCAAACGGAAGAGGCTACGGTCTGATATGAACGACAGGGAAAAGCAGATCCTCAAAATTTTGCGGCGCAACCCGCTGATTCAGCAGCATGAGATTGCCGATATTCTGCAGATTAGCCGCTCCCGCGTAGCCGCGCATATTATGGACCTCACGCGTAAGGGGGCCATCAAGGGCAAAGGCTACATCCTTACCGAGCAGGAGTATTGCGTCTCGCTGGGCGCGGTGAATATGGATATCCGCGGAATTGCCGATATCCATTATCCTCAACCGGTGTCAAATCCGGGTAATATCCAGTGCTCCGCTGGCGGCGTGGCGCGAAATATCGCGCATAACCTGGCGCTGCTGGGCCGCGATGTGCATTTGATTTCCGCCGTCGGCAGCGATTTTTATGGCGAAACGCTGCTGGAGCAGACCCGACAGGCCGGGGTTAACGTGCAAAGCTGTATCCGCCTGCACGGTCACAATACCGCCACCTACCTCTCCATCGCCAATCCGCAGGAAGAGACGGTGCTGGCGATTAACGATACGCATATTTTACAGTCGCTCACGCCGCAGCTGCTGAATCAGTATCGGGATCTACTGACGCATGCAGGCGTCGTTCTGGTCGATTGTAATTTAACGGAACAGTCGCTGGAGTGGGTGTTTACTCTGACCAACGCTATTCCGGTGTTTGTTGATACCGTGTCAGAGTTTAAAGCGCACCGCATTCGCCCGTGGCTGGGAAAGATCCACACGCTGAAACCCACGCTGCGCGAACTGCAGATTCTCTGGGGCGAGCCCATTGAAAACGAGGCCGATCGCGATCGGGCGCTAGCATGGCTACACGAAAAAGGCACCCAGCGGGTGGTGATTTGCTCGGAAGATGATTCGATTTTCTGTAGCGAAGCCGGCGGCGAACGCTTCCGGATGAGTTTGCCGGGCCATACGACGATTGACAGCTTCGGCGCCGACGATGCGCTGATGGCCGGGCTACTTTATAGCTACCTCGACGGCAGCGACTTTAAAGAGAGCGCCGCTTTCGCCATGGCCTGCACCGCCATCACCCGCGCCAGCGACAGCATCAACAACCCCTCTTTGTCCGTTGATAACGCGCTCAATTTACTTCCCAACGGATAGCAGCGCACCGCAGACGCGGCGCGCGCATCACATTATGCCAGCCCAATAAAGAACCCGGCGATGGTGGCGCTCATCAGGTTAGAGAGCGTGGCCGCCGCCAGGGCGCGCAGTCCAAGCTGGGCAATTTCCGGCGCGCGCTGCGGTGAAATAGCCGAAAACGCCCCGACAACCACGCCGATCGAGCCAAAGTTGGCGAAACCGCACAGCGCAAACGAAATAATCGCAACGGTTTTCACGTCCAGGTTTCCGCCGCTTTGCAGGTAGGGCGAGAAGTTGAGATAGGCAACGAATTCGTTGATCGCCAGCTTTTGGCCAATCAGGCTGCCTGCCAGCGTCGCATCGCTCCAGTCAACGCCCATGATCCACGCCAGCGGTGCGAGCAGAAAGCCGAAAATCCCCTCCAGCGTCGCGTGACCGTAGCCAAACCAGCCGCCAATGCCGCCGATAATACCGTTCAGCAGCGCGATAATCGCCACAAATGCCATCACCACGGTGGCCACCCCGGCGGCAATTTTCAGGCCGGTCATCGCCCCTGACGCCGCTGCCTCGATCACGCTTTTCGGCGGCGTCTCGGTGAAAGAGAGATTGTCGAAAGTGACCTGGGATGCTTCCGTTGCCGGACTCAGCATACGGGCAAACAGAATCCCACCGGGGATGGCCATTAGCGAAGCGGCCAGCAGATAATCAATCGGCACGCCCATACCGGCATAGCCGATCATCATCGACCCGGCGATCGACGCCATCCCGCTGCAAATCGCGGTAAACAGCTCATTGCGGTTGAGCTTGTTGATAAACGGTTTGACGATCGCCGGGATCTCGTTTTGCCCAAGGAAAATGGTGGTCACGGCGACGAAAGACTCGATCTTGCTGATATTCAGCGCTTTCTGGAAGATCCCGCCGAGGATTCGGATCAGCAGCCCCATCACGCCGAGGTAGTAAAGCAGACTGATCAACGCGGTAACAAAAATGATGGCGGGCAGAACGCGAAAGGCGAAGATAAAGCCGGCGCCGTCAAACAGCACGTCCATCTTCGGGCCGACCAGTGAACCAAAAATGAACGCACTTCCGGCGTCGCTATAGGACATGACTTTGTGTACCCCAAGCGCGGCCTGCTCGACCAGCCACTTGCCAGGGGGAAAATAGAGCATCACCCCGCCAATCACGATTTGCAGCAGCAGCGCTGCCCCTACCGTTCTGATGCTGATGCGTTTTTTATTAACTGACAGCGCAAAGGCAATGGCCAGCAACACCACCATCCCCAGAAGACTTCTCATGATGTCCATAATGATATCCTTACCTGGTGGAAAACCCGGCGCAGGCCAGGCTTTCGGTATCGTTGATATCGGGGCGGGCAACCGCAAACGGCCCGCGACTGTCGTCAGGCGATCTGCTGATACTCTTTGGCAATCTCGCAGGCCAGAACGGCGTTGTTGAAGACCAGCTGAATGTTGGATTTCAGGCTATCGCCGCCGGTCAGTTCCGCGACGCGCGCCAGCAGGAACGGCGTGCTCGCTTTACCCACTACGCCCTGCTCTTCCGCCTCCTTCACCGCCTGGTTGATGGCGGCATTGATTTTCTCTTCCGGCATCGCGAACGCTTCAGGAATAGGATTTGCCACCACCATGCCGCCATTCAGACCCGACTGCCATTTCACCGCCATCGCTTTGGCGATGTCTTTGGCGCTATTGAGGCGAATGCTGACGTCAAACGGGCTGGTTCGGCAGAAGAATGCCGGCAGCGCCGAAGTTTGATAACCAATAAGCGGGACGCCAAACGTTTCTAAATACTCGGTGGTTAAACCGAGATCGAGAATAGATTTCGCACCGGCACAGACCACGGTAACGTTGGTATTAGCGAGCTCCTGTAAATCGGCAGAAATATCAAATGTGTGCTCGGCGCCACGATGTACCCCGCCAATACCGCCGGTCGCAAAGACTTTAATTCCGGCCATCGCCGCAATAATCATGGTAGACGCCACGGTGGTCGCGCCATTTAATCCTGCGGCGACAACAAAGGGTAAATCACGACGACTGACTTTGGCGACGTTATGACCTTCGCGACCCAGAAGTTCAATTTCTTCACGGCTTAAGCCAACTTTCATTACGCCATGAATAATTGCGATGGTTGCCGGCACCGCCCCCTGGCGACGAATGGTTTCTTCTACTTCCAGCGCCGTTTGCGCATTTTCCGGAAACGGCATGCCGTGAGAAATAATCGTCGATTCCAGCGCCACTATCGGCTGGTTATTTTTTAACGCCTGCTGAACTTCCGCAGAAATCTGTAATAATTCAGAGGAAATATTTAATTCAGACATATTCTTTCTCCACTAACTTTTTTACGTTGGCGTAAGATAATTCAGGGTTATTGGTGAATTCCGATGAAAGCGCCAGAGAAGAGCATCCCTGAGCAAACTTCACCGCTTGCGAAAATGAGCAGCCGTCGAGCCAGCAGCAGGCCAGACCGGCCATCATCGCGTCACCGGCGCCGGTGACATTGACAACCTGGGTTTTCAGCGGCGCGGACCAGCCGCGTTCCCCATCTTTCTCGCTGTAGTAAACGCCGTCGCCGCCCATGCTCAACACCAGGCGTTTCAGGCCATGATGGTGAAACCAGTCGGCTACGCGAGCCACATCTTCAGTGCCGGACAGCGCGATGCCGCTCAGCGTTTCAGCCTCAATCCGGTTCGGTTTCAGGGTGTGAATACGCCCCAGGTGCTGGCTGATTTTCACGCATTTCCAGGCAGAAACCGGGTCAACAAAAATGGGCGTCGAGCCGCTATTTTCCATTAGCCAGGCCAGCGCCGACTCGCTAATATTGCAGTCAACAACAATCACCGCAGCGCCGCAGATAAAATCTTGATGCTGCCTTAAAAAGGCCGGCGTAATATGCTCAGTGATGCTCATATCATTAATCGCCACCAGCATTTCACCGGTATTATCAAGCAGCGACAAATAGCTTGATGTGCCTTCACCCGGGATTATCTTACATTTATCGACGTGAACCCCGGACTGGGCCGTTTGATTTAATAATGAATGACCATAAAAATCGTCACCAACAACGGATAATAGCCACGCCGTTTTATTCAATAAGGCAATATTTTGCGCAATGTTGCGCCCCACGCCGCCGGGAGTATATTTTATTTTCCCAGGATTAGAATCAGCGTAGTTTAGCGACACATTGGAATAACCAGCCACATCCATGTTTGCCGATCCAATAATCACAACGTAATCATTTTCAGGCATAAAAATACCCTCCAGCATAAAAAACGCTATGGCAGTAAAATTATTTAATATCAGTAAATAAACACCTCACGATTCACAGCCCCTCATTTAAACACATGTTTGAATGTGAACATGTGTTTATGGTAAGCGGAATAATTTTAAAGTAAAGAGAGGCAAAATAGGATTTTCATATGAACATGAACAAAATCACAAAATTTGGCCAGTATGGTTTTTAAACAGTTTAAAAATGCGAAGAAGAGCACATACGGCGGGAGGACGGAGGAAGAATGCGGCATAAAAAAAGGGCAGAGAAGACTCTGCCCTTGAGAAGCGTTTGCTACGTCTATCAGGCGGCTTGAACTTCAGGACGTTTCAGCACCGCGTAGGAGAGACCTGCGACCAGCGTACCGACCACAATCGCCATCAGGTAGCCAAGCACCGGCGTAATCGCACCAGGGATCAGCAGGACGAACAGACCACCGTGCGGCGCCATCAGCTTCGCGCCAACCCACATGGACATCGCGCCGGTCACCGCGCCGCCAACGATACAGCAAGGCAGGACGCGCATCGGGTCACGTGCGGCGAACGGAATCGCCCCTTCGGTGATAAAGCACAGGCCGAGAACCAGCGCGGCCTTGCCGCCTTCCTGCTGCGCTTTGTCGAACTTTTTACGCGCAATCAGCGTCGCCAGGCCCAGGGCCAGCGGTGGAACCATACCCGCCGCCATGATAGCCGCCATCGGCGCATAGGTCTGGGTACTCAGCAGGCCAACACCAAACGCGTAGGCCGCTTTGTTCACCGGACCGCCCATATCGGTACACATCATACCGCCGAGGATAGCACCGAGCAGAACCGCGTTCGCCGTCCCCATCGTTTGCAGCCAGTGGGTCAGACCTTCGAGGATCCCGGCAACGGGTTTACCAATCAGGTAAATCATCGCCAGACCGACGATCAGGCTGGAAACCAGCGGAATGATCAGGATCGGTTTCAGCGCTTCCATACTTTGCGGCAGCTTCAGCTTCGTACTGATCGCTTTCGCCACGTAGCCGGCAAGGAAACCGGCGATAATACCGCCGATAAAGCCAGAACCAGTGCTCACCGCCAGCATACCGCCGATAAGACCCGGCGTCAGGCCAGGACGGTCAGCGATAGAGAAGGCAATAAAGCCCGCCAGGACCGGTACCATTAGCGCGAAGGCTGAGCCACCGCCGATTTGCATCAGCGCCGCGGCCAGGGTGTCTTTCACTTCAAAAGCTTTAATACCAAAAGCGAAGGAGAGCGCGATACACAGACCGCCCGCCACCACCATCGGCAGCATGTATGACACGCCGGTCAGCAGGTGGCGATAGGCGCCCGCGGACTCTTTTTTGCCTTCCGCCGCGGCCTGGGATTTACCCGCAGGCTGATACGGTTTCGCTTCAACCACGGCTTTATCCAGCTCCTGCGCGGTTTTCTTCAGCGCGAGGCCGGTGGTGGTGCGATACATCGGCTTACCGGCGAATTTCGCCAGATCCACTTCGATATCGGCAGCGACGACCACCAGATCCGCCTGTTCAACCTCTTCCGGGGTGATTGCATTGCCCGCGCCTACGGAGCCGCGCGTTTCAACCTTCACCCACCAGCCGCGTTTTTTAGCTTCGGTTTCAATCGCTTCCGCCGCCATAAAGGTGTGCGCGACGCCGGTCGGGCAAGCGGTGACCGCCACAATACGTTTTGGACCGTTAGCTGCAGCCGGCAACGCAGCAGCGGCCGGAGCGGCATAAGGCGTCGCATGGCTTTTGGCTTCCCCGAGGAACAGCTCCGGGTGAGCCACGGCGCGGTTGATATCGCCGAGATAGACCTTTTTGCCATTCAGCGCGCTGTCGGCCGGCAGCGCCGTCCCCAGCACAATCGCCAGCTCAGCGTCATTTGGGTTATCAATCAGTTCGAGTTGCGCTTTTTGCGCCGCGGTGCTTAACAGGGTCTTCGCCACATAGGCGCGAGCCTGTCCAAGCCCGGCATCAATAATCAGCAGCGTTTTCATTATGCCTCTCCTGCTGTTAATTAAAGGGTTGTAAGTCGACGCGCGCCATCATTGCGGCCAACTGGGTACGATCGGTAATACCGACATTGCTCTGACTCACCGCCAGCGCGGCGACTGCCGTTGCCAGGCGCAGCGTATGCTCGCTGGACTCACGCATCAGCAGGCCATAAATCAGGCCGCCAACCATTGAATCGCCGGCGCCAACGGTGCTAACCACTTCTACTGAAGGCGGTTTGGCAATCCATTCTCCGGATGCGTTAACCCACAGGGCGCCTTCTTCGCCCAGGGAGATAACCACGTGAGCGATACCCTGCTCACGCAGCGCATGAGCAGCTTCAATGACATCTTTCATCTCAGGCAGCTTGCGGCCAGCCCAGATTTCCAGCTCGCGACGGTTAGGTTTAACCAGCCACGGAGCCGCTTTCAGCCCCGCAACCAGCGCTTCGCGGCTGCTATCAAAAATGATGCACGGGCACTGGCTACGCAGACGGGTCATCCAGTCGGTGAACGCTTCCGGGCTAACGCCGGACGGCAGGCTACCGCTTACGCAGACCATATCGAACTGGCCCAGCCAGCTAAGAGAATCATTAACAAAACGCTCCCAGTCGCCCGGCGTCACTTCAAAGCCGGAGAAGTTGAAGTCAGTAACTTCGCCATCTTTCTCAGTCAGCTTGACGTTGATACGGGTACGGCCCTGAACGACCTGAAAACGGTTTGCGATGCCCAGCTCGCTGAACAACTGCTGAAAACCATCCTGATTGTCTTTACCGAGGAAACCGCCAACGGTGACGTCAATACCGAGATCTTTCAGCACTTTTGCAACGTTGATCCCCTTCCCTGCGGCGTGCAAACCGGTGGTGCGAACGAGGTTAACCTCACCGCGTTCAATTTCCGGGGTAAAACCCACCAGGTCATAGGCCGGGTTTAAAGTAATCGTTGCGACACGTCTGCTCATTTATGCGCCCTCCCCAAGGCCTGCGGCGATCGCTTCGCCAATCGCATCCAGCGCCTGCTGCGCATCTTCACCCTGCGCGGTAAAGCGCAAGCGGTGACCTTTCTTAACGCCCAGCGCCACGACTTTCATCAGGCTGCGGCCGTTTGCCGGCTTGCCCGAACCATCAAGGTTGGTGACGGTAATGTCGCTGGAGAATTGTTTAATGGTATTAACCAGCATCGTGCCGGGACGCGCGTGCAGCCCGTGCTCGTTGCGGATAACGTATTCCGCGCTGAGAACATCTTCGGCAATCGCATCGTCGCTGGTCAGAAGAGCCAGCAACGTGGCGCCATCAGCCTTCAGCAAGCGGTCAGCTTTTTTATCAAGGAGCAGATTGCTCAGGCGATTAAGCACCGCCGTCGGCTGGTCATCGGCCATCGCGACGGTAATCAGCAGAGAAACCGGTTGCTCATCGCTGGTGAAGGCGTTGGCCGCGCGGCTGACGGCAACGGCGCTGCGCAGGTTGCCTTCGGTGCTGTCGTTCAGCCAGATGCCCTGACCGAGGTTCAGCGGTTTATCATTAATCGTACGGCTAACAAAGGAAGCATCGACGGCGCCGGCTTCTTTCAGCCGCGCGGCGTTCAGCGCCTGCAGGGTCAGCAGATCGCTGGCCGCAACGTCCAGGGTTAGCGTCTCATTATCCAGCTTCAGCGCTTCGCTCTGCTTTTCGCCCATCAGCAGGGCGCGCAGCTCTTCGGCGGTCGTCGCGGACTTAAGCTGTTCAGCAACGGAGTCGTCGCTCAGCACGTGGGTCAGTTGACGCAGCAGCCCAAGGTGTTCATCCGAGCTGGCGGCGATACCGATGGCGACGTAGGCGGTTTGCCCTTCGCCCCAGGTCACGCCCTGCGGAAACTGATAAACCTGAACGCCGGTTTTCAGCACCTGGTCGCGGGTGTCGGTGGTACCGTGCGGAATCGCAATACCGTTGCCAAGGAAAGTGGAGGTTTGCTGCTCGCGAGCCAGCATCCCGTTGACGTAGCCGTCTGCCACGTTGCCCGCGCTGACCAGCGCGGAGGCAACCTGACGAATAGCCTCTTCTTTATTACCGGCCTGCTGACCGGGATGAATATCCTGCACAGATAACTGGAACATGGTTCTCCTCTCCTGCTGAATTGAATCGTTTCAGCTACTTTGAGAAAAAATGCGTCATCTACCTGCTGGAGAATCTCCCGATGACGCTGAAACGTTTCAAGAAGTCTGTACCTTTATTAGCCGCCAGGCAAGAAAAGTTCGTTTCCTGATAACAGAAGTTAGAGATACAGCACACTTTTGCTGAAGCAGGAGCTGCGATGCAGGGAAAACTTCAGCTTTCTGCTGAAGTTTGATTTTGAAACGTCTTTTTGATTTATTCGTGCCCTGGTACTGTTCATTTTCTGAGTGACGGCGTAAACTCCGCGACTCCTGAAAACCGATGAACGCCGACATGCAAAACAGTAGCGCCGCCCTGCCACGACGCGGGTTTGATTTCACCTCTTCCGCCTTTCTGATCGTCGCCTTCCTGACGGGTATCGCCGGGGCACTCCAGACGCCGACGCTGAGTCTGTTTCTGACTAACGAGGTTCACGTCCGACCGGCGATGGTCGGCTTCTTTTTTACCGGCAGCGCGGTGATCGGCATTCTGGTAAGCCAGTTCCTCGCCGGGCGTTCGGATCGCAAAGGCGACCGCAAGCGGCTGATCGTCTTCTGCTGCCTGATGGGCGTGCTGGCCTGCGTGCTCTTCGCCTGGAACCGTAACTACTTTATTTTGCTGTTTATCGGCGTATTCCTCAGCAGCTTCGGCTCCACCGCGAACCCGCAGATGTTTGCCCTCGCCCGCGAGCATGCGGACAAAACGGGCCGCGAGGCGGTCATGTTCAGCTCGATTCTGCGCGCTCAGGTGTCTCTGGCATGGGTTATCGGGCCGCCGCTGGCCTACGCGCTGGCGATGGGTTTCGGCTTTACCGTGATGTATCTCAGCGCGGCGGTCGCCTTTGTGATCTGCGGCGCAATGGTCTGGTTTTTTCTTCCCAGCATGCGTAAAGAGCCGAAGATCGCTACGGGACATCTCGAAACGCCGCGCACCAACCGCCGCGACGCGCTGCTGCTGTTTATCATCTGTACGCTGATGTGGGGAATCAACAGCCTGTACATCATTAATATGCCGCTGTTTATCATCAATGAGCTGCATTTATCGGAGAAGCTGGCCGGAGTCATGATGGGCACCGCCGCCGGACTGGAAATCCCGACCATGCTGATTGCGGGCTATTATGCCAAACGCTTCGGCAAGCGCTTCCTGATGCGCATCTCAGCGGTGGCCGGCGTGCTGTTTTACGTTGGCATGCTAACCGTACATACCCCCGGACTGCTGCTGGCCCTGCAGGCGCTGAACGCCATTTTTATCGGCATTCTCGCCGGTATCGGCATGCTCTATTTTCAGGATCTGATGCCCGGACAGGCGGGCGCGGCCACTACGCTTTATACCAATACCACGCGCGTTGGCTGGATTATCGCCGGTTCGCTGGCGGGCGTCGTCGCGGAAATCTGGAGCTATCACGCCGTCTTCTGGATTGCGCTGGTCATGGGCGTAGCTACCCAGGCCTGCTTGTGGCGTATTAAAGACGTGTAAAGCAGCGGTGTGCCGCATCAGCGGCACACCAGAGTATTACGCCAGGCCAATAAAAAAACCGGCAATTGTTGCGCTCATTAAGTTTGACAGCGTTGCCGCAGCCAGCGCCCTCATCCCCAATTGGGCAATTTCAGACGCGCGCTGGGGTGCAATTGCCGAGAATGCGCCAACCACCACGCCAATAGAACCAAAGTTGGCGAAACCGCATAGCGCAAAAGAAATAATGGCGATAGTTTTCACATCCAGCGCTCCCGGCGTTTGCAGGAACGGCGAAAAGTTGAGGTAGGCTACGAACTCGTTAATCGCCAGCTTCTGGCCAATCAGGCTGCCCGCCAGCGTCGCATCACTCCAGTCAACGCCCATTAACCAGGCCAGCGGTGCAAGGATATAACCGAAAATCCCCTCCAGAGTCGCGTGACCAAAACCGAACCAACCGCCGATACCGCCAATCACGCCGTTGATCAGAGCGATAATTGCCACAAACGCCATCACTACCGTCGCCACGCCCACGGCAATTTTTACCCCAGCCATCGCGCCGCTAGCCGCGGCTTCAATAAAACTTTTCGGCGGAGTTTCGGTGAAGGAGAGGTTTTCGAAAGTCACCTGCGATACTTCAGTCGCCGGGCTGAGAAGGCAGGCAAACAGAATACCGCCGGGAATCGCCATCAGCGATGCCGCCAGCAGATAATCAATCGGCACGCCCAGCCCGGCATAGCCAATCATCGTCGACCCGGCGATTGAAGCCATCCCGCTGCAAATCGCGGTAAATAGCTCATTACGATTTAGCTTATTAATAAAGGGCTTAACGATCGCCGGGATCTCATTTTGCCCAAGGAAAATGGTGGTCACGGCAACAAACGACTCAATCTTGCTAATATTCAGCGCTTTCTGGAAAATTCCGCCAAGAGTTCGGATCAGTATTCCCATTACGCCAATATAATAAAGCAGGCTTACCAATGCGGTGATAAAAATAATGGCTGGCAATACCCGAAAAGCAAAAATAAAACCAGAACCATCGAATAAGAGATCCATTTTCGGCCCGACCAGCGAACCAAAAATAAATGCGCTACCGGCATCGCTGTAGGTCATCACTTTATGTACGCCGAAAGCCGCCTGCTCCGCCAACCATTTTCCTGGCGGAAAATAGAGCATAATACCACCAATAGCAATTTGCAGTACCAGCGCCGCGCCAGTCGTACGCAGACTAATTCGTTTTTTATTTACTGACAGCAGAAAAGCTATTGCCAGTAATACCACCATACCCAGAACACTTCTCATTATATCCATAATGATTATCTCTTGATGCCAGCAAACCCGGCATTACGCCAGGTTTTGGTATGTCTGATTTTATTACGGGCGACAGCTTACTGCCCGCCTGTTTCTATACCCAATGGATTTCAAGTTGCTTAGAGGCGGCAAGAGAGACAAATTCGTCTGGTACGAATTTGAACAGCCAAAGGCTGCCTTTGGTAAGGGACACGGATGTCCCTCATTAAAGCCCCAGGAGCTTACTCAAGTAAGTGTCTGGGGTGAACGAACGTAGCCAACAAAGAAGCCGCTTGAAAGACGACGGGTATATCAGGCGATGAGGGATATTCCGCACGCCTGGTACAAAACGAATTAGCGGTACATCCGCACGCACTCTTCGACTAAACCCCAAAACCAATCGGTATCAATAGTGATGCCGACTTTGGTATTCGGCGCTTTACCGAGTACGCCCAGTTCGTCGCAGACCGTACGGCCATAGCAGGGGCCGCTGTTAACATCTACCTCAACATACATGTCCTGTGTTTTGATGCCCTGAGGATTAATCAGATAGCCGATGCAGGTGGCATCATGCACCGGACCACCCGCTAAGCCGTAGTTTTCAAACTGCGTTTTGAGGGTGAAATTCATGATATCGCTAAACAACTGTCCCGCCGGACCGCCGGCTTTTTCCATGCGTGCAATAACATCAGCGGTGCAGACCGTCTGATTAGTCAAATCGAGACCCATCATGACCAGAGGGACACCCGAGCTGAATATCACGCGAGCGGCTTCAGGGTCGGCATAAATATTAAACTCTGCCGATGGCGTAAAGTTTCCGGTACCATAAGCACCGCCCATTAATACAATCTCGCGAATTTTCGGCAGGATTTTCGGCTGCATTCGCATGGCGACGGCTATATTGGTCAGTGGGCCAACGGGCACCAGCGTGATGTCACCCTCACTAGCCATGAGGGTGTCAATAATATATTTAACCGCATGCGTTTCTTCTGCCTGACGAGTTAACGGTGAAAATACCGGCCCATCCAGTCCGGTTTCACCATGAATATTATCAGCGACAATTTGCTGACGCATAATTGGCTGTGGCATCCCGGCATAAATCGGCACATTGACATCTAAATGTTGGCAAACATTTAATCCATTGACTAACGTTTTATCCAGCGTTTGGTTACCCGCAACAATCGTTATTCCTAATAAATCAATTGCCGGATGTCTGGCCGCCATCATTATCGCAATAGCATCATCGTGACCTGGATCGCAGTCGAGTATAATTTTTCTTTTTTCCATTTTTATTCCCTCTTTTCGCTTTTACGCCATTTTTATGTTATTACAGCAGGATTAAACAGGTATCGGATTAACGTTTGCAGCATACCAGGCGAAAACTGATACTGAATATGAGAAATCTCATACTGGGAAGCGACCGTGAAAGAAATCCAAAATGAAAATCTCAAGCAGCAATTGATAAGCGACTCGGGGTACCTGGAAAAATTTTCCGTCGATGTTGTGCGGGATACACGATTGTTCCACGCTGTGGCAGGGGATTATATTGTTAAAGAGGGGGCTCAACCCGCGCACCTTTTTTACCTCGCACGCGGCCGGGCTAAGCTTTACACCACATCAGCTAATGGTCGGGTCTCGCTGATCGACTTCTTTGGCGCACCCTGCTTTATCGGCGAGATAGAACTCATTGATAAACATCACGATCCGCGTGGCGTTCAGGCCATCGAAGCGTGCTGGTGCCTGGCGCTGCCCATCGCTTCATTCCGCCCTTTGTTGCTGAATGACGTCATTTTCCTGCGTAATCTCTGTATCGCGTTAAGCCAAAAAAACTACCGTAACATCGTGTCGCTCACCCAAAATCAATCTTTTCCACTGGTGAATCGTCTGGCAGCATTTATTTTATTAACTCAGCATTGTGATATTTATCACGAAAAACATACCCCGGCGGCGGAATATATGGGAGTGTCGTATCGTCATTTATTATATGTGATCGCACAATTCTGTCAGGAAGGCCTGCTGGTTAAACAGAAATCCGGCTACGCTCTTGGTAATAAGAAGAAACTGATCGCCCTCGCGCGGGAGATGGATCCTGAGCATAATTTTTCTGATTTATTGCATTAAGCTTTTACAAAATTTATACCCTAAATAATTCAAGTTTCAGGAAGGCGGCAAGTGAGGGAGTCCCCAGGGGCTTACATGAGTAAGTGACTGGGGTGAGCGAGTGAAGCCAACGCACATGCCACTTGAAGTATGACGGGTAAATGCACTACGCAGAGGTGCTCTGTTCAAGATGAAGCAGCCAGGTCATGGCGTCTTCGCGATTGGAGGCGCACATTTCCGCTTCCGGCTTCAGGCTGGCGCACACTTTCGGCCTTAACGGCGAGCCAAAAATAGCGCAGAGATTATTTTGCGATAGCTGCACGCAGCGGGTGTTTGCCGGCTTGCCTTGCGGCATGCCCGGGATAGGGCTGGAGATAGAAGGAGCGATACAGCAAGCTCCGCATTCAGGGCGGCATTCCATAATCGACTCTTCCGATAACGCTTTTAGCAGTCCAGCCTAAACGTTTTACCTGAAGATAGCAAAACAGACGAATTCCACTTGCCTGAAAGGCCCGGCGCGAGTAGTTTTACGCGATATTTTCGACCCTTTAAGTGACAGGATTACTGCAATGCCAAGAGCGAATGAAATTAAAAAAGGTATGGTGCTGAATTACAACGGCAAACTGCTGATTGTTAAAAATATTGATATTCAGTCACCCAGCGCCCGCGGCGCAGCGACGCTGTACAAAATGCGTTTCTCCGATGTACGCACCGGCCTGAAAGTGGAAGAACGCTTCAAAGGCGACGACATCGTTGATACCGTCACCCTGACCCGCCGCTTCGTTGACTTCTCCTATATCGATGGCAACGAATACGTCTTTATGGATAAAGAAGATTACACCCCGTATATCTTTACCAAAGAGCAAATCGAAGAAGAGCTGCTGTTTATGCCTGAAGGCGGCATGCCGGATATGCAGGTTCTGACCTGGGACGGCCAGCTGCTGGCGCTGGAGCTGCCGCAGACCGTGGATCTGGAAATCGTTGAGACGGCGCCAGGTATTAAAGGCGCATCCGCTAGCGCCCGTAACAAACCGGCGACGCTGAGCACCGGCCTTGTTGTTCAGGTGCCTGAATACCTGAGCGCGGGCGAGCGCATTCGTATCCATATCGAAGAGAGCCGCTATATGGGCCGCGCGGACTAAACTCTGCGTTTGCAACATCATAAAGGGCAGCCAGCGGCTGTCCTTTTTTTCGCACCTTTTCCGCAGCGCCTGGCCCTCTCTCTGCTGGCAACGTTGCTCTCCCTTCACTCGCTGCAAAGTTGTTATACCAAAAGTAATTAAACTATCGCTCCTCTCCTCCATTAAGCGCGCCCACTTTTCAGAACAGCCGGGTATGCAGCTAACAATTGATGATCGAGCTCACATTAAGCGGATAAATAAGGCTCACCAATTTAATTTGTTGTCATATAACTTTACACTGGGAATGTTAATTATCCGTTAATCAGGTGTGTTAAGAATGACTACCATTGCTACGGCTACGCTGCCGGAAGGCGTACAGCTCCCTCAATATGACCGCAGCCAGCTGCGTTCGCGTATTGTGCATTTTGGTTTCGGCGCGTTTCATCGCGCGCACCAGGCGCTCCTCACCGATCGGGTGCTTAACGCCGGCGGCGGGGACTGGGGGATTTGTGAGATCAGTCTGTTCAGCGGCGATCGGCTGATGAGCCAGCTTCGCCAGCAGAACCACCTGTTTACCGTGCTGGAAAAAGGCGCCGAGGGCAATCAGCCAATCGTGGTCGGCGCCGTCCATGAATGCCTGAACGCAAAACTGGATTCGCTGGCCGCGATTATTGAGAAATTTTGCGAACCACAGGTCGCCATCGTCTCTCTGACCATCACCGAGAAAGGCTACTGCATCGATCCGGCCAGCGGCCTGCTGGACATGACGCAGCCGCGCATTATCCACGATCTGCAAAACCCGACGCTGCCGCAATCGGTTCCCGGCATTCTGGTCGAAGCGTTATCGCGCCGCCGTCAGCGTGAACTACCGCCGTTTACCGTCCTCTCCTGCGATAACATCCCCAACAACGGGCATGTGGTGAAAAACGCCGTGCTGGGAATGGCAGAAAAACGGAGCCCGGAGCTGGCGCAGTGGATCGCCGAGCGCGTCAGTTTTCCCGGCACCATGGTTGACCGTATTGTGCCAGCCGCCACCGATGAATCGCTGGCGGAAATTAGCGCCGCGTTGGGCGTAGAAGACCCCTGCGCTATCAGCTGCGAACCCTTCATTCAATGGGTCATCGAAGATAACTTCGTTGCCGGACGCCCGGCCTGGGAAACCGCGGGCGTCCAGATGACCGATGACGTCCTGCCGTGGGAACAGATGAAACTGCGGATGCTCAACGGCAGCCACTCGTTCCTCGCCTGGCTTGGCTATCTGACAGGTCATGCGCATATTAGCGACTGCATGCAGGATCCGATTTTCCGCAGCGCCGCATACCGCCTGATGCTTGACGAACAGGCGCCGACCTTATCTATTCAGGACGTGGATCTGACGGCGTATGCTGACAGCCTGATCGAACGCTTCAGCAACCCGGCGCTGAAGCATCGGACCTGGCAAATCGCCATGGACGGCAGCCAGAAGCTGCCGCAACGTATGCTTGACGGTATTCGCGTCCACCTTACGCAAGGCAGCCGCTGGCCGCTCCTGGCGCTCGGCGTCGCGGGCTGGATGCGCTACGTCAGCGGTATTGATGATGGCGGAAATGCCATTGATATTCGCGATCCGCTGGCCGATAAGATACAGAAACAGGTCTCCGCCAGCGATGAACACCAGCGCGTAGCGGCCCTGCTTACGCTTGAGGAGATCTTCGGTCACGACCTGCCGCAGGATCCGCAGTTTGTTGCTCACATCACCGCCGCATGGCATCAGCTTGCCGCCTTTGGTGCGCGTCAGGCGATTGCCGCCACGCTGAACGCTTAACAATAACTGCCTTTTAGCGGACAGAGTCCCCTTCTGTCCGCGCTAAGACTTCTCTTTTTCGCTTTTTTTCGTCAGGATAGGCGTAACTGTTACAACATTACATTTATCCTGGAGAAAAAGTGACCAAAACCAACTTGATCACGGGGTTTCTCGGCAGCGGTAAAACCACGACGATTTTGCATCTGCTGGCCAATAAGCCCGCGGATGAAAAATGGGCCGTGCTGGTCAACGAGTTTGGTGAAGTGGGTATTGACGGCGCGCTGCTGGCGGAAAGCGGCGCGCTGCTCAAAGAGATCCCCGGCGGCTGCATGTGCTGTGTAAACGGCCTGCCGATGCAAGTCGGGCTTAATACCCTGCTACGCCAGGGCAAACCCGATCGCCTGCTGATAGAACCCACCGGGCTGGGCCATCCTAAACAGATCCTCGATATGCTGACCGCCGCGGTATACGAGCCGTGGATCGACCTGCGCGCCACCTTGTGCGTGCTGGACCCGCGCCAGTTGCTTGACGAAAAAGCGGTGACCAACGACAACTTTCGCGACCAGCTGGCGGCCGCTGACGTTATTATCAGCAATAAAGCCGACCGCTCGACGGAGGAAAGTCAACGCGCCTTTGCCGCATGGTGGCAGGCCTACGCGGGCGATCGCCGGTTCGTCAGCGCCACGCGGGGCAATATCGACCCGATGCTGCTTGATTTACCGCGCCGCAATATTGCGCCGCTCCCCGCCAGCGCCGAACACGCGCACGGCCACGGGCAGAAACAAGGCCTTGCGGCACTTAGCCTCCCCGCCCATCAGCGCTGGCGTCGCAGCCTGAATAGCGGTCAGGGCTATCACGCCTGCGGCTGGATTTTTGACGCTGAAACCGTTTTCGACACCGTTGCCCTGCTCGAATGGGCGCGCCTGGCGCCGGTCGGGCGCGTCAAAGGCGTGATGCGCATTGCGGAGGGGCTGGTACGGATCAATCGCCAACAGCTTGATCTGCATATTGAGACGCAGAACGTCTCCCCTCCCGACAGCCGCATCGAGCTGATTGCCGATACCGAGACCGACTGGAATGCACTGCAGGCCTCCTTGTTGAGGATTCGTTTAAGTTAAGACGGCTATGGTTGCCGTCGTTTACCCAATACACGATAGTTATGATTAAAAATCGAATTCCCCTTATTCTGCTGCTGAACGCGGCGGGTATAGCGCTTTTTTGTTCATGGTACCTTCCCGTTAACCATGGTTTCTGGAATCCGCTGGACTCGGCGATCTTCTATTCCTTTAATCACCTGGTTGGCGTGAGCACCGCCTATACCTGGCTGCTGGCGATTATCAATAACCGTGCCTTTGACGCCTGCTCGCTACTGGCGATGGGCAGCCTGATGCTGAGCTTCTGGTTTAAAGAGCAGAGCGCCGGACGCCGGCGGGTGATTATCATCGGCCTGGTGATGCTGCTGGCTGCCGTCATTATCAATCAGCTGGCCCAGCACCTGATGCCGGTTAAGCGCGCCAGCCCTTCGCTCTCTTTTACCGACATCACCAAAGTGAGCGATGTGATCTCATTCCCCACCAAAGATGCTTCAAAAGACAGTTTCCCGGGCGATCACGGGATGATGCTGCTGATATTTGCGTCATTTATGTGGCGTTATTTTGGCCGCCGGGCGTTTGCTATCGCGCTGGTAATATTCGTGGTGTTCGCTTTCCCACGCGTGATGATTGGCGCCCACTGGTTTACCGATATTGCCGTCGGCTCATTAACGGCAGTGCTCATAGGCGCCCCCTGGGTATTGATGACCTCATTGAGCGATAATGTTATTGCCTTATTTGAGCGCCACCTTCCGGGTAGAAAAGCAAAAATTTAAATCTATCTTTACAATTAATTAATATCATTCATAAGGGATCGTTCTGGGTCCCTTTTTTTGCCCTCGCCTGTTTTCTCATCCTGCATCATCTTTCTGTCATATTAATCATCTTAAAAATGAGTAAATTGCGTATTTTTTACCCATCACTGCCGCTATTTTGTCCTTTGCCGATGATTCACTTTTTGTCGCAAAAATACTTATAAGAAAATGCGTAAAACCGCTCGCCATCCCCCGGTTGATCGGGTAACCTCAATCTCGTTTTGCCTCGTCAGCGACATCAATTCAAAGAATGAATAAATTTGTGCGTGACTCCACAGTTTTATGCTTACGGAATTGTCTCATTGCGACCAGGTAATTAGGCTCTAACACGTTTGGCATTTTTTATAACGACATTGTCGTTAAGGACAACAAGGGATAACACACAGCATGGTCAAATCTCAGCCGATTTTGAGATATATCTTGCGGGTCGCCCCCGCGATTGCAGTTGCGGTTCTGCTTTCCGCGTGTAGTTCAAATAGTACCGCCAGAAATATGCATTCTGAGACGCTTGCTGTGGGTAGTGGCGATTTATCATCACTGCAAGCCTCTCAGGATGAATTTGAAACGATGGTCCGCAACCTGGACGTCAAGTCCCGCTTGATGGATCAGTATGCCAGCTGGAAGGGCGTGCGTTACCGCCTCGGCGGCAGCACCCGTAAAGGCATCGATTGTTCCGCCTTTGTGCAACGGACTTTTCGTGAACAGTTTGGCCTGGAACTGCCCCGCTCCACTTCAGAGCAGCAGGATTCTGGAAAATCGATCAGCCGCGCCCAGCTGCGTACCGGTGATTTAGTCCTGTTCCGCGCCGGCTCCACGGGCCGCCACGTTGGCATCTATATCGGCAACAATCAGTTTGTTCATGCATCCACCAGCAGCGGTGTGACCATTTCAAGCATGGATGAACCGTACTGGAAAAAGCGCTATAACGAAGCGCGACGCGTTCTGAGTCGTTCGTGATCGTCTTCTACCGTTGGTTAATCCCTTGGCCAACGGTAGAAACAAAAAAACACTGCCGAGGCGGTGTTTTTTTTTGCTCGCCAGCCAATAAACTTCGTAAAATAAGCTATGTCTTTAAGCAGGGATAGAAAAAACGTTTTCTATCAGCCCTTTGGCGCACATCAACAATACGGACTGACTATATAGCCTATGCCTACCCGTCACCTCGCTCCCCGGCGAAAAATCTGGCTGACAAGTATATGTATTGGAATAGCCGTCGCCCTGCTGGCCGGTAGCATCCAGTTTATGGTGATTTATCACAACCGGGCGGAGCGTTTCGACGCCATTATTAACAACGTCCATACCTATCTGCAGGACTATTTTCACGATTTAAATCAGACTATCCACGACCTGCAGCCGCTGGTCGATGAGCCATGTGAGAACGTCGCCTCAGGCTTAACCGCCCATGCGGCCTTCAGCCCAAACGTCCGCGCTGTCCTGCTGGTCAAAAATGGCCTCGCGTTTTGTTCCTCCGCTACAGGCGTCATGAGTACGCCCTTAACCCAGCTCATACCGCAGCTTGATGTAACGCAAGCGGTCGATATGGCGATTCTGCCCGGGACGCCAATGATGCCCAAAAGCGCAGCGCTGGCGTTGTGGGTCCGTAGCCCCCACGGTGGGAAAGACGGTATTTTTGTCTCGATTAATGCCAACCTGACGCCCTATATCCTCTATTCAGCGCGACAGAATGATTTCAGCGGCCTGGCGCTGGCTATTAAGGACGTCGCCATTTCCACCTTCAGTAACCAACTCATCGACCCGCAGACCCTGATCTCGCCACCCATTCGCCAGACGCAAATTGACGGCCTGCCGCTGAAAGTCTATCTCTACGCCAACAGCTGGCTGGCGGAGAATACGCAGTTTGCTCTGCTGTTGGGCGTCGTTTGCGGACTGTTGGCCGGGCTTTTAAGCTACTACGTCCTCACCATTAAGTCGGACCCGCGCAAAGAGCTTCTACTGGCCATCAAAAACGATCAGTTCTACGTGGTCTATCAACCGGTGGTGAGGTCAGAGACGCTACAAATTAGCGGCATTGAGGTGTTGATGCGCTGGCGGCATCCGGTGGCCGGCGAGATCCCTCCCGATGTCTTTATCAACCTTGCGGAAACCCAGCAGATCATCATTCCGCTTACCCGCCATCTCTTAACCTTGATTGCGCAGGATGCGCCTGTTCTGCAAACGCTCCTGCCCGCCGGGAGCAAGCTGGGGATCAATATTTCCCCCATGCATCTACACGCCGGGAGCTTTCAGCAGGATCTGCAGCGATTCACCGCCGCCATGCCGGCCGACCATTTTAGCGTGGTGCTGGAAATCACCGAGCGCGCGATGATCGATAAAAATCGTTCCTTAGAAAACTTCGACTGGCTGCACGAGCAGGGTTTTGAAATCGCGATTGATGATTTCGGTACCGGCCATAGCGCGCTAATTTATCTGGAACGCTATAACTTTGATTACCTGAAAATAGACCGCGGCTTCGTACAGGCTATCGGCACGGAGACCGTGACCTCGCCGGTGCTGGACGCCGTTATCACCCTAAGCCGCCGGCTGAAGCTCACCACCGTCGCCGAAGGCGTGGAAACGCAGGAGCAGGCGGAATGGCTGCGCGATCATGGGGTAAATTATTTGCAGGGATACTGGTTAAGCCGACCGCTGACGCTGGAAGCGCTGATCGCCGCCCATGATGAACCGGCGAAATATTTCACAACCCGCTAAGTGTCCTTTATTATTTGCTATCAGAGGTCAGGCCGTTTCAGGCCCGGCATGGGAGGACGATATCCTGGTTATTTTTGCGCGCATCAGCCTGATACTGCTGACCTTATTTAGCCTGCACAGCCAGGCGCAAACCATTAAAGAGAGCGACAGGTTCGCGATTATCGGCGAGCCGAAATACGCCGCAGGCTTCACCCATTACGATTATGCCAATCCCGCCGCGCCTAAAGGCGGCGCAATTACCCTCGCCGCCATCGGCACCTTTGATAATTTCAACCGCTACGCCATGCGCGGCAACCCGGGTATTCGTACCGAAAGTTTATACGATACGCTCTTCACCACCTCTGACGATGAGCCCGGCAGCTACTATCCGCTGATTGCCGAGCATGCGCGCTATGCCGATGATTTTTCATGGATGGAGATTACGCTCAATCCGCGCGCCCGCTATCACGACGGCAGCCCCATCACCGCCAGCGATGTCGCGTTTACTTTCCAGAAGTTTATGACCGAAGGGGTACCGCAGTTTCGCCTCTATTATAAAGGCACCACGGTAAAAGCCATCGCTCCACTCACCGTCCGCATTGATTTAGCCAAACCGGGCAAAGAGAACATGCTTAGCCTGATGACGCTGCCCGTTATGCCGGAAAAATACTGGCAGCACCATAAGCTTAGCGATCCACTCTCTGCGCCACCGCTGGCCAGTGGTCCGTATCGCATCACTGCCTGGCGCATGGGCCAGTACATTACCTACTCGCGGGTAAAAGACTACTGGGCCGCCGACTTACCGGTCAACCGCGGACGCTGGAATTTCGATACGCTGCGCTACGACTATTACCTGGACGACAACGTTGCTTTCGAAGCCTTTAAGGCCGGCGCCGTTGACCGTCGCGAAGAGAACGTTGCCAAAAACTGGGCTACTCGTTACGTCGGGCGCAATTTTACCCACGGCTATATCGTAAAAGACGAATACACCAACACCTCGGCGCAGAACACGCAATGGCTGGCGTTTAATATTCAGCGCCCGGTATTTTCCGACCGCCGGGTACGCGAAGCCATTACCCTCGCTTTTGATTTTGAATGGATGAATAAGGCGCTGTTTTATCGCTCCTACAGCCGCGCCAACAGCTTCTTTCAGAATACCGAATATGCGGCGCGCGATTATCCAGATGCCGACGAGCTCGCCCTGCTGACTCCGCTGAAAAAAGAGATCCCGGCTGAAGTCTTCACGCAGATTTACCGGCCGCCGGTTTCCAGCGGCGACGGTTTTGCGCGAGAGAATTTACTCAAAGCCGATGCCATCCTCAACCAGGCGGGATGGATAGTGAAAAACCAGCAGCGGGTAAACGCGCAGAGCGGCAAACCGTTACGCTTTGAGCTGCTGCTCCCCTCCGGCAGTAGCGATCGCTGGGTCCTGCCCTTCCAGCACAACCTCCAGCGGCTCGGCATCGTCATGGATATTCGCCAGGTCGACAACTCCCAATACAGTAACCGCAAGCGCAGCCGGGATTACGACATGATGCCCAACGTCTGGCGCGCCACCCCCTGGCCCGGCACCGACCTGCAAGTCTCCTGGGACTCCGAATATATAAACTCCAGCTACAACGCCTCAGGAGTACAAAACCCGGCGGTCGACCGGCTCATCGCGCAGATTATTCGCTGGCAGGGTAATAAAGAAAAGCTGCTGCCGCTGGGCCGGGCTCTCGACCGCGTGCTGACCTGGAACTATTACATGCTGCCGATGTGGTATATGGCGCAGGACCGAACCGCTTACTGGGACAAATTCTCCTTCCCGCAGACCCGCGCGGTCTACTCCTCCGGTTTCGAAAACTGGTGGTACGACGCAAGCAAAGCGGCCAGACTCCCCGCGGACAGACGCTAAGGAATTAAGATGGGTGCATATCTGCTCCGCCGACTACTGCTCATCATCCCCACCCTGTGGGCGATTATCACCATTAACTTTTTTATTGTGCAGATCGCGCCCGGCGGTCCGGTCGATCAGGCGATTGCGGCGATTGAGTTCGGCGACCGCGGCGGCTTGCCCGGCGCCGGAGACGGCGGCATGGCCGCCAGTCATGCGCGTACCGGGGTCAGCAACATCAGCGATGGGCACTATCGCGGCGGGCGCGGGCTGGACCCGGAGGTGATTGCAGAGATAACCCACCGCTACGGCTTTGATAAGCCTCTGCACGAGCGCTATTTTAAAATGCTCGGAGATTACCTGCGCTTTGATTTTGGCGATAGCCTGTTTCGTAGCTCATCGGTACTACAGCTGATTAAAGACAGCCTGCCGGTCTCTATCACCCTGGGTTTATGGAGTACGCTCATTATCTATCTGGTGTCGATTCCGCTGGGGATCCGTAAAGCGGTCAGCAACGGCAGCCATTTTGACGTCTGGAGCAGTACGCTGATTATTATCGGCTATGCAATCCCGGCATTCCTGTTCGCCATTTTGCTGATCGTTATCTTTGCTGGCGGCAGCTATTTCGATCTCTTTCCGCTGCGCGGGCTGGTGTCAGCCAACTTCGACAGCCTGCCCTGGTACCAAAAAATCCTCGACTATCTCTGGCATATCACCCTACCAGTGCTGGCAACGGTGATCGGCGGTTTTGCCGCCCTCACTATGCTGACCAAAAACAGCTTTCTTGATGAAATCCGCAAGCAGTACGTGGTTACCGCCCGCGCCAAGGGGGTCAGCGAAAAGCAGATCCTCTGGGGACACGTATTTCGCAACGCCATGCTGCTGGTAATCGCCGGTTTCCCGGCCACCTTTATCAGTATGTTTTTTACCGGCTCGCTGCTGATTGAAGTGATGTTCTCGCTAAACGGACTGGGGCTACTGGGCTATGAGGCCACCGTATCTCGCGATTACCCGGTCATGTTCGGCACGCTGTATATTTTTACCCTGATTGGCCTGCTGCTGAATATCATCAGCGATATCAGCTATACGCTGGTCGATCCGCGTATCGATTTTGAGGGCCGCTAATGTCATTTTTTAGTCCCGTCAACCAGGCCCGCTGGGCGCGTTTTCGCCACAACCGCCGCGGCTACTGGTCGCTATGGATCTTTTTAGCGCTTTTCGCCTGTAGCCTGTGCGCTGAGCTGATTGCTAACGATAAGCCGCTGCTCGTCCAGTACCGGGGCAGCCTCTACGTCCCGCTCCTGAAAAACTACAGCGAGACCACTTTCGGCGGCAGCTTTGCCACCGCCGCCGACTATCAGGACCCGTGGCTGCAAAAGCGGCTGGACGATAACGGCTGGGCCCTGTGGGCGCCGGTTCGGTTCGGCGCGACGACCATAAATTTCGCCACCGACGCGCCCTTCCCTTCGCCGCCGTCAGCCCAGAACTGGCTGGGCACCGATGCCAACGGCGGAGACGTGCTGGCGCGAATTCTCTACGGTACGCGCATTTCCATTCTCTTTGGTCTACTGCTGACTTTCTTCTCCAGCGTGCTGGGGGTGATGGCCGGCGCCGTTCAGGGGTATTACGGCGGAAAAATTGACCTCTGGGGACAGCGGTTTATCGAAGTATGGTCGGGAATGCCGACGCTGTTTCTGATTATCCTGCTCTCAAGCGTTGTGCAGGCCAACTTCTGGTGGCTGCTGGCCATTACCGTGCTGTTCGGCTGGATGACGCTGGTCGGCGTCGTCCGTGCCGAGTTCCTGCGCACCCGTAACTATGATTATATCCGCGCCGCGCAGGCGCTTGGCGTCAGCGATCGCGCGATTATTCTACGCCATATGCTGCCTAACGCCATGGTCGCCACCCTGACCTTTCTGCCGTTCATTCTGTGTAGTTCAATAACCACCCTGACCTCGCTCGATTTTCTCGGCTTTGGCCTGCCGCTGGGCTCCCCTTCGCTGGGTGAGCTGCTGTTGCAGGGTAAAAACAACCTTCAGGCGCCCTGGTTGGGCATCGCCGCCTTTCTATCGGTGGCGGTGCTGCTGACGTTATTGATTTTTATTGGTGAGGCGGTTCGCGATGCCTTTGATCCAAGCAAGGCGGTGTAGCATGACGCAACCTCTGTTAGATATCGATAATCTCTCCATCGCCTTTCGTCAGCAGGGAGAAACCACTTCGGTCGTCAGCGAACTGTCGCTGCAGATTGCCGTCGGCGAGACCCTTGCGCTGGTCGGCGAGTCCGGCTCCGGTAAGAGCGTGACCGCGCTATCGGTGCTGCGGCTGCTCCCGTCGCCACCGGTCAGCTATCCCACCGGCGATATCCGCTTTCACGGTCAGTCGCTACTGCATGCCGATGAACGCACCCTGCGCGGCGTGCGCGGTAACCGCATCGCGATGATCTTCCAGGAACCGATGGTTTCGCTTAATCCGCTGCATACCCTGGAAAAACAGCTGTACGAAGTGCTCTCCTTGCATCGCGGGATGCGTAAAGAAGCGGCCCGCGGAGAAATCCTCGACTGCCTGGAGCGCGTCGGGATCCGCAATGCGCCCCGGCGGCTGGCTGACTATCCGCATCAGCTCTCCGGCGGCGAGCGCCAGCGGGTGATGATCGCCATGGCGCTATTGACCCGCCCGGAGCTGCTTATCGCCGACGAACCCACAACCGCGCTGGACGTCTCGGTGCAGGCGCAAATCCTCACGCTGCTGCGCGAGCTAAAGCAAGAGTTAAATATGGGGCTGCTGTTTATCACCCATAATCTGAGCATCGTTCGTCAGCTCGCCGATCGCGTCGCGGTGATGCAGAATGGCCGCTGCGTTGAACAAAACGGCTGCCAGGCGCTGTTCTCCGCCCCCGAACACCCTTATACCCGCCGCCTGCTGGACAGCGAGCCGTCGGGCGATCCCGTCCCGCTCGCGCCCAATGCACCGGTATTACTGCGGGCGGAAAACTTGAGTATCGCCTTTCCGATACGTAAAGGTCTGCTGCGACGGGTTGTCGATCATAACCGCGTCGTTAATGCCGTCAGCTTTCATTTGCGCGCGGGAGAAACGCTGGGGCTGGTCGGCGAGTCAGGATCGGGCAAAAGCACCACCGGGCTGGCGCTTCTGCGTCTGATTCATTCCGCTGGCGCGATCGCCTTTGACGGTGAGGCGCTTCAGGGACGCAACCGTCGGCAGATGCTGCCGCTACGTCGCCGCATGCAGGTGGTGTTTCAGGACCCTAACTCATCGCTAAACCCGCGGCTCAACGTGCTGCAAATTATTGAAGAGGGACTGCGCGTTCATCAGCCGACGCTTACGCCCGCCGAACGGGAACAGGCGGTGATTCAGGTGATGCAGGAGGTAGGGCTCGATCCGCAATCCCGGCATCGCTACCCTGCCGCCTTCTCCGGCGGCCAGCGTCAGCGCATCGCTATCGCCAGGGCGCTGGTCGTCAAACCACAGCTTATTGTGTTGGATGAGCCAACCTCATCGCTGGATAAAACCGTGCAGGCGCAAATCCTCGCTCTGCTGAAGGCGTTGCAGCAAAAGCATCAGCTGGCCTATATTTTTATCAGCCATGATTTACGCGTCGTGCGGGCGCTGTGTCATCAGGTAATGGTGCTGCGGCAGGGAGAAGTCGTCGAGCAGGGTGAGTGCGAGCGCGTATTTACCGCTCCGCAGCAGGAGTATACCCGTCAGCTGCTGGCGTTGAGCTGACGGTCAGAAGGGGTTGTTGCCGGAGAAGGGTTCTGCAATCGCCACGCCGAAATTTTTCAGGCGACAGGTTGCGGCAAATTCGTCCTGACGGTTAACAAACAGGCACGGTTCCCCTTCGCATTCAACGACAGAGCTATCGACCTCGATGTCGCTAAGCGCCTGGCTGAGCTTATGCATGACCGGCCACGCGCTTTCGCCATCGGGGCTGAGTAATTTCAACGCCACGAGGCTATTTTCGCTCTGGGCGCCGTTTTGCGGAATCGGTTCAACTCTTGAACCTGCAAAACCGGCCAGCCAGCGATAGCTCTGCGGCAGACGGTGTACGATAGAGAGTTGCAGTGTATTCACGTGTTTACCCCGGAAGCAAAATACTTCACAATAATTTTACATCAATACTAACACATTATTGACAACTAGTCCTGATCCTGCACAGAAAACGCTTACACCAGTGGCATAGCCGTGTTATTGGTTTGTAATGTAAAAGTTTATAATTGTGCAGGTGGAACATCTTCGGGCTATATGTACCCGTTTCTGTGATCTAAAACAACTTTTTTATCGCAATCATGCGACTTTTAGAGCGATTTGATTTTACATAAAATAAACAAATTACTGAACTGAGAAGCCGGATTCGGTTGACATGCATCAAAAAAAGGGGCGATATCGCCCCCTGAAAGTCGCTTAGCGCGCGGCTTTGCGCCGTCGGCTGGCGTAGAGATAAAAGAGGATGGAGCTGCTGGCGCAGAAGGCGATCGAAATCAGCATTGGCCAGGCGGTGGTAAACGTTGCCATCGATAGCAGCGCGCCGACAATGGCGCCAATGCCGAAACGGAAAGTGCCTGCCAGCGAGGAAGCCGTCCCGGCCATATGCGGAAACTCATCGAGAATCACCGCCATCGCGTTGGAAGAGACCATCGAAACGCAGCCGATGAAAGCCGCTACGCCAAACACCAGCGCCCAAAAACCCACGTCAAACAGCGCGCATACCACCATCCATACCGCCATGGCAAACTGGATCCACAGCCCGGCGCGGAACATATTTAGCGCCCCAACCCGCCGCACAAACCGGCTGTTGATCATAGTCATGACAAACAGGAACACGACGTTCAGCGCAAAATAGTAGCCAAAGTGCTGCGGCGAAACGTGGTTAATATTGATATACACAAACGGGCCGGCGCTCAGAAACGAGAACATCCCGGCGAAGCTAAAGCCGCTTGCCAGCATATAGCTAAGCACCCGCTTATGGCGAAACAGGGTCGCGAAGTTACCTAACGTAGTACGAATGTGAAACTTCTGCCGGCGTTCCGGCGGCAGGGTCTCGCTAATAAAGAACGCGATCATCGCCGAGGCTAAGAGTGCAGCCAGCGCGAGGATCCAGAATATCGCATGCCAGCTAAACCACACCAGCACAGCGCCGCCGACCATCGGCGCCACCAGCGGCGCGACGGTCGTCACCAGCATGACGAACGACATCATCCGCGAAAACTCTTCTTTGGGATAGATATCACGCATCAGGGCGTTAATCACCACGCTCGCCGCTGCGGCCGCCAGACCGTGGAAAAAGCGCATGGTAATCAACATATCGATAGTCTGCGACAGCGCGCAGGCCACCGCCGCCGCGGCAAAAACCAGCGTACCACCAAGAATAACCGGCTTACGCCCTAAGCTGTCCGCCATCGGGCCATACAACAGCTGGCCGAGGGCAAAGCCCAGAATATAGGTGCTCAGCGTCATCTGCGCGCTGCCGTCCGGCACGTTAAACTGCGCCGCGATCACCGGCAGCGCCGGAAGATACATATCAATCGACAGCGGCATTAACATCGCCAGCAGGCCTAGAATAAACACAATCCCTAACGAAGAATTCTGCTTTGCCGTCACGTTTTACTCCGCGCATGTTGGCCGCCGACGCTGGCAATTTCAGCTTCTGTCAGCGGACGATATTCACCGGGCGCCAGCGCCGCATCAAGCGCAATGTCGCCAATACGTTCGCGATGCAGGCCCACCACATGGTTACCCACCGCAGCAAACATTCGCTTAACCTGATGATAGCGCCCTTCGCTAATGGTCAGGCGGACCTCGGTCGGGGTCACGACTTCCAGCACCGCCGGTTTGGTCAGCTCTTTCTCATTATGCAGCTGAACGCCTTTGGCAAACTGCTCGGCGGTCGTCTCGTCAACCGGGTTTTCCAGCGTCACCAGATAGGTTTTTTCACAATGATGGCGAGGAGAAGTAATGCGGTGGGACCACTGGCCGTCGTCGGTCATCAGCACCAGCCCGGTCGTGTCGATATCCAGGCGACCCGCGGCATGCAGCTTGTGCGCCACCGGCACGTCGAGGAAATAAAGGACCGTTGGATGATCCGGATCGTCGGTGGAACACACGTAACCCTGCGGCTTGTTGAGCATAAAGTAGCGCGGGCCGGTCTGCTGAACCAGCGTATTGCCGTCATACTCGACGTCATGCTCCGGCAGAAGCTTGAAGGAGGAGTCTTTTACAATGTCGCCGTCCACGGTAACGCGGCTGCCGCGGATTTCACGCCCGGCAATAGCCCGGCTAACGCCAAGTTGCTGAGCGATAAACTTATCAAGTCGCATGAGATTTTTTAGCCTGTAAGAGTGCTGGAGCGGGCAACGCGCCCGAAAAAGAAGAATTTCATAGGTAGTATAACGAGCTATTAACACCACTCAAGGGAAAAGATTCGTGGCATACTATTCGCGAGTTAATTAACCGCTATAAATTCATGACCTTTACACTACGTCCCTACCAAAAAGAAGCGGTCGACGCCACGCTCGCCTGGTTTCGCCGCCACCATGAACCCGCCGCGATTGTCCTGCCGACCGGCGCAGGTAAAAGCCTGGTCATCGCCGAACTGGCGCGCCTGGCGCGCGGTCGGGTACTGGTGCTGGCGCACGTTAAAGAGCTGGTGGCACAGAACCACGCCAAGTATTGCGCGCTCGGTCTGGAGGCGGATATTTTCGCCGCGGGCCTTAAGCGCAAAGAGAGCCACGGTAAAGTGGTCTTTGGCAGCGTGCAGTCGGTCGCCCGCAACCTTGACCAGTTTCAGGGCGAGTTTTCGCTGCTGATCGTCGACGAGTGCCACCGCATCAGCGACGATGATGACAGCCAGTACCAGCAGATCATCAGCCACCTTCAGCAGGTCAATCCGCATCTGCGTCTGCTGGGGCTGACCGCCACGCCTTTTCGCCTCGGCAAGGGATGGATTTACCAATTCCACTACCACGGCATGGTGCGCGGCGATGAAAAAGCGCTGTTTCGCGACTGCATCTACGAGCTGCCGCTGCGCTATATGATTAAGAACGGCTATTTGACGCCGCCGGAGCGGCTGGATATGCCGGTGGTTCAGTATGACTTCAGCCGTCTCCAGGCACAAAGCAATGGCTTGTTCAGCGAGTCCGACCTGAACCATGAGCTGAAAAAACAGCAGCGCGTCACGCCGCATATCGTTAGCCAAATCGTCGAGTTCGCCCACACGCGCAAAGGAGTGATGATTTTCGCCGCCACCGTTGAACACGCCCGCGAAGTGACCGGGTTACTTCCGCAGGGCGAAGCGGCTTTAATCACCGGTGAAACGCCGGGTCCAGAGCGCGATCGCATCATTGAAGCGTTTAAAGCCCAGCAGTATCGCTATCTGGTCAACGTCGCGGTGCTGACCACCGGATTTGATGCGCCGCATGTCGATCTGATCGCCATCCTGCGCCCGACCGAGTCGGTGAGTCTTTACCAACAGATCGTCGGCCGCGGCCTGCGCCTGGCGCCGGGTAAAACCGACTGCCTGATCCTTGATTACGCCGGGAATCCGCACGATCTCTATGCCCCGGAAGTGGGGACGCCGAAAGGAAAAAGCGACAACGTGCCGGTCCAGGTGTTTTGCCCGGCATGCGGTTTCGCCAATACTTTCTGGGGGAAAACCACCGCCGACGGCACGCTGATTGAACACTTTGGCCGCCGCTGCCAGGGCTGGTTTGAAGATGACGAAGGCCATCGCGAGCAGTGTGATTTTCGCTTTCGCTTCAAAAACTGCCCGCAGTGTAACGCGGAAAACGATATCGCCGCCCGCCGCTGCCGCGAGTGCGATACCATTCTGGTCGACCCCGATGACATGCTGAAAGCCGCGCTGAAGCTAAAAGACGCGCTGGTGCTGCGCTGTAGCGGAATGGATCTGCAGCACGGTGCGGATGATAAAGGCAACTGGCTGAAAATCACCTATTACGACGAAGATGGCGCGGAGGTCAGCGAGCGCTTCCGCCTGCATACCCCCGCCCAGCGCACCGCCTTTGAGCAGCTCTTTATCCGCCCACACACCCGAACGCCGGGCGTGCCGCTGCGCTGGATAACGCCCGCCGATATCCTCGCCCAGCAGGCGCTGCTGCGCCATCCGGACTTTGTCGTGGCGCGCATGAAGGGGCAATACTGGCAGGTGCGGGAGAAAGTATTTGATTATCAGGGCCGATTCCGCCGGGCCAATGAACTGCGTTAATCCTCCGTACGCCTGAGGTTTTGGTTGCCGCAAAAACGTATGGCGGCTATAATGCCGCCCGCTTTTGCATTCGCAAAGCAGATAATCTGCCTGCTGCTGGGTCGCCTGTAGCAGGATTTATATATAGAGAGACATCAATGTTTACTATCAATGCAGAATTACGTAAAGAGCAGGGTAAGGGTGCGAGCCGCCGCCTGCGTGCAGCTAACAAATTCCCGGCCATCATCTATGGCGGCGAAGCTGCGCCAGTAGCAATCGAACTGGATCACGACAAAGTGTGGAACATGCAGAACAACGCTGAGTTCTACAACGAAGTTCTGACCCTCGTTGTTGATGGCAAAGAAGAGAAAGTTAAAGCTCAGGCTGTTCAGCGTCACCCGTTCAAGCCGAAGCTGACTCACATCGACTTCGTTCGCGCTTAATCGCCGACTGAAAGTTGTATGGCAAACGCCCCGCTCCGCAAGGTTCGGGGCGTTTTGTTTATCGGGCTAACAACGTTGCCGCATTCAGTGCCAGATGCTGCAGCAGCATAATCGTTTTCGCATCGACGATTTCCCCTTCACCAATAGCCTGTAGCGCTTTTTCCAGCGGCCACTCCAGCACCTCGATATCTTCCCCTTCCGTCGCCAGACCGCCACCGTCGCCGCGCCGATCGTCGGCAGAGTATTCGGCGATGAAAAAGTAAAGCTTCTCCGTCACCGAACCGGGGCTCATGTAAGCGGTGAATACCGGCTCAATCCGCGTGACGCGAAAACCGGTCTCCTCTTCGGCTTCGGCAACGATGCGCGCCTCCGGAGAAGCGTTATCCAGCAGTCCGGCTGCGGCTTCGATCAAAAAGCCATCATGACCGTTAATCCACACCGGAAAGCGAAACTGGCGAACCAGCACTACCGTTTGCTTTTCACGATTGTAGAGCAGGATCACCGCGCCGTTGCCGCGGTCGTAAGCTTCCCGACTCAGCTCCTGCCAGCGCCCGTCCCGGCGTAATAATTCGAAGGTATATTTCTTGAGTGTGTACCAGTTGTCCGATAATAGCGTTTCACGAATATGGCGAACGCGCGGTGCATCATCGTGCATGTTTTTCCCCTTTTAGGTGACAGAGAGCAACATAACATGCATAATCGTGCACAAACAAGATCACTCATGAAGGTATTTTGATGCTTGCCAGCCAGAGAAAACAGCAGATTTTGCAGATCCTCGCCGAGGAAAAACAGGTAATGTCAGGGGATCTCAGCCAGCGCTTTAGCGTCTCAGAAGACTCCATTCGCCGGGATCTGCGGGAGCTGGCCGCGGAAGGCAAACTGCAGCGCGTCCACGGCGGCGCGCTGCCGGTTTCCGAAGCCATCGCGCCCATTGAAACAAGAAAGAGCGTGCAAATCGCCTCAAAGCAGACCATTGCCCAGCGCGCGGTAGAGCTCATTCAACCCGGCCAGGTAGTGATTATCGACGGCGGCACCACCACCGGAGAGATGGTACGTCTGCTACCGGCTACCCTCGCGTGTACAGTTGTCACCCATAGCCCGGGGATCGCCGTCGCGCTGGTGGATAAACCGTTGATCGAGGTGATTTTGATTGGCGGCCGGTTGTTTAAACATTCGGTGGTCAGCGTCGGGTCCGCCGCCCTGGAAAGTATCTCCCGCATCAATGCCGATCTGTTTTTTATGGGCGTCACCGGCGTTCACCCGCGGGCGGGATTCACCACCGGCGATTATGAAGAAGCGGGAATCAAGCGCGCGCTGGCGACGCGGGCTGCCGAAACGGTGGTGATGGCGTCACAAGAGAAGCTGAACTCCGCGTCGGCCTTTGCTATCGGCGAGCTGGGTCTGGTCAGTACGCTGATCGTGGATACGACATTAGATGAGGCGCTGCGCCAGCAGTTAGCCATCGATGGCGTAGAGATCGTCTGCGCCGGATAGCTCAGGCCTAAGGCTAAAAAAATCCCGACTCGGCGTCGGGATTTCGCGTTTTAATTTCCGCCGGAGGTGCGGCGCTGCAGCTGATCGCGCAGGTTAGGCGGCGTGCCTTTAATGGTTAGGGTATCCGTGGCCGGATCCCAGAACACCCGCTCGCCCAGCAGCATCGCGTCAAAGTTGATGGTTAACCCGCCGCCGCTGCCGGCAAACTTGGTTAATTGACGCAAAGTGCTGCGATCCGCCGGGAAACTCTCTTCCAGCTCGTAGCCCTGTTCCGCGGTAAATTCCTGAAACGTCTTCTCGCTGACGCCCGCCAGCTCTTTTGATAGCGACTCCAGCTCGATTTCCTCACCGGCCTGCAGCTGTTCGTTGCAGTAGCTGTATACCTGCTGGCGCACGTTTTGACGCTCAGATTTATCCAGCTGCGCATCGGCGGCGAAATCATCCAGCGCCTGCAGCAGGCCGCGGTTCTGCGCTTTCGCGTTCAGCCCTTCGCTAGCGCCGAGGAAGTCCATAAAGAAATCCGCCACCTTGCGCCCTACCCGGCCTTTCAGGAAGGTCAGGTAGCGCGTTGACTCCGGATTGGTTTCCCACTCGGTTAAATCAATACGGGCGACGATATCCGCGTGATTGATATCCAGATAATGGGTGGAGCTGATATCCAACTCTTCATTAACACGCATGCTGCTTAAGTTGTTCAGCACCGCCACCATCAGATATTCCACCGCCAGATAGCGATACTGGCAAAACAGCACGATTCCGCCTTCAGCAAAGGGATATTTTGCCAGTTCGTCGCGCAGGCGACCGGTAGCGGCGCGGCTAAACGGCAGGAACGCTTCTTCGCCCTTACGCTGCCCGCGCAGCGCCTGCGCCAGCTCGCTCTCTTCATTAAACAGGCCGTAGGCTTTATTTTTCGCGCTGTAGACACGATGCAGTTCGGCCATCATCTCCACCACCGTCGCCGTCGGCTCCAGCAGTGACTCGCGCAGCACCAGCTCCAGATTTTGTTCATCACGTTTGATTAACTGATGCAGGGCAATCTGGTCGATATCCAGACTCATGTTAAACTCTCCTTTTAGACCGGGCGGTATTCAACCACCGGCGGGGCGACGACGCAACCGCCGCGTGACTCTTTGCGAGCGAAGCCGCGCGCTTTTGCGTCGCGGCGAAAAAATGCGGAAAAAAAGCTGCTGCTACGGTAATATGTTGCCCTTTCACGAACAAACAGATTTTGAGTTTATGCCGCAATTATCCCGCTATAGCGATGAACACGTCGAACAGCTGCTCAGCGAGCTGACGAGCGTTCTGGAAACACATAAAGCGCCCGTTGACCTGTCACTGATGGTACTGGGCAATATGGTGACTAACCTGATCAATAGTAGCGTCGCGCCGGCGCAGCGTCAGGCCATCGCCCGTTCTTTTGCCCAGGCGCTGCAGTCATCTATCAACGACGATCCGGCGCACTAAGGATAACGAACAACAGTATATGGTGACTCTTCGTCAGCCCTACCGAGAAAAAGTCTCCCAGATGGTCAGTTGGGGGCACTGGTTCGCCCTTTTCAACATGTTGTTGGCTATGGTGCTCGGCAGTCGCTATCTGTTTGTCGCCGACTGGCCAACGACGCTTGCCGGACGCCTCTTTTCGTACGTCAGTCTCGTTGGTCACTTCAGCTTCCTGGTCTTTACCAGCTACGTGCTGATTCTTTTCCCGCTGACTTTTATCGTCGTCTCTCAGCGCTTAATGCGCTTTATCTCGGTTGTTCTGGCGACCGTGGGCATGACGCTGCTGCTGATCGATAGCGAAGTTTTCACCCGTTTTCACCTGCATCTTAATCCCTTTGTCTGGGAACTGGTGATTAACCCTGACCAGAACGAGATGGCGCGCGACTGGCAGCTGATGTTTATCAGCGTGCCGATCATTTTCCTGCTGGAGATGCTGTTTGCGACCTGGAGCTGGCAGAAGCTGCGCAGCCTGACGCGTCGCCGCCACTATGCGCGTCCCGTTGCCTGGTTCTTCTTTATTTCTTTTATCAGTAGCCACCTGGTCTATATCTGGGCGGACGCCAATTTCTATCGCCCGATAACCATGCAGCGGGCCAACCTGCCGCTTTCCTATCCGATGACGGCGCGCCGTTTCCTCGAAAAACACGGTCTGCTCGACGCGCAGGACTACCAGCGCCGCCTGGTGGAACAAGGCGCGCCGGAAGCCGTCTCGGTGCAATACCCGCTGAGCGATCTGCGTTATCGCGATCTCGGTACCGGCTATAATGTGCTGCTGATTACCGTTGATAATCTTAATTATTCACGCTTTGAGAAAAACATGCCGGCGCTGGCCGGGTTCGCGAAAGAGAACGTTAACTTTACCCAGCATATGAGCTCCGGCAACACCGCTGACAGCGGCATGTTTGGCCTGTTCTACGGTATTTCGCCGAGCTATATGGACGGCGTCCTCTCAGCGCGTATTCCCGCAGCGCTGATTACTTCGCTGAACCAACAGGGCTACCAGCTGGGCCTGTTCTCGTCCGACGGTTTTAGCAGCCCGCTCTACCGCCAGGCGCTGCTGTCCGATTTTTCACTGCCAGCCGCGAAAGCGCAAAGCGATGAGCAGACGGCTAACCAGTGGATTAACTGGCTGGACCGCTACGCCCAGGATGAAAACCGCTGGTTCTCATGGGTTTCGCTCAACGGCACCACCCTTGACGACGGTCAGCAGCAAAACTTTGTCCGTCGCTACAGCAGCGCTGCCGGTGCGGTCGATACGCAAATTGGTCGCGTGCTGAACGCGCTGCGCGAAGCGGGCAAGCTCGACAACACGGTGGTGATCGTGACGGCGGGCCGCGGAATGCCGCTGAATCCGCAGCATGAGCAGTTTGGCTGGTCGCGCGAGCAGCTGCAGGTTCCCTTAGTGATCCATTGGCCAGGTACGCCGGCTCAGGAAATCGCGACGCTGACGGATAACAAAGACGTGATGACGACGCTGATGCAGCGTTTGCTCCACGTTTCGACCCCGGCAAACGAGTATTCGCAAGGCGAAGATCTGTTTAGCGCCGCCCGTCGCCGTGCCTGGGTCACCGCAGCGAATAGCGATACGCTGGCCATTACCACGCCGAAGGTCACCGTCGTGCTTAATCACAACGGTACTTACCGAACATGGAACAGCGACGGCGAGAAAATTAACGATCAAAAACCGCAGCTCAGCCTGTTGCTGCAGGTGCTGACCGATGAAAAACGCTTTATCGCTAACTGATTGATTATTTATAAATCAATCAGTCATTTCCCGGCTTGCATTCGCTTGGGGAACGGGTAATATTGTTCCCCACGAATCGGCACGTAGCGCAGCCTGGTAGCGCACCGTCATGGGGTGTCGGGGGTCGGAGGTTCAAATCCTCTCGTGCCGACCAAATTATTCACCGATTAAATCGGTAACCCCTTAAGAACCCGCACTCTTACAAAGACTGCGGGTTTTTTAATGTCATATATCCTCCCTGTTCTCAGCAAACTGCACCAGCCACTTTGATTGTAAATCATGGAAAAGCTTCTATTATTTGATGGTACACGTCATTTTTATGAAGGATTCACATGAGAGTTAATGGACTTACGAAGGGATTTTTCATCCTGATCGTGCTGATCGTCACCCTTGCTTTTTTCGACGTTCTCTCCCCCTATTATTCAGCTATTTTATGGGCAGCAATTCTGGCGGTAATCTTCCACCCGGTGAAGAACAAACTGCGCGATCGGATTGGCGAGCGCAACGGCCTGGCGGCGTTTCTAACGATAGTGATTATCTGTCTGATCGTGTTTACCCCTCTGGCGATCATACTCTCGTCGCTGGCCTTCGAGCTAAACGTGGTTTACACCAAACTGCAGCATAACGATACCCAGTTCCCGACTGTGGTAGCCAGCCTCTTTGCGCACCTGCCAGAATGGGCAAGGAGCTTCCTCTCAGAGCATAACCTTGATAGCGCGGAACAAATTCAGCGCCAGCTTTCGGACGTTGCGCTTAAAGGAGGCCAGTACCTGGCCGGTAGCGCATTCTTGATTGGTAAAGGCACGTTCGGTTTTACCATCAGCTTCGGCATCATGCTTTACCTGCTGTTTTTCCTGCTAAAAGATGGTCCGTACCTGGTCAGGCTGATCCTTGAATCCCTGCCGCTATCAAATCACGTGAAGCAGCATCTTTTCGCCAAATTTGCCGCCGTCTCCAGAGCAACCGTCAAAGGTACCGTGGCGGTCGCCCTCGCGCAGGGCGCGCTTGGCGGACTGGCGTTCTGGATCGTGGGTCTTGATGGCAGCATCCTGTGGGGCGCGCTGATGGCGTTTCTGTCGCTCATTCCGGCGGTGGGCTCGGCGATCATCTGGGTTCCTGCGGCGGTCTATCTCTTCGCGACCGGTCAGCTATGGCAGGGGGCGTTTATCGTTGGCTTTTTTGTGATCATCGTCGGCCTGGTCGATAACATTCTCCGCCCTTTACTGGTTGGCAAAGATACCAAAATGCCGGACTACCTGATCCTGATCACCACCATCGGCGGCATGGAAATCTACGGCATCAACGGCTTTGTTATCGGCCCGCTGATCGCCGCCCTGTTTATCGCTTGCTGGAACCTGCTGTCCGGACGCGATCACGCCGGAAATATCGACGAGCTTGATGAGGATTTCTTAGAAGAGGGTAAAAATCACGAGGAGTAACGCGTTCCTTTTGGACCGCCGCAGCGCAGGCATACAGGGGGAACATATCCCCCCGATCGGCGCTTTTATTTGGCGTAGCCTTTAAACACGCCGTCCTGAGTGACGGCAATTTTACCGTTGGCGTAAACGATAAAGTTGTAAAGCCCCTGCTGGTAAACGGTCGCGTCTTTATTTTTCTCAATCACCGCCGCCGCTTTACCATCAATACTTAAGCCGGTACTGGTGCCTTTAATCTCCATGCCGTTAAAATGCCGGGTTTTCACCTTCGCGCTCTGACTATGCTGAACGGCAGCAGCGGCGTTTTCTAAGGCCTGCTTCTCATAAGCTGCATTCATCGAGGCCTGACGATTTTGCTCCGCTAAGTAGCAGGTATCGCGGGAAATCCCCTTGGCCTCGCAGTTCGCCAAACGCTGTGCCTCGGAAGTGCACCCTGCCAATAGCGAAAAAACCGCCAGCGACGCAACCAGTAAAACCTTTTTCACTTTCATCTACCATCACTCATATCAATTATTTAAATGAACAATTCCCTTTCAATTAATTTCCCTTATAAAACATTCTAAATGACGGAAGATAAATATAACGAATGAAATAATTTCATATGTAAATTAATTCTTTTGTTGATCATAATCATTTTAAAATTCACATTACCAATAATTGGCTGCAAGGGGAAACCGCGGACTGCCGTAGGGGATGAACAACTGCCTCCACCACACCAGCAGAACTTATAACTAGAAACTATGAAAACTTTGGTAAACACCACTACCCATAACGCAAACCAATGCTAACATTGTGCTGTTTATGATTGATAACAAAGGATTACTCTCGTGAAAAAAATCACTACGTTTGCCGCCTCCCTGCTGGCCATCGCCTGCGTTTCCGCGAGCGCCGTTGCTGCTGAGCAGCCGCTGGAAAAAATCGCTCCGTATCCTAAGGCGGAACAAGGGATGAAGCGTCAAGTGATTCAGCTGCCGCAGCAGCAGGATGAGTCCGCATTAAAAGTAGAGCTGTTAATTGGCCAGACGCTGGAAGTCGACTGCAATCGCCACCGCCTTGGCGGCCAGCTGGAAAGCAGAACCCTGGAAGGCTGGGGCTACGACTACTACGTGTTTGATAAAGTGACGTCACCCGTCTCAACCATGATGGCCTGCCCGGACGGTAAAAAAGAGAAACAGTTTGTGATGGCTGGCTTGGGCGATGCGGGAATGCTGCGTTACAACAGCAGGTTACCTATTGTGGTTTACACCCCGGCTAATATCGACGTGAAATATCGTATCTGGCGAGCGGACGAAACCATCGGCACTGCCGTTGAGCGTTAATGGTTAAGTCAGATTCCGGCGGCCAGAGCCGCCGGAAAGCATTTACAGCGCGATATCCGCGATAGGTTTGCCTTCAGGCAGCGGTTTCAACGTCGCCTGCGGCACATCGTCAGCAGCGGTAAGCGGCTCATAGTGCAATTCCAGCACTTCGCTGGTCCACGCCAACGCCCTTTCAATTTCCGCCGCGTTGCCATCCAGACGCGTACCGTAGCTCGGTATGATCGCTTTCAGTTTCGCCTGCCAGTCCGCGGAGTTAATCTTCTCTTTGAACACTTTCTCCATCAGTTGCAGCATGATTGGCGCCGCAGTGGAAGCCCCCGGCGAGGCGCCCAGCAGCGCGGCAACGGTACCTTCATCATCGCTGACGACTTCGGTACCCAGACGCAGAACGCCGCCCTTCTTCTCATCACGCTTGATAATCTGCACGCGCTGGCCGGCCTGCCATAAGCGCCAGTCTTCTTTGCGCGCTTCCGGGTAATACTCGCACAGCGCCGCGTGACGATCTTTGTCCTTTTGCAGCACCTGGCTAATCAGGTATTTGACCAGATCGAAGTTATCCAGCCCGACGTTGAGCATCGGCATGATGTTCGACGTGTTGGTGGAAGCCAGCAGATCCCAAAGCGAACCATTTTTCAGGAAGCGGGTTGAGAAGGTCGCGAACGGCCCAAACAGCACCACGCGTTTGCCGTCGATAATACGAGTGTCGATGTGCGGAACCGACATCGGCGGCGCGCCCACTTCCGCCTGGCCATAGACTTTAGCCAGATGATGGTTAACCACTTCCGGGTTCTCACAGACCAGGAACTGTCCACCGACCGGGAAGCCCGCGTACTCCTTCGCCTGCGGAATACCGGTTTCCTGCAGTAGGGTCAGCGCGGCGCCGCCGGCGCCGATAAAGATAAATTTAGCCCTGATAACCCGTTTCTGGTGGCGATTGTTCGCATCCGCCAGCGTGACGCTCCAGCTATTGTCGGCGTTGCGCTTAAAGCGACGTACCACGGTACCCAGCTGAAGCGAGAAATTGTCATGGGTTTGCAGCCCGGCGATCAGCTGACGTGTGATTTCACCGTAGTTCACGTCGGTGCCGACTTCCGAGCGGGTTGCGGCCACCTTCTGCTGCGGATCGCGTCCTTCCATCACCAGCGGAGCCCACTCTTTAATTTGTTGATGATCTTCGGAGTAGCGGATACCGCGGAACAGCTCGCTTTGTTGTAACGCCGCATAGCGGGCGCGCAGGAAGTTAACGTTGTCTTCGCCCCAGACGAAGCTCATGTGCGGCACGCTGTTAATAAAGGATTTAGGCTTTTTCAGAATGCCCCGGGTCACCTGGTGGGCCCAAAACTGACGAGAAATCTGGAAAGATTCATTGATATCGACCGCTTTATCGATATTGATACCGTTAGCGGTTTGCGGCGTATAGTTCAATTCCATCAGCGCCGCGTGGCCGGTGCCCGCGTTGTTCCATCCATTCGAGCTCTCTTCCGCGACGCTGGACATCTGCTCGACCATGGTAATAGACCAGTCCGGCTCCAGTTCCTGCAGCCAGGTTCCCAACGTGGCGCTCATGATGCCGCCGCCAATCAACAATACATCCGTCTCTTGCTCATGGCGGGTGTTGGTCCGAGTGTTATTGGAACCAACCGCCTGTGAGCTGGGTACGGCCATCTTTTTCTTCATCGGATTTGAGCCTTACTTTACTCGCTTTTTTATTTAGCGCAGGTGAAACGATTCTCGGCTTCAAAGGTAACACTGAAGAAAAAAAATTTAAATATTGTTTAAATTTTAAGTTGAGTTTTGAGATCTGTTATAAAAATGTTTAATAAATGTGTATCACAAATCACATTTTGTACTGGTGTCAGCGACGCTTACGCGCTATTATCCTCGGTTTTGTGACCGACCGCACGTAAGCAGCGATCGATCCTGCCGCCAAATTTTTAAAATCTGCGAACTTTTTTATGCCTCCAGTTTCTGATCCCGCTACCTCCGCTGACGCTGGCGCATTAGGCCAGATACTGCGTTCGCCCGCGCTGCTGACGCGTGAAACGTTGGCTGGCGTGCTCACCGCACTGGCGCTCATCCCTGAGGTCATCTCCTTCTCGGTTATCGCTGGCGTTGACCCGAAAGTTAGCCTGATTGCCTCCGTGGTGCTGTGTATGGCGATGTCGCTCCTGGGCGGACGGCCAGCCATGGTCACCGCGGCCGCCGGATCGGTGGCGCTGGTTATTGGTCCAATGGTGCATCAATACGGCGTCGGCTACATTCTGCCAGCGGTCGTGATGGCAGGCGTTATTCAAATTTTGTTTGGCATTTGCGGCATGGCGCGGCTGATGCGCTTTATCCCGCAGCCGGTGATGACCGGTTTTGTTAACGCGCTGGGTATTCTCATCTTTTTTGCTCAGGTACCGCATTTCTGGAGCAAGCAGCCGCTGATTATCGGCCTGTTCGTGTTAACGCTGCTGATTGTGCTGTGGGCGCCGCGCTTTATTAAGGCAGTCCCTTCTCCGCTGATTGCTATCGTTCTGTTGACCCTGTTTACCGTTTTCAGCGGCCAGCTGCTGCCGACCGTCGGCGACGAAGGCTCCATGAGCGGCGGACTGCCGGGATTAACCAGCCTGATGGTGCCTCTGGACTTAACCACGCTGAGCATCATCTGGCCCTGCGCGCTGAGCATCGCTTTTGTCGGCCTGATGGAGTCACTTCTGACGGCGAAGCTGGTCGATGATTTGACCCATACCCCTTCCAGTAAGGCGCGCGAGAGCGCCGGTCTGGGCATCGCCAATATCCTCGCCGGGTTTTATGGCGGCATCGCCGGATGCGCAATGATCGGCCAGACCATCGTTAACGTTGAAATGGGTAAAGCGCGCAGCCGCGTCTCGACCATTGTCGCAGGCCTGGTGCTCCTCCTGCTGGTGACCGCGCTCAGCGAAGTGATGGCGAAAATCCCGATGGCCGTTCTCGCCGGCGTGATGGTGATTGTGGCGGTAAAAACCTTTAGCTGGCACAGCGTTCGTCCGGCGGAGCTGGCGCGCAACCCGTGGCCGGAAACGCTGGTGATGCTGGTAACCGTCGGCGCGACCGTCGGCACCAGCAATCTGGCAATTGGCGTCCTGGCAGGCCTGGTTTCGATGGTGCTGATCCCCCGTCGCCTGCGTAATCAAGCGCGGTCTACATCAGAAAAATCGTCGCCAGCCCAAGAAAAATAAAGAATCCGCCGGTGTCGGTAATCGCGGTAATCATCACGCTGGAGCCGACCGCCGGATCGCGACCTAGCTTAACCATCACCATCGGGATAATCACGCCCATCATCGCCGCCATTAGCAGGTTGAGCATCATCGCCAGGGTCATCACGGCGCCAAGCTGCGGATCGTCATACAGCCACCAGGTAATGGCCCCCATGATCCCGCCCCAGACGATCCCATTGATCAGCGCAACACCCATCTCACGCAGGATCAGAAACGAAAAGCTTCCCGGCTGAATATGCTGTAACGCCATTGCCCGTACGATCATGGTGATCGTCTGATTGCCGGTGTTGCCGCCGATCCCGGCGACAATCGGCATCAGTGAGGCCAGCGCCACCAGCTGGGAGATGGTGTGTTCGAAACCGTCGATAACGCGGGAGGCGATAAATGCGGTGCATAGATTCACCGCCAGCCAGGCCCAGCGGGTCTTCACCGCCTTACTGACCGGGGCAAAAACGTCGTCGTCGTTGCTCAGGCCGCCCATCCGGCGTAAATCGTTGTCCGTCTCTTCATAGACCACATCAACGATCTCATCGATAGTTAAACGCCCCATCAGCTTGCCGTCGGCATCAATCACCGCGGCGCTGAGTAAGTCATCACGTTCAAAAGTACGCGCCACTTTTTCCGCATCCTCGTGCGGCTGGAAGGTGACGGGATCGCCTTCCATCACTTCCCCTACCCGCTTCTGCGCATCGTTAAGCAGAATGGTTTGCAGCTCGAGTTCGCCGAGCAGCAGCTTATTGCGGGTGGTCACAAACAGTTTGTCGGTGTTCTCCGGCATTTTCCCTAATCGCCGCAGATAGCGCTGTACCGCCGCAAGGGTGGCTTCCGGACGAACGGTAATGACCTCAAACTCCATGATCGCGCCGACGGTATTGTCGGCGTAGCGCATCATCTGGCGAATACGCGCGCGCTTATCCGCGGGCAGCGTTGCCAGCAAACGTCCGGTCAGATCGCGCGGCAGGTGCTGCAGCAGGTAGACCTGTTCATCAATATCGAGATTTTGCAGCGCGAACAGCAGGTCGTGATCGCTCATCTCCTCAATGAGGTCGCCCCAGACGCTTTCCGATGCCTCCAGCAGCACTTCACCGCGCTTATCGTCAGCGACCAGCCGCCAGAGCGCGTTGCGCGCATCATAAGGCAGAGCCTCAAGCGCATCGGCAAGGTCCGGGGGCGGCAGGTGGGAAACCAGCATCTCCACTTCCGCCAGATCGTCGGCAAGCGTGCTGTCATCGTAACGTTCAGCGAGGGTTAATTTCCCCAGCAGCGAAGATGTGACGGCTTTATCAGTGCTCAGGAGCCAAATGAGGCGGGCGCGCTCTTCGTCACGCAATCTGGCGCTTTTTTTATGCAAAACGGACATCGGTCAGGCAATCCTTGTAAAAATATCTGTCAGACCAGCAGGCCGGAAGCCTTAAGCATAGCGCGAGGAGGCGGAAATAATAACCGCTATGAATTCAGTCGACGGAAAAAACAGCAGCCTGCGGGAAGCCCGGAGGTCGGCTGGCGCCTCCGGGACGGCATAAAGCGATCAGGCGGTACGGGCGACCGCGTCGCGCGTCGCCAGCTCGCGCTCATTTCCGGTCAGCTCAGACAACTGGCCGCCGCGCATTTCCAGCAGCCTGTCGGCGTGCTGAAAGTAGTGATCGTCATGGCTAATAGCAAAGAGGGTTTTACCCATCTCCTTCATCAGCGGCAGCAGCACCTGGTAGAATTCACGGCGGAAATGGGGGTCCTGATCCGCCGCCCATTCATCAAGCATAATGATATCTCTGTCTTCCGCTAACGCCAGCAGCAGCGCCACGCGCTTTTTCTGCCCTTTTGACAGCTTCAGGTCGAGGATTTTGCCATCGTCGAGCCGTAGCTTATGGTTCATCTGCAGATAACCCAGCCACTTCTCCACCAGCGCCGGGTCAGCCGCCTTTCCTTCCGGCCCCAGCAGTCTGTCAAACAGCCAGACGTCGGTAAACACCGCCGAGAACAGCTTGCGATAATCTTCCGGCTTATCCGCCGCCATCGGCTGCCCGTCGACCAGGATCTGCCCGGAAAGGGGCTGATACAAACCGGTCAACAACATAGCCAACGTCGATTTCCCGCTACCGTTGCCGCCAATCAGAAAGACCAGTTCGCCGCGCTTGAGGGTCATATTAATCGGCCCAACCGCAAAGCTGTTGTCAGCATAATGGAAGGTGATGTCGCGCAGCTCGAGCGTCTGCCAGTGGGGATGCGCCTGCGGCTGCGGAAATTCAGCGCGGTACGGCACGAGCGAAAACTTATTCAGCTTGTTGAACGCCACCTGCGCGCTGAGCAGAGTGGGCAGCGCGCCAACTGCGGAAAGCAGCGGCGTGCGCAGGAATAATAGGGTCAACGAGTAGGTCGCCGCCACCGCCGTATCGGCCCAGCCCAGGCTGTTGGCCATCCAGAAGACCAGGCCAATCGCGCCCAGCATCATAATATTCGACCAGTTAACCGCGCTCAGATGGAAGGTATCGGCGCGAACAATATGGTGCCGGTATTCTCGCGCATCCGGCAGATAGAGCTGATTAAACACATATTCGGCGCGCTCGCGGTTGAGAGTGAGTTCTTTGCGACCTTCGAGCACCGTCTGGTAGTCGTGATATAGCTTATCTTCGCTTTCGCGCAGCGACGCCATATGCTTATAAACCCGCGATACCAGCATAAATCCGCCCCAGATGGTCAACGCCAGCCACAGGGCGGTAACCAGCATCATTTTTCCCGACAGCCAGGCCAGATAGGCGGCGGAACCGAAGGTGAGAATAATCCCCTGCACCAGCTCCGGCAGGCGCACGAAGGCAATGGTGATATTACGGATATCGCTGGTTAACCCGGCCAGCAGAGACGCGCTGCCGATTTTCTCGATCTTCTCGATTTGCGTATCCAGAATGCGTTTAATAAATTCGCCGCGCAGGCGGTAAACGAAATGGTGGCCGAGCGTGGTCAGCGCCAGCTGCGAGCCGAGGGTGACCGCCATCAACAGCAATAGCAGCCCGAGAAACTCCGGCAGGACCGTCAGGGAGGTATCGACAAGGGTTATCAGGCGCAGGTTAATGAAGGCGATAAGCCCAATACCCAGCGCCGCGCTCAGCAGGCTCAGGGCAATGACGGAGATAAACGGCCAGCGATACTGACGCCAGACAAGAAGAAGAAGTTCCATAACGCATAATCCGGGCAAGCAAAAACAGCCAGCAGTTTAAACTGCTCGACGATGACAGCAAGAATAATTCTTATTTTTATTCTTTATTACCCGCCAGGCGGAAAGTGAGATTGTAACGACAGGCGCCGGTCTCCGGGTGGATGCCCTCTTTGAGCGGCTGAATACCGTGGTAAAACAGCCGCGATTCGCCGCCCCAGACCACCACATCGCCGTGCTCCAGCAGCACACGCTGTAGCGGATCGTTACGCCGCAGCCCGCCGAACTGAAATATTGCCGGCAGCCCCAGCGAGACGGAGACAATCGGCGCTTGCAGGTTATGCTCGTCTTTATCCTGATGCAGCGACAGCTTCGCGCCGGGCTGGTAGCGGTTGATAAGACAAGCATCCGGGGTAAAGCGCGCATAGCCAGCCGCCGCCGCGGCCTCTGCGGCCAGCTCGCGGAAAGGCGGCGGCATCTGCGGCCAGCGCTTGCCGGTCAGCGGATCGTCGGCAGCATAAAGATAGCCATACTGGTTCGTCGTCCAGCCCAGCTCGCCGCAGTTGGTCATCGCCACCGACATCGTATAACCGCCGGGGGTGACCATCTGGCGAAAAGGCGAACGATCGGCAATCCCGGCGATTGCCTGCAACAGCGCCGGGGCGCGCTCTCGGGCGTAGCGGCGCAAAATTATCGCCCCCGGAGCCAGCGGCTCCTGCCAGGGCGGCGTATCGGCAAAAAGATCGAACATTATTTCTCCTCGGATGACGCTTCTCGCGCCAGCAACAGCGCCTTGCGCGCCGTTCCCCAACGATAGCCGGATAGCGCCCCATCTTGGCGAACGACCCGATGGCAGGGAATAACCAGCGCCAGCTTATTAGCGGCGCAGGCGCTTGCCACCGCTCTCACCGCGCGGGGGCGGCCGATACTTTGCGCGACCTGGCGATAGCTGCGGGTCTCTCCCGCCGGGATCTGACGCAGCGCCTGCCAGACCTGAAGCTGAAAAGCCGTGCCGCGCAAATCCAACGGCAGGGAAAACGGCTGCCGGTGGTCATCAAGATGGGAAAATACCTGCGCCACCCGCTGACGAAAAGCATCATCGCCCGGATGCAGCCGCGCATTGGGAAACAGGCTGGCTAATTCAGCGTAGAGCAAAGCATCGCTCTCTCCCGGCAGCACGGCGCACACGCCCCGCTTACTCTCAGCCACCAGACAGCGTCCCAGCGGACCATCGCCGCATACCCAGGTAATATCGAGATCCTCGCCGCCGCGGCGAAACTGGCGGGCGGTCATCCCCAGCGCGGCATCTGCCTGCTGATAGTAGCTGCTATTGTCCGGGAAGCCGACCGACAGCGCCGCATCGGTAATTTTCTCCCCCTGCCCCAGCGCTTCGCGTAAACGGCGAGCGCGCCAGGCCTGTTGCCAGGCTTTAGGGGTCATTCCGGTGACGGATTTAAAGAGGCGGTGAAAATGAAAGGGGCTGAGCGCGGCCTGACGCGCCAGCGCCTCCAGCGTCACCGGCATTTCCTGCTCCAGCAGACGGCACGCGGCGGCCACTTTCTCTACCTTCTGCTGCTGCGGGTCGGTTTTTTCCGGCTGGCAGCGTTTGCAGGGGCGAAAGCCTTCCGCCTGCGCGGTTGCAACGTCAGGGTAAAAGCGAACATTTTCCCGCAGCGCGCGACGCGAACGACAGGACGGACGGCAGCAAACGCCGGTGGTCAGCACGGCAAAAACAAACTGACCATCGGCGCGGGCATCACGTTCGCATACCGCCTGCCAGCGGCGCTCATCGGTATCAATCATTATCGGTTTCATCACGGACTCCTGCTGTAAGTGTATCTGCAGTGTGGCCCGAAGTCCGTTAACAAAAACCCGAAATCTTGCGCTTTAATTTTTCTCGCCGACGAGGAACGCGCGGAACTGCGGCGACATCCAGGTTTTAAACCCGTCACCCTCTTTGACAATCATATATACCGCCAGCCCCTGTTCGCGAACCACGTCCTGCGCTTTTTCCGGCCCCAGCACCATCAGCCCGGTATCCCAGCCGTCGGCCTCCAGCGCCGTCGGGGCGATAACGGTCACCGAAACCAGTTTATGATCGATAGGCCGCCCGGTTTGCGGATCGATAACGTGCGAGATGCGCTTACCGTCCAGCTCATAGTAGTTGCGGTAGCTGCCGGAGGTGCTGATGCCGTGGCCGTTGATATCAACGATCGCCTGCACCGCGTTTTCGCGATCGGTTGGCTTCTGGATCGCCACTCGCCAGGGCTGCCCTTCCGCATTCATACCCCGGCTCACCAGCGCGCCGCCCACCGAGACCAGATAGCGCGAGATCCCCTCCTGCTCCATCAGGCGCGCCAGATGATCGGCAGCGTAGCCTTCACCCACGGTAGAGAGATCGACGAACAGATCCGGAATGTCTTTTTGCAGATACTGTTGGCCGGCCTGGTTGATCACCGTCAGATGCTGTAATCCGCTGCGCGCTTTCGCCGCAGCAATCTGCTGCGCATCCGGCGTTTTTACCGGCTGTTTATCCGGACCAAAGCCCCATAAATTGACCAGCGGCCCGACGGTGATATCCATGGCGCCATGGGTTTTCGCGCCAATGCGCAGCGACATCGTCACGATATCTGCCATCGCCTCGCTGACCGGCCACGGCGACGTTCCCGGCGAATGGTTAAAGCGCATCAACGCTGAATCGTTCTTCCAGGTAGAAAGTAGACGGTCGTCGGCATCGAGCTGAGCCTGCACTTTCTGGCGCAGCGCCTCGGCCTTCGCCTCATCAAGGTTGATGACGCTGACCCGCCAGAATGTGCCCATGGTTTTGCCATCCAGCACGGTGGCGGCGGATTTTGGCGTCTGGGGAGAGGTGGCTGAATCACAGCCTGAAAGTAATACGCAGGCGCCGAACAGGGCGGCGCGGAAAAAAGTGATATCCATAAAATTGGCTTCCTCTGGCTAAGGCGCAAAGAGTACACCAGTAAGGTTAAACCGGGCATAAAAAAAGGCGCCATCGGCGCCTTTTTTCAAACTTCTGCGTACTTAGAACTGGTAAACCAGGCCCAGAGCAACGATGTCGTCGGTAGACACATTGGCAGCACGGGTGAAGCGGTTGTCGTCCAGCAGGTTGATTTTGTAGTCAACGTAGGTGGACATGTTTTTGTTGAAGTAGTAGGTCGCGCCTACATCAACATATTTCAGCAGATCCTGATCGCCGTAACCTTCCAGATCCTTACCTTTGGACTGCAGGTAAGCCACGGACGGACGCAGACCGAAGTCGAACTGGTACTGTGCAACCACTTCGAAGTTCTGAGCTTTGTTAGCAAAGCCCTGGTTGCCAGCGCGAGTTGCGTTGTAGGTCTGGGTGTACTGAGTCGCCAGGTAGATGTTGTTGGCGTCATATTTCAGACCACCGGTGTAGGTTTCAGCGTTGTCGCCGCGGCCCAGAGCAGGAACAGTGTTCTGCTGGCTGGTACGTTTAGAGTGAGAGTACGCGAAACCAGCGCTGATACCGTCGTAGATATCATAGGTCACAGCAGTGCCGTAACCGTCGCCGTTCTGTTTGTTCCAGTCACGACCGTTGTTGGTCGAACCTTCACCGCTTACGCTGCCGTTTTTACCCTGATACTGCAGAGCAAAGTTCAGGCCGTCAACCAGACCGAAGAAGTCAGAGTTACGGTAGGTTGCCACGCCGTTAGCGCGAGACTGCAGGAAGTTGTCAGAACCGTAGGTGTCGCCGCCGAATTCCGGCAGAACGTCGGTCCAGGAAGTTACGTCGTAAACAACGCCGTAGTTACGACCGTAGTCGAAAGAGCCCGCGTCGCCGAATTTCAGACCTGCAAACGCCAGACGAGTCCACGCCTGATCGCTGGAGCTTTCGGTGTTGTTAGCCTGGACGTTGTATTCCCACTGGCCGTAACCGGTCAGCTGATCATTGATCTGGGTTTCGCCTTTGATGCCCAGACGCATGTAGGTCTGGTCGCCATCTTGACCTTTGTCGTCAGAGAAATAGTGCAGACCGTCGATTTTACCGTACAGGTCTAATTTGTTGCCATCTTTGTTATAGACTTCAGCCGCATTCGCTGCGCCCGCTACCAGCAGTGCCGGTACCAGGAGGGACAGTACTTTAACTTTCATGTTATTAACCCTCTGTTTGTTATATGCCTTTTATTATTGCCACTGCTTACTGATTACCCTTCTAATCAGTCGGCTATTTCATTGTGCTGCAAAATGCAGAATAATCCAACAAGAATATGATACTAAAACTTCTAAGATGTTTCAAAATACCCACAAGATGTTTCAAATTGTAAATGTAAGGGAACTTTTTTTCTGCACAAAAAGCCCATAAAAATAAGCACTAATAATCAAAAAATAAAAATTATCAATCAATGTCAAAGAGTTACACAGTTACACACCTATAGCACTGAATGGTAAAACAAAATTCTCATCTGGGACTAAAATTAATCCCGCTATCATCATTAACTTTATTTATTACCGTCATTCAGTTCTGAATGTCTGTTTACCCCTATTTCAACCGGATGCCTCGCATCCGGTTTTTTTTACCCTTCTTTACACATCTTTAATTATTCCCTGCTAACCGCGAAAAAAATAACGGTTATTAATCAAACAACTTACGGCTAAAATCGGAGTAATTTATATAATTTCTTGTTATTTAGTGCTATTTACATTATCGAATCCGTAAATAATTGTACAAAAATAACCGGGACGTACATCTTTGTACGCCCCGCTGGTTTGGCATAAATCTCAAGGCAAAAAGTCATTGTAGGATATTCAGATGTATGGATTTTGGACGTTAACCCTTATACTGTTCGTAGCATCTGCGCTGCCCCCGGTTAACTTGGTGCAACAGTCCGTTTACACACAATGATGAGTCGTATTCTCACACGATGACCCCGAAAAAATTTTCCCTGATACCCGGCAACATTACTCGCTTCTTTATTCTCATGGTCATCGTCCTACTGGCGACGATGGGGGTCATGATCCAAAGCGCCGTTAACACCTGGCTTAAAGACAAAAGCTACCAGGTGGTCGATGTCAGCTACGACTTACATAAACGCATCGATACCTGGCGCTACGCCACCTGGCAGATTTATGACAATATCGCTGCGACCTCGTCCAGTTCAGTCTCAGAGACAGGGCTCCAGGAAACGCGTTTAAAACAGGATGTTTACTACCTGGAGAAACCCCGGCGCAAAACAGAAGCGCTGATTTTTGGCTCGCATGACGGCTCAACGCTGGAAATGACGCAAAAAATCTCCAACTATCTCGATATCCTGTGGGGCGCCGAGACGATCCCCTGGTCGATGTATTACCTGAACGGGCTTGATAACAGCCTGATTCTGGTTTCAACGCTGCCCTTAAAAGACCTCTCTTCCAGCTTCAAAGAGTCGACCATCAGCAGCGTCGTCGAATCACGACGGGCAGAAATGCTGCTTCAGGCCAACACCTTAGATGAACGCGAGACCTTTTCGTCGCTGCGCCACCTTGCCTGGCAAAACGGCTACTACTTTACTTTACGCACGACATTCAACCAGCCCGGTCACCTGGCGACCGTTGTCGCCTTCGATCTGCCCATTAACGATCTCATTCCTCCTAGTATGTCGCTGGAGAGCTTCCGGCTGGAGCCCGATCCGTCGCAAAGCGTCAACAGCAACCCGGATAAAGAAGCCGCCGACATCGTTAGCATTAACTTTAACGGCCCGCAGATTGAAATTCTCACCACCATTAATACCACCGGTATGCGTCTGGTCTGGATGGTGCCCTTTAGCGAGCTGATTCTGGAGTCCTTGCAGAGTATCTTACTGCCGCTGTTGCTGAATATTGGTCTGCTGGCGCTGGCGCTGTTCGGATTTACGACCTTTCGCCACTACAGCGGCCGTAAAAGCATCGTGGGAACGGCGGTCTCTTCGGCAGCCAATAATGAGCTGCGCGCCCAGCGCGCCATTCACGAAGAGATTGTTTCCCTGCTGCCGCTAGGGCTTCTGGTGCACGATCTGGACGCTAACCGTACGGTGATTAGCAATCCGATTGCCGATCATCTGCTGCCGCATCTGAACCTGCAAAACATCATTAACATGGCCGATCAGCATCAGGGCGTGATTCAGGCGACGGTGAACAATGAACTGTATGAAATCCGTCAGTTCCGCAGCCAGGTTTCGCCGCGTACGCAAATCTTTATTATTCGCGATCAGGACCGTGAAGTGCTGGTGAATAAGAAGCTCAAGCAGGCCCAGCGCCTGTATGAGAAAAACCAGCAGGGCCGCACTGCTTTTATGCAGCATATCGGTATGGCGCTGAAGCAGCCAGCGCAAACGCTGGCGGAAGAAGCCGCGGCGCTCGGCATAGCCGAAAGCCGCAAGCTGGCCCAGCATGCGGATGAACTGGTCCAACTGGTCGATGAAATACAGCTGGCAAACCTGCTGGAGACCGATAGCTGGAAGAGCGCGCAGGGTCTGTTCTCCATTCAGGAATTGATAGATGAAGTGGTGCCTGAAGTCCTGCCCATCATCAAACGTAAAGGTCTTCAGCTGCTGATTAACAACTCGCTGCCGGCCAATGAGCAACGCTACGGCGATCGCGACGCCCTGCGCCGCACACTTTTACTGCTCATCCAATATTCGGTTACCACCACGCCTATCGGCAAAATCACCCTGGAAGTGAGTAAAGATGAATCAGCTGACGACCGCCTGACCTTCCGTATTCTGGATACCGGCAACAGCGTTTCGGCGAATGAAATCGACAATATGCACTTCCCGTTCCTCAACGAGACGCAGGCAGACCTTTACGGCAAAGCCAACGCCCTCACCTTCTGGCTCTGCGATCGCCTGACCCGCAAGCTAGGCGGGCAGCTCAATATCAAAGCGCGCGAGTCGCTGGGCACCCGCTACTCCCTGCATCTAAAAATGGCCGCCAGCGCAGAGGAGAGTGATTCAGGGGAACATCTGTTGGATGAGGTCGTAATACTGCTTGATGTAACGGCCAATGAAGTACGCCGTATTGTCACCCGCCAGCTTGAAAGCTGGGGGGCCACCTGCATCACGCCGGATGACAGAATCACAAGTCAACAATATGATCTCTTTTTAACGGATAATCCGTCTAATCTTACTGCTTCGGGCTTGCTTTTAAGCGATGATGAAGTCCGGGTTCATAAGATTGGTCCTGGTCAGCTCCGCGTAAACTTTAATATCAGCGCTGCGATGCAGGAAGCTATCCTCCAGCTGATTGAGCAGCAGCTTGCTGAGGAAGAGGAGCCCCCTTCCTCAGCCGGTAGCGAAAGTAACGCCGAACTGCATGCCAGCGGCTATTACACGCTGTTTGCAGACACGGTACCAGATGATGTTAAGAGGCTGTATAATGAACGGGCAACAGGCGATTTCGCCGCGCTGGCGCAGACCGCTCACCGCCTCAAAGGGGCGTTTGCTATGCTAAATCTGGTACCCGGCAAGCAGTTATGTGAAACGCTTGAGCATCTGATTCGAGAAAAAGATGCGCAAGGCATAGAAAAATATATCAGCGACATTGACGACTACGTCAAGAGCTTGCTGTAGCAAGGTAGCCTAATACATGAACAATATGAACGTAATTATTGCCGATGACCATCCGATCGTACTGTTCGGTATTCGTAAGTCACTTGAACAAATTGAGTGGGTGAACGTTGTCGGCGAGTTTGAAGACTCCACCGCATTAATCAACAATCTGCCAAAGCTGGACGCACACGTCCTGATTACCGATTTATCCATGCCCGGTGATAAATACGGCGATGGCATTACGCTTATCAAATACATCAAGCGTCATTTCCCGGATCTGTCCATCATTGTCCTGACAATGAATAACAACCCGGCGATCCTGAGCGCGGTGCTGGATCTGGACATCGAAGGGATCGTCCTGAAACAGGGTGCGCCAACCGATCTGCCTAAAGCGCTGGCCGCGCTGCAAAAGGGCAAAAAATTCACCCCGGAAAGCGTTTCGCGCCTGCTGGAAAAAATCAGCGCCGGCGGTTACGGCGACAAACGTTTGTCGCCTAAAGAGAGTGAGGTATTGCGTCTGTTCGCCGAAGGCTTCCTGGTCACAGAGATTGCCAAAAAGCTCAACCGCAGTATCAAAACCATCAGTAGCCAGAAAAAATCGGCAATGATGAAGCTCGGTGTGGAAAACGACATTGCCCTGCTTAACTACCTCTCTTCCGTTTCCCTGAGCTCCACGGATAAAGACTAACGTCTCCCTTCCCGGATAGCGCAGCGCTATCCGGGAAACTGCCTTACTCCCTTCCCTTACGTACCCGTGCTGCGTAGACCGTCAGGGTCTGCTTGATAATATCCAGAGTCACCGGCTTAGAAAGGCAGCTGTCCATACCCGACTCCAGGCAGCGCTGCTTCTCTTCCGCCAGGGCGTTGGCGGTGACCCCGATCACCGGCAGCGTGAGTCCCAGCTGGCGTATGCGCTGGGTCAGGCGATAGCCGTCCATATTCGGCATGTTGACGTCGCTAAGCACGATATCAATATGCTGCTTGCTCAGAACATTCAGCGCATCGACCCCATCATTTGCCGTCACGCACTGATAGCCCAGCGATCCCAGTTGATCGGCCAGCAGACGTCGGTTAATAGGATGATCGTCTACCACCAGGATCATCATGTCATCATTGCTGGTGGTTTCCGCATCCGCCGCGGATAGCGCGGGCCCGTTTTCCGCGCTGGCCACGGCGATATGGAAGATGCGTCCCAGAAGCGGCAGCAGTTCATGGGGCGTGGCCACACTATGCAGCCATTCGCCGGGCGCCCGCTCCTGCGGAATACCGATATGCCGACGAGAGAAGATCACCATTGCGCAGCCGGTCCAGGCTTCATACGTCTCGCTATCGGTTAACAGAATATCTTCCGCTCCCGGCGTTTGCCCGTCAAAACGACGGACCGGGACGCCGTGGAATGTTAGCAACTGCTCGACGAACACCGCCAGCGAGCTGTTATCAATCGCCAACCAGCAGCATTTTTCAGCCAGGCCGTCAATCAGTAGCGGCGGCGTATTTTGTACGCCATAAAGCGGGATACGAATGGTAAACCGGCTGCCCATGCCGGGCTCGGTTTCGACGGCAATATCGCCATCCATCATGCTGATAAGCTTTTCACAGATCGCCAGACCGAGTCCCGTCCCCTGGAAGTTGCGCTGCACCCCGGTTCCGACCTGGAAGAATGGATCGAACAGGCGTACCACCTCTTTCGCCGGGATCCCTTCGCCGGTGTCGCGTACGCTGATGCGCAGATAATCATCCGCCCGCTCTACGTGCAGGACAATACAGCCGGTATCGGTAAACTTAATCGCATTACTTAGCAGGTTGGAAATAACCTGTTGCAGGCGCATGGGATCGCCGGACATCAGCTGCGGTACGTCGGGCTCAATAAAACAGTACAGCCCCAGGTGCTTACGCACCACCAGCGGCAGATAGTTGGCGGAAATATGGTTCATGACCTCGCGCGGCGAAAACTCGCGCGGCTCAATTTTTAGCTGCTCGGACTCAATTTTTGAGAAGTCGAGGATATCGCTAATAATTTTCAGCAGCAGGCTGGAAGAGTTGTTCATCGCCGTCACCAGGCGATCGACGCCCTTCGGCAGCTCTTTGGTCTGCAATAAATCAAGGTTACCGATAATCCCGTACAGCGGCGTGCGCAGTTCGTGGCTGACGGTGGCGAGGAACATTGATTTCGACTGGCTGGCCTGCTCGGCAGCCTGGGCCATCTCCTGCAGCGACTCCTCCATTTTGACGCGCGCCGAGACATCCACCAACACGCAAATCGCCACATTCTCATTACGGTAGCGCGAGTGGACAAAGCTGATTTGCAAGTTAGTGTTATTGCTGGTCAGCACATCGACAAAGTTCACCTGCTGGCCGCAGATAATTTGCGTCAGCCGCTGCCTGTCCTCGTGGGTTAGCATGTTGAGATAGTTATGCGCCAGCTCGTTACTCAGGATGTTGGTACCGTCGAGCGTACGTAAAATACAGATCCCCACCGGCGCGGAGGCAACGATTTTTCGGTTGAACTGCTCATGCTCTTCCAGCCGCTGGGCGTCATTTTCTGCCGGAATAAAAATCCGCCGTTCATACATTCGGGCGAGGACAAAGAGGAGCACGCCGGTGAGCAGATTGAGCACCACAGCGTTCAGTATCAGCATCCGGATGCGTTCCAGCACCTGATCCACCGGCACCGAATAGACAATACTCAGGGATGATGGCGGCAGGTTTTTTTTCATCGCCAGCTCGCGAAAACCGGCGGTATAGCCGAACCACAGACGCTCCTGCATCCACTTCGCATCCGCTTTAATATTGCTGTCCGACCCGGCAAGCGAAATCAGCGACTGACCGTTATAGTCGAGGATAGTGACGTTCATCGGCAGACTACCAGGAGTAAAGAAGCTTTCCATACGGATGGTTTGCTCTACGCCGAGCATCGCCTGCAGGCGATTCGCTACATAGATTGGGGTCAACGCATAGAAATAACCAACGCCCGGACGCACACCCTGGCTTATCCAGAACAGATTATTACCGCGCTCGTTTTGCGGCGCGTCGCGATACTGCTCAATGCGCTGATGCAGCACTTTTAACGCCTGGTCCCGCTCCAGCGGAATATCGCGCAGGCCGAAGTTGGCCATACACAGATTGTCGCTGCCAATCAAAAAAATACGATTGAGGTCGTAGGCCGTTGAGAAATTGTCGCGCCAGTAGCGCATAAACCACGCCAGTGACTGTAGCGAATTACGCCAGGTCGTACTCATCAGCGCGCAGTCGGAGTCCGGGTAGAGCGGTTCAAAATTAGGTATCGCGATATCGCCGCGCTGAACCGGCGTATCACCGCCTTCGCCGCCGTCCATCGGCCGGTTGCCCGCAACGTACTTCAGCTCTTTGATCACATCGGCGGTACGCTGGATGTAGCGCTGCGCCTGATCGGCATTGAGATTAAATTCCTGGCGAATTTCCGATTCGCGATCGTGCAAAGCGTTGACGATGTAAAACACCGACACAAAAGCGACCAGCACCCACAGTAATACCGCCAGCGCTCTGAATAGATAGCGTGAAACCTTTAACGTGTTATGGAAAGAAGCTAGATATTTCAATGTGGCGATGCTCGGCCGTCAGGGGCTCAACAGAATGGCGTTAAGGTAACGATAAAACAACGGTCCCGCAACGGGAAAACAAAAAGGGTCGGGGATAGCCCCGACCCTTTCAGAACAATTACCGCAGAGAATTACTCTTCGTCTTCGGCAATATCATCGTCAGTATCCGCTTCCGGCGCGATATCCTCATCGCCTTCCGCCGCGCTGCCGTCGATGGCATCCAGCTCTTCGTCATCAACCGGCTCAGCTACGCGCTGCAGGCCAACCACGTTTTCATCTTCCGCGGTGCGGATCAGAATCACGCCCTGAGTGTTACGACCCACAATGCTCACTTCAGAAACGCGGGTTCGTACCAGCGTGCCCGCATCGGTGATCATCATAATCTGGTCGCAGTCATCTACCTGCACCGCGCCCACAACAGAACCGTTGCGTTCGGTGACTTTGATAGAGATAACGCCCTGGGTCGCACGCGACTTGGTTGGATACTCTTCAGCCGCGGTACGTTTACCGTAGCCGTTCTGCGTGACGGTCAGGATGGCCCCTTCGCCGCGCGGAACGATCAGCGAGACCACCTTGTCCTCGCCGGCCAGCTTGATGCCGCGCACGCCGGTGGCGGTACGGCCCATCGCGCGGACGGCGTCCTCTTTAAAGCGCACCACTTTACCGGCGGCTGAGAACAGCATGACTTCGTCCTGACCGGAAGTTAGATCGACGCCAATCAGTTCGTCGCCTTCGTTAAGGTTAACCGCGATAATACCGGCGGAACGCGGACGGCTGAATTCGGTCAGCGCCGTTTTCTTCACGGTACCGCTGGCGGTCGCCATAAAGACGTTCACGCCCTCTTCGTATTCGCGGACCGGCAGGATCGCGGTGATGCGCTCGTTGGCTTCCAGCGGCAGCAGGTTGACGATCGGACGACCGCGCGCGCCGCGGCTGGCTTCCGGCAACTGATAAACTTTCATCCAGTAGAGACGACCGCGGCTGGAGAAGCAGAGGATCGTGTCGTGGGTGTTGGCCACCAGCAGACGGTCGATAAAGTCTTCTTCTTTGATACGCGCCGCAGATTTGCCTTTGCCGCCGCGACGTTGCGCTTCGTAGTCGGTTAACGGCTGATACTTCACGTAGCCCTGATGCGAAAGGGTCACGACAACATCTTCCTGGTTGATCAGGTCTTCGATGTTGATATCGGCGCTGTTAGCGGTGATCTCGGTACGGCGCGCGTCGCCGAACTGTTCACGGACCAACTCCAGCTCTTCGCGGATAACTTCCATCAGGCGATCGGCGCTGCCCAGAATGTGCAGCAGTTCCGCAATCTGTTCCAGCAGCTCTTTGTATTCGTCGAGCAGTTTTTCATGCTCAAGGCCGGTCAGTTTCTGCAAACGCAGATCCAGAATCGCCTGTGCCTGCTGTTCGGTCAGGTAGTACTGGCCGTCGCGCACGCCGAATTCAGGTTCCAGCCATTCCGGACGCGCGGCGTCATCGCCTGCACGTTCCAGCATCGCGGAAACATTGCCCAGATCCCATGAACGGGCGATTAAGCCAGCTTTCGCTTCCGCCGGCGTCGGCGCGCGGCGAATCAGCTCAATAATCGGATCGATGTTGGCCAGGGCAATCGCCAGCGCTTCGAGGATGTGCGCGCGATCGCGGGCTTTACGCAGTTCAAAAATCGTACGGCGGGTCACCACTTCGCGGCGGTGGCGCACGAACGCGGCAATAATTTCTTTCAGGTTCATGATCTTCGGCTGACCATGGTGCAGGGCAACCATGTTGATACCGAAGGAGACCTGGAGCTGAGTCTGCGAATAAAGGTTGTTAAGAACCACCTCACCCACCGCATCGCGCTTCACTTCTATCACGATACGCATGCCGTCTTTATCAGACTCGTCGCGCAGCGCGCTGATGCCTTCGACGCGTTTGTCTTTGACCAGCTCAGCGATTTTCTCAATCAGGCGCGCTTTGTTCACCTGATACGGAATTTCATGCACGATGATGGTTTCGCGACCGGTTTTCGCGTCAGCTTCCACTTCCGCGCGCGCGCGAATGTACACTTTACCGCGACCGGTACGATAGGCCTCTTCAATGCCGCGGCGACCGTTGATGATCGCGGCGGTCGGGAAGTCCGGACCCGGAATATGTTCCATCAGCCCTTCAATGCTGATGTCTTCGTTTTCAACGTAGGCCAGACAGCCGTTGATCACTTCGGTCAGGTTATGCGGCGGAATGTTGGTCGCCATACCTACCGCGATACCGGACGAACCGTTGACTAACAGGTTCGGGATTTTGGTCGGCATAACGTCAGGGATCTTTTCCGTGCCGTCATAGTTATCGACGAAATCCACCGTCTCTTTTTCCAGGTCGGCCATCAGTTCATGAGCGATCTTCGACATACGGATTTCCGTATAACGCATCGCTGCGGCGGAGTCGCCGTCGACAGAACCGAAGTTACCCTGGCCATCTACCAGCATGTAACGCAGGGAGAATGGCTGCGCCATACGTACAATGGTATCGTATACGGCAGTATCACCATGAGGGTGGTATTTACCGATTACGTCACCAACGACACGGGCAGATTTTTTATAGGCTTTGTTCCAGTCATTGCCCAATACGTTCATGGCGTATAGTACGCGACGGTGTACCGGCTTCAGGCCATCTCGGACATCCGGCAGCGCACGGCCAACAATGACCGACATCGCATAATCCAGATACGAGCTCTTCAGCTCTTCCTCAATGTTGACCGGTGTAATTTCTCTCGCAAGGTCGCTCATCTAACCGCTATCCCTCTACTGTATCCCGGATTCAAAGGTCGCAAATTATAACACACCCGTAGTGATACGGGTAAACCTATACCCAATGATTTTCGCGCGGCGTAAGGCGACAGGGATAGACGGTTTATTCATCCCTGAGGCCTGATATACTCGCGGGTCTGAACTGAACAGGAGTAAAAGCGCCCATGAATGCCGAAAAACCGTCGGTGGCCCACAATGTTGATCATAATGAAATCGCTAAATTTGAAGCCGTCGCCTCGCGCTGGTGGGATTTAGAAGGCGAATTCAAGCCGTTACATCGCATCAACCCTCTACGTCTTGGCTATATCGCGGAGCGCGCCGGCGGCCTGTTTGGCAAAAAAGTGCTCGATGTCGGCTGCGGCGGCGGCATCCTGGCTGAAAGCATGGCTCGGGAAGGCGCGACGGTGACCGGTCTGGATATGGGTTTCGAACCGTTACAGGTGGCCAGGCTGCACGCCCTGGAAAGCGGTATTCAGGTCGAATACGTCCAGGAAACCGTTGAAGAGCACGCGGCGAAGCATGCCCAGCAGTATGACGTCGTGACCTGCATGGAGATGCTGGAGCACGTCCCGGACCCGCAGTCGGTGGTCCACGCCTGCGCGCGGCTGGTCAAACCCGGCGGCCAGGTCTTCTTCTCGACCATTAACCGTAACGGTAAAGCGTGGCTGATGGCGGTCGTGGGCGCCGAATACGTGATGAAGATGGTGCCAAAAGGTACCCATGACGTGAAGAAATTTATTAAACCAGCGGAGCTGATCGGCTGGGTTGATGAGACTATTCTGAAAGAGCAGCATATTACCGGTCTTCACTACAATCCGTTGACCAATACCTTCAAGCTGGCGCCGGGCGTTGATGTTAACTATATGTTGCATACAACGGCGACGAAGGCATAGCGTCAGCTGTTTTTCCTATGATGATTGCGCGGCATCAAGCCGCGTGATTTTTTCTTCCGATGAAGAAATCAGCACTCGATCAAATTTTCATTTTTTTTTCTGTTTTATTGACATCTTCTCCAGGCCTTATGTGGCGTGGATTTCGCGATCATTACCCTTCCGCAACCTCAATTTAACCTCAAAATCAACTCTTGTACTCAAAAGAATCCTTACTAGAATACTCACCATATAGCGTTTCTTTTATCGACAACCCCCTACATATAGTATTTATCCACAGAGTTAGTCACAACGGCGATCTGTGGATAAGTGGGGGATATTTTCTTTCACGGACAGGTATAATCCACATGAATCAGAGTCTGCTGGTGACAAAGCGCGACGGTAGCACCGAGCGCATCAATCTCGATAAAATCCACCGCGTGCTGGATTGGGCGGCAGAAGGGCTGAATAACGTATCCATCTCCCAGGTAGAACTGCGTTCCCACATTCAGTTCTATGACGGCATCAAAACCGCCGACATTCACGAAACCATTATCAAAGCCGCTGCGGACCTTATTTCCCGCGATGCTCCGGATTACCAGTATCTCGCCGCCCGCCTGGCGATTTTCCACCTGCGTAAAAAAGCCTACGGCCAGTTTGAGCCGCCAGCGCTGTTCGACCACGTGTCGAAAATGGTGAAAAACGGCAAATACGATACTCATCTGCTGGAAGACTACACGGAAGAAGAGTTCAAGCAGATGGATTCGTTCATCGAGCACGATCGCGATATGACCTTCTCCTACGCGGCGGTTAAGCAGCTCGAAGGTAAATATCTGGTGCAGAACCGCGTCACCGGCGAGATCTACGAAAGCGCCCAGTTCCTGTACATTCTGGTTGCCGCCTGCCTGTTCTCCAACTACCCGCGCGAGACGCGTCTGGACTACATTAAGCGTTTCTATGACGCGGTGTCGACGTTTAAAATCTCCCTGCCCACGCCGATCATGTCCGGCGTGCGCACCCCAACCCGCCAGTTCAGCTCCTGCGTGCTGATCGAGTGCGGCGACAGCCTGGATTCGATTAACGCCACCTCCAGCGCCATTGTTAAATACGTCTCTCAGCGCGCCGGTATCGGCATCAACGCCGGTCGCATCCGCGCGCTGGGTAGCCCGATTCGCGGCGGTGAAGCGTTCCACACCGGCTGTATCCCGTTCTATAAGCACTTCCAGACCGCGGTAAAATCCTGTTCCCAGGGTGGTGTGCGCGGCGGTGCGGCGACCCTCTTCTACCCGATGTGGCATCTGGAAGTCGAAAGCCTGCTGGTGCTGAAAAATAACCGTGGCACCGACGCCAACCGCGTTCGTCACATGGACTACGGCGTACAGATCAACAAGCTGATGTATACCCGCCTGCTGAAAGGCGGCGATATCACCCTGTTCAGCCCATCAGACGTCCCGGGCCTGTATGATGCGTTCTTTGCCGATCAGGACGAGTTCGAGCGTCTGTACACAAAATATGAGCAGGACGACACCATTCGCAAGCAGCGCATCAAAGCGGTAGAGCTGTTCTCGCTGATGATGCAGGAGCGCGCCTCCACCGGCCGTATCTACATCCAGAACGTCGACCACTGCAACACCCACAGCCCGTTTGACCCGGTTGTCGCGCCGGTGCGCCAGTCCAACCTGTGCCTGGAAATCGCCCTGCCGACCAAGCCGCTGGAAGATGTGAACGACGAAAACGGTGAAATTGCGCTGTGCACCCTCTCCGCTTTCAACCTCGGCGTTATCGATAGCCTTGATGAGTTGGAAGAGCTGGCGGTACTGGCGGTTCGCGCGCTGGATGCCCTGCTGGATTATCAGGACTACCCGATCCCGGCAGCCAAACGCGGCGCCATGGGCCGTCGTACGCTGGGTATTGGCGTGATCAACTTTGCCTACTATCTGGCGAAGCACGGTAAACGCTACTCCGACGGCAGCGCCAACAACCTGACGCATAAAACGTTCGAAGCGATTCAGTACTACCTGCTGAAAGCCTCTAACGAACTGGCTATCGAGCAGGGCGCGTGCCCGTGGTTCAACGAAACCACCTACGCCAAAGGCATTCTGCCGATCGATACCTATAAAAAAGACCTGGATGCGATCGTCAATGAATCCCTGCATTACGACTGGGAAGCGTTGCGCGAATCGATCAAAACGCACGGCCTGCGTAACTCCACGCTCTCCGCGCTGATGCCGTCCGAGACCTCTTCGCAGATCTCCAATGCCACCAACGGCATTGAGCCGCCGCGCGGCCACGTCAGCATTAAAGCATCGAAAGACGGGATCCTGCGCCAGGTGGTGCCGGATTACGAAAAACTGCAGAACGGCTACGAGCTGCTGTGGGAAATGCCGAACAACGATGGTTACTTGCAGCTGGTCGGTATTATGCAGAAGTTTATCGACCAGTCGATTTCTGCCAACACCAACTACGATCCGACTCGCTTCCCGTCAGGTAAAGTGCCGATGCAGCAATTGCTGAAAGACTTGCTCAATGCCTATAAGTTCGGCGTCAAAACGCTGTACTATCACAACACTCGCGATGGCGCGGAAGATGCTCAGGATGATCTGGCGCCGTCCATCCAGGACGACGGCTGCGAAAGCGGCGCATGTAAGATTTGATAATATTGCCCGGCGGCGCGTTGCTTGCCGGGCCTACGGTATATTGTAGGCCGGGTTAGCGAAGTGCCACCCGGCTTGTAATTCCAGGACAGGATCCTCACTCATGGCATATACCACTTTTTCTCAGACCAAAAACGATCAGCTGCTTGAGCCGATGTTTTTTGGTCAGCCGGTGAACGTCGCCCGCTACGATCAGCAAAAATATGACATCTTCGAAAAGCTGATTGAAAAACAGCTCTCCTTCTTCTGGCGTCCGGAAGAAGTTGACGTTTCCCGCGACCGCATCGACTACCAGGCGCTGCCGGAACACGAAAAGCACATTTTTATCAGCAACCTGAAATATCAGACGCTGCTCGACTCGATCCAGGGACGCAGCCCGAACGTCGCCCTGCTGCCGCTGATTTCGATTCCGGAGCTGGAAACCTGGGTTGAAACCTGGGCGTTCTCAGAGACCATTCATTCGCGCTCCTACACCCACATCATCCGCAATATCGTTAACGATCCGGCGATGGTGTTTGACGATATCGTCACCAACGAGCAGATCCAGAAACGCGCGGAAGGGATTTCCAGCTATTACGATGAATTGATTGAGCTAACCAGCTACTGGCATCTGCTGGGCGAAGGCACCCACAGCGTGAACGGTAAAACTATCACCGTGAACCTGCGCGAGCTGAAAAAGAAACTCTACCTGTGCCTGATGAGCGTGAACGCGCTGGAAGCCATCCGTTTTTACGTCAGCTTTGCCTGCTCCTTCGCCTTTGCCGAGCGCAAGCTGATGGAAGGTAACGCCAAGATTATCCGTCTGATCGCCCGCGACGAAGCGCTGCACCTGACCGGTACTCAGCATATGCTGAACCTGCTGCGTTCAGGCGTCGACGATCCGGAGATGGCTTCAATCGCCGAAGAGTGCAAACAGGCGTGCTACGACCTGTTCGTGCAGGCGGCGCAGCAGGAAAAAGAGTGGGCGGATTATCTGTTCCGCGACGGCTCGATGATCGGCCTGAACAAAGATATTCTCTGCCAGTACGTTGAGTACATTACCAACATCCGCATGCAGGCGGTGGGTCTCGATCTGCCGTTCCAGACCCGCTCCAACCCGATCCCGTGGATCAACACCTGGCTGGTGTCCGATAACGTGCAGGTTGCGCCGCAGGAAGTGGAAGTCAGTTCCTATCTCGTCGGGCAGATCGATTCCGAAGTCGACGCCGACGATCTGAGCAACTTCCAGCTCTGATGAAACGCATTTTTTTGAAGATTTCTGACACTCGTCTTGAGTGTCAGGATGAACATCCCTCTCTGCTGGCGGCTCTGGAATCGCACAATATCGACGTGGAGTATCAATGCCGCGAAGGCTACTGCGGCTCCTGCCGTCTACGGCTGGTTTCGGGCCAGGTTGACTGGCTCACCGAGCCGCTGGCGTTTGTCCAGCCGGGTGAGATTTTGCCCTGCTGCTGCCGGGCGCAAGGCGATATTGAAATCGAGATGTAATCTTTATCGGGTGGCGCTGCGCTTACCCGACCTATGAAACTGCCGTTCACAGGCCGGGTAAGCCCGGCTTTTTACTGCTTCGCGTTCAGAAACTGCACCGCTTTATCCGGGAAATCGGTAAACAGGCCGTCAACGTCCGCCTGGCGATACAGCACGTTATAGAGCTGATTGACGTCGGTTGCGTACTCCGGCAACTGATCGGCGCGGACCGTATACGGATGGACCTGCATATGGCTGGCGTGAGCTTCTTTCACCATGGCCGTCAGCTTCACCTCACCCGGCTTCGAACCTTCGGCCACCAGCATGTGGTAGTCCGGACCAATGCCGTCAGCGTACTGTGCTATCTGCGCCATTGCCCCTGGTTTGAACATCCAGTCATAGCTGTAGTTCACCCACTTGCCGTCGGCCTGCCGCTGCTGGGTCTCATTCCAGTCGGTATAGGCGATAAGCTGTACCAGATTAAGATCCATCCCCATCTTCGGCTCCAGCTCGTGTTTAATACGTTTGAGCTCGTCCGCGTCAAAACACTGCAGATAGACCTTATCCTGCTTGCGGGTATAACCATACTCTTTCAGCACCTTCAGCGTACTGGCGGCAATATCCTTGCCTTCCTGATGGTGGAACCACGGTGCTTTGATTTCCGGGTAGATGCCGATGTTTTTGCCGGTCGAATGGTTCAACCCCTGCACAAACTCAATCTCCTCTTCAAAGGTATGAATACGGAAATCAGATTTCCCCATCGGGAAACGGCCCGGATAAGTTTGCACGTTCTTGCCATCTTTCGGCTCAAACCCTTCGGTAAACTTCAGCGACTTTATCTCGGCGAGCGTAAAGTCGATGGCGTAGAAGCGGCCATCCTTACGCGCCCGCTGCGGGAAACGCTGCGCCACGTCGGTCACCCGGTCCAGATAGTGGTCATGCAGTACCACCAGCCGGTCGTCTTTAGTCATCACCAGGTCTTGCTCAAGGTAATCGGCCCCCTGAGCATACGCCATCGCTTTCGCCGGCAGGGTATGTTCCGGCAGATAGCCGCTGGCGCCGCGGTGGGCGATAACGATTTTCTCCCCCGCGACGGCGCTGAAAGAGAGCGCGGTAGCGGCCAGCAGCATTCCGCTCATCAGGGCGGTTAATTGACTTTTCATCGCAGCTCCTTAGCCTTGTTTCATCTGCTGGTGATGACGTCGTTCACCCAGCATCACGATAATCAACAGCAGGACAGCCAGCACGCTGCCGCCGATCATTACCATAAAGCCGCCGTCCCAGCCGAAGAAATCGACGGTATAGCCAACGATAGCGCTCGCGGCTACCGAGCCGCCGAGATAGCCGAACAGGCCGGTGAAGCCCGCGGCGGTGCCGGCGGCTTTTTTCGGCGCCAGCTCCAGCGCGTGCAGGCCAATCAGCATCACCGGACCATAAATAAGGAAGCCGATGATGATCATGCAGGCCATATCCACGCCCGGATTACCCGGCGGGTTCAGCCAGTAAACGACGGTGGCAATGGTGACCAGGGTCATAAAGAAGACGCCGGTCGCGCCGCGGTTGCCTTTAAACACTTTATCCGACATCCAGCCGCACAGCAGCGTGCCCGGGATCCCCGCGTATTCATAAAGGAAGTAGGCCCAGGATGATTTATCCAGCGCGAAGTGCTTAACTTCCTTCAGATAGGTCGGCGACCAGTCAAGAATGCCGTAACGCAGCAGATAGACAAATACGTTAGCGACGGCGATGTACCACAGCAGCTTGTTCGGCAGGATGTACTGCATAAAGATCTGCTTTGCGGTCAGCTCTTCTTCATGCTTCTCGCTGTAGTCGTCAGGATAATCGTTTTTGTACTCTTCGATAGGGGGCAGGCCGCAGGACTGCGGGGTATCGCGCATCATCGCGAAGGCGAAAATCGCCAGCAGGATCGCGCCGAAAGCCGGCATATACAGCGCCGCGTGCCAGTCGTTAAACCACGCCATTCCCAGCAGAAACAGCAGCGGCGGGATCCCGCCGCCGACGTTATGCGCGCAGTTCCATACCGACACAATACCGCCACGCTCTTTTTGCGACCACCAGTGCACCATCGTGCGCCCGCACGGCGGCCAGCCCATCCCCTGGAACCAGCCGCACAGGAACAGCAGCACGAACATCACCATAATGCTGGAGGTCGCCCAGGGGACGAAGCCCATGACCAGCATCACCAGCGCGGCCAGGATCAGCCCTGCCGGTAAAAAAATGCGCGGATTCGAACGATCTGAGACCGAGCCCATGATGAATTTCGAAAATCCGTAGGCGATGGAGATACCGGAAAGCGCAAAGCCGAGATCGCCACGGGAGAATCCTTGTTCGATAAGATAGGGCATCGCCAAAGCAAAGTTCTTACGAACCAGATAGTAAGCGGCATATCCGAAGAAGATACCGATAAAGATCTGCCAACGTAATCGACGATATAAGGGGTCGATTTCCGCCGTTGGCAAACGCGCCTTATGCGCTGCGGGTTTAAATATACTTAACATATCAGCCTCCGTGGCCATTGCTGTTCTTCTGACGTCGACGCAAAAAAACGTAATTTATTCACTGACTTCTGATTTGGTCGCGATAGTAGGCAAAGCGTAAATCTAATACTGTGAAATGTCGCACACTTTGTTACAGAAATATGACAGCGCTTTCTAATATGCGCACAAAGTCACAACAAATGCTCGAATTACGCGCAAATATGCTCGAAATCAAACATTAAACGCTATTGATGTGGCTAAATGATGTAAAACGAAAACAGAGGACAGGGAGATGGCCGATAGTCGTGAATATGACGTCATTATTATTGGCGGCGGCGCAACCGGCGCCGGGATCGCGCGCGACTGCGCGCTGCGCGGACTGAAGGCGGCGCTGGTTGAGCGCTACGATATCGCTACCGGCGCGACCGGGCGTAACCACGGCCTGCTGCACAGCGGCGCGCGCTATGCGGTAACCGATAGCGAATCGGCGCGCGAGTGCATCAGCGAAAACCGCATCTTACGTCGCATCGCCCGCCACTGCATTGAGTCCACCAGCGGACTCTTTATTACCCTGCCGGAAGACGATCCGGCGTATCAACACACCTTTATCAACGCCTGCCAGCAGGCGGGTATTGAAGCCCAGCCTCTGACGCCCGCCGAGACGCTGCGCCTGGAGCCTGCCGTGAACCCCGCGCTGCTTGGCGCGGTGCAGGTACCGGACGGCACCGTCGATCCGTTCCGCCTCACCGCCGCGAATATGCTCGATGCCCGCGAACATGGCGCCACTATCCTCACCGGCTGCGAAGTCACCGGCCTGCTGCGCGAGGGCGATCGCGTCCTGGGGGTAGCGCTCTACGATCGTCAGCGCCGTGAACCGCTCAACCTGCGCGCTCAGGTGGTGGTCAACGCCGCCGGTATCTGGGGGCAGCGCATCGCAGAGTATGCCGACCTGCGCATCGCGATGTTTCCGGCAAAAGGATCGCTGCTGATCCTCGACCACCGCATTAACCGTCAGGTTATTAACCGCTGCCGCAAACCGGCTGACGCCGATATCCTGGTACCCGGCGATACCATTTCGCTGATTGGCACCACCTCGATGCACATTCCCTATGATGAAATTGACGACAACCGGGTGACGGCCGGGGAAGTCGATACGCTACTGCGCGAGGGGGAAAAGCTGGCGCCGATCATGGGGCGGACCCGGATACTGCGCGCCTACTCCGGCGTACGTCCGCTGGTCGCCAGCGATGACGATCCCAGTGGACGCAGCGTCAGCCGCGGCATCGTGCTGCTCGACCACGCCCGGCGCGACGGCATGGAAGGTTTTATCACTATCACCGGCGGTAAGCTGATGACCTACCGCCTGATGGCGGAGTGGGCTACGGATGCGGTATGCCGGAAGCTCGGCAATACCGCCCCCTGTACAACCGCTGATGCGCCGCTTCCCGGCTCGCAGGAGCCGACGGAAACCACGCTACGCAAAATCATCTCTTTACCGGCATCGCTGCGCGGGTCGGCCATTTACCGCCACGGCGATCGTACCCCCGTCTGGCTTGGCGATAGCCGCCAGCACCGCAGCCTGGTCTGCGAATGCGAAGCGGTCACCGCCGGCGAGGTTCAGTACGCGGTCGAAAACCTGGCGGTGAAAAACCTGCTCGACCTGCGCCGGCGCACCCGCGTCGGCATGGGCACCTGTCAGGGCGAACTGTGCGCCTGCCGGGCCGCCGGGCTGCTCGCGCGTTTTAACGTCACCACCTCCGCGCGCTCCCTTACCCAGCTGTCTGAATTTCTGAACGAACGCTGGAAAGGCGTCCAGCCGGTGGCCTGGGGAGACGCGCTGCGTGAAAGCGAGTTCACCCGCTGGGTCTATCTCGGCCTGTGCGGATTACAAAAGGAGCATCAGGATGAAGTTTGATTGCGCCATTATCGGCGGCGGTCTCGCCGGACTACTCTGCGGGCTGGCGCTTAATCGGCGCGGCCTGCGCAGCGTGATTATTAGCCGCGGTCAAAGCGCCCTGCACTTCTCTTCCGCCTCGCTGGATCTGCTCTCGACGCTGCCAAATGGCGAAACCGTCACCGATGTTGCTCACGGCATCAGCCAGCTGGCCCGCCAGCTTCCCGAGCATCCCTATGCCAGGCTCGGCGCCGAACGGGTAATGGATTACGCCAGCCAGGCACAGGCCCTGTTTGCCGACTGCGGTATCGCCATGCAGGGAGAGGCCAGCCAGCCTCATCTGCGCGTGACGCCGCTGGGAACCTTACGCGCGGCCTGGCTTTCGCCACAGGAGATTGCCACCGCTCCGCTGCCCGCCAAGGGCGTCTGCGTGGTCGGCATCAGCGGATTCGGCGACTTCCAGCCGCATCTTGCCGCCGCCTCGCTGAACCAGTACGGCGTTAACGCCGAAGCGCAGGAGATAGATTTACCGCTCCTTGATGTTCTGCGCGATAGCCCATCCGAATTTCGCGCCGCCAATATCGCCCGCCGTCTGGATGATGAAACGCAGTGGCCGGCGCTGCTGGCGGCGCTGCGCCCGCTGGCGCAGCGGCACAGTTTCATTATCATGCCCGCCTGCTTCGGCCTCGCCGACGATCGCCTGTACCAGTGGCTACAGCAGCGTCTTCCCTGCCCGCTGCGCCTGCTGCCTACGCTGCCGCCGTCGGTGCCGGGGATGCGCCTGCACGCCCAGCTCCAGCGGCATTTTATCCGCGGCGGCGGTACCTGGCTTACCGGGGACGAAGTCATCAATATCAGCCAGCAGAACGGTATCGTTAATGCTATCTGGACGCGCAACCACGGTGATATCCCGCTGCGCCCGCGCTTCGCGGTGCTGGCCAGCGGCAGCTTTTTCAGCAATGGTCTGGTCGCCGAACGCAGCGGCGTGCGCGAGCCGATTCTTGGCCTTGACCTACAGCAGACGCTGCCGCGGGAGAGCTGGTATCAGCAGGACTTTTTTGCTTCCCAGCCCTGGCAGCGTTTCGGCCTGAAAACCGATACGGCTCTGCGTCCGCAGCTTCAGGGACAGACGCTGGAGAATCTGTTCGCCGTAGGTTCCATTCTCGGCGGTTTTGATGCCATCGCGCTGGGATGCGGCGGCGGCGTCTGCGCGGTCACCGCGCTGCACGCCGCAAGGCTAATCGGCGAGCTTGCCGGAGGTGAGTCATGAACGACACGCGTTTTGAACACTGCATTAAATGCACCGTTTGCACCACCGCCTGCCCGGTCAGCCGGGTTAACCCGCGCTATCCTGGGCCAAAACAGGCCGGGCCGGACGGCGAGCGCCTGCGCCTGAAAGACGGCACGCTCTACGACGAGGCGTTAAAATACTGCATCAACTGCAAACGCTGCGAAGTCGCCTGCCCTTCAGACGTCAAAATCGGCGATATTATCCAGCGGGCGCGCATGGAGTACAGCCGACAAAAGCCCACGCTGCGCGATACGATCCTCAGCCACACCGACCTGATGGGCACCCTCTCCACGCCATTTGCCCCGCTGGTGAACGCCACCACCGGGCTGAAGCCGGTACGGCGACTCCTCGATGCCGCGCTTAAAATCGATCACCGCCGCACGCTGCCGAAATATGGTTTTGGCACCTTTCGCCGCGCGTATCGTCAGCTGTCTGCTCAGCAGGCGCAGTACGCCGAACAGGTGGCGTTTTTTCACGGCTGCTATGTCAACTACAACCACCCACAGCTGGGCAAAGATCTTATCCGGGTGCTGAACGCCATGGGCATCGGCGTGCAGTTATTAAGTAAGGAGAAGTGCTGCGGCGTGCCGCTGATTGCCAACGGTTTCTTTGCCAGGGCGCGCAAACAGGCGCAGAGCAACGTCACCGCAATGCGGGAAAATAGCCTCCCCATTATTGCCACCTCATCAACCTGCACCTTTACCCTACGCGATGAATACCCGCACGTACTCGATATTGAGAACCGCGACGTTCGCGATCGCATTGAGCTGGCTACCCGCTGGATCTGGCGTCAGTTGGATGATGGGCGGCCTCTGCAGCTAAAACCGCTGCCGCTGAAGGTGGTCTACCACACCCCCTGTCATATGGAGAAAATGGGCTGGTCGCTGTATACCCTTGAGCTATTGCGGCTGATCCCCGGTTTGCAGCTGGAGGTACTCGACTCTCAATGCTGCGGCATTGCCGGCACCTACGGGTTTAAGTCGGAGAACTACGACTCATCGCAGGCCATTGGCGCGCCGCTGTTCCGGCAAATTGAGGAGAGCGGCGCTGACCTGGTGGTGACCGATTGTGAAACCTGCAAATGGCAGATTGAGATGTCCACCAGCAAACGCTGCGAACATCCCATCTCTCTGCTGGCGCAGGCGCTGGCCTGATACCAGCACCGGCTGCGGGGGGACTAATAGCTCCCCTTTCCCTCCGCCTGTTCGGCTATCGGCTTGAACATCGCCAGCCGTTTATCCAGCGCGCTGGTATACAAGTTGGTATCAACGCCCACGGCGACAAAATTGGCCCCCCACGCCAGCGCTTTGTGCGCCATCTCCGGGTCAACGGCCAGGAATCCAGCGGCTTTTCCCGCTTCGCGAATGCGGCGGATGCTCTGCTCAATGATCCGCTGCACCTCCGGGTGACCGGCGTTATCCGGAAACCCCAGCGAGGCCGATAGGTCAGCCGGGCCGATAAAGACGCCGTCAATCCCTTCCACTTCGAGGATCGCATCCAGATTATCAAGCGCCGTTTTGCTCTCCACCTGAATCAGCAGGCACAGTTCATCGTTGGCCTGCGCCATATAGTTCTCCACCCGCCCCCAGCGCGCGGCGCGGGCCACCCCGGCCCCGACGCCGCGGGTGCCCACCGGCGGATAGCGGGTAGCCGAGACGATCTCCCGCGCCTGTTCAGCGGTATCGACCATCGGGATCAGCAGCGTTCTGGCACCGATATCCAGCACCTGTTTAATCAGGCTACGATTGCCCTCCACCGGGCGAATAACCGGCTGGCTGGCGTAGGGCGCGATGGCCTGCAGCTGATGATACAGGTCCTGAATGGTATTGGGCGCATGTTCACCGTCGATCAGCAGCCAGTCGTAACCCGAGGTGGCGGCAATCTCAGCCATATACGAAGAGGTTGAGCTCAGCCACAGGCCGATTTGCGCTTCCCCTTGCAACAATCCCGCTTTAAATGAGTTCGATAAAATTGCGTTCATAGTTCTCCCTTACATTAATGCTGTACGCTGCCAGCCTGCGGTACCGTGCGATTGACGCGCAGCGAAAAGATAATAACAACTCCGACAATCGCCACGCAGGCGAGCGTCACTAGTCCGGCAGAATCACTCGCGAACATTGTTTCAGCCTGGACGCGGATAATCGGGGCCAGAAAACCGCCGATGGCACCAAACAGGTTGACGAAACCGATGCCCGCGGCCAGCGCCGTACCGGACAACAGCTGCGTCGGCATGGTCCAGAACACTGGCTGTACGGCAATGACGCCCACGGCGGCAACGCACAGCGCGATAATCGCCAGCACCGGTGAAACCAGGCCAGAGACCGCGATGCCGATTGCTGCTGCCAGCAGGGTAAATGCCGCCACATTACGCCGCTCGCCGGTACGATCGGAATAACGGGGAATCAGCCAGGTACCGAACAGCGCGGCCACCCACGGGATCGCGGTCACCACCGACGCCACGAACCCCACCTTGGTGCCGAGCAGCGCGGCAACCTGGGTTGGCAGGAAGAAGATCAGGCCGTAAACCGCCACCTGAATGGTGAGATAGATAATCGCCAGCTGCCAGACGCGGCCGTTGCGCAACGCATCGGACAAACGCGAGGTCACCTTTTTCTGCTCTTCGCTGGCCAGCTCGCTGATTAACGCCTGTTTTTCGGCAGCGCTCAGGAAACGCGCCTTCTGCGGCGTATCGTCAAGCCAGAAGAAGGTAAAGAACCCGGCGCCGACCGCCAGCAGCCCCTCAATGATAAACATCCAGAACCAGCCGGGATGCCCCATAAAGCCGTGCATTTCCAGCAGCGCGCCGGAGAGCGGCGACCCGAGGGTCAGCGCCAGCGGCGCGCCCATATAAAACAGCCCCATAATGCTGGCGCGGTTCTGCTGCGGGAACCACTGGGAAGTCAGGTAGATCATACCCGGGAAGAAGCCCGCTTCCGCGGCGCCCAGCAGGGTGCGCACCAGCAGAAACTTCGCTTCGGTATCCGCCCACGCCATCGCCGCGGAGAGAAGCCCCCACAGCAAGGTGGTGCAGCCGATCCATTTTCTTGCGCCGAATTTGCGCATCAGCAGGTTGGCAGGAACCCCGAGAAAGGCGTACACCACAAAGAAAATCCCCGCCCCCAGCGCATAGGCCTCATTGCTCAGGCCGGTATCCAGCTGGTAAGTCTCTTTGGCAAAGCCGATATTCGAACGGTCAAGAAACGCCAGCACGTACAGCGCCAGCATAAAAGGGATCAAACGGGCGCGGTTTTTCTTCACCACGCCCTCAAGCAAGGTGTTGCTCATCGTAATATCCTCAACAATGGGCCGCACATCTGCGCTGTGCGGCACGACGGGATCAGTGGTTATAAGGACGTTTCAGGTTGCAGTCGCGATTCAGCTCGACGCCGAAGCCCGGTTTATCCAGCACGCTTTTATGAATGCGCCCGTTTACCGGCACCGGCTCGTCAACCAGAATCGGGTCAAACTGTGGACGCATCGTTGAGCAGTCCGGACTGGTCATCAGAAACTCGCTGAACGGCGTGTTGGTAAAGGTAATAACTGCGTGGTGCGAATAGACCGACGAGCCGTGCGGCACCACCAGTTGGCCGCGCGATTTGGCGATCGCCGCAATTTCCACCAGCGTGGTCAGGCCGCCGCACCAGCCCACGTCAGGCTGCATAATATCGATGCCGGTTTCCGACAGCGTGCGGAAAGATTGCAGCGTGCCGTGGTGCTCGCCGCTGGTGACCATCATGCCGGCTGGCGCATTGCGTTTCAGCTCGCGGTAGCCTTCGTACTGCTGCGGCGGCAGGCACTCTTCGATCCACTTAAGGTTAGACGGCGCGCAGGCGTGGGCCAGTTTAGTGGCGTAGTTAACGTCCTGGCTCATCCAGCAGTCCAGCATCAGCCAGAAGTCCGGTCCGCATTTTTCGCGCATATCGGCCACCATCGCGGCATCTTTGCGGATCCCCGCGTCGCCATCGTGCGGCCCCCAGTGGGTCGGCATTTTGCCGCCAATAAAGCCCATCTCTTTTGCCAGGTCCGGACGTGCCCCGGTGGCGTAGAACTGAATTTCATCGCGCACCGCGCCGCCCAGCAGTTTGTAAACCGGCAGCCCAACCACTTTGCCGAATAGATCCCACAGCGCCAGGTCAACGCAGGAGATGGTATTCATCACCAGGCCGCCAGATCCGGAGTAGTACAGGGTGGCGTTAAGCATCTGGTCATGAATCAGTTTGATATCGCTGACGCACTTACCTTCGATAAAGCGGTTCAGATGTTTTTCCACGATAAAGCAGCCCATCTCGCCCGCGGTCGACACCGCAAAACCGGTCTGCCCGTTTTCGGCTTCCACTTCAACGATCAGCGTGCCGAGAACGTTGATGCCAAACGACTGGCGGGACTGTTCATACTGTTTATATTTGCTCATCGGCGTGGCGATATGATCGTCAATCCAGTGATTTGCCCCCTGGTCATGATAATCGCCGCCGCCAGCGCCTTTCTCTGCGGTAGCGCCGCCGATAAACCAGGCGCGGACGTGTTTAATTTTCGGTAGGGTCATGATCTTCTCCTTATTATGAGGCTTGTTGCTCGAAGGGGCTCTTCCACCCCAGCAGACGGGAAATATCTTTGGCGCAGGCAATCGCCCTACCGGCGAGGTAATCGCGATTGTCTTCATTGATTTGCAGACGAGTACCCACCACGGAAATGGCGGCGGTCAGCTCGTTATTGGCGTTAAACACCGGCGCGGCCACGCAACGAACGTCGGGATAGTCTTCGCCGTTATCGAAGCTCCAGCCGCGGGCGCGAATACGCCCCAGCTCATCACGAAGCTGCTGGGCGCTGGTGATAGTGGTTGGCGTCGCCCGTTCCCACCGCAGCTCGCTGATAATCGACTCCTGAACCCGCTCGGGCTGCCAGGCCAGCAGGCATTTACCGATACCGGAGCGATACAGCGACAGGCTCTTACCCTCATGCGAGCGCACGCTGATGGTGGCCGGGGACTCAATCTTCAGAATGTAGTAGGCGTTGCCGCTGTCGATAATGCCCAGGTGGCAGAGCAGCCCGCACTGATCCATCAGTTGCGTCAGGCGTGGACGCGCCAGCTCGCGCAGGTCCATTTTGCTCAGCGCCTGCCCGGCCAGCTCAACCAGCTTGGTCCACAGGCAGTAGTTATCCTGATTATCCATGCTGAGGAAGCGCTGTTTTTTCAGCTCTCCCAGCAGCAGATAGGCGGTACTTTTCGGAATACCCAGTTCGTCAATAATGGTCGCCGCGCTGCAGGGACCGATGCGGGCGATCAAATTGAGAATATCAATGGCGCGGGTCAGCGCCGGGACTTTGCTTGATTCCAACATACTGGACTCCAATCCTGAATACTGGAATCAGTGTTGCGGTTGTCAGGCGGATAAATTGTGAGCGGCTTCAAATGACGACGCTATTCCAGCAGGGTGGACGTTCGGAGGGATAAAAATGCGAGGTAGTGCACAGAATATTTAAAAGCAAGTACAGCTGGCTGGACTCAGCCCGCGTCGGGAAGGACTCCCGACGCGGAGGCTTTTTTACACCGAGAGAGATTCAACGACGTTAATCCAGCCGTGCTCGCCAGCCACCGGCTGGCCGTTTAGCCAACGGCGCAGCATGTTCAGGGCCATCATCGCGCATACCTCCTGACGCACCTGGACGCTGTGGCGGCTGGTGGTGAATTTCACCCGCAGCGCGTGGGTGCCGTCCGGCGTGGAAAGCGCAAAATTCAGGTGATCGCTCTCCTGGCCGCTGACCGCCAGCGCCAGGCCGGCAAAATGTTTCTCGCGCCGCTCCGCCGCCCAGCGCGCGGACTGCGCCAGGGTCTCTTCCTGCGAAGGAATGACTTCGCTGGCCAACAGCGGCGCATTGACGCGTGAAAGCTGTAACGCCAGCAGGCCGCCGGTAAACTGCTCGCTCAGCGTCAGGCTTAGCTGACGCTCCTGCAGACGACGGGCGATCTGCGCGGGCAGGCCTTCGGTGCCTTCGAAAATCATGCTCTCTCCGGCCACTTTCTGCACTTCCGGCCACAGCGCCAGCATCGCCTCGCGCTGTTCAGCGGGTCCGGTCAGCTTCAGTTCAATAATCGGCATCGAGGAGCGATACCCCATCACCACGCCCGGCGGCAGCTGCAGATGATCGAGGCTCTGCGCCAGTTCGCTTTCGGAACGGCCGAAGGTGGTCAAACGCAGACACAGCGGCGCAGCAGGCAGCGGGAAACGTTCGCGCAGGCGCGGTAAAATTTCCTGCTCGACCATCACCTTAAATTCAGAAGGCACGCCGGGGGTAAAAAACATCAGGCAGCGGTTTAGCTGCACGGCAAAACCGCAGGCGGTTCCAACCGGGTTATCGATCATCTCGGCGCTTTGCGGAATTTCCGCCTGTTTACGATTGCTGGCGGCCATGGGCCTTCCACGCTCAGCAAAGAAACGGGTCATGGTTTCCAGCCACGCTTCGTGCAAAATCAACCCTTCGCCTTTGGCCGTCGCGGCGGCCAGCGCGCTCAGGTCGTCGCTGGTCGGCCCCAGACCGCCGTTGACGATCAGCACATCGGCATGCTCGCTACGCTCGCGTAAAATCGCCACCAGGGAGTCGAGATCGTCACCAACGGTATGGCGACGCTTTAAGGGTAATCCTTGATTAAAAAAGAAATCCGCCAGCCACGCGGCATTGGTATCGATGATTTGCCCATGCAGCACTTCATCGCCGGTGGACAGCATTTCCACGTTTAACATTGTGAACTCCAGCCTGATAAGTAGAAATACTATATCGCAAAGCAGCTGGCGAAAAAGCCTGAAAATCAGGCGCGGCGGAATACCGCGCCGAAGAGATTAGAAGCTGGCGTTGACGCCGACGTACGGACCGTCCGCGACTGCGTTATCGCGGTTGCCGTCTTTACCCGCCAGGTTGAGGTAGCGGTAGCCGGCTTCGATGCTCAGAGGACGCATAATGGTAAAGCGCGCGCCGGCATTGGCTTCCTGATAGCTGTCGATGCCGCTGGAGAGTGAATCCGGAGAGTAATAGTATTCGCCGAACAGACGGAAGCTGTCGCCGATTTTCCACTGCAGACCGCCGCCAACCGCCGCCGCGTAGCCCTCATCGCCGTTGTTTGGATTGGTGTAAACGCCTTTGCCGCCCACGGTGGCCAGGAATGGCCCGAGGGGGATGTTCAGGCCCAATCCCAGACCCGCCGCATCGCCGTCGTCATCATTGTGCAGCCAGTTGCCGGTTAACGCCAGGCCGGTCGATTCGGTACCGAATCCAACGCCAAGATTGGTGTAGTGCTCACCGGCCTGCCCGCTGACGCTGATCGCATTTGCCGCCGTCGAGACGAACATCATGCCAGCGAGGGCCATAAATATGCTTTTTTTCATTTTTATCTATCCAGAAAAATAATAATAAGAAAATCCCAAAAAACCGCGAAATTGTACTGCCGAATGCTAAGGAATCAATGAACTAAAGCGACGTTTGCCATTGTGATTGTAACCAGTTGCTACCGGGATTTTGCCAACGGCTCCGGGTATCAATTCGATAGCCAGAGCCAGATTGTCCGTGCTGGCTATTTATTCTACAAAGTGTGCTCAGCTTATTTCTTTCCTTCAGGGAGATGAATAAGTTACATAAAACTTTGTCAGGAGATAAAGATGAGCAAGAAAGGACTAACCACCGGCGCCGGCGCGCCGGTCGTCGATAATAATAATGTCGTCACTGCAGGTCCTCGCGGTCCGATGCTGCTGCAGGATGTCTGGTTTCTGGAAAAACTGGCCCACTTTGACCGTGAGGTAATCCCGGAACGCCGAATGCACGCTAAAGGCTCCGGCGCTTACGGTAAACTGACTATCACCCACGATATCACCCGCTATACGCGCGCAAAACTGTTCGCCGAAATAGGTAAAACCACCGATCTGTTCCTGCGCTTCTCAACCGTCGCCGGAGAACGCGGTGCCGCTGACGCCGAGCGCGATATCCGCGGCTTCTCTATCAAGTTCTATACCGAAGAGGGCAACTGGGATCTGGTGGGCAACAATACGCCCATTTTTTACCTTCGCGACCCGCTGAAATTTCCCGACCTTAACCACGTTGTCAAACGCGACCCGCGGGCCAACCTGCGTAATCCGACCTGGAAATGGGATTTTTTCTCCCTGCTTCCCGAAACGCTGCACCAGTTAACCATCGACTTTAGCGACCGCGGCATCCCGCGCTCATATCGCCATATGCACGGTTTCGGCAGCCACACGTTCAGCTTTATCAACGCTGAAAATGAACGTTTTTGGGTGAAATTCCACTTCAAATCCCAGCAGGGGATCGCCAACCTGATGGATGATGAAGCGAAACGCCTGGTGGCAGAAGATCGCGAGAGTTCGCAGCGCGATCTCTATGAGTCGATTGAGAGAGGCGATTTCCCGCGCTGGACCTTCTACGTGCAGATAATGCCGGAAGCAGAAGCCAGCCGGGTCCCTTACAACCCCTTCGATCTGACCAAAATCTGGCCGCACGGCGATTATCCGCTGATTGAAGTCGGGGTACTGGAACTTAACCGCAACCCGGATAACTACTTCGCTGAGGTTGAGCAGGTCGCGATGAATCCAGCGAACGTGGTGCCTGGCGTGGGCTTCTCTCCGGACCGGATGCTACAGGGACGGCTGTTTTCCTACGGCGATACCCAGCGCTATCGTCTGGGCATTAACCATCATCAAATTCCAGTCAATGCGCCGCGCTGCCCGTTCCATAACTATCACCGCGACGGCGCGATGCGCGTTGATGGCAATAGCGGCAACGGCGTCACCTATGAGCCCAACAGTTTTGGCGTGTTTCAGGAACAACCGGACTTTAGCGAGCCGCCTTTAAGCCTTGAAGGCGCGGCGGCGCACTGGGATCACCGGGAAGATAGCGACTACTTTAGCCAGCCGCGCAGGCTGTTTGAGCTATTAAGCGAAGATGAGCATCAGCGTATGTTTCAGCGTATCGCCAATGATATGCGGGATATCCCTGACTTTATTCAGCAGCGACAAATTGGCCTGTTCAGCGAAGTCCACCCCGACTACGGCGCAGGTGTTGCAGCGGCGTTGCAGCTCTTAAAGCACGGAGAATAAGTACTGATGGCAGCCCTTAAGGCTGCCATTTTGCGCTATCTGTTCCATGATGGCCCCTGACCCAATACCCTGCGCTTACCCTAACACCGCTCATCTTCGCCGCGCGTTTTCGCTTGCGGTTTGCCGAGGCGGCTCGCAAACTGGGCCTTCCCGTTAGTATCCCTGTCATCATTAAGGAGAAATCATGCGTCAAAGGACTATCGTCTGTCCGCTCATTCAACATGAAGGCCACTACCTGCTGTGCAAAATGGCCGACGATCGTGGCGTATTTCCCGGCCAGTGGGCGATCTCCGGCGGCGGCGTCGAGCCGGGCGAACGCATTGAAGAGGCGCTGCGGCGAGAAATTCGTGAAGAGCTGGGCGAAAAACTGCAGCTGACCGACATCACTCCGTGGACCTTTAGCGACGACGTCCGGGTTAAAACTTACGCCGATGGCCACCGGGAAGAGATTTATATGATTTACCTGATCTTCGACTGCATCAGCGCCAATCGCGACGTGACAATCAACGAAGAGTTCCAGGACTACGCCTGGGTGAAAGCCGAAGATCTTCCCCACTATGATTTGAACGTGGCGACCCGCAGGACCCTCACCCTGAAAGGCTTACTCTGAAAAAGCGCGCAAAAAGCGCAGCCTGACCTTCAGCCCGCCCAGCGTTTCGCTGCGCAGCAGTTGCGGATGGCTGCGGTGCAGGCGCGCAATATCGCTGACCAGCGCCAGGCCAAGCCCGGCGCCGGGGTTATCACCCACGTTTTCCAGACGATGGAACGGCATGAGTGCCTGCTGAATCTGCGCATCATCGATACCCGGCCCGCTGTCTTCGACGTCCAGCAATACCGCCTCTCCGTCACGATGCAGGCTGACGGTGACGATACCGCCCTGCGGCGTATAGCGAATCGCGTTATCCAGCAGATTCGCACACAGCTCGCTCAACAGCACGCCATCGCCGGCGATGGTCACCGTCGAGGGTTCGCCCTCATAGCCGAGATCGATAGCCTTGCTCCGCGCCTGCTGAAGACGAGAAAAGCAGCTATTGTGGACAATCTCATACAGGTCCACCGGCGGAAACGCGTGTTCGCCCTGCTCTTTACGTTTGATGGTGGCCAGCTGCAGCAGGCGTTCAGTGAGCAGAATCGTACTGTCAAGCGTACCGCTCATCGCCTCCAGGCTCTCTCGCCACAGCCGGGGATCGCCGCTCGCCAGCGCCACTGAGGCCTGCGTTTTCAACACCGCTAACGGCGTTTTGAGCTGATGAGACGCGTCGGCGCTAAACCGTTCCTGGCGGGAGATCATCACCCGTAACCGGTCGATATAGCGGTTAAAGGCCACGATCAGCAGACGGGTTTCCGACCACGGCAGCAGCTCCGGCAGCGGCGTCAGCAGGCCGGGTTCACGCCGCACCATCAGCGCCGAAAGCCGACGCATTGGCCGTAGCACGCGGCGCAGCAACCAGCCAGCGAGCACCAGCGTCAATAGCACTAATAGCCCCTGCGAGATCCATGATGAAAACAGCAGCTGCCCCGCCAGCCATCGCCGCGACTGCAGCGTTTCGGCGATATAGATTTCCGCCATTCCGACAACGCCGCCTTCGTTAACTGGCTGCAGCAGCCGCGCCACGCGGATGGCCTGACCGCGATACTCGGTATGATAAAACCACGCCAGCGCCGGATAGAGCTCGGTACGAGAGGTTGAGGGCGGCATCGATGGTAGGTCGTCAAAACCGGAAATCACCCGTCTCTCGGGATCGAGAACTTTATAGTACAGGCGATCGTTCATATTGAGCTCGAAGCTATCGAGCACCACCCAGGGAACATTCACTTCCAGCCTGCCGTGGCGTACCACCAGGCGCTCCGCCACCGTGCGGGCAGAGGAGAGCAGCGTACGATCGTAAGCCTGGGTCGCCGCCTGCAGGGCGCTGACGTAGCTATTAAACGCCGACAGCCCCCACAGCAAAACCAGCGGCAGGCCGAGAAACAGCAGCAGCTGGGAGAACAACGACTGCGGTTTACCCCATCTCATGAGCGAGCTCCAGCACGTAGCCCAGGCCGCGCAGGGTCACGATACGCACGTTGCTCTCCTGAAGTTTCTTACGCAGACGATGGATATATAGCTCGATGCTTTCCGGGCTGACATCATCGTTCAGGCTGAAAACCTGTTCAAATAGCTGCTGGCGCGACACCGGCCGCGTACGGCGAAACATTAGCACCGTCAGCAGCGCCTGCTCGCGCGGCGTCAATGACAGCGTTTGTCCGCAGAGTAAAAAATAGCCTTCATCGCGATATTCCAGAGAACCGATCTGTTGCACCTCATGCACCTGGCCTTCGCTACGCCGCAGCAGCGCGCGCAGCCTGGCATCCAGCTCTTCGAGCTCAAAAGGTTTTGGTAAATAGTCATCGGCGCCGACGTTCAGCCCTTTAACCCGGTCCGCCACCGCGCTGCGGGCGGTTAACAGCAGGACAGGAAGGGTCTGCCCGCGCTTTCGCAAGCGCTGCACCACCTCCAGGCCGTCGAGTCCCGGCATGCCGATATCCAGCACCGCCAGCGCATATTTTTCGCTTTGCAGCAAATGATCGGCCGCCCGGCCATCAAATACGCAGTCCACGGCAAACCCGCCCTGCACCAGCGCTTTCTCCAGCCAGTGAGCCAGCTCACGGTTATCTTCTGCCAGTAAGAGACGCATTTCGCATTTATCTTACTGTTTTATATGAGAGATTGAACGCGATGCGTCTGGTTTTGTCCTGTTGCTTATCCGGTTATTCAAAATCAACTCCATTTTTCAAAATTCGAAAGAAAAATGAGAATGTCAAAATGAAACAGATTTGCAACATTCATGATGCGGTCATGGAATCAGCTTAACACAATTGACAGTCACGCGGGGCTGCTATCCTGCATCACGTCGTGAATCGTATACGTGACAACGCCGATCACTTCCACGTCATCCAGAGCTTCCCCTTCAATGGCTTCTCCGTCAGATGTGATAAACGCCATGCCTAAGATTTTCGCAAACTCCATGAGCCCAGCGTGACTAATGAGAACCGTGCTTCCCTGCTTAGCCTTCAGAGACAAATCAAGAACAGCAAAGCCACTATCTGTGCTGATAACTCGCGAGTTTGCTGTGATGTTGCACAGAGAGTTCACTGTCAGCGTACTCTCTACATAATCCCCAGCCGGTGATGGGAATCCCATGATCTGCCCTCCAATAAACACTGTACATGAATACAGTTGTTATTTTTGGTGAGAAGATCAACACACGTTCATTTTATCCAACCCTTAGCCTTCAAGCAGTCTGCGATGAACTTGGCGTTAATATCGACGCCGGAAGCAGAGGCGCCATTGTTAACGCTATCTGATGGGTGAAGGCTGTCCATTCTTAGCGTTGATGGCGTAAGACCTTTCGAGATGTCCTTTAGGTCCTCATCGTTATTTCTATTATAGTGTGATGTGAAATTATGAAGTGCATCTAGACCATTAACTACACAGTAATTATCAGGGAAGTTATTTTTTATTTCTTCATTAAGTTTATCAATATTCTTCCGCGCCGGACTACCATTAACTTCGTTACTGTATGGAAATTCTGGCATGACAATGTACCTATCATCTGCGCCTGCCGTAGAAGCAATGCTCTTTATATCCCTTATTATGTAATTTATATTACCTCTTGCCGTGTTTCTTCCTGCCCAAATAATATATATTTTCCTTGCATGCTTGATCATATCAACCCCGGCCCTTTCCGTTCCTGAGTTGACTCTTGTCTTGCTCACGGGAAACGCCCTGACTGCATTTGCAACTTGTATTTCTTTCCCTGGGATATCTCTCTTAAAGATATATTTTACTTCTCCATTTATCTTTTTGGACGACAAAACACCTCGCACCCCAGAAAAGATAACCTCTGAATAAAATCCTGGCCATAAGGCTCCTTCCTCGCTCATAACGCCATTTGGGACCACATCTACTGATCCAGTTGCGGGTATAACCCCGCCATCTGGGTAAAAGAGCCCTGCCTCTCCGCCAGAAATGAAGGCCGCCTCCTGACTGCTGCTGCCGCCTCTTGCATAGTCAAATACTTTTAGATTGGTTTCTCTTGAAAGAGACATTGCAAACTGCTTGTTAGAAAGGAAGGAATGTCCGTAGAGAACAATCACTGATTTATGGCTATCTGCCATGCTTACTTTTGAAATAGCCATACTAAGAATAAGAAGGGTTATAGTTACAGGTTTCATTGTTTAATCTCCGAATATCGGATATTAAACCTACGGCTATAATCTGCAGGATGTCAAGGAGATGAATTCCTAAACTATAAAGGATGTCAAGTGTGATCTAGATTTACATGAGGGCTTTTACGAGATAGCATTGTTGACAACAATTATCTTTTGAATGCAAAAAGAGGGTTAAATGATTAGCATTCAGGTACTTAGGGGGTTTGCGGCCCTGTTGGTTGTGCTTGTCCATTCGACACTGAAGGCACAATCTGCAGGTCTTGGTGAGAGAGTTTTTGAAATAGGGCACTCCGGGGTTGACCTTTTCTTCATCATATCTGGTTTCATAATGATGATGATCGGTGCACGGGAGAATAATTTTTTCTTATTCATGTCAAAGAGAATAACAAGGGTTATCCCTCTTTATTATATAATTACTACAGCAGCCCTTTGTATCTACCTATTCAATCCTTCGTTAATAAATGGAAATAATGGTGCAATTTCAATATTACATTCATATTTATTAATACCAGCACAAGGGAAATCATTCCTACTTTCGGTGGGATGGACTTTGAGCTATGAAATGTTTTTTTATATTGTTTTTGCATGCATCGTTTTTATGAAAAGCAGCGCAAAAGGCATAGCCGCTTGCTTGATACTTATTGCATTAGTTGTCGCAGGAAGGTACTCAAGCAATATTACGGTTCATAATTTCATGTCCATAATTCTCCTTGAGTTTGCAATCGGCATTGGATGCTTTTATTTCTATGATTATATGTCAAAACGCCTGTCAGAAATTCAGTCTGCAGCCATATCGACAGTTTTTATTTTAATAGCTATTGCATGGATAGGCTTTCAGCAAGACCCAATCTTCACTCTGTTTGATAACAGAGTTTTAGAGTTGGCTATACCAATGATGTTTATTTTTTTGGCATTCTGTTTGTGCGAGTTCAATTTCAAGAAATATAAACAAACGGTTTCCGTGAGAATCATGTCATATATTGGAGATGCATCTTACTCTCTTTATTTAACACATCTGTTTGCGTTGGGAATAGTTTCAAAGATTTACGCAAAGCTTGGGGTAGAAAACTACTTTGTATTTGTCACAACCTGTGTCGTCGTTTCAGTTATAGGTGGAGTGCTTTGTTACGAGGTTGTGGAAAAGAGGATCACGGCGGTGCTTAGGAACACCATTTACAGAAAACCTAAAAAGCTTAATAGCGACATTTAATCAGGGAATCGGGACATGGCACTGTTACTTTTTTCATTTATATGTTTGTTTTACTTAGGGTTTGGTTTCGCCTATATGTCGTACCAAGAGCTCTCCCCTCTTGGCGCTATGGGGTATACCGGTATACCTGGCGACGTATTGGTCGTTTTTTCTGTTGGCTATATCTCTGTTGTCATAGGATATATATTCGCAACAAGAAGAAAGGTTCCACGGCTTAAGACTATATCAAACCCTTACTTTATGCATTTCGCATCATATATTTATCTGATGCTTGCTCTGGCAATGTTTTTCGCTGGTATTAGCTTCTATGGTGGGTATTTCGGGTTTATATCTACGCCATACTCAGCCATCATTGATAGTTCAGACAATGAAGTTAAGGATGTATTAATATCTACATCTGGGCTTCTTTCTGTTTTTTCGATCCTGTGCGCATTCTCTGGTGGAAGATCGAAGGCGGTTAGGTACACTGTATACATTCTTGGGTTATTTATTTTGCTTTCTATCTTCGTTCAGGGACGAAGAGAGACAACCATGCTATTTTTGATGACTATCATGTCATACAAATTCATTGGCGAAGGTTTGAAATTTCGTAACGTTTTAAAAGCCGTTATAATTGCAGCACTTATATCTATGGTGGCGGGTGTTGGATTGTATATTCGTGCGTCTGGAGATACTTCTGGCGGCTCTATCTTAACAGCAATTAACTACGCCGTTCTTTATGAAACGCACTTCACAATAGCGACCCTGGGTAATGAGATAAGAACTCACTTTTATGATGGCAGGGACTATCAGGGATTCCTCAATCTGTTGCAGCCGATACTATTTGTAGTTCCTAGTTTCCTGTTCTATATCGTTGGCCTGGACAAGCGCGAAGCGCTAGGAATGGTAACAACAGAGCCAAAGATATATGCGGATAAAGGTGGTAGTTTCCTGTTCACTCAGGCTGTTCACTCTTTTGGTTATATGGGGGTAATTATAGATGGATTGGTCGTTGGTTTCCTTCTTGCCTATTTCTACAAAATAGCCAGAAGCAAAAATCTTATCTTCTTTCATTTCCCATTGGTTTCACTGGTGCTCGTTGCCATCAGAAAAGATGTAACGTACGGGATTAAATATATATCCCTACAATTTATGATACTGTTTCTTATCATAATACTATATAAAATTTTGCCAAATAAAAAGGCGAGTTGAATGAATCGGGGCTTACGCCCCGATTTTTTATCCATAGATTTCTTTTTGAAGCTTTGCTGATTCTTCGACTACGCTTAACTCTTCCGTGCTCATTTCTTCTCCGCCTTTCGTAAAGATATCCGGAGTTATTGAACGATATAATAGCGTAAGCTCAAGCTCTTTTTCATCCATTGCTAAACTCCTGAATAGGTAGGTGAGGTCTCAACATATCCATGTATATGTATTGTACATCCAGTAGCAGCGTAAGCAGCAGCATCCTGACCATACAAGCCATTCAATAGCCTGACTACTTGTATCTGGTCCTGTGATGTTCCTTGTATAGCCCTCAAAGTTGAATTCCCAAGAGTTGTGTTCCACCCATTGTAAATGTTTACGTTGTAGGATCTGTCTCGCAGAGATACAGATGATACCCTGGAATATACCCGATGGTTAATGCTCCCGTTGGTGACGATGCTGTGATAGTTAGGGATATGTCAAAATTAACCCTACCACTTTTGATAGTATATCTTCCGGTAGATGATGATAATGTCAGGCCGGAGCCAACAATCAATTGCGGGGTGAATGTTCCTTGGTAGAATTCAACATTGTTGGAGTACAGGCGCAGAGCATCAGTACCAAAAATGTATGTAGTCTGACCGCCTAAAATTCGATTACTTGCGCTTATTTTGTGCCCCGTCCCATTATACACAACAGAATACGGTGTTGTGCTCTGGACGATAACGGTGTTTCCTTCGATAACGTTATTCACGCATGCAGACGAAAAGCCTAACGCTATACCTGCTCGCGTGGCACTAGCCTGTGTCACAAACAACGTATATATTCAGAGGTTTCAAAAACGGAGTTATTTGAGATTCGGCTATTATTTGTTGCATATAGCCACAATTGGGTTTCCCGGTTGTCTCTAAGGTGATTATCTGAAATGGTGAAGTTTGTTACATCATTAGTTGTACTCAGGGTACCGGATATCCCAGTATCAATCCCACGGCTCCAGTTATGGAAACATCTGTTATTCGTTATTATGTTTCCTGAGCTATACCCAGCACCACCACCACCAATGTAAATCCCAGATTGCCCGTTATTGGTACAGGTATTCCCTGAAATACGGCAGTCCAATATACCTTCACAAGCTATACCATCCCACTGAGGTTTTGATGATGTCCATGCAGTGCCGTCTTCTGTTGTATATCCATTGTCGAAATGACTATCTAGTATACTAAGACTAGTCCCACGAACTGTTACCCCCATTGAACAGTGAGTTACAACGCAGTCCCTTAATGTATTATCCTGACCGCTAAGGCGAAATCCATTGCTAAAACCCATGACTGAATCGGAGTACTTCCCATCAATGACCAATCCATCACTTACACAATTAGTTGAAGTATCCTTAAACCATACGCCGTAAGCCTGTACAACTCCGATAGACCCGAGACCACCTGTATTGTTCTGAGATGAGCATATCACCTCTATTCAGGTGGCCAAATTCAGTAAACCACTACAGCCAGCATCTGAACAATCTGGCTTGAGGTGTAGTTTTTGAAGGTCTCACAGGCGTTCTTCGCATCAATAAACAATGCTGTGAAATCGCGCCCTGTGAGGCTTATGGTGAATCTTGCCGGGTCATAGTCGAACTATCCACATTACCCTTAATGAGGCGCTTAGAATCCGTTCCAGACGCTGTAATCAGGTCAGAGTAAAGGTCTACTGGGATAATGGTCTGCTCTGAGAACCAGTCCATTCCGTATTCAGGAGGTAAGGCAGAGACAGCCAGCATCAGGTCAAAGGTACTGGCCCCTCGAAAACCGTTGCTTGTCACGCTGTACGATATGAATTCCACCGCCTTTCCTGCCAGCATGCACCACCCTGAAACATGCCGCGCATTTGGCGTTACGATCGGGTAATTCAGGTCCATATCAGTTCGCCGATGATGTAGGGTTTGATGGAATGGCGATGGTGTTAATGCCGGTCAATTGCGGGTCTGTGATTCCGTTCACCGTCGCAATGCTGTCCCACAGAGTCGCGTCACCATAGTAATCAGATGCCACCTGGTAGAGGTTGCCGCCAGACAGCGTAATCGACCGCACACCGTCTGCCGTCTGACCGGTTCTGACGTTTTTATTTACCCTGTCCAGCACATTCGAAAGGTCATAGAGCGCTGGTAATCGGGTCATCCCGTCAGCCTGAGTGAGCAGGTTGTTGATGGTTTTTGAGATGGTGTTGCCAGGCACAATACCGCCCAGGGTCGTGATTGAGTTCATGGAACTTTCCAGAGAGGAAATATTCGTCTGGATAATCTGCTGGGCTGCAATTATCGGCCTTACCACCGTCTGCACTGTTTCTACCGTGGCGGTTGCAAAGTCGGAAACAGTGTTAACTGCGTCCTGAACTGTTGTCACCGCATCGGTTACGGACTGCACATCGATAATGCTTGAAAGTCCAATAGCCTGACCAATGTCGCTGTTGATGAGCGCATTAAGCGCTCCTGTCAGCGCATCAGCCTGCAGCGGGCTGTCATTCCGTTGAAGTACGGCGACCTCAATCTGGTACGGACGCCGGTAAACAAACTGGTAGGTCGTGACGAAGTTGGTGATAACAACGTCGAATGAATAGCCATCCAGCGTTAATGTGACCACCTCGCCAGCATCACGCATCTGCTCAAGGGCGGAAACGCGAGCCTGTGTGTTTGAACCGGTAAAAATTCCGCTCCAGGTAATGGGGTCATACTCAACGCCCAGCACATCGATAATATGCTTACCACCAATAAGCTGATGCGTTACCGTTTTCTGTCGGCCCGGGATAACAAGCGACTCCGGGATTTCGAAGTCTACAAACTCGAAACCACCGAGAATCAGCCGTGATGCGGACAAGTTGAGCCCCTGCGCCACACTGTTCAGCGCATTAAGCCAGTAAGAGACGCATATCACATCCTGAAAAGTTGCTGCTGCATTGAAAGGGAAATGAAAGGTAATTGTTTTAACAATCACGCAACCGAATAGCCACATGCCGGTTCACATAATTAAAAAAACGTCCCCTGTATCTGACTGAGGAAGCTTATGAATATGCCATTCCTGCGCCGTGCTAGCGCCATTGCATTATGCCTTTTAACCGCCTCTGCCCTGGCCGCCGAGGCGCCTTCCCGTACCGAATGTATCGCGCCCGCCAAGCCCGGCGGCGGCTTCGATCTCACCTGCAAGCTGATCCAGGTCAGCCTGATGGAAACCGGCGCCATCGAAAAACCGATGCGCGTCACCTACATGCCCGGCGGCGTAGGGGCAGTGGCCTACAACGCGATCGTCGCCCAGCGCCCCGGCGAACCCGGTACCGTAGTCGCTTTCTCCGGCGGCTCGCTGCTCAACCTGGCGCAGGGTAAGTTTGGCCGCTACGGCGTGGATGATGTGCGCTGGCTGGCCAGCGTCGGCACCGATTACGGCATGATCGCCGTCCGCGCCGACTCGCCGTGGAAAGACCTGCCGTCGTTTATGGCGGCGATGGAAAAAAATCCCGCCAGTATCGTCATCGGCGCTGGCGCCTCAATCGGTAGCCAGGACTGGATGAAAGCGGCGCTGCTGGCGCAAAAAGCGAACGTCGATCCACACAAAATGCGCTACGTGGCCTTTGAGGGCGGCGGCGAACCGGTCACCGCGCTGCTGGGCAATCACGTGCAGGCGGTTTCCGGCGATCTCAGCGAAATGGTGCCTTATCTCCAGGGCAATAAAATCCGCGTGCTGGCGGTGTTCGCTAACGAAAGGCTACCGGGCGCGCTCGCCGATGTCCCCACCGCCAAAGAGCAGGGCTACGACCTGGTCTGGCCGATTATTCGCGGCTTCTTCGTGGGTCCGAAAGTCAGCGACGCCGACTATCAGTGGTGGGTGGATGAGTTCACGAAATTGCAGCAGACCGACGCGTTCAAAAAGCAGCGCGAGCTGCGCGGCCTGTTTGAATTCAACATGAACGGTAAGGAACTGGACGCCTATGTCAAAAAACAGGTGGAAGCGTATCGCCTGCAGGCGAAATCCTTTGGCCTGGCCAAATAATTTGCGGAGGTTGCGATGAGCGATCGTATTTTTGCCGGAGTGTGGCTGCTGCTCTGCGCGGGTGGAATGTTTATCGCCTGGCAAATTCACAGCGAATACGCCTATGAGCCTGTCGGCCCACGTCCTTTCCCGGTCGGCATTATCGGCCTGATGCTGGTGTGCTCTGTCTTGCTGCTTCTGCGTCGGCCCGACGCTATCACGTGGCCCGGGCGCCGGGTTTTACAACGTCTATTAACTATGGTGGTGGCGCTGGGGATCTATGCGTGGGGTTTTGAATGGCTGGGTTTTCCTCTGGCCACCGCGCTGCTGACCGCCGTGTTTGGCCTGCTGTTTGGCGCCACGCTGCCCGCTGCCGGGGTAGCCGGCGTCGCGATGGGCATCGCGCTGTGGTACGTCTTTGACGCCCTGCTTGATGTCACCCTGCCGCTCGGCATCTGGTTGAGTTAACGGAGAAGGTTATGGATATCTGGATTTATTTATCACAGGGCTTCGCCGTTGCCATGACGCCGGGCAACCTGACCATCGCGCTAATTGGCTGCTTTGTGGGCACTATCGTCGGTCTCCTGCCGGGTCTGGGCCCGATTAACGGTGTCGCGATCTTACTGCCGCTGGCCTTTGCTCTGCACCTGCCCGCGGAATCAGCGTTAATCCTGCTGGCTACGGTCTATATTGGTTGTGAATACGGCGGACGCATTTCGTCTATCCTGCTTAACGTCCCCGGTGATGCCGCCGCCATTATGACCGCTCTCGACGGTTATCCGATGGCGCAGCAGGGACGTGGCGGCGTAGCGCTGTCGATCTCTGCCGTGAGCTCCTTTGTTGGTTCAATGATCGCTATCGGCGGGATCATCCTGTTCGCGCCGGTGCTGGCGCAGTGGTCGCTGGCGTTCGGTCCGGCGGAATATTTCGCCCTGATGATTTTTGCCATCGCCTGCCTTGGTAGCATGATGGCGGAAAATCCGCTGAAGTCGTTTCTCGCCGCGTTAATCGGTTTGGGGCTGGCGACGGTGGGCGTTGATGCCAATACCGGCGTGTACCGCTTCACTTTCGACAGCGTTCATCTTTCCGATGGCGTGCAGTTTATCGTGGTGGTGATCGGGCTCTTTTCGGTTTCGGAGATTTTGCTGATGCTGGAAAGCACCAGCGGCGGGCAGAAGCTGGTACGGAAAACCGGACGCATGCTGTTTAACGCCAAAGAGGCGGGCCAGTGCGTGGGCGCGACCCTGCGCTCATCGGTGGTGGGTTTCTTTGTCGGCATTCTGCCGGGCGCAGGGGCGACCATTGCCAGCGCTATCACCTATATGACCGAGAAAAAGCTCAGCGGCAATAGCGACACCTTCGGGAAGGGCGATATTCGCGGCGTCGCGGCGCCGGAAGCAGCGAACAACGCCTCCGCCTGCGGCTCGTTTATTCCGATGCTCACGCTCGGCGTTCCCGGCTCCGGGACCACCGCGGTGATGATGGGCGCCCTGACCCTCTACAACATCACGCCGGGACCGGCGATGTTTACCGAACAGCCGGATATCGTCTGGGGGTTAATTGCCGCGCTGCTGATCGCCAACGTGATGCTGCTGATTATGAACATTCCGCTGATCGGCCTGTTCACCCGCATGCTGACGATACCGCTATGGTTTCTGGCCCCGGCTATCGCCGCCGTGTCCGCGGTCGGCGTCTACGCCGTACACAGCACCACCTTCGACCTGCTGTTGATGGTTGGGCTGGGCGTGCTGGGCTACATTATGCGTAAGATGCACTTCCCGATGTCGCCGCTGATCTTAGGGTTTGTGCTGGGAGAGATGCTGGAGCAGAACCTGCGCCGCGCGCTGTCCATCAGCAATGGCAACGTGGCGATTCTGTGGCAAAGCGGCGTGACGAAAACGCTTCTGTTTCTGGCCATCGCGGTGATTGTTGTCCCCCCGCTGCTGCGGTACTGGCGCAAACGTCAGCTTAATACGCAGGGCGATCTGCCCTCCTCCTGATGCTCAACGTCATTGGCGGTCGCTCAGCGCCGCCAATGACGGTATACGTTGAATTTCCACCACATCTGCCTGATAGTTATCGTTTTAACTTTCTGGTGATCCGTTATGACCGTCGCCGCATCCCGTTCGGGGTTAACATTCGCCGCGCTGGCGCTGGCCCTGATTCTTGTTTACACCGGTATCAGCGCAGGGGATAAGCTTACCTGGCTGATGGAAGTCACGCCGGTGATCATCATCGTTCCGCTTTTGCTGGCCACGCGCTCGCGCTATCCGCTGACGCCGCTGCTTTACACGCTGATTTTCTTCCATGCCATCATTTTGATGGTCGGCGGCATGTACACCTATGCGAAAGTGCCCATCGGTTTTGACGTACAGGCATGGCTGGGACTGAGCCGTAACCCCTATGACAAGCTGGGGCACTTTTTCCAGGGACTGGTGCCGGCGCTGGCGGCGCGGGAGATTCTGCTGCGCGGTGGCTACGTTCACGGGGGGAAAATGCTCGGTTTCTTGGTCTGCTGTATTGCGCTGGCGATTAGCGCCGTCTATGAACTGATCGAATGGTGGGCGGCGCTGGCGCTGGGACAGGGCGCAGAGGAGTTTCTCGGCACCCAGGGCGATCCCTGGGATACCCAGTCGGATATGTTTTGCGCCCTGCTCGGCGCGCTGACCACCGTTTTTGCGCTGGGCCGCTGGCATACGAAGCAGCTACTGAACGTCCAGCGCGTCTGAGCCGGGTATGGCCTGCTGGTTGACCCAGTCACGTAGCGCCCGGCGGGAAATTTTAATGCCGCCGGTTTTCAGCGATTCAGGCAACCGCAGCCAGCGCACCGGCAGCTGAAAGCGAGCCAGCTTATCGGCGCACCAGCACGCCAGCGCGGACGGGTCGTAATGCTCGCCGCACTCCACCACCGCCACCGGCCGCTGGCCAAACTCCGCGTCATCCTGCGGCACGATAAAAATCTGCTGGATCCAAGGGTGAGCGCCAATGACCCGCTCCACCTCTTCCGGTTGAATGCCCTCCCCGCCGCTGAAAAAGAGATTATCCATTCTTCCGAGAATGGTCAGATTGCCGTTATCAAGCCTGCCGCGATCGCGGGTAGCAAACCAGCCGTGTTCATTAACCAGTGGAACTATTTGCTCATCGCGCCAGTAGCCTTCAGCCATGCTGTCCGAGCGCAGCCAGACCTCACCGTCGACAATCCGCAGTTCGCGCCCCGGCAGTGGCCGCCCGACGTCCGCCAGGCCGTCCGCCTCCTTGGCGCATACCGTCGAGGCAAACTCGGTTAGCCCGTAGCCGCACCAGCAGCGGATACCGCGCTGACCGGCCTGCTCGGTTAGCGCCACCGGAATCGCCGCGCCGCCGAGCAGAACCGCTTTTAACGACACCCTGGCGTCGCCGTTAAGCAGACGCCAAAGCTGAGTCGGTACCAGGGAGGCGTGGGTACAACCGCGTAAAGCGTGTTCCAGCGGCTGCTTGTCGCGTACCGTCAGGCCTGCGCCAGCAAACAGCCAGCGCCAGAGAATACCCTGGCCGGAAACGTGAAACAGCGGCAGCGACAGCAGCCAGTCGTCCTGCTGCGCAAAGGGTATCATCGCCAGCACGCCTTCTGCGCTGGCAAGATGGGCGCGAAAAGCGTGCACCGCCGCTTTCGGTAGTCCCGTCGACCCCGAGGTTAGCGTCATGGACGCGATACGATCTTCTCGCCAGTCGACCGCGTGGACGCCGTCGCCGGCGTGCAACGCTAATGGATTAAGCGCCGCCGGAAGGTCGCCGCCGTTTAGCACCAGCGCGTGGCGCAGACCCAAAGACGGCAGCAGTTCCGCCAGCTGAGGAGCCGGCAACTGAGGATTCAGCGGCAGGACGCGCGCGCCGCACTGCAGGAGGGCCAGCCACGCCAGCAGAGCATCGGGCTGGTTGTAAGCACGAAGCAGCACGCCATCGCCGTCGCGAACGCCCCGGGCGTGAAATCCCGCCGCCAGCGCATCAATTTGCGCGCACAGCTCCCGCCAGCTTAGCCGCCGCTCGTTCAGGCGCAGCGCCTGAGCCTCTTCCCGCAGCCGCCGCCAGTGGCGCCAGGGCCAGTCGCTAAAGGTCACAGCAGCGGCTCCAGGTCATCAACGTTCAGACACGGCAGATCGCTTTCCGGCCAACGGCGCACCAGTTGGGCACGCATCAGGCTCAGGGTGTCCAGACCGGGTATCGTGTTTGGGGTCAGCCAGGCGGCGATTCGCGCCAGTTGCGTCAGGCCAAGGCTCGACTCAATGGATGAGCTGATGACCGCCGTCAGTCCCAGCGCATGCGCCTGCGCCACCTGCTGCCGCACTTTTTGCAGGCTGCCGGTCAACGTCGGTTTAATCACTACCGCCCGCAGCCCCGGCTCGGCGGCAAAGCTAAAGTCCGCCTCGCGCAGGCTCTCATCCCAGGCAATAGCGATACCCGTTTCTTTCGCAAAAGCGCGTGAATCGTCGCGGTTTTTACAGGGTTCTTCGAGAAAGGCGATGCGGCTGCGATAGTGCGGATTAACATATTTAGCGAACTGCTGCGCTTTCAGCGGCGTCCAGGCGCGGTTAGCGTCGAGGCGCAGCGTCAGATCGGGAATCGCCTCCAGCAGCAGGTTGACCACCATGCCGTCGCGCACCGCCTCATACAGGCCGACTTTGACCTTGGCGACCTTCTCGCCGGGCATCAGCGAAAGCCTGGCGAACAGCTCGTCCGGGTCGCCGGAACAGAGCGGCGCCGCGCGATAATCCGCCGTCTGCGGCAGCTCGCCGCACAGTTCCGCCAACGCGCAGCTCGCGCCGAAAGCCGCTGACGGCAGGGCCGGCAGCGCGCCGCCCTCGCCATCGCGCCAGGCGCTTGCCCACGCCAACAGCACCGTCTGCGCCTCATCCAGCGTTTCCAGGCTGAATCCGGGCAGGGGAGAAATTTCCCCCCAGCCTTCGCGCTCGCCGTCGCGCAGGCGCAGAAGCAAACCATCGCGGGTTTTTAACCGCCGTTCACGCAGCACCACTCCCGCATCCATCGGTAGCTGCCAGCGGTAGACCTGCGCCTGCCGCATTACGGATTCCGTTTAAATTTGCTGAAGTCCGGCTGACGCTTCTGATTGAAAGCGTTGCGCCCTTCCTGACCCTCTTCGGTCATGTAAAACAGCATGGTGGCGTTACCCGCCAGCTCCTGCAGTCCCGCCTGACCGTCGCAGTCGGCGTTCAGCGCCGCCTTCAGGCAGCGCAGCGCCATCGGGCTGTTTTGCAGCATTTCCCGGCACCAGCGCACGGTCTCTTTTTCCAGATCCGCCAGCGGCACCACGGTATTGACCAGACCCATATCCAGCGCCTGCTGCGCGTCGTACTGGCGGCACAGGAACCAGATCTCACGGGCTTTTTTCTGCCCGACGATGCGCGCCATATAGGAGGCGCCCCAGCCGCCGTCGAAAGAGCCGACTTTTGGGCCGGTCTGACCAAAGATAGCGTTTTCCGCCGCGATGGTCAGATCGCACATCATATGCAGGACGTGGCCACCGCCGATGGAATAACCCGCAACCATCGCCACCACCGGTTTCGGGCAGGTGCGGATCTGACGCTGGAAATCGAGAACGTTAAGGTGATGAACGCCGGAATCATCCTGATAGCCGCCGTAGTCGCCGCGGACCTTCTGATCGCCGCCGGCGCAAAACGCTTTATCGCCTTCACCGGTCAGCACGATGACGCCGATATTGTCGTCATAGCGGGCATCCGCCAGCGCCTGAATCATCTCTTTGACGGTCAGCGGACGAAATGCGTTGCGTACCTGTGGGCGGTTGATGGTGATTTTGGCAATCCCGTCCGCCGATTTTTGGTAACGAATGTCGGTGTAGCCTTCGGAGCAGTCCTGCCATTCAATCGGGGCGTAAAGCATTGCTTCATCAAGAGAGATCATAAAGTGTCCTTCAGTTAACTCGCTAAAAACTGTGCCAGACAAGCTACGACTGCACCGGGGTTTTCCCGATGCGCGTTGTGTCCGGCATGATTAATCACGTGCGTGGTGGCCGATAGCTCATCGGCGATGGCGCGAAACTTGCTGTCGCGTTCGCCGCAAAGGTAGTGAAAAGGGAACTCGCGCGCCCGTAACGCCTCGCGCAGATCGGGCTGTTCAGCCAGCGAACTGGCCTGCAGCATTGCCGCCAGCGTACCGCCGTTATTGCGGCTGCGTAGCGCAATCAGCGCCGCTCGCTGCGCTGCATCAAGGGAAGCAAAGACCGGCTGCTGATACCAGTCGGCAAACACCTGGGTCAGCGGCTCGCGGCGAAAGCGTTCCGCCCAGGCGGCATCGTTGCGACGGCGCAACAAGCGCTGGTTTTCATCCGCTAACCCCGGATGCCCTCCCTCAACAACCAGCCCGCAGAGCCCTTCGCGCGGCTGGCAGGCAAAGTACATTGCCACCCGTCCGCCGAGGGAGTAACCCACCAGCCAGTACTTAAGTATGTTGTAACTATTAAGCGTTTTCTCAATAAGATGACTAACCTCGGCCAGGCTGTTTGCCGCAATTTTCGCTGAACCGCCGTGGCCCGGCAGGTCAATATAGAGACGCGAATACGCGCCGAACGCCTGCCCGACCGTCAGCCATTCGCGACAATCGCCAGAAAAACCGTGCAAAAAGACCAGCCAGGGATGGCCCGGCTGGCCGCGTTCGGCCAGCGCGTGGAGGATCATAGCTGACTCACCTGGGCCAGCAGCCGCTGCAAAGTTTGCGTACCGTCGGTTTCGTTGACCACCAGCTCAATCAGCGTCGCGCCGGGGGCTCGCCAGGCAACGTCCAGCGCCTGTTCCAGTTCATTCCAGTCCGCAGGGCGATGATAAGTCAGATCGAACATCGCCGCCGCGTGCGCGAAATGGATATTCTGCGGCATCAGATAGAACTGGCTTCGCTGCTCCTGCGGCGTGGGCAGTAGGGAAAAAATCTGCCCGCCGTTATTGTTGACGACAATCAGCACCATCGGCGCTGAAGCCTGACGCAGTAGCGCCAGCGAGTTGAGATCGTAAAGCGCCGACAGATCGCCGACGATAGCCAGCGTAGGGCGCGCGCTGGCGCGCTGCACCCCGGCCGCCGTCGCCAGTAGGCCGTCGATTCCGCTGGCCCCGCGATTGCTGTAGACCGGGTAACCTGCCGGTAGCTGCGACAGCGCGTCAATTAAACGTACCGCCAGGCTGTTGCCGACAAACAGCTGGCCCTGATCCGGCAGATAGCGCCGGATTCGCTGCGCCAGCTGGGCCTCGCCGAACGCCTCGCTGCTGGCGACCGCCGCCTGCCAGGCCTGGCGCGCCAGCTCAGGAATAATGACGGCCCACGGCTGGCGTTTTTCCGCCGGGTGCTGCTCAAGCCAGCGGTCGATGGCGCAGACCAGGCGACGACCACGATGCTGGGCAGGATCCAGACGCCCCGGTAGGTTGTCCACCAGCCAGTATTCTTCGGGTTCGCAGGTGGCCTGCCACTGCAAAACGCGCTTGCTGGTCAGGCTGCTGCCCAGTTGGACAATGATTTGCGCCTGCGCCAGTTCGCTGACCGCGTTTCCGTTGCCGAGCCACAGATCGGCGCAGGGAAGCGGCTGCCCGGTTTGCGAAAGCACATCACCAATCAGCGGCCAGCCGAGCGTTTTCGCCCACTCAGCAACCTTTACGCCCTCTTCCGCGCTCATCCGCCCGGCGACCACTACGCCGCGTTTTTGGCGCCAGAAAAACCAGTCGCGCTGCTTTTCGCTCGAGGTCTGCAGAGACTGGCGCAGCCAGGGCTTATCGCTCTGCCACCAGTCGCCAAGCTGCCGCTGCCACTCGGCGCCGTTGTCGTCCATATCGCCGTACAGCGGTTCGGCAAACGGACAGTTAATATGAACGGCGCCGCCATGCAGCGCGCCGAGCGCCTGGTCGAGGGTCGAGACCAGCCAGCGGGAGGAGATATCCTGCGACGGGCGCGGAAGGGATATTGTGTGCGACGGATGCGAGGCGAACATGCCCGGCTGGCGTATGGCCTGATTCGCCCCGCAGTCGATCAGCTCCGGCGGCCGGTCGGCGGTCAGCAAAATGAGTTTTTCGCCGGTCAGCCCGGCTTCAATCAGCGCCGGATAGAGGTTGGCCGTCGCGGTACCGGAGGTCACAATCACCGCCACCGGCTGGCCGCTGGCTTTCGCCAGTCCTAGCGCCAGATGGCCAAGACCGCGTTCGTCAAAGTGGGTATGGTGAATAAACGCGCGGTTTTCCGCCGCCGCCAGGGTTAAAGGCGTCGAGCGCGATCCGGGCGCAATGCAGATGTGCTGCACGCCGTGGCGCGTCAAAGCTTCAAGGATCACCGCCGCCCAGCGTCGGTTAAATGCGCTTACTGACATGAATTTGTCCAGTATCAAATATTGAGGCTAAGTATAGATAAAGCAGACTGTTGCCGTTTTGATATGCATCGTTTTATCTATGTTTCTGTGAGCAGTAACGAACGCAATCCTGCGGCTTTATTTTCAATTTCCTGCCACTCCTGCTCAGGGTCGGAGCCGCTGACGATCCCCGCCCCGGCGTACAGTCTGAGTGTATGGTTTTCGACTTTCGCCGAACGCAGAGAGACGCAAAATTCGCTTTGCGCCAGCGACAGATAGCCGGCGGAGCCTGCATACCAGCCGCGGGTAAAAAGCTCATGACGGGCGATAAAATCCAGCGCCACCTGGCGCGGCAAACCCGCGACCGCCGCCGTGGGCTGGAGCAGATGAAGACAGCGGGCATCATCGGGGTTGTCCAGCTCGGCCCATATGCAGCGCCGCAGATGCTGAACTTTACGCAAACGGACAATCTGCGGCGGCAGCACTTCCAGCGCGCGCGTCTCACCTTGCATCCGCTGACAGATATCCTCTACCACCAGCATATTTTCGCGCTGATTCTTATCGTCGCCCATCAGCCAGTTACCCAAACGCTGGGCCTGCCGATCGTCCGCATGGCCGGCGACGGTTCCCGCCAGCGCTTCGGTACGCAATAGCGCGCCGCGCCGCCGCCACAGCCGTTCCGGCGTTGAACCCACGAATGCCTCTCTCGGGTTGAAGGCCATCAGGAAGTGGAAGCAGTTGAGGTTACTGCGGCGGCTGGCGGCCATAATCGATCCGGCGTTTAACGGCGCGGCGAAATGCAAATCGGTGGCGCGAGCCAGGACCACTTTGTCCATTTCCCCCGCCGCTATCGCCTGCGTCGCCTGCGTAATCAGCCCTCGCCACTGCGGATAAGCCGGGAAATGCTGTTCGCTAAGCAGAGAGGGCACCGCAGTAGGTTGCGCCTGTTTCGCCACCAGAGAATCGAGAAATTCACGCGCCGCGCGGGCATCGTCGCAAAGCGACGTCTCGCTGGATAGCACCAGACGCAGCGTGGCGCTGCCGCCCAGGCGACGCCACTCCAGCCTCGGCAATAGCAGCAAACCCCGCTGAGGATGAAAGGCGTTAAGGCCGCAAATTCGCAGGTCATCACGCCCCTGCTGGCGCAAAAAAGCGTGCGCCAGCGTCAGGGAAGCAAAGGTTTTTACCGCCCCCAGCGCCGCCAGCTCTTCATCGCCGCTGCGCTGCTGCCAGTAGAACTGCGGCCACTGCCGCTGATGACCGCACCACAGCAGCGGATCAAAAGCGTCATTCAGCGCAAAGGGAACATCGAAAATTCGCGTGCCGGGCGATGGCGGGAACGCTTCATCCAGGCAGCGGTATAGGCTTTCCAGCGCGGTGGAAACAGACAGCACGCGAACCTCCACGGAGTAAAAACCCCACATTATACGGGGTACTACTGAGGAATAGCAGTACCCACGATGAGGGAGCGGGTTTTTAATTCGCGCGACGGTCAGTGGGTGGCGATTTCGTACGCCATGCCGATATGGTCGATGCCGTCCTCGTCGTAAACCTCGGTCACCGGCACAAAACCGAAGCTGGCGTAGAATTTTTGCAGGTGCGCCTGGGCGCCAAGATAGATGGCCTTTTGCGGCCAGTGTTGACGGCAGCTGGCCAACGCCTGTTCCATCAACTGATAACCCAGCTTCTCGCCGCGCGCCGCCGGGCTGACAATCACCCGGCCAATCACTACCGGTTCAAACTCGTCATCGCTCTTGAGAATGCGCGCGTAGGCCACCAGTTCATCGCCGCGCCAGCCGAGAAGATGGCGGTTCTCTCCCACCAGATCATCGCCGTCGACGTCCTGATAGACGCAGGATTGTTCGACAACAAACACCGCACAGCGTAATTTCAGCACAGCATATAGCTGGGGGACGGTCAGTTCGGCGTGGTGAAGATCCTGCCATGTCATCATCTGCGGTTCCTTAGTTGGTATACTTTACTTTTTGACCCACGCCCTGAGGATACTGGACGATGGAATTACTTTTTTTGGGGACATCCGCTGGCGTGCCGACCCGTACGCGTAATATGACGTCGATAGTGCTGAATTTGCAACAGCCAACAATGGCGGAGATGTGGCTGTTCGACTGCGGAGAGGGAACTCAGCATCAGTTTCTGCGCACCGCCTGTCACCCCGGCAAACTGAACAAGATTTTTATCACCCACTTACATGGCGATCACCTTTTCGGCCTCCCCGGCCTGCTGTGCAGCCGCTCGATGCAGGGCAATACTCTGCCGCTGACGCTGTACGGGCCAAAGGGGCTTAAAGAGTTTGTGGAAACCGCGCTGCGCCTGAGCGGTTCCTGGACCGATTACCCGTTGGCTATCGTCGAAGTCGAGCCGGGGCTGGTGCTTGATGAAGCTGGCTTTCGGGTTACCGCCTGGCCGTTAAACCATCCGGTCGAATGCTACGGCTATCGTATCGAACAGCATGATAAGCCGGGTACCCTTGATGCCGCTCAGCTTATCGCCGAAGGCGTGCCCCCCGGTCCGTTGTTCCAGCGCTTAAAACAGGGGTTGACGGTTGAGCTGGAAGATGGACGTATGATTGACGGTAGACGCTATCTCGGCCCTACGACGCCGGGTAAGAAGCTGGCAATTTTCGGCGATACCGCCCCCTGCCCGGCGGCGCTGGAGCTGGCCCGCGGCGTGGATGTTATGGTCCATGAGGTGACGCTCGAACAGGCGATGGCGGAAAAAGCGAACAGCCGCGGGCATTCAACCAGCCAGCAAACCGCCGCGCTGGCGCACGACGCTGGCGTCGGTACCCTTATCGCCACGCATTTTAGTTCTCGCTATGACGCTGAAGGCTGCCAGCGTCTGCTGGCAGAATGCCAAGAGATATTCCCGTCTACCGTGCTGGCGGAAGATTTCATGGTCTATACCGTAGAATAAAAAAGAGGCGTAACGCGGCAGATAAAAAAGCCGCGAATGCGCCGCCAGCTACTCTTCAACGTAGCTGTTATAACGCAGGATAGATTTCAAATTCCGATAACCCAGGTAATCCTGGATAGAGTCGTCATCAATACCTTTTTTCCCCAGTTCATAGCCGCAGGCATGGCGCAGCATCCGCGGGTGAATATTTTGCTTTAGCTTCGCCAGCTCGCAGCACTCACGAATAATTTGATAGAAACGCTGGCGAGTCATCTGGTTTCCCCGGGAGGAGATAAACAGCAAATCATTATGAGCAGGATAACACTCTCTGGCCAGCAGCCAGCGCTGTAACGAGACAACCTCTTTTGGCTGTAAAGGGTGATAACCTGAGATACCGTGACGCGCTCGGCGGATATAAACCCTTTTCCGCGGTAGATCGATATCCTGCAAAGTCAGAGCGGTAATTTCATTAATTCGGCAACCGTGCAAAAAGCACATTTGGATCATGCAGCTATTTCTTTCCGGGTGAGCACAATAATGTGCGGCAAGTACCAGACGCTCAACATCCTTTACGCTCAGATATTCCGTATCTTCCTGCATACGCCATTCCTTTTCATCCATTTAGCTTATAAGGTTACTGATAGGTAAACGTCAGCTGTACGACAGACTCAAATTTACCCACCTTTGCACCACCCCGGGTTGAATATAAACGGGCAGCCAGCGGGAAAATACCTTTTCCGGTGCTTCCGTTGATAGCAATGCTCATCTGATCCTGATTTTTATAGGTTGTAGAATGATCGCTGCTGGTTATTTGCAGCGCGATATACTGCGCCGCGTCGCTGGCGGCCATATTGGCGAAATGTGTGGCATCGTCGCCATCCGTCACACCATCAAATTTTACCGTGGCTTTCGTAGTCCCGGCCGGACAATTTTCGACATTCAGGTAAAAAGTTTTCCACTCAGAAGCGTTGCCGGGCGTTTGAAAGTCGATATTTGGAAGCGGGCCGAAATTCACCTCTTGATATTGCGTATCGGTACTTACGTCACAGGGGAGGTAATAAATATTGCCCTTAACATTCAAAGGGACCCCGCCCGAAGATGAAAAAACGGGTAGCAATAATACCAGCCATAGCGCCTTTTTCATTATTCACTCCTGCTATTCAATTTCTGCCTGAATGGTCGCCGTAGCGGTAAATCCACCTCCGCCGGGTAAATGCCCCGTGGTATTAATCGGATAGATTTTCATGGTCGTGTCCCCACTCTGGCTCGGGTAATTAAAATTGACCGGCAGCATCCCTGAAATAACGGGTATTTTGACGCCGGTAATATTTTCAATGCGCACCGCAATATCGCTATTGGTAGTCGCCAGCGCAGTGCTGTCGTGGGTATCGGCCGCGCCCTGGAATGAGAGCGCTATTTTTACCCCGGCGGAAATGTTGGTGCACGCCACCGTCATATTTACCGTGTGCGGGGTGAATCCTGTGGGCATCTGATTTATTGTTTTAAAGTGGTTGGCGGCAATATCGCCAAAATCAATGTTAATCGGTTGACCGGTATTTATCTCACACGATTGCGGAACCGTAACCGAACCGTTCATGGTGATTTGGGTCATCGGAGTAGCGCTATAACTCCCCTTCTTTCGCGTCCCATAAACATTGAGGATTATCGTCGGGGGGATTGTCACCCGGCCAACGAACGGCCGGGTAAAATAGAGTGAAATATACCCTTTCGAACCGGTGTCAAAAATTGTACCCGTGGTATTACATGGGAATGAGTTAATGTAATTGTTACTCTTATCCAGTACCGGCGTCGGCACAAACTGGTTTAATTTTCCGGCGATATATAGCTCACTAGCGATTTCCAGGTATGGATTCAGACGATAATAATTTAAGCCATTTCGCGTTTGCGTTGCAGCAAGGCCAGGAATTGTCGTTTTAAAAAAAGTCGATGTATTAAGCGTGGTCGCATCACATTCACACCTCGCCTGATACGTTCCCCCGGTATTCCATTCATATATACGAAGAAACTCCATCCCTGCCTGGTTTTGCGAGGGATTAGTAAATGTTTCAGTAAAAGAAAAACTGTCCTGAAAAGCACTCCCGCTATTCGTCTGACACCACCCGGATGCCGCCATCGCCTGCGGCGATATCGCCAGCGCCATCAGGCCCGCTACTATTCCCCATGAAAATCGTTTCATTGTCTCTGCATCCTTTCGATTAACGGCAAAGCGCCTGGGCTACAATGATGCCGGTAAGTTGTTTTGCTGACGGCAGCGTATAGTGGATCTGGCAGCGTTCCTGCGTCCCGGCGCCCCACTTCGCGTTAAGAATGCCGTTAGATTCCAGCCCGGTCAGGTAGACCTGTCCGCCATCTCCAACGATAAAAGCCTGCTCAGATGACGCCGTCCCGGGGACGCTGACCATGGCGCCGAAAGGGAGAAGCTGTCCACTCTCCTGACGCACCGTCATCAGCACCCGATTACCCACGCTGGTGGCATAATTTGCGCGAACCACCGCCCCACGGGTAGGCACAACGGTCTGAGTCGCCAATTCGAGGTCGACATCATCCGGCATCGTCGTGGTATCGAGCGTCAGGATATTCTTACGATACGGCGAGGCGTAAGGTACAACGGTGTAGCCCCGCCAGTCGGTTCTGACCCCGGTCTGGCTATTCACGCCGACGCCCGCGGCGCCGGGCGCCTTGATTAACGCAACGGTTTCGCCGAAAGGCTGCCCCAGCGTCAGGCCGTTTTCATGCACCAGCGCTCCGCCGCGCAGGGCGTAGTTCAGACGATGGCTGTATTTATCATGGCTGTAGCCGCCGGTAATCTCAGCGTAGGTCGCCCGCCAGTCTGCGTTGAGGCTACCGCTCTCCCCTCTTCCCTGGCTGGTATAGCCTTCCTGTACGCTCCAGCTCAGGTTGTTACGCTCCAGCAAGGTGCCGGAGAGACCCAGGTTATTGCTGGTTGAGCCATTTTTGCTGCTGTTCAGGGAGTAGTTGGCATAAACCGGCTTCGGCAGCCATTCCCCCAGCGGCACGCTGATGCTCAGGGCGAAAAGGTGGTCTTCGTCATTACGCTTACCGGTGTTCTGGTCGGTAGTGTTGCGGTTATAGCTGTAGTTCATGCTATAGCTGATGCCGTGCCAGCTGTTGTTATATCCAACGCCAACGGACTCCATGGTGCGACCGCTGTTCCAGTAGTCTTCGCGGATATAGCTCAGCGACAGTGATCCCAACTCTTCGCCCAGGCTCTGGCTGACCGTGACCTCTCCCCGATTGCGCCGCCGTTCAATAGAAGGCGTGTAGGTGTCATCCCGATAGGTATCCAGCACTTCCTGCATATCCCAGAAACCGCTGGTCGCATAGCGATACCCTGCCAGACTCACGTTGGTTCCCAAACCAGGAAGGTCTTTGCTGTAACGGACACGTACCGACTGCCCGCTCTCTTTCTCTTTATCCTGTCTTGTCGACCAGGCCTGGATGATATCGGTCGAGACGGCGCCCAGTTCACCGAGGTTTTTCCCCATACCCAACGCCACCGACTGGTATTTGCTGCTAAACTGGCCGCCGCCGTAAAGGGTTAACCCCCAAGGCAAGCCGTAAATCGCCGTCGCCTGGCTGAGAGGCGTTTCGTCAATGCTGTTGTCGTAGGCGCGATATACGCCAGAGGTGACGCTATATTTCAGGCGCCCTTCGCGCTGCAGGACCGGGAGCGAAGCGTAAGGCACGATCAGATTCTGCTCGCTGCCATCCGCTTCTTTGATGGTGACGGCTAAATCACCGGAACCGCCTGTCGGGTACATATCGGTGATTTCAAAAGCGCCAGGCGCAACGTAGGTCTGGTAAATCTCATAGCCGTTCTGGCGAATAATGACCTGAGCATTAGTACGCGCAATCCCGCGAACGACGGGCGCATAGCCGCGCAGGCTTTCCGGCAGCATATCGTCATCGGAAGCCAGCATCGCCCCACGGAAGGGAACGCCCTCAAAAACATCGGCATCCGTGCTGCTATCGCCCAGCGTCATCACCCCCTGTAGCGCATTGATGCTGCGCTGCGCATAGGTATATACCGTGTCCCAACTATTATTGGATTCTCCACCGCTGCTGCTGCGCGCCCAGGTCGTGTAGTTCCGCAGACGCCACGGCCCGATGTTGATTCCGGGACGCAGGTTAACGTATTGGTTATCGCTGTCCGGCGTATCGTTCTGGCGTGACCAGTTATTTGCCCCGCTAAACGAGTAATTGAGCAGCAGCGCCGTCACTCCGTCATCCCACTGTTTCGGATCTACCCAGCCTCGGGCTGCGCTGGACACCGCCGCCTGAGGAAAGCTTAGTAGCAGGCGCTGCTGGCTGAAGCGAAAATCGGCTTTTGCCTGCGGTATAACGCTAATATCCGCGCAGTGGGGTGACTTGTGCCCTAATTCAGGAAATTGGACGACGCGCACGCCCCATGCGGCAAGCTCTTCTACCGTCAGGCAAGGCTGCAATTCCGTAGCTCCCGGGCCTTTGCTCTGCTGAAAAGCCACATCGCGGGTATCCATAAAAACGTTGTTAAGATAAATATCTACCCGATAGGTGCCCGGCAGCTGCCCGCCCGCCTGCTCATAAGCGGATAAATCCCTGACGCCCGTATGGGGGCCATCCATTTCCAACAGTGCCGGGTTAAAAACATCCCGCGCCAGGACCTCATCACTCAGCGGTAGCAGCGCAACGGCCAGAGCGCCGGCTATCCGGTTAAGCCGCCATTTATTATGATTATTCTTCATTTTCTCTGGAACTCCCTGGCCTGAAAGCCTCTACAAACTCGCGCGGTGCAGCGCGCCGATACCGCCGTAATCGTTAATCAGTTTCCACTGCAAAGCGCCGGCGCTGACGTTCGGCAATTGAAAACGCGCCGTTTCCCCCGGCCCCACCCAGTTCGCGTCTTTGACTTCGGCGCCGCCAACTTTGACTTCGGCAAAATTCATATAAAAGGCGGTGGGATTAGTGACCTGTAAGGTATTACCGCTACGCGTCCAGCGAAGCTGCTCCGTCACCATTTCCGGTGTTCCTTCGACGGATTTGGGGCGATAAATCAATTTGATACGCGTTTTGATAGCGATCTGTAAGGTATTGGCGCCGGCTTTAGCCTGCGAGGAGGGAATCGCTTTAATGTTCATCCAGAACATGCTTTCTTTATTTTCCGCTAAACCGCCGCTGTAAATGACCCGCAGTCGGGTTTGCTGTTCGCCCTCAAGGCGAAATAAAGGCGGCGTTAACAGAAAAGGGGCAGCACCTTTATTACTCTCAACCCAGCTTTGAATGAGATAAGGCGTAGCGTCATTATTGGTTACGCTCAGTGAGGACTCTTTTTTACCGCCGGGATAGATCAGGCGAGTACCGCCGGTAACCACTCCCGCATGCGCCGCGGCACCGACCAACAGCCATCCAGCTATTAGCACTTTCAGGTATTTTTGCATCTCCAGCTCCCTGGAAAAGCGAGCCACATAGGGCTCGCTAACACTGTCATATAGACGGAAAATTAGTTATAGCTGATGGTGAAGTTGGCTGTACCGTCAGCCTTACCGGCAACGATGGAGGTCTCAGTCTGGATATAACGGACGCGGAACGGCAGATCGATATTGCCGGTAGCCGGGATGGACAGGCTGGCAGAACGAGTATAAAGCGGCAGCGTCGAGTTGCTGCTAGCATCAACCAGCTGCAGAGCCACGCCGGTCGCCACGTCCGGATCGACGCCCGCGCCGGTCAGCTGCAGTTTATCATTATCCCCGTTGACGTTGGCGCCGGAGAACAGTACCGATGCTTTAGCGACGGTAGTCGGGCAGTTTTCCAGTTTAATCGCGAAATTCTGTTCAGCCGCAGTAGACCCGGTACCGCTAAACGCGGTCTTGGCAATCTGCCCCATCTGAACTTCCAGCGGGTTGGACAGGTCGTTCACCACGTCGCAGCCAGCATCAATGATATCGCCGATAAACTTCACCTGACCGTCATCCGCCAGCGCAGCACCAGAGAACGCCGCGCAACCAGCGACAACAGCAGCAAGTAATGTTTTTTTCATGATTTATCCTTTTCAATGCAGTCAATGCATTCACTTATAAGCGCAATACCCTGCGCATCCTTTTATTTACGTTTGATACTAATAACGCAACAAAACATTGACCCATGAAATGGATATAATATTACGAAGTGGTCATTATGTATCAATTTGACCACTTCAATTAATTGAAATATATATCGCCAGGGAAGGCATTTTTTATTTCATATTTACCAGGAAAAATCCTAATAAACACGATAAAAAACTAAAGAGTGGGAAGAGGCACAAACCATACATGAAGCCAATTAAAGAAACCAAAAAATAAATGACACCTATATTTAATATAACCACATGAAAATAATAATAAAAAATATTGTTAATCATAAATTGACATTGTTACCACCTGTGGATAGCATAGGAGTCAGTTTGATACAAAATGACTATTCCATTTACCAAACCTCTCTAAATCTTGCATCATTACTTGCCGTATAGATAACCGTATGCTGAATATTCCGGTGTCCAAGGAAATCCTGGATTAATCGTGTATCCACCCCGTTATTCGCCAGCGCGAAACCGCACGCGTGGCGCAACATATGCGGATGCGCATTGATTTCCAACTGAGCAACAAGGCTCAGATTTTTCATCATCTGATATATTCTCTGGCGGGATAAAGGCTGGCCATTTCGTGATAAAAAGAGCCAGCCGGAATTATTCCCGGGGTAATTATTACGCACGCGCAGCCACTCGTTGAGTACCTTTACCTCTTGTTTATAAATAGGATGCGTGGTTGAAAAGCCATTTTTCAGCCGACGAATATAAATGACCCCACTTTGAATATCGATATCAGAGAGCTTCCAGTGGCGAATTTCGCTCACCCGACACCCATGATTAAAACACATCCACAGTAAACAGACATCGCGTTCCGGGTTAGCCCCCCGCCTGGCGGCTTCAACCAAACGCTGAACCTCCCCGACGGTCAAATGCTTACGCCTTGTTTTCATTCATTTTCTCCATCTACAAAACACAACATTGTGCGTAGTAATAATAGTACGGAAAATAAGAGGATGAGTGGAAATGTAAAGTGAGCTTAATATGATAAAAAGCATGAATATTACAAAAAATATTAAAGAGTAGAGCCCACCGTTTTCGCGCAGATAAAAAAAGGATCGCCGAAGCGATCCTTTTTACCCACGACCAATATCATTACATCAGCGGCATAGCCAACTGTACGATACTGATTAACGGCTGCGGCCATACGCCCAGCACCAGCACCAACAGCGCGGAGATCAGCACCACGATGCCCCCGGCGCTGTACTGCCAGTTAGACGGCGCATCGCGATTCAGTTTCTCCGGCGCGCTCAGATAGAGGCTCACCGCCACGCGCAGGTAGTAGTAGAGGCCAATCGCTGAACCCAGCACTACCGCCCCGACCAGCCACCACAGGTGCGCATGCACACCTACCGCCAGCACGTAGAATTTACCGATAAAGCCCAGCGTCATCGGGATACCGGCAAGAGACAGCATCATCACCGTCATCACCGCCGACAGAATCGGACGATGCCAGAACAGGCCGCGGTAGGAGTAGAGCGAATCGGCATCCGGGCCGCGGTACGGGCTGGACATCAGACTCACCACGCCGAACGCGCCGAGGCTGCTGAACAGGTAACCGGCCAGGTAAACCCCCACCGCTTCCATCGACATGTCGCCGCTCTGCAGGGCAATCAGCGCCACCAGCAGGTAGCCAAGATGGGAAATGGATGAGTAGCCGAGCAGACGTTTAATATTGGTCTGGCTCAGCGCCATCAGGTTACCGAAGATAATCGACGCAAAGGCGATCAGGCCCAGCACCACGCGTACCGCCTCGCTGCCGCCAACCGGCATATAGAGGAACAGACGCATCACCACGCCGAAGATGGCGATCTTACTGGCGGTCGCCAGGAAGGTGGAGACCGGCGCAGGCGCACCCTGGTAAACGTCCGGCGTCCACAGGTGGAAAGGCACTAGCGACAGCTTAAAGCCAAGGCCGACAATCATCAGACCAAGACCGGCCAGCAGCAGCGGCTCGTGCAGCATGCCATCCGTCAGGCTCTTACCGAGCGCCAGGAACGAAAGGTTACCGGAATTGGCATATACCAGCGCCATACCGAACAGCAGGAACGAAGAGGCAACCGCGGACAGAATCGTGTACTTGATGCTGGCTTCCAGCGAGCGTTTCTGGCGGAAGGCGTAGCCGACCAAGCCGAACAGCGGCAGCGAAATCAGTTCGATGCCGAGGAACAGCGCCGCCAGATGGTTAGCGCCCGCCAGCAGAATGCCGCCCAGCGCGGCAATCAGCACCAGCAGATAGAACTCTTCTTTATTGTCCTTGTAACCCTCAAGCCATGGGTAGGCGAAAGTACAGGTGGCGAGGCTCGCCAGCAGCACCAGCCCGGTGTAGAGCATCGAGTAGCCATCTACGCGAATCAACGGCGTGACGTCCATCGCTCCGTTCTGACCCACGAACCAGAGTGATATCAGCGCGGCGTTCAGGCCGAGAACCGACAGCGTGGCATTGAGGAAATGATTGCGTCGCCACGCAATGGAGAGCATCACAACCACCACCGTCAAGCCGACGATCAGCAGCGGTAGCAGTGCGATCAGTTGTTGTGGAGTTATTGTCATGGCGAATTACGGCCTTGTAGTAGAAACAGAATTAACAAACCACTGCTGAATGTTGCTCATCGCAGAGTGCGAGGTGTCCAGAATCGGCTGTGGGAAGAAGCCCAGCAGCACCAGCAGAACAACCAGCAGCAGGATGATCGACAGTTCACGCAGGGACATTCCCGGCAACGCTTTCGCGGCGATTTCGCTTTTTGCTTTACCAAAGTACGCGCGATGCAGCATCGACAGCGAGTACACGGAAGCGAACACCAGACCGAAGGTAGAAATAATAGTAATCACCGGTACGGTTTTATAGCTGCCGAACAGAATCATAAATTCGCCGACGAAGTTACCGGTACCCGGCATCCCGAGGGTCGCGACCGCAAAGAACATCGACAGCGCCGGCAGCCACTTAATTTTGCTCCACAGGCCGCCCATCTGACGCATATCGCGCGTATGCAGGCGCTCGTACAGCTGGCCGCAAAGAATAAACAGGCCAGCAGCGGACAGGCCGTGGGCAATCATCTGAATCACCGCGCCCTGGTAAGCCAGCTGGCTGCCGGTGTAGATAGCAATCAGCACGAAGCCCATATGGGAAACAGAGGTGTAAGCAATCAGACGCTTGATATCGTACTGGCTGAAGGCCATCCACGCGCCGTAGAAAATACCGATGACGCCCAGCCACATGGCGATAGGGGCAAATTCGGCGGAAGCGTTCGGGAACAGCGGCAACGCAAAACGCAGCAGGCCGTAGGCCGCGGTTTTCAACAAGATCCCCGCGAGGTCAACAGAACCGGCGGTCGGCGCCTGAGAGTGCGCATCCGGCAGCCAGCCGTGCAGCGGAACCACCGGCATTTTTACCGCGAAAGCGATAAAGAAGCCCAGCATCAGCATGTATTCCACGCCGTGGGACATCGGGGTTTTCAGCAGTTCTTCATAGTTGAAGGTCCACACGCCGGTAGCGTTGAAGTGGACAAACGCCAGCGCCAGGATGGCAATCAGCATCACCAGCCCGCTCGCCTGGGTATAAATGAAGAACTTGGTTGCCGCCGTGATACGCGTTTTACCGTCGGAGGCCTTATGGCCCCACAGCGCGATCAGGAAGTACATCGGCACCAGCATCATTTCCCAGAAGAAAAAGAACAGGAACAGGTCGATAGCCAGGAATACGCCGATCACGCCGCCGAGGATCCACATCAGGTTAAGATGGAAAAAGCCCTGATATTTTTCAATTTCGCGCCATGAACAGAGCACCGCCAGCACGCCGAGCAGCCCGGTCAGCACCACCATCAGCAGCGACAGACCGTCGATAGCCAGATGAATGCTAATACCGAATCGCGGGATCCACGGCATCACGAATTCCGACTGCCACTGCGGAATACCGGTAGATTGCGTGAGAGAATAGCCGCCCTGCATCCACAACTGCAGGCCAAGCAGAAACGTCAATCCCATAGTGATCAGCGCGATCCAGCGCGGCATCTTCACGCCAAAGCGTTCAGTCTGCCAGCACAGGAAGCCGCCGATGAAGGGAATTAGTATTAACCAGGGTAATAACATAGCTAAGTATGTCCCTTATATTTTACTCCTGCTCAGGCTATCTCGCTCGCCAGCCCGAATCCTGCCAGTGCTCACACAAAACGCTGCGCGTTTCGAACGTCCGTAAGGACGGCCCCGTAGGGGTGAGCTTCGCGAATCATCCTCACGTACTCAAGTACGCTCCGGTCGATCTGCGCTGGCGGTCTCCGATCTGACTTCGCCGATGACGCCTGTACTTCAGGAACAGATTTTAAACGAATTCTAAAAATAATTTTGGGTTTGTAGGCCGGATAAACACAGCGCCATCCGGCAATCGTTCAACCAGCCAACAAACTCAACGCAATACCATCAGCAGCGCCAGCACCACGACCGCGCCGATGCCCATAGAAGCAACATACCAGCGCAGATAGCCATTCTCGCTCACCACCAGGCCTTTGCCTGCGAAGCGGGAAAGGATCGCCGGAATGTTCATCAGGGCATTCAGCGGATCGCTCTTCAGCAGCCACGCCACGCCGAGGAACGGCTTAACGAACACTTTGTCATACAGCCAGTCAAAGCCCCAGGCGTTGTACCACCAGGTACCGAGCAGACGACCCGGCGCGCTGTTGGCAATCGACGTCACCAGCGTGCGTTTACCCAGCCACAGCCAGGCGGCAATCAGAATGCCGGCGATGGCAATCACCCCGGAGGCGATTTCCAGCGTCATGACGCGTCCGTGTTCAAGCTCGGTGGTCTGCGGCAGCACGCCTTCCAGCGGCGGCACAATCAGCGCGCCAACAAAGGTCGAGAGCACCAGCAGCACAATCAGCGGCAGATGATGGGTAATCCCCTTCCCTGCATGAGCGTGAATTTGTTCTTTACCGTGGAACACGATGAAAATCATACGGAAGGTGTACAGGGAGGTCATAAACGCCCCGACCAGACCGGCGACCATCAGATTAAGATGACCATTCGCCATCGCGCCCGCCAGAATCTCATCCTTACTGAAGAAGCCGGCAGTCACCAGCGGCAGCGCGGACAGCGCGGCACCCCCTACCAGGAAGCAGACGTATACCAGCGGAATTGACTTACGCAGGCCGCCCATCTTGAAGATATTCTGTTCGTGATGGCAGGCGAGAATCACCGAACCGGACGACAGGAACAGCAGCGCTTTAAAGAACGCATGGGTCATCAGATGGAAAATTGCCGCATCCCATGCCTGCACGCCAAGCGCGAGGAACATGTAGCCAATCTGGCTCATGGTGGAATACGCGAGTACGCGTTTGATATCGGTCTGCACCAGGGCGGCAAAACCTGCCAGTACCAGCGTCACCGCCCCGACAATCCCCACCAGATGCAGTACTTCCGGGGTCATCAGGAACAGGCCGTGAGTACGAGCAATCAGATAAACACCGGCGGTGACCATGGTCGCGGCGTGGATCAGCGCGGAGACAGGGGTTGGACCCGCCATCGCGTCCGCCAGCCAGGTCTGCAACGGCAGCTGGGCAGATTTACCCACCGCGCCGCCCAGCAGCATCAGGGTTGCCCACATCAGCATGTTATTACCTGCTTCGAAGTGCGCAGGCGCCAGTTCGACCATTTCGCGGAAGTTCAGGGTGCCCAGCTCGTTGTAGAGAATGAACAGCGCGAACGCCAGGAATACGTCGCCGACGCGGGTCACCACAAACGCTTTCATCGCTGCCGCGCCGTTCTTCGGATCGGTGTAGTAGAAGCCGATCAGCAGATAGGAGCACAGGCCCACGCCTTCCCAGCCGAGGTACATCAGCAGCAGGTTATCCGCAAGCACCAGAACGACCATGCTGGCGATAAACAGGTTGGTATAGGCGAAGAAGCGGGAGTAACCCTCTTCACCGCGCATATACCAGGAGGCGAACATGTGGATCAGGAAGCCGACGCCGGTGACCACGGACAGCATAGTCAGAGAGAGGCCGTCCAGCACCAGATTGAAGCCGATGTTGAAGTCGCCGACCGACATCCAGGTCCACAGCGGTACGCTGACCGCCTGTTTGCCGTTGGCGAAGAAGTCAACGCCGACAAACGCCGTGACCAGCGCCGCCAGGCCTACCGAGCCCACACCCACGGTGGCGGATAAATTTTCCGACCAGCGGCCACGGGAGAAGGCCAGCAAAACAAAGCCAATCAATGGCAAAAGAATGGTTAAGGCAAGCATGTTCATCCCCGCAACTCACTTACTGAATCGATGTTCAGGTTCTGGCGACGACGATGGAGCTGCAGCAGCAGCGCCAGGCCGATACTCGCTTCCGCGGCGGCGAGCGTGATGGCGAGGATATACATTATCTGGCCATCGGTCTGGCCCCAGTAGCTCCCTGCAACCACGAAAGCCAGCGCGGCGGCATTGATCATGATCTCCAGGCTAATCAGCATAAACAGCAGATTGCGGCGGATAACCAGCCCCGTCAGGCCGAGGACAAACAGGACAGAGGCGAGGATCAGTCCATGTGTTAAGGGGATCATGCGTGTTCCTCCGTTTTTCTTTTATCGCTGTCGTTCGGACGGTTGCTCAGCACTTCCCCGGCGCGTTCTTCACGGCCGATATGGAAGGCGACAACCAGGCCCGCAAGCAGCAGCATGGAGGCCAGCTCCACCGCCAGTACGTACGGCCCAAACAGCGCGATACCCACCTCTTTGGCGTTAATCGCCGCGCCGTCGATACCCTGATCGTTAACGCCGAGAATGGCGTAAACGATCACCACCAGCAGCACCGCGGAAAGAATGGCTGGACCAATCCAGATCCCGGGTTTCAGCCACTGACGCTCCTGTTCGATTTCGCTGCCGCCCAAATTGAGCATCATCACCACGAACACGAACAGCACCATAATGGCCCCGGCGTAGACAATAATTTCCAGCGCACCGGCAAAGTAGGCCCCTAACGAGAAGAACACCCCGGCAATCGCCAACAGCGAAATAATCAGGTACAGCAGCGCGTGCACCGGATTGGTGTGGGTGATCACCCGCAGGGTTGCGAGGATGGCTATCAGGCCACAGATATAAAAAGCGAATTCCATTGCCCTCTCCTTACGGTAACAGGCTCTTGACGTCGATAGGCTTAGCTTCGTTCTCTGCTTCGCCCTTATCTTTGCCGTCGATTGCCATACCCGCCATCCGGTAGAAGTTATATTCCGGATATTTACCCGGACCGGAAATCAGCAGATCCTCTTTTTCGTACACCAGATCCTGACGTTTGTATTCGCCCAGCTCAAAGTCCGGGGTCAACTGAATCGCCGTGGTCGGGCACGCTTCTTCGCACAGGCCGCAAAAAATACAGCGTGAAAAGTTGATGCGGAAAAACTCCGGGTACCAGCGACCGTCTTTGGTCTCCGCTTTTTGCAGAGAGATACAGCCTACCGGACAGGCTACCGCACATAGGTTACAGGCAACGCAGCGCTCTTCGCCGTCCGGATCGCGCGTCAGCACGATGCGGCCACGGTAGCGCGGCGGCAGATATACCGGCTCTTCCGGGTACATCCGAGTTTCTCGTTTGGCAAAGGCGTGCATCCCGATCATGCAGATACTGCGGACCTGGGTGCCAAACCCTACCAATAATTCTTTTAAGGTCATGGTCAATTCACCCCTTATTGCGCCTGCCAGAGAATGACAGCCGCCGTTACCAACAGGTTGATCAGCGTTAACGGCAGGCATACCTTCCAGCCAAAGGACATTACCTGGTCATAACGCGGACGCGGTAATGATGCGCGGATCAAAATGAACATCATCATAAAGAACGCGGTTTTCAGCGCGAACCAGATGAAAGGAGGTAACCATGGGCCATTCCAGCCGCCGAAGAACAGCGTCACAATCAGCGCCGATACGGTGACAATCCCGATATATTCACCGACGAAGAACAGACCGAACTTCATGCCGGAGTATTCGATGTGATAACCGTCGGCCAGCTCCTGTTCCGCTTCCGGTTGGTCAAACGGATGACGGTGACATACCGCTACGCCCGCAATCGCAAAGGTCACGAAGCCAAAGAACTGAGGGATGACGTTCCACAGATGCGCCTGGTTGTTGACGATATCGGTCATGTTGAATGAACCGGCCTGCGCCACCACGCCCATCAGGGAAAGCCCGAGGAACACTTCGTAGCTCAGGGTCTGGGCAGAAGCACGCATCGCGCCAAGCAGCGAGTATTTGTTGTTGCTCGACCAGCCGGCGAACAGTACCGCATAGACCGCCAGGCCTGCCATCATCAGGAAGAACAGAATGCCGATATTCAGATCGGCCACCACCCACGTCGGGCTGACCGGCACGATGGCGAAGGCCAGCAGCAGCGAAGTAAAGGCGATCACCGGCGCCAGAGTAAAGATCACGCGATCCGAGAAGCGCGGAACCCAGTCCTCTTTAAAGAACATCTTGATCATGTCGGCGACGAGCTGCAGCGAACCGCCCCAGCCCACGCGGTTAGGTCCGTAACGGTTCTGGAACAGGCCCAGCAGACGACGTTCGCCGAAGCTCATAAACGCGCCGCAGGTGACCACCACCAGTAGAATCACTACCGCTTTAAGGATGCCTAACAGAATGTCGATGAGATCGGGAGTTAACCAACTCATGCTTTCGCCTCCTGCAGAGTATCAATACGCGCTCCGGTCAGCACCGGCGCAATCCCTGGCATGCCCATCGGTAAGCCAACCTGTCCTGCCGTCAGCCCCGCCGAGATTACCAGCGGCAGGCTAAGCGCCTGGCCATCAACGCTAAAAGAGACCATTGCACCTTCGTTCACCCCAAGCTTCGCGGCATCTGCCGGGTTCAGCTTAACGTACGGCTGCGGCATGCGGCTCTGGAATACCGGAGAACGCTGCGACAGCTCGTCGCTGCCGAACAGATGATAGTAAGGCGCGATACGCCATTTCCCGTCTTCTGCCTGGAAGCTTGCTGGTACCGCGGTAAAGTACTCAAGACCGCTGGCGGAAGCTTCAATCAAACGCACGCCCGGATCGCCGTGGCGCAGTTTACCGCCCACTTCATCCTGGAACTTGTTCCACGCCTGCGGTGAGTTCCAGCCCGGAGCCCAGGCAAACGGAATTTGCGAGCGCGGCGCGGACGGCTGGTTGTTCCCTTCCATGGAGAAGGCGAACATGGTGTCTTTATCCTGCGGCTGACGGGGTTCATGCACGCTGATGTTGGCGCGCATCGCCGTACGACCGCTATAGCGGTGCGGTTCACGGGCCAGCTTCTGACCGCGAATGCGGAAGGTCGCATCCGGCGCGGCGTCTTTGATCCCGGCCAGCTGCGGCAGGGCGGCAATGGCGGCGTCAATCACGTGGTCCAGCTGGGTCCAGTCAACCTGACGGTTGTTCACGGTGCTGTGCAATGAGTGCAGCCAACGCCAGCTCTCCAGCATTACGGTTTTCGCGTCGTAGTAGGCAGGGTCGTAAACCTGGAAGAAGCGCTGGGCGCGACCTTCGTTGTTGACCACGGTACCGTCGCTTTCCGCAAAGCTTGCCGCGGAGAGCACCAGATGCGCTTTTTCCATAATCGCCGTACGCTGATGGTCAACCACCATCACCAGGGGCGCTTTCGCCAGCGCCGCATCAACGCGGGCGGCTGAAGCGTGGCGGTGCAGGTCGTTTTCCAGCACGATAACCGCATCGGCAGAGCCGGTTTCCAGTTCGCTCAGCGCTTCTTCAAGCGAGCCGCCGCCGATCATGCCGAGGCCAACGCTGTTGACCGCGCGGGCGACCATCGTCACGCCGACATCGGCGCCGCGACCTTTCAGGGCTTTCGCCACGTTGGCCGCCGCCTGAATAACTTCAATGCTGCCGGCGTTGGTTCCGGAGACAATCAGCGGTTTTTTCGCTCCGGCTAACGCCTGAACGATCACGTCAATTTTGCCTTTCAGCTCGCCGCTCAGCCCTTCTACCGCCGGGGCGCTTTCGTCCAGCGCATGGGCGATGGCAAAACCGAGGCGCGCCTGATCTTCCACCGGCGCGCGGTAGGTCCATGCGGCGATGTCATCGAGGCGGGTGTCATCAATATTGGTGACAAACAGCGGATGCTTCGCGCGCTGGCCGATGTTAAGGATCGCGGCGATCTGCCAGTCGGCGACTTTCTGCGCCGCCGCCATTTCACGCGCTTTGCCTTTCACCGCCTGACGCACCGCCAGCGCGATACGCGCGCCGGTCTGGGTGATGTCTTCGCCGAGGATCAGCACCGCATCGTAGGATTCGATCTCGCGCAGCGCCGGGGTATGAATACCGCCATCGCGCAGCACTTTCAGCATCATCTGCAGGCGTTCTTGTTCACCTTTAGCAATGCCGGTATAGAAGTTCCCGGCGCCGACCAGTTCGCGCAGCGCGAAGTTGCTTTCGAGGCTGGCGCGCGGAGAGCCGATACCGATTACTTTCTTCGACTGACGCAGAATATCCGCCGCACCCTGCATCGCCTGCTCGGCGTTAAGGGTAATCAGATCGTCGCCGCGGCGTTGAACCGGCTGACGCGGACGGTCTTTGAGATTCACATAGCCGTAGCCGAAACGACCGCGGTCGCAGAGGAAGTAGCGGTTAACGGTACCGTTATAGCGGTTTTCGATACGACGCAGTTCGCCATAGCGTTCGCCGGGGCTGATGTTACAGCCGACGGAACACTGCTGGCAGATGCTTGGCGCAAACTGCATGTCCCATTTACGGTTATAACGCTCGGAGTGCGTTTTATCGGTAAACACGCCGGTCGGACAGACTTCCACCAGGTTGCCGGAGAACTCGCTTTCCAGCGTCCCGTCTTCCGGGCGTCCGAAGTAGACGTTGTCGTGAGCGCCATAAACGCCAAGATCGGTGCCGTCTGCATAATCTTTGTAATAGCGAACGCAGCGGTAGCAGGCGATACAGCGGTTCATTTCGTGAGAGATGAACGGCCCAAGATCCTGGTTGCGGTGAGTACGCTTGGTAAAGCGGTAGCGACGGAAGCTATGACCGGTCATTACGGTCATATCCTGCAAGTGGCAGTTGCCGCCCTCTTCGCACACCGGACAGTCGTGCGGGTGGTTGGTCATCAGCCACTCAACTACGCTTTCGCGGAACTGCTTCGCTTCTGCGTCGTCGATGGAAATAAAAGTGCCGTCGGATGCCGGTGTCATACAGGACATCACCAGGCGGCCACGCGTGTCTTCCGCGTTCTGATATTGCTTCACCGCACACTGGCGGCAAGCACCGACGCTCCCTAGCGCCGGATGCCAGCAAAAGTATGGAATATCCAGGCCCAAAGAGAGACAAGCTTCTAGCAGGTTGTCCGCTCCGTTGACCTCGTACTCTTTGCCGTCTACATGAATCGTAGCCATTAGCGTGCTTCCAAAGTAAAAAAATCTTTTCCACTTATTCATTCAGGCAGCCAACGTAGAGGCAACCTGAATGATTTTGTGGATACATTACCAGCGCGTCTTAAGCAGGTTCGGCTGAATCCCGTTGATTGCATGGGTATTGCTGAACTGCTGTTTAATGCCAGCTTCGAATTCTTCGCGGAAATATTTAATCGCGCTCTGTAGCGGCTCAACCGCACCCGGCGCGTGCGCGCAGAAGGTTTTACCCGGACCGAGGAATCGACACAGCTGCTCAAGCGTCTCGATATCCCCCGGCTGACCTTCGCCACGCTCGAGAGCGCGCAGAATTTTCACGCTCCACGGCAGGCCGTCACGGCAGGGCGTACACCAGCCGCAGGACTCTCGGGCGAAAAACTCTTCCAGGTTGCGCACCAGCGATACCATGCCGATTTCGTGGTCAACCGCCATCGCCAGCGCGGTGCCCAGACGGCTACCCGCTTTACCGATGCTTTCGAATTCCATCGGCAGGTCGAGATGCGCTTCGGTCAGGAAGTCAGTGCCCGCGCCGCCCGGCTGCCAGGCTTTAAACTTCAGACCATCGCGCATGCCGCCCGCGTAATCTTCCAGAATTTCGCGCGCGGTGGTGCCGAACGGCAGCTCCCAGACGCCCGGGTTCTTCACTCGGCCAGAGAAGCCCATCAGCTTGGTGCCGGCGTCTTTACTGGTAGAGATGTTCTGATACCACTCGACGCCGTTGGCCAGAATCGCCGGAACGTTGCACAGGGTTTCAACGTTGTTTACGCAGGTCGGTTTCCCCCAGACGCCGGAGCTGGCCGGGAACGGCGGCTTCGAACGTGGGTTGGCGCGACGGCCTTCGAGGGAGTTGATCAGCGCGGTTTCTTCGCCGCAGATATAGCGCCCTGCCCCGGTGTGTGCAAACAGTTCGAAGTCAAAACCGGTGCCAAGGATATTTTTACCCAACAGACCCGCTTCGGTCGCTTCGGCAATGGCCCGGCGCAGGTGCTGCGCCGCTTCGATATATTCGCCGCGCAGGAAGATATAGCCGCGGTAGGCTTTCAGCGCGAATGCGGAGATCAGCATGCCCTCCACCAGGAGGTGCGGCAGCTGTTCCATCAGTAGGCGATCTTTATAGGTGCCCGGTTCCATTTCATCGGCGTTACACAGTAGGTAACGGATGTTCATGGACTCGTCTTTCGGCATCAGGCTCCACTTCAGACCGGTGGAAAAGCCCGCGCCGCCGCGCCCTTTCAGGCCGGCGTCTTTTACCGCAGTGACGATTTCATCCGGCGCCATGCCGGAGAGCGCTTTACGCGCCCCGGCGTAGCCGTTTTTACTCTGGTATTCATCCAGCCATACCGGCTGTTTGTCGTCGCGCAGACGCCAGGTTAACGGATGGGTTTCGGCAGTACGAATAATGGTTTTCATTTATACCGCTCCAGGAGGTCAGGAATCGCTTCCGGCGTCAGATAACTGTGAGTGTCCTCATCAATCATCATGGTCGGCCCCTTGTCGCAGTTGCCCAGGCAGCAGGTCGGCAGCAGAGTGAAGCGGCCATCAAAGGTGGTTTGACCCGGTTTGATATCCAGCTTCTTCTCGATCGCCGACTGAATGCCCTGGAACCCGGTGATATGGCACACCACGCTGTCGCAGTAGCGAATCACGTGACGGCCTACCGGCTGGCGGAATATTTGGCTGTAGAAGGTCGCCACGCCTTCTACGTCGCTGGCCGGGATCCCCAGCACATCGGCGATAGCGTAGATTGCGCCGTCCGGCACCCAACCGCGCTGCTTCTGAACGATCTTCAGCGCTTCAATGGACGCCGCACGCGGGTCTTCGTAGTGGTGCTTTTCGTGCTCAATCGCCTCACGCTCTGCCGCACTCAGCTCAAAAGCCTCGGTTTGTGGTTGTTGATTCTCGTGCATAATTAGCGGTCCACGTCTGACATAACAAAATCGATACTACCCAGATAGACAATCAGGTCGGAGACCAGACTGCCGCGAATAGCGGCCGGGATCTGCTGCAGGTGTGCGAAGCTTGGCGTGCGCACGCGAGTACGGTAGCTCATGGTGCTGCCGTCGCTGGTCAGGTAGTAACTGTTAATACCCTTGGTCGCTTCAATCATCTGGAAGGATTCTTGCGCCGGCATGACCGGGCCCCAGGAAACCTGCAGGAAGTGCGTAATCAGGGTTTCGATATGCTGCAGCGTGCGCTCTTTCGGCGGCGGCGTCGTCAGCGGGTGATCCGCCTTGAACGGGCCTTCCGGCATGTTATCGAGGCACTGCTGAAGAATGCGCAGGCTCTGGCGCAGCTCTTCCACTTTCAGCATCACGCGGGTGTAGCAGTCGGAGACGCCACCGCCGGTCGGGATTTCAAAGTCGAAGTTTTCATAGCCAGAATAAGGACGCCATTTACGCACGTCGAAGCCGATGCCGGTCGCGCGCAGGCCCGCGCCGGTGGTGCCCCACTCCAGCGCTTCTTTGGCGTTGTAGGCGGCAACCCCTTTCGAACGACCGATCAGGATGGAGTTGCGCAGCGCGGCCTTTTCATAGGAATCCAGACGCTTCGGCATCCACTCGAGGAATTCACGCAGCAGGCGATCCCAACCGCGGGGCAGGTCGTGCGCGACGCCGCCGATACGGAACCAGGCCGGGTGCATACGGAAGCCGGTAATCGCTTCCACCAGATCGTAGATCTTTTGGCGGTCGGTAAAGGCAAAGAACACCGGCGTCATCGCCCCGACGTCCTGGATAAAGGTGGAGATGTACAGCAGATGGCTGTTGATACGGAACAGCTCGGAAAGCATTACGCGGATGACGTTGACGCGATCCGGCACGGTTATTCCCGCCAGTTTCTCCACCGCCAGCACGTACGGCATCTCATTAACGCAGCCGCCGAGGTACTCAATACGGTCGGTATACGGAATGTAGCTGTGCCAGGACTGGCGCTCACCCATCTTCTCAGCGCCGCGGTGGTGGTAGCCGATATCCGGAACGCAGTCGATGATCTCTTCGCCATCAAGCTGCAAAATAATACGGAACGCACCGTGCGCGGAAGGGTGGTTCGGGCCGAGGTTAAGGAACATAAAGTCCTCGTTTTCGGTCCCGCGCTTCATGCCCCACTCTTCCGGTTTGAAAGTCAGCGCTTCCATTTCCAGATCCTGTTTGGCTTTGGTCAGCTCAAACGGGTCAAATTCGGTTGCACGCGCCGGGTAGTCTTTACGCAGCGGGTGGCCTTCCCAGGTCGGCGGCATCATGATGCGGCGCAGATTCGGGTGACCATCGAAGGTGACGCCAAACATCTCCCAGGTTTCACGCTCATACCAGTTGGCGTTCGGGTACAGTTTGGTGAAGGTCGGCAGATGCAGATCGTTTTCAGACAATGCAACCTTGAGCATGATGTCGCGATTGCGGTCGATTGAAATCAGGTGATAGAAAACGGAAAAATCCGCGGCGGGTAAACCATCGCGGTGCGTGCGCAGACGTTCGTCCATGCCATGCAGGTCAAACAGCATCACGTAAGGCTTCGGCAACTTCTTCAGGAAATCACCCACCTCAAGCAGCTGTTCGCGCTTCACCCAAACCACCGGAACGCCGGTGCGGGTGGGCTGAACGGTAAAGGCATCCGGCCCAAAACGGTTGCGCAGTTCGCCGATCACCGGGTCATCAAGGTGATCGCGGGTTTGCCAGGCTGGTGCGGCGTCATGCGCGGTTAAATCGGTCATATTGTTCACCATTGCAAAAGGTCCGTGGTGACTGCCGGCGAGACTTCGCGCTGTAGTAGATTGATTTGCGAAGTTTTCATCCCGCCCGCAGGCGCAAGTTAAATCTCGTCCGGAGTCCGCAGATTGGTCACTGCAATACGTTCGCCGCGTTTACGCTCGCGTTCCGACTGCATATTGGCGCGATAAACGCCCTGATCGCCTACCACCCAAGAGAGCGGACGACGTTCTTTACCAATGGATTCCTGCAGCAGCATCAGCGCCTGCATATACGCTTCCGGACGCGGCGGGCAGCCCGGGATGTAAACATCGACCGGAATAAACTTATCCACGCCCTGCACGACAGAGTAAATATCGTACATTCCGCCGGAGTTGGCGCATGCGCCCATCGAGATAACCCACTTCGGCTCCAGCATCTGGTCATAAAGACGCTGAATGACCGGCGCCATTTTGGTAAAGCAGGTGCCGGCGACCACCATCAGGTCAGCCTGACGCGGGGAGGCACGTAATACTTCTGCACCAAAGCGCGCAACGTCATGCACCGCGGTGAATGACGTCACCATTTCCACGTAGCAGCAAGAAAGGCCGAAGTTGTAAGGCCAGATTGAGTTCTTACGGCCCCAGTTCACCATGTCATGCAAGGCGTGTTCGAGTTTCCCCATATACACGCTTTTGTTGACTTCTTGCTCCAGGGGGTCGGTTACGATCTCCTGTTTTTGCAGGGGGTAACGGTCGTTCTCACCGTTAGGATCGATGCGGGTGAGCGTATAATCCATCTTATTGCCTCGCTTTTACTGCGTATGACGGTTAGTGGGACTGTCTGTTTCCGGGTTAACCAGCGTGCGACGGGAGCGCGCAGGCGTCCAGTCCAGAGCGCCAATACGAACGAGGTAAACCAGACCAGCCAGTAGCACTAAAATGAAAATTGCGGCTTCCACAAAGCCGACCCAACCGCTTTCACGGATAGAGGTCGACCATGCGTAGAGATACAGGGCTTCCACGTCAAAGATAACGAAGAACATGGCAACCAGATAAAACTTCGCAGAAAGACGTAAGCGAGCCGAACCGACGGAGTCGATCCCGGATTCAAACGGCGTGTTCTTGCTTCGCGCGCGCGCGCGTCCGCCAAGGTACCAGCCGCCGACGAGCATCAGGCAGCACAGGCCGATAGCGATGATGAGAAATATAGCGAATGCCCAATGATGAGCGATGACTTCAGTGGATGTTGACATACGCATTGCTTAACCAAAAAAGTGTAGCGCTAAAACCCTCTGCTCTTACTGGCAGATGAACGCCACAGCGTTTCACGGGGAGGAATAAAAAAATAGCCGTGCAAAAAAGCGTCCCTGGGTGATGTGGAAGGCCAGTTGCGGTGGCTTTTTACTCCTTTCATTAACCTTTTGTCAACTTTAACAAAAGTTTTCACAACATTAATTTACATTGGATTTTTTTCATTAACATTAAATGCCCTTTCATGCGGAATAACCTTGCATACTGTTCGGCTTTAGTGTTGTTGAATCGTGTCCGTTTCCGCCGTAAATCAAAATGACCCGCCTATTTTGACAGGATTCAGACACGATTCCTCCCCCTAAGGAGGGGTATTTTCTTGATCTGCGACACGCTTTTGTTAATTCAACCAAGAAAACAGCAACAAACCAGATGGTTTTTTAACATTAGCAGGAAGTATTGAAAGTGCAGAGAAAAGTCGAGAAATGAGAGGAGGAGCAGTTCTAACTTACTGATTTAGCTCAAAAGATATCAACAAAACTTTCTATTAATCAATAAAATTTGAAAAAAACGAACCGCAGCGGCGATTTCACACGTCTGGGGTTCGTTTTTACACTTACATTTTGTTACCAGTTTTTGTGATGTTTGTTAGCTTTTCCCGCTCAGGAAATAAGGGAATTATCTCCCCCTTCAGGGGTATAAACGCGTGGCGTGGACCACGGCTGGTACTCTGCGCTCAGCGACTGAAAAATGGCCTGCGTCAGCTCGCTTGCCTTCTGCGGATTGCAGTTCAGCATGTAGTGGGTATCCGGCAGCACGGGTAAACCATCACTCCGGCCCGGTACGCGAAATTCGGGGCTCATCATCTCTACCGGTTGCGCGGTTACGCCAAGCCCGGCTTTCACCGCCGCCTTCACCCCCGCCATTGAGCTTGCCGCATGGGAAAGATGCCACATAATGCCGGCGGCGTTGAGTACCTCTACGATCTCTTCCCGAAACGGATCCGGGGCATCCAGCAAAACAAGCGGGACAGACTCGCCCTGAGGGAGGACATAATCCGCTGCGCAGTACCACAGCGTTGGCGACGTGCGCAGCGTCAGCATGTCAGACCCCTGGGTTTGTCGGGTGGTCAGCGCAAGATCGATTGCCCCACTCTTCAACATATCGACGATATCAAGGTGTTTGAGGACTTTGATTTCCAGCGTCAGCCTGGGATAAAAACTACCAATCCGGTTTAACAGGCACGGTAAAATGGTATCCGCTGTCTCATCAGAGGCTCCCACGGTCAGCGTTCCCTGCAGGCTGCCAAACATTAGCGACATACAGGCTTCATCATTAAAACGCAGAATCTTCCGCGCATAGCCCAACAGCTGAATGCCCTGCTCGGTCAGAAGCTTATTGCGCCCGTGGCGAGCAAAAAGCTCTTTGCCAACCAGTTGCTCCAGCCGCTGCATCTGCTGGCTTACCGCTGACTGAGTCCGGCATACCGCTACGGCAGCAGCGGCAAATGTATTGAGATCGGCGACGGCAACAAAGGTTCTCAAGAGGTCGAGGTCTAAATTTAGTATCGAACGATTTTCATTTATCATATTTGCTTCACATTCAGGCGGCTAATGCTTACCTGCCTTGTTGATGCTGTGCTCCAGGTTTCCGGCTAATCCTTAAGCTTCGCGTTACCCGCCACGGACAGACGGATGAACAACTGGACGAACGTTATTGCATTAGAAAGCACTCATCAGCAGCAAATGCGCGGAATTTCAGAGTAATATTTTGCTCGTATGCCTGAGCGCTTTTAATTACGGCGCATTGTTTTTGTGATGAGACGCAAAAAATAGCCGTCAATGACCATTGCCTGCATCTGCACCAGCGAAAAACTTTGCCATAGCGCTCAGAAAGATAACAAAAACCTGCAATAACAATGTATTAATAAAGAAACAGGCTATCTGGCATAGTCATCTATCAGTATTAACGATGTTATTCTAACCGAAAACCACAATATTTATAAGCGTTAATCAGTATTATCTCAGGCAATTTTAAATGCTGACCAGCGCTTTAATTAAATTACAAACCTAAGATTATTCCTTGCATAAAATAAAACCCATTTATCAATTAAATGCTTTTCATTAAAAATACCTGGTAAAGTTGTTAACACATTCTGTGTATTGTGAATTAAACGTACATAAGAAAGTGACGCAGCTTTTGCGCAAGAAATAAGCACGCATTCCCGTCAAATCAACAAACCAGATAAACGTTTATAGAATTAGAAAAGAACACAATTTATGACCACCAATGAAAGCATTGAAGGTTTATTGTATAAACAAAACACTACCCCACCAGAGAAATCAATTAATCCAAAAAAATATGAATAGCAAAATCTTCTCCTGTTAACCCTTCAAAACAGCGGGGATGCGGAGTACATTATTCCGTGCTGACTTCCACGGCAGGGAGTGGCGATAACAGCTAAAAGGTCAAGGTTCATGTCCCCCATCGAAAAATCCAGCAAGTTAGATAACGTCTGTTACGACATCCGCGGCCCGGTTCTGAAAGAGGCAAAACGCCTTGAAGAAGAAGGCAACAAAGTCCTGAAGCTGAACATCGGCAACCCAGCGCCGTTTGGCTTTGACGCGCCTGACGAAATCCTCGTTGACGTCATCCGCAATCTCCCGACTTCCCAGGGCTATAGCGATTCAAAGGGCCTCTATTCCGCACGTAAGGCCATCATGCAGCATTACCAGGCTCGCGGCATGCGCGATGTGACGGTCGAAGATATTTATATCGGCAATGGCGTTTCCGAACTTATCGTTCAGGCCATGCAGGCGCTGCTGAACAGCGGCGATGAAATGCTGGTTCCGGCGCCGGATTATCCGCTCTGGACCGCCGCGGTCGCGCTTTCCAGCGGTAAAGCGGTGCATTATCTCTGCGATGAGTCATCCGACTGGTTCCCGGACCTCGACGATATCCGCGCGAAAATCACCCCGCGTACCCGCGGTATCGTGATTATCAACCCGAATAACCCAACCGGCGCGGTCTACTCAAAAGAGCTGCTGATGGAGATCGTCGAGATCGCCCGCCAGCATAATCTGATTATTTTCGCCGATGAGATCTACGATAAGATCCTCTATGATGAGGCGCAGCACCACTCAATTGCGCCGCTGGCCCCGGACCTGCTCACCGTGACCTTTAACGGCCTGTCAAAAACCTACCGCGTTGCCGGCTTTCGCCAGGGCTGGATGGTGCTTAACGGGCCGAAGAAACACGCAAAAGGCTATATCGAAGGCCTGGAAATGCTGTCCTCTATGCGCCTGTGCGCCAACGTCCCGGCCCAGCATGCGATCCAAACCGCTCTCGGTGGCTATCAGAGCATCAGCGAATTTATTGTTCCAGGCGGGCGTTTATATGAACAGCGCAATCGCGCCTGGGAGCTGATTAACGACATTCCAGGCGTATCGTGCACCAAGCCGAAAGGCGCGCTGTATATGTTCCCGAAAATCGACGCTAAGCGCTTTAATATTCACGATGACCAAAAAATGGTGCTCGATTTTCTGCTACAGGAAAAAGTCCTGCTGGTTCAGGGTACCGCCTTTAACTGGCCGTGGCCGGACCACGTGCGTATTGTGACCCTTCCGCGCGAAGACGATCTTGAAATGGCAATTACCCGTTTCGGCCGTTTCCTTTCCGGCTACCACCAGCTCTGATTGCATCTACCCAGCCGCCGGGATTTGCATCCGGCGGCAATCCCTGCGCACAATGTCACCCGACGTCGTAACTGATTAAGGGTTCCTATGAGTCAGAGTCATTTCTTTGCCCACCTCTCCCGCCTGAAACTGATCAACCGCTGGCCGCTGATGCGTAATGTGCGCACCGAAAACGTCTCCGAACACAGCTTACAGGTCGCGATGGTGGCCCATGCGCTGGCGGCGATCAAAAATCGTAAATTTGGCGGTCAGGTTAACGCCGAGCGCATTGCCTTGCTGGCGATGTATCACGATGCCTCGGAAGTCCTGACCGGCGACCTGCCGACGCCGGTAAAATATTTCAACTCGCAGATCGCGCAAGAATACAAAGCCATCGAGAAAATCGCCCAGCAGAAGCTGGTCGATATGGTTCCTGATGAACTGCGCGATATTTTTGAGCCGCTCATCGACGAACAGCACTACAGCGAAGAGGAAAAATCCCTTGTTAAGCAGGCCGATGCGCTTTGTGCCTACCTGAAGTGTCTGGAAGAACTATCGGCGGGGAATAATGAATTTCTGCTGGCCAAAGGCCGCCTTGAGAAAACGCTGGAATCGCGCCGCAGCGCTGAGATGGACTACTTTATGCATGTTTTCGTGCCGAGCTTCCACCTTTCGCTCGATGAAATCAGCCAGGATTCGCCTTTATAAAATAATCACTCCCCGGCCAGCCTCAGCCTGACCGGGGAAGAACGTTGCTGAATCAGAACGGAAACAGCATCGGGATCAGCAGAACGCACACCACCATCACCAGGATAGTAAACGGCACGCCGATTTTGACAAAATCGCTGAATGAATATTTACCCGGCCCCAGTACCAGGGTATTCACCGGCGACGATACCGGCGTCATAAACGCCGCCGAGGCCGCCATGGCGACCACCATCGCAAAAGGATAAGGCGAAACGCCCATCGACTTTGCCGCGGCCAGCGCAATGGGCGCCATCAGCACCGCGGTGGCGGTATTGGATATAAACAGGCCGATAGCCGCGCACATCACAAACAGACAGCCAAGCATCAGGTACGGTCCTTTACTTCCCGCCACGTCCATTAATCCCTGTACCACCAGATCAACGCCGCCGGTTTTCTGCAGCGCCAGAGCAAAAGGCATCATCCCGACGATCAAAATAATGCTCGGCCAGTGAATGGCTTTATAGGCACTTTCGGCGTTAATACAGCGGAATTTACCCATCAGCAGACAGGCCACGATCGCCGCTATGGGATTCGGAATTTCGTCAGTCAGCATCAGCGCGACCATCAGCACCAGACAGAAAATCGCATGCGGCGCCTGGCTGTGCGCCGGCGAGGCGTCATTGACCTCAATGGGCATATTCAGCACCACAAAGTCACGACCTCGCTTGGCCAGCAGGGCTATCTGCCGCCAGTTCCCCACCACCAGCATGATATCGCCAAGCTGCAAAGCTTCATCGGTGACCGCGCCGTCAAGAGCTTTGCCATCGCGTTTCAGACCCACAATGTTCAAATCGAAACGGGTACGAAAGGCGATTTCGCGCACCGTCTTGCCAATCAGTTCGGAATCCGGGATCAGAGAGACTTCCGCCATCCCTACGTCAAGCGCCTGATCGGAAAAGTATTCGCCGCGCAGTACCATGGGCTCCAGCATTTGCTCGCCACAGAACTGGCGTAAATCCACATCGGAGGCCGACATGTCGATCAGCAAAACGTCGCGGGCGCGGAACTCTGATACGCCGTTAACGTTAACGATAACCCGCCGGAAGCGCCGCCAGCGCTCAACGCCGATAACGTTCGCCCCATAGCGTTCGCGTAGCTTCAGGTCGTCCAGGCGCTGGCCAATCATCGGCGAGCCGGGGCGAATGGCCAGGCGACGCGCGCGCCCCGTGAGATGATAATCTTTGATAAGATCGCGGAAGGTGCTTCGCTTACGGCCATCGCGGACCTGTTCGCCTTCGTCCCCCTTTAGCATGAAGCGCATCACCAGCATATAGAAAACGCCCAGAACCAGCACCACCAGGCCTATAGGCGTGACGCTAAAAAAGCTGAATCCTTGCAGCCCTTCGCGTAACAGCTCGCTGTTGACGACCAGGTTGGGCGGTGTTGCCACCAAAGTCATCATCCCGCTAATAAGTCCGGCAAAACTGAGCGGCATCATCAACCGCGAAGGTGACGTGTTCATGCGCATTGACACGCTGAGCACCACGGGAATAAAAATGGCCACCACGCCGGTCGAGCTCATAAAAGCGCCTAATCCGGCAACGGTTAGCATTAAATAGACCAGCATTTTGGTTTCGCTATTACCGGCAACCTTTACCAGCCAGGAGCCCATTTTGGTGGCAACCCCGGTACGCACCAGCCCATCGCCAATAATGAAAAGCGCGGCGATAAGGATAACGTTGGGATCGCTAAATCCCGAGAAGGCCTCGCTGAGCGTTAAGGTGCCGCTAAGAACAAAAGCGACAATCACCAGCAACGCGATAGCGTCCATGCGCACTTTTCCGGTGGCAAAGAGTACGACGGCTACGGCAAGAAGAGATAACACCCAAATCAGTTCACCGTTCACAACTTATCCTTGTCAGAAGATGGAGTTGGAAGTTTGGCATAAAAAAGCCCCGCCGGCGCGGGGCTAAATCATGAGATTAATCTTTAAGGCTAACATTCACATTGCCATCAGGCAGGCGCTCAACCAGCAGATTTTCAAGCGTCGTTAACACCAAATCAGCTTCATCAAGACGCGGCGCATCGGCGGGCACATTGACCGCGATAGTCCGACAACCGGCATTCAGCCCAGAGAGCAGCCCGGCAGGGGCATCCTCCACCACGGCGCAATCTCCCGGCGCCAGCCCTAACAGCTCGGCCCCCAGCAGATAGGCGTCCGGAGCGGGTTTCCCGTGCTTTACGCGCTCGGCGGTGACGAAAACCTCAGCCTCAGGCAGCCCCGCAGCGCGGTGACGAGCATGGGCGACGGGAATCGAACCTGACGTCACTATCGCCCACGGAATCCCCACGTTATCAAGTGTCCTGAGCAACGCCACCGCTCCCGGCAGCGCCGTTACGCCATCCGTATCCGTTGCTTCGACCTTTTCCAGCCAGACGAACTCGGACTGAATCTCTTCTTCGCTGCGGCCGGGAAGAAAATGACGTAATGAGGTTATCGCCTGTTTGCCATGAATGAAGTTCAACACCTCATCATGAGGGATACTGAATCGATCCGCCCATTTGCACCACGAACGCTCCACAACCGGCAACGAATCGACCAATGTCCCGTCAAGATCAAACAGGAAACCTTTACACTGCACGGGAACCTCCATCAGGCGTTGATAATCTGGTTAATTTCGTTACTGCTTAAATGGTACTGACGCGGGCAGGAGTGCCAGGTGCTCAGCATGCGCTGGTATTTTTCCCACATCGGGGTCTGGGAGTTAAAGCCGTGAGTACCGGCGTCAAAGTGGCTATAGCGCCCTTCAACGTTAACCATAAAGCGGACATAACCGAGATAGCGGGCTTCGGTCGCCACGTCGAAGCCAAGGAAGGTGACCCGTCGCTCGTCAATCCCGCTGGCGTCCTTCAGGTTTGTCCAGGAGACATGCAGCGCGTGATACATCTCCATGATATCAATGATAGTACGACACGTTTCCTCGGTAAGCTGGCCAAACTCGCGGTCCAGCTCGCGCATCTGCAGCCCGTATCCACGCTCAATGATGGTCTGCAGGCGGCGGTAGCGTTCAGCGTTGTCCGGATCGAGCATCGTCATCATTTTGTATTGATTCGACAGAATCAGACGCTGCGCATTGGTCATTTCCATTTTTGACTCCTGTTGCACTTTTACGGCGTGAAAAAAGAAGGCGCATGAATTATGCGCCTTCTTTTATATGCGTTTTCCCGATGAAATTACAAATCATCAAGGAAAGTTTTATCCAGTTGTTTGAAGGCGCGCTTAAGCGTGTCAGCTAAAGCCTGATAATCGGGCTTGCCATCTACCGGCGTTAACGCCTGCCCGGCCTCCTGCAGTTTACCGCGCACTTCATAAAACCAGTTCAGTATCGACGGCGGCAGCGGCGTCACTGAACGCTTACCCAACCACCATAAACCCTGCATCGGCAGGCTCAGCGCAAACAGCGCGGTGGCGACGGCCGGGCCCAACTGGCCGCCGAGGGCGATTTGCCAGCACAGCGTGAAAATCGCCACCGGCGGCATGATACGAATCGCATAACGCGTGGCGCGAATAATACGGTTTTCAATAAACACCGGGGCAAGGCGCTTATCCAGAGGCCAGGTCTTTGCATAGTGCTGCCCGTGGCGAAACAAGCCAAAAAAACTCACAGAGCGATTCTCGGGACCGGACATGGCTTACCTCAACTTTACATATAAAACTTAAAAAATTTGTGCAAAACACCAACTGTGCATGACAACGTTCAAAAGATTTTGGCAATGACGCACTCAATCAGGTATTCTGTGCGCACCTGAGGGGCGGTTAGACCCTTTTACCAGGTTAGTCAAATTATCGCATATTCTGCCACTGGCTGAAAATTATGCAAAATGACATAAAATCAAATGTACTTCTCTCATCGTGCCGAAAACAGTACAAGGCATGATGTTAATCATAAATGTCGATGTCATCCTGCGCTACGCTTTGTGACACACTGACGTTTTTTTAGCCACGTATCATAAAAGGTACTTCCATGTCGAGTAAGTTAGTACTGGTTCTGAACTGCGGTAGCTCCTCTCTGAAATTCGCTATCCTTGATGCCGTCAACGGTGATGAATACCTGTCTGGTTTAGCAGAATGTTTCCATCTTCCTGAAGCCCGTATCAAATGGAAAATGGACGGCAGCAAGCAAGAAGCCGAATTAGGCGCTGGCGCTGCTCACAGTGAAGCGCTGAACTTTATCGTTAACACTATTCTGGCACAAAAACCAGAACTGTCTGCTCAGCTGACCGCAATCGGCCACCGTATCGTTCACGGTGGTGAAAAATACACCAGCTCCGTCGTTATCGATGACTCGGTTATTCAGGGAATTAAAGACTCCGCCTCTTTCGCCCCGCTGCACAACCCGGCGCACCTGATCGGTATCGCAGAAGCCCTGAAATCCTTCCCTAATCTGAAAGACAAGAACGTTGCCGTGTTCGACACCGCGTTCCATCAGACCATGCCGGAAGAATCTTACCTCTATGCCCTGCCGTACAGCCTGTACAAAGAACACGGCGTACGTCGCTACGGCGCGCACGGCACCAGCCACTTCTATGTGACTCAGGAAGCCGCGAAAGTTCTGAACAAACCGGTTGAAGAGCTGAACATCATCACCTGCCATCTGGGCAACGGTGGTTCCGTTTCCGCTATCCGCAACGGTAAATGCGTTGACACTTCCATGGGTCTGACTCCGCTGGAAGGTCTGGTGATGGGTACGCGTTCTGGCGATATCGACCCGGCAATCATTTTCCATCTGCACGATGCCCTGGGCATGAGCGTAGACGCCATCAACAAAATGCTGACCAAAGAGTCCGGCCTGCTCGGTTTGACCGAAGTGACCAGCGACTGCCGCTACGTTGAAGACAACTACCAGGAAAAAGCTGACGCTAAACGTGCCATGGACGTTTACTGCCACCGCCTGGCAAAATATATCGGCTCCTACACAGCGCTGATGGATGGTCGTCTGGACGCCGTCGTATTCACCGGTGGTATCGGTGAGAACGCCGCGATGGTTCGCGAACTGTCTCTGGGTAAACTGGGCGTACTGGGCTTTGAAGTTGATCACGAGCGTAACCTGGCTGCCCGTTTCGGTAAGTCTGGCTTCATCAACAAAGAAGGCACTCGCCCGGCTATCGTCATTCCGACCAACGAAGAGTTGGTCATCGCGCAGGACGCCAACCGTCTGACCGCCTGATTCCACACCGCCAGCCATAACCCTAAATAATTCGAGTTGCAGGAAGGCGGCGACGCAGAGAATCCCCAGGAGCGTACGAGTAGTACGTAACTGGGGTGAGCGAGTAAAGCCAACGCACATGCAACTTGAAGTATGACGGGAAGCTGGTGGTGCAGTTTTGTATCCCGCCTGATACTGGCGGTAACGAAAGAGGATATATCGTGTCCCGTACAATCATGCTGATCCCTACCGGAACCAGCGTAGGCCTGACCAGCGTCAGCCTCGGTGTTATCCGTGCTATGGAACGTAAAGGCGTTCGCCTGAGCGTCTTTAAACCTATCGCTCAACCGCGTGCCGGTGGCGATGCGCCAGACCAGACTACCACCATCATTCGCGCGAACTCCGACCTTCCGGCCGCAGAACCGTTGAAAATGAGCCACGTTGAGTCGCTGCTCTCCAGCAACCAGAAAGACGTGCTGATGGAAGAGATCATCGCCAACTACCACGCCAACGCGCAGGATGCGGAAGTGGTGCTGGTTGAAGGTCTGGTCCCGACCCGCAAACATCAGTTTGCCCAGTCTCTGAACTACGAAATCGCGAAAACGCTTAACGCTGAAATCGTCTTTGTGATGTCCCAGGGTACCGATACTCCGGAACAGCTGAAAGAGCGCATTGAGTTGACTCGCAGCAGCTTCGGCGGCGCGAAAAACACCAGCATCACCGGCGTCATCGTCAACAAGCTGAATGCACCGGTTGACGAACAGGGCCGTACTCGCCCGGACCTGTCGGAAATCTTTGACGACTCTTCCAAAGCAAAAGTCGTGAAGATCGATCCGGCTCAGCTGCAGAGCGGTAGCCCATTACCGGTTCTGGGCGCGGTGCCGTGGAGCTTCGATCTGATCGCCACTCGTGCGATTGATATGGCGCATCACCTGAACGCCACCATCATCAACGAAGGCGACATCAATACCCGCCGCGTGAAGTCCGTCACCTTCTGTGCGCGTAGCATTCCGCACATGCTGGAACACTTCCGCGCAGGCTCTCTGCTGGTTACTTCCGCAGACCGTCCTGACGTACTGGTCGCCGCCTGCCTGGCCGCGATGAACGGCGTGGAAATCGGCGCTATCCTGCTGACCGGGGCCTATGAAATGGACCCGCGCGTAAGCAAGCTGTGCGAACGCGCGTTTGCTACCGGCCTGCCGGTATTCATGGTTAACACCAACACCTGGCAGACCTCTCTGAGCCTGCAGAGCTTCAACCTGGAAGTGCCGGTTGACGATCACGAGCGTATTGAGAAAGTTCAGGAATACGTGGCTAACTATATCAACGCCGACTGGATTGAATCCCTGACCGCGACTTCCGAGCGCAGCCGTCGTCTCTCTCCGCCAGCCTTCCGCTATCAGCTCACCGAGCTGGCGCGTAAAGCAGGCAAGCGTGTTGTTCTGCCGGAAGGCAACGAACCGCGTACCGTTAAAGCCGCGGCTATCTGCGCCGAGCGCGGTATCGCGACCTGCGTACTGCTGGGTAACCCGGATGAAATCACCCGCGTTGCCGCTTCTCAGGGCGTAGAGCTGGGCGCCGGTATTGAAATCGTTGACCCGGAAGTGGTTCGCGAAAGCTACGTTGCTCGCCTGGTCGAGCTGCGTAAGAGCAAAGGCATGACCGAAGCGGTTGCCCGCGAGCAGCTGGAAGACAACGTGGTTCTCGGCACCCTGATGCTGGAACAAGACGAAGTCGACGGCCTGGTATCCGGTGCGGTTCACACCACCGCCAACACCATCCGTCCGCCGCTGCAGCTGATCAAAACTGCGCCGGGTAGCTCTCTGGTCTCCTCCGTATTCTTCATGCTGCTGCCGGAACAGGTTTACGTTTACGGCGACTGCGCGATCAACCCGGATCCGACCGCTGAACAGCTGGCTGAAATCGCTATCCAGTCCGCAGACTCCGCGATTGCCTTCGGCATCGAACCGCGCGTAGCCATGCTCTCCTACTCCACCGGTACCTCTGGCGCCGGCAGCGATGTTGAGAAAGTACGCGAAGCGACTCGTCTGGCGCAGGAAAAACGTCCTGACCTGATGATCGACGGCCCGCTGCAGTACGATGCTGCGGTTATGGCTGACGTAGCGAAATCCAAAGCGCCGAACTCTCCGGTTGCTGGCCGCGCTACCGTGTTCATCTTCCCGGACCTGAACACCGGTAACACCACTTACAAAGCCGTACAGCGTTCTGCCGACCTGATCTCTATCGGGCCGATGCTGCAGGGGATGCGTAAGCCGGTGAACGACCTGTCCCGTGGCGCGCTGGTTGACGATATCGTCTATACCATCGCCCTGACCGCGATTCAGTCGTCCCAGCAGCAAGCATAATCTGCCCGCTGCATGAAAAAAGGCGACCTCAGGGTCGCCTTTTTATTTACAGCAGCTCTCGCGCCGCCGAGACAATATCATGCGCCGTCAGGCCATACTCCTTCTGCAAGAAGTCCTGCGTTCCCACCTGGCCATAACGCTCCTTCACCCCCACACGACGCATCGGAACCGGGCAGGTCTCCACCAGGACTTCCGCCACCGCCGATCCCAGTCCGTTATGAATACTGTGGTTTTCACAGGTCACGATACGCCCGGTTTTTTCGGCGTAATTTTTCACCAGCATACGGTCGATAGGCTTCAGGGTAAACATATCAATCACCGCCGCGCTGACCCCTTCCTGCTCAAGTTGACGTGCTGCCTCAAGGGCTTCCGCCACCATGATCCCGTTGGCAATCAAGGTGATGTCTTCACCTTCGCGCAGCACATTACCTTTGCCAATCGTAAACGTCGAACCCGGCGCGTAGACGCTCGGCGCCTGTTTGCGGATCGTGCGTACCCAGTAAAAACCGTCGAGATCGATAAGCTGCCGCAGGATATCCTCAAACATCACCGCATCGGTCACTTCCAGCACCACCGAATGCGCGAGGCCGCGCACAATACCCATATCCTCAAACGACATATGGGTTCCGCCGTTATGGCAGGCGGTCACCCCGGCGTCAGAAGCGATCACCTTGACGTTGTTCCGCTGATAGTCCAGCGCCATAAACAACTGGTCGAAGCAGCGGCGGCTGGCGAAAGCGGTAAAGGTATGGACAAACGGCTTACGCCCGGTCAACGATAGTCCGGCGGCGGTACCGATCACGTTCGCTTCCATAATGCCGCAGTTGATGACGTGCTGCGGATGCTGCCTCGCGACGCCATCCATCGCCATAGAGCTCATCAGATCCGCTTCCAGGGCGATAATCGGGCTATGGGCTTCAATCTGCTGCGCGACAAACCCGGCATAGACTTTACGCATCTCTATGGCATCTTTTTGTCCTGCAGGTGCAACTTTAATCATGTTCGGCCTCCAGCAGGCGAATCGTCTCGTTTAGCGTCTTTTTCATCTCGTCAGTCAGGCGCAAGTGATGGTTGTTACTGAGATTCTCGAGATACGGCACGCCCTGGCCTTTCACGCTATCGAGAATAACGACCCGCGGGCGCGCATCGGCGGGAGGAACGGGCTGAACCGCCGCCAGCAGTCCGGGGATGTCATCGCCTTTGACGGTAACAACATCAAAACCAAAGGCGCGGAATTTATCTTCCAGATTAAAAGCGCGAATGATCTCATCCAGCCTGCCGTCAAGCTGTAGCTTGTTCCAGTCAACAAACACGGTCAGATTATTCAGGCGATGATGGGCAATAAACTGGAACGCTTCCCAGCACTGGCCTTCATTCAACTCACCGTCGCCAACGATGCAGAATACCCGATTCGCCCGTCCCGCCAGCTTATGCGACAGCGCCATTCCGCCGGCGATGGAAATCCCCTGCCCCAGAGAGCCGGTAGTGGCATCCACCCCGCGCGTTTTCAACCGATCCGGGTGGCTTGGCAGCCGCGTACCGTTCTGGTTTAGCGTACTCAGCTCCTCCAGCGGAAAATATCCCTTAATCGCTAATGTGCTGTACAGCGCGGGGCCGGCATGACCTTTTGATAACACAAAGTAGTCGCGCTCTGGCCAGTCCGGGTCCGCGGGGTCAATTTTCATCACCGCGCCGTACAGTACCGCCAGCGTCTCCACGACCGACATACTGCCGCCGTAATGGCCGAAACCAAGATCCGTTAGTGATTTAAGGGTGGCGACGCGAATGTCCCGCGCCAGTTGGGTGACTTCTTTCACATTCATGATTTAGCTCCGCTGTTCTCCTGCGCGCCGCCGCCCGCAGATCTCTTTTTCGCAAAAACGTTGTACACCACTAGCAGTACGAACAACGCCACCACAAGGCCGGTAATAGCAAACGGCGACAGATAGCGGGCCAGGTTGCCCAGCACGATACCGACGGCGCCGAAATCCGCATCCGAGAAAGTGGTGTTGGCAAAGCCAATCGCGCCCAGCACCGGCAACAGCAGTACCGGCAGGAAGGTGATCAGCAGACCGTTGGCAAACGCCCCTATCATCGCCCCGCGCCGTCCGCCGGTGGCGTTGCCAAACACGCCGGCGGTCGCGCCGGTAAAGAAATGCGGCACCACGCCGGGCAGGATCAGCACCCACTTGAACTGCCCGCAGAGGAACAGCCCGACCAGGCCGCCCAGGAAGCTGAACAGAAAGCCAATCAGTACCGCATTGGGCGCATAGGGATAGACTACCGGGCAGTCCAGCGCCGGACGGGCATTAGGCACCAGCTTCTCCGAAAATCCGGTAAAGGCCGGTACGATTTCCGCCAGGATTAGACGTACCCCTTGCAGGATGATGAACACCCCGGCGGCGAAGGTAATCGCCATAATGATGGCGTATACCAGGTAGTTCTGGCCGCCGCTGAAAGTGCTTTCAACATATTCACGCCCCGCGCTCACCGCCATAGTCAAATAGATAATCATCATGGTCAGCGAAATGGAGATGGAGCTGTCACGCAGGAAACTCAGGTTTTTCGGTAGGTTCATCTCTTCGGTTGAACGCGAGCCTTTACCGCAGACGCTACCGATCCATCCCGAAAGGACATAGCCCAGGGTGCCGAAGTGGCCGAAAGCGATGTCATCCGTACCGGTAATACGCTTCATATAGCGCTGGGCCAGCGCCGGGAAGAACGCCATCACCAGGCCGAGGATCAGGGAACCGGTAAAGACCAGCCCGATACCTTCAAAACCCGCCACGGTAAGAATCACGCCGATCATACAGGCCATGTAGAAGGTGTGGTGGCCAGTCAGGAAGATATACTTCAGACGCGTAAATCGGGCGACTACAATATTCGCTACCATCCCGAACGCCATAATCAGCGCGGTTGAAGCACCGTATTTTTCCAGCGCAATAGAAACAATCGCCTCGTTATTAGGAATAATACCCTGAATATTAAAAGCATGCTCAAACATGCCCCCCAGTGGATTCAGCGAACCGACTAATACCGTCGCGCCGCCGCCCAGAACAATAAAACCCAGAATAGTTTTAATGGTTCCCTTGACGACATCGGAGAAAGATTTCTTTTGCGCTACCAGGCCAATTAATGCAATTAAACCGACCAGCACCGAGGGTACTTTTAGAATATCAACAACAAAATTCAGCGTTTCAAGGATAAACATATCCACCTCGCTATAAATAGTTATTGTCTGGCGAACCACGCACGCAGCTGCGCTTCGAGTTCGTTAATATCGATGATGTTGGTAATCACCACCAGCTGGCTTTCCGGGACGCTGGCGCTGGCGGCAATATCCTTAGCCATGACGAATAAATCTGCCGCACCGGGGATTGCCGAGGACAGATCGGAATGTTCCACCTCGGCTTCAATTTCGAGTTTTTTGAGCACTTTTTTAATATTCATCTCAACCATAAAACTGCTGCCCAGGCCGGAACCGCAAATTGCCATAATTTTCATTGTTATCACCTTTTTTGGGTAGAGTAGGTCCGCATCACGCAGGTGCGTAATGGGTTATAAGTCGGATAATAAAATTAAATCAGAAACGCGTGATGATAGTTTTTATCTCCTCCAGGGTGGTGGCCTGATGTAATTTATTCATATCTTCATCGCTGGAAAATAATTCCGCCAGCGCAGAGATCGTTTCAATGTGACTGTGCTTATCCGGCGCCGCCAGCATAATAATAATATCGACCGGGTCGAAGTCTTTAGAGCCAAAGGAAATGCCCTGTTCGAGTTTGAGCAGCGAGAGACCTAAACCTTTCGCCCCTTCTTCCGGCCGCGCATGCGGCATTGCCAGGCCCGGAGCTAACACATAGTAAGGCCCTAGCTTACGGTGCTGCTCAATGATCGCCGCTACATATTCAGGTTCTATAACTCCGGCTTCAAGCAGCGGTCTGGCACAGATGTCCAGTGCCTGCTGCCAGCTTTCTACCTTCTGCCGTAACGTGATGGTGGTATCAGAGAGCCATGTCTTAAGCATTTTACCCCTCGTCTTTTAACAAAAGATGGGCAAACTTTATGCAAGCAGGCAATAGTTATCTGGGATAAAGATCACAAAGATAGCGCTACCAACGTTGAACATTCAGATTTGTGATAGCGCTATCAATTCGCAATCATCCCATCAAAACGCAGCAAAAAGTCCCGTTTAAGGCGTATACTCCCTGACACGTGAAGTAATGGATGATAATAAAAAGCGTCTGTTTAGCAGGAATATGTATGTCTCTAACCCGAAAACGGCGTAGCACCGGAAAGGTGACCATCGCCGATGTTGCTCAGTTGGCTGGAGTGGGTACCATGACCGTGTCCCGCGCCCTTCGTACGCCGGAACAGGTTTCCGATAAGCTTCGCGAAAAAATCGAAGCGGCGGTGCAAGAACTGGGATATATGCCTAACCTCGCCGCTAGCGCACTGGCTTCCGCGTCCTCAAGAACCATAGCGATGGTCGTGCCGAATCTGACGGAGGCGGGCTGCTCGGCAATGTTCGCCGGACTTCAGCAAATATTACAGCCAGCAGGTTATCAAATCATGCTGGCGGAATCGCAGCATCGTCTGGAGCAGGAAGAGAAACTACTGGAAACGCTGCTGGCTTCTAACATCGCCGCCGCCATTCTACTGAGCGTTGAGCACAGCGATACCGTACGCCACTGGCTGCAGAACGCCTCGATTCCGGTGGTGGAGATGGGCGCGATGCGCGCCGATCCTATCGACATGAATATCGGCATCGATAACGTGGCGGCGATGTTCGAGCTGACGGAAATGCTTATCCACCGCGGCTATCAGAATATCGGTCTACTGTGCGCCAATCAGGAACAGTGGATTTTTCAGCAGCATTTGCAGGGGTGGTATAAAGCCATGCTGCGCCATCATATGTCGCCTAACCGGGTAATTAACGCCGCGCTGCCCGCCAACTTTTCCACCGGCGCTTCGCAGCTGCCGGAGTTTTTGCTCGCATGGCCGGAACTGGATGCGCTGGTTTGCGTTTCCGATGAGCTGGCATGCGGAGCGCTGTATGAATGTCAGCGTCGGCGCATCAAAGTTCCTGATGATTTAGCCGTTGTCGGCTTTGGGGATAGCGACGTAAGTCGGGTCTGCCAGCCGCCGTTAACGACGATGGCGGTACCGCACCATAAGATTGGCATCGAAGCCGGCCGTGCACTACTGGAGCGACTTAGCGAGGGAAACTGGAGCGACAGAAGGCCCATCGCATCCAGTTTATGCATGAGGGATAGCTGTTAAAACTACTCGGCCTCTTCCTGCTTTTCAGCTTTTGCTGACTCATTATTGGCATTGCGGGTCATCCACAGCGCCAGCGCTTTTAATGAATCCGGAGTGAACTCGTCGCAGCGGGCGGTGATCTCTTCCGGCGTCAGCCAGCACACTTCGCTCACCTCTTCCTCCTGTAAAGCAAAAGGCCCGTGTGACACGCAGCTGAACAGACCGCCCCAGACGCGGCAATGTTTATCCTCATAGTAGAACTGGCCGTGGTCAGCGAAAGGCACGCCGGCAATGCCGAGCTCCTCTTCCGCTTCGCGGCGCGCGGACTCCAGCATTTGCTCGTCAGCCTGCACCACGCCGCCGGCGGTAGCGTCCAGCATTCCCGGCTGAAAATCTTTCGTTTCGGTACGACGCTGTACCAGGATTTTGCCCATCCCATCATGAACAACAATGTAGGTCGCCCGATGACGCAAACACTCCGCGCGCATTTGTTCGCGGCTGGATTGTGCTATCACCTCATTGTTTTCATTAACAATATCGACCCATTCTGTGCTTGCCAAATGATTCTGTTCCGCCATCAGGAAACCTTACTTTTTAAAGCGCTCTTACGGCGCGTCTATACGGTTGAGGGGTAAATTACGGGTAAATTGCGACCTCTGCAATAACCTGATTATCATCGAGTGCTAAAACCTGCAATTGCCCCTCGTTCAGCAGACCGTAGCTGGCGGTAAATCCCCCTTTAGGGATGCTGACCGAGCCGGGATTGAAGAGGAAAATCTCACCGCGTTTCTCGGCAACCGGAATATGAGTATGACCATAAGCCAGCACATCGCCAGCGGCGAGGGGAGGCAAATTATCGGGGCTATACAGATGTCCGTGGGTCAGAAAAAGGCGGGTTCGCTCGCTCAAAACCTGCTGCCAGGGGGCGGTAATGGGGAAATGAAGCAACATCTGATCGACTTCGCTGTCGCAGTTGCCGCGTACGGCAATCACCCGCTCCGCCACGCTATTAAGCGCCTCCGCAACCTGGGCTGGGGCATAGCCTTCGGGAAGCGCGTTACGCGGCCCGTGATTAAGCACATCGCCGAGGATAACCAGCCACTGCGCCCCACTGCGCGCGAACAGCTCAAGCACGCGTTCAGCGGCAGGCAGAGAGCCGTGGATATCCGAGGCAAACATCAGCTTCATACTATTTATCTCCACGCATGACGATGCGTCTATGATAACGGAACCGCTGAAGCTTATCAGCCCGCGCGTTTGGCTGAGAGTGCGACGTAGCGCTGGACCGACGCCCGCTGCCACTGGAAGACGGCGTAATCCGCCAGCGCGGCGGGGACCTCATCGCCGTTAAGGACCAGTCGATTGAGCATCAGCGCCAGGTCGGTATCGGCAATGGACCACTCGCCAAATAGATTCTGCCCGCCGTGGGACAACAGTAAGCCAGCCGTTTCAAACAGCTTCGCGGCGCTTTTTCGCCCGGCGTCGCTGAGCGGAGGCTTCTTTGCTCCGCCAAAGACCACGTCCGTGGAACGCTCTTCACGGATCGGCATTAAATCGCTGCGCAGCCAGGCCTGTACCTGACGCGCCCGCGCGCGCTTTTGCAGATCATGCGGGTAAAGCCGCTCCCATTCCGGGGGCGCAAAGCGCTCATCCAGATATTCGGTAATCGCAGAGGATTCGCTCAGAAAAAACTCGCCGATCTCCAGCAGCGGTACGCGTCGCGTTGCGCTGTAGCCTTTCCAGCCGCTTTGCAGATGCTCGCCGCTGTCAAGGTTGACGGTTTTTAGGGTAAAAGGCAGGCTCTTTTCCTGCAGGGCAACGTATACGGACATCACATATGGCGAGAAAAAATCGGCGTCGGACCACAGGGTAATCGCGGGCTGGCTCATAGCATCCTCAATGGCTAATGTAATGGGGCGATACGCCAACATATCCTGTCTTTCAGAGGATGTCACTGACCGCTACCCTCAGGATCTTACATACTTCTCTGAGGTGTACGCGCTCGGCGAAAGTCATCCAGAATGAGGTAAACCTGCCGGATGACGCCAGTTCACCTATACTCGAAAAGTTTGCGACCTGTGACGGCGAGGGACTCTCATGATCGATCTTTACTATGCACCCACCCCTAATGGCCACAAAATCACGCTATTTCTTGAAGAAGCGCAGCTGCCTTACCGCCTGATCCGGGTGGATATCAGTAAAGGGGAGCAGTTTAAACCGCCGTTTCTGGCGATCTCACCGAACAACAAGATCCCGGCGATCGTTGACGATACTCCCGCCGACGGCGGCGCCCCGTTAAGCCTGTTTGAGTCCGGAGAAATCCTGCTTTATCTGGCTGAAAAAACTGGCAAATTACTGAGCGGCGAACTCCGCGAACGCCACGTTACGCTACAGTGGTTATTCTGGCAAGTCGGTGGGTTAGGGCCGATGCTCGGGCAAAATCATCATTTCAACCACTTTGCTCCGCAGGCGGTGCCCTACGCCATTGAACGCTATCAGGTGGAAACGCAGCGTCTGTATGGCGTGCTCAATCGGCGCCTTGGCGAGAGCCCCTGGCTTGGCGGCAACCACTACAGCATCGCCGATATCGCCTGCTGGCCGTGGGTGAATGCCCATCAGCGCCAGCGTATCGACCTCGCCAGTTTTCCGGCGGTGCATAACTGGTTTGAGCGCATTCGCCAGCGCCCGGCCACCGTTGAAGCGCTGCTGAAAACAGAAGCCCATTAACCCCCTGCTCGCCCGGGAAGCTTTGATGTATGATGGCGGAAATTACTACACGGAGGAAGCCTGCCATGTCTCAACCAGACGCCATTATTCGAATTAAGAACCTGCGCCTGCGTACTTTTATCGGAATTAAAGAGGAAGAGATCGCCAACCGCCAGGACGTGGTGGTTAACGTCGCTATCCACTATCCGGCGGAGAAATCACGCAACAGCGAAGACATTAACGATGCGCTGAACTATCGCACCATCACCAAGCGCATTATTAGCCATATTGAGAATAACCGCTTCTCTCTGCTGGAAAAATTAACTCAGGATGTGCTCGATATCGCACGCGAACATCACTGGGTCACTTATGCTGAAGTAGAGATCGATAAACTGCACGCGCTGCGCTACGCCGATTCGGTATCTATGACGATGAGCTGGCGGCGTTAGACGCATCACCTTAGGGAGGCGCTATGAACGTTCTGCTTACTGGCGGTACCGGCCTGATTGGCCGACATCTGATTCCCCGGCTGCTGGAGCTGGGGCATCACATAACGGTTTCAACGCGCAGCCCTGAAAAGGCCAAAAGCCGCCTCGATTCGCGCGTCACCCTGTGGCGCGATTTCGAGCATCAGGCGAACCTCAACGGCATTGATGCCGTCATTAACCTGGCAGGCGAGCCGATCGCCGATAAACGCTGGACGGCGGAGCAGAAACAGCGTCTCTGCCACAGCCGCTGGGATATCACGCAAAAGCTGGTCAAGCTCTTCAACGCCAGCGATACGCCACCCGCGGTGCTGATAAGCGGTTCCGCCACCGGTTACTATGGCGACCTCGGTGAAGTCGTGGTTACCGAAGAAGAGCCGCCGCATAACGAGTTTACCCATAAGCTTTGCGCCCGCTGGGAGCAAATCGCCTGTGAAGCGCAGAGCGATCGCACCCGCGTCTGCCTGCTGCGTACCGGCGTGGTGCTGGCGCCGCGCGGCGGCATTCTGGCCAAAATGACGCCAGCTTTTAAACTGGGCCTCGGCGGCCCTATCGGTAGCGGAAGGCAATATCTGGCGTGGATCCATATCGACGACATGGTCAACGGTATACTCTGGCTGCTGGATAACGACCTGCGGGGGCCGTTTAATATGGTTTCCCCTTACCCGGTGCGCAACGAGCAGTTCTCCCACGCGCTGGGTCATGCGTTGAATCGGCCCGCCATTTTCCGCGTCCCGGCGGCGGCGATTCGCCTGCTGATGGGAGAATCTTCCGTTCTGGTACTCGGCGGCCAGCGCGCGCTGCCAAAACGCCTGGAAGCAGCCGGATTTGGCTTTCGTTGGTACGATTTGGAACAAGCCCTGGCCGATGTGCTGAAATAGTTCAGGGCCTTCAGGGAGATCCCGGCGATCTCCCTGATCTGTTATTCGTGGAACCCTCCTCGCAGCGCGCAAAAACCACCACGCTTGTCGCGTCTTAACTGTGAATCTCATTCCAGCGAACTCCCCTTCACTCTGTCATAACCCCTGCGTGTGATTTTACCTTACCCCGTCGTTGACATTCGTCAACATCATATTCAATATTAGCAGGACACATTGATGAAGGAACATCTGGATAAACATATCAGAGCCGCAATTGACTACGCGCTGGCGCGCGGCTGGATTCTTCTCTCTGGCGGCAAAAGCGCGCACTGTTTTGGACGACTAATGTGCGGAACAGCCCGCCATCGGGAACACATGATGAGCATCTGGTCAACGCCGGCGGTGCCCATTCACCATGCCAGGCAAATCATCCGCATGGTCGATCGCTGTCTGATACCCGTATCGGGTCAGATTAACCACAAGAAGGATTAAACCATGGCGCTGTATAACTTTACGCTCACACTCTCCGGCGTCACCGCGCATACCGTGGGGCTGGAGGATGCGCTGCATGCGGCAGGCTGCGCTGATGCCCTGGTCTGCTTTTACGGAACGGCAGTCTATGTGGAGTTCGACCGCGAATGCGCCTCTCTCGAACAGGCCATTTTGTCAGCGATTGCCGATATCGAATCCGCTCCGGCCCTGAATGCGCGGGTCGAATCCGTCGATTCCGCGCTGGTAGGATTAAGCGATATTGCTGAACTCACCGGCCTGACGCGACAGGCCATCGCCTTATTGAAAGATGGCGCACGAGGCTCGGGGCAGTTTCCAGGGCCGGTACAACGCGTGAAAGGCAATTCGCCGCTGTGGCGCTGGAAAACCGTCGTCGGCTGGCTGGTGATGGAGGGACGGCTTGCCGGGGATTCGCCGCTGGTCGCCCACGCCGAGGTGCTGGACAACTTCAACCTGGCGCTGCAGTTGAGGGCGACACAAGAGAGCAACACCGTGCTGCGCTATCTCCGCGGGCTCGAAAATCAGCACCGGGCTTCACCGACGCTCGCTTAGACGCGTAAACATTCCGGCGCTTTATGGTGTTAAGGTGGCGGAATAATCCACCTCTATGGACTGCATGATGATAATACTGACTACGCCGCGCCTGCGCCTCTCGCCGTTTCACGCATCCGACTGGCCATTTTTCCTGCGCTTACGGCGAGACCCGGAAGTGATGCGCTATATGGGCGAGGTTCTTGAAGAGCCAGCGCTGCGGGCGCTGTTTGAATCCCGCTGCGCTGACCCTGGCGTATTCGTATTGCGCGACAGCAGCGGCGAGGCGGTTGGCGATATTGGCCTGCGCATCAGTGGTAAAAATCCGCACGAAGCGGATGTCGGATACGCTCTTATGCCCGATGCACAGGGAAAGGGCTATGCCAGCGAAGCGTTAAAAGCGATTTGCGACTACGGCTTTAACCAACTCGGCGTTCACGCGATAAATGCCTGGGTGCTGGGCAATAACGCTGGCTCTTCCCGCCTGCTGGAAAAACACGGTTTTATCCGCATTCAGGTGCTTGAAAAAGCGTATCATTTGAACGGAATGGATTTCGATGACTGGGTGTATCGGCTGGAGCGCTAGCCGTCCCGGCGGAGGGGATTCCGCCGGAGGCATAGACAGTACTACTTTAACGAGCCCTTCAGGAACTGCTGCAGGCGCGGGCTTTTCGGATTGCCGAAAACATCGTCAGGGTGCCCTTCTTCTTCAATCTTGCCCTGATGCAGGAAAATCACGTGCGAAGAGACATGGCGCGCAAAGCCCATTTCATGCGTTACCACGACCATGGTTTTTCCCTCTTCCGCCAGCTGCTGCATAATGCGCAGCACTTCGCCTACCAGTTCAGGGTCAAGCGCCGATGTCGGTTCATCAAACAGCAGTACGTCGGGCTCCATCGCCAGCGCGCGGGCAATGGAAACGCGCTGCTGCTGGCCGCCGGAGAGGTGCACCGGATATTTAATCTGCTGGCGTTCGTCAATACCGACTTTTGCCAGATATTTGACCGCCCGATCGCGGGCTTCCTGTTTGCTCAGACCCAGTACCTGAATCGGCGCTTCCATCACGTTTTCCAGCACCGTCATATGGCTCCACAGGTTAAAATGCTGGAATACCATCGTCAGGCGAGTACGTAGTAAACGTAGCTGGTTTTTATCAGAAACCTTTAACTGACCGTCTTTATCGCGAACCAGGCCAATGTTTTGCCCGTTAACAACAATCGTCCCTTCGCTGGGCTTTTCAAGAAAGTTAATGCAGCGCAAAAAGGTACTTTTACCGGAGCCGGATGAACCAATAATACTGATCACGTCTCCGGCTTTCGCCCGCAGTGAGACGCCTTTCAGTACCTCATGCTCACCGTAACGTTTATGCAGATCGATTACATTTAATTTATTGTCGGACATGGCGTTCTCAGTGCGTCGAAGAAGGTTTGATGTGCTGGAGCCAGCGCTTTTCCGCTCTGCGGAACAGGCTAATCAGCACATACGAGATAATTAAATACAGTACTGCGGCAATACCAAAGGCGGTAAACGGCTGGTAGGTTGCCGAGTTAATATCGCGGGCAATTTTCAGCAGATCCGGCACCGTGGCGGTAAAAGCCAGCGCGGTGGAATGCAGCATCAGAATCACTTCGTTGCTGTATGCAGGCAGAGCGATACGCAGCGCGGAAGGGAGGATAATGCAGCGATACATTTTAACCGAGGAAAAACCATACGCCCGAGCGGCCTCTATCTCGCCTGCCGGCACTGAACGAATCGCCCCGGCGAAAATCTCCGTAGTATAGGCGCAGGTATTCAGCGTCAGCGCCAGCACCGTACAGTTCAGCCCGCTGCGAAAGAAGGCGTTCAGTAGTTCAGTGCCTTTGACGATTTCCAGCGTATACATCCCGGAATAGAACACCAGCAGCTGAACGTACAGCGGCGTGCCGCGAAAGATATAGGTGAATAGCCAGATGGGGAACCGGATAAATTTGTTGCTCGACACGCGGCCTATCGCGAGGAAAATGGCCAGGATGCCGCCCATCACCACGGAAGAGATCAGCAGCCAGAGCGTAATCGCGACGCCGGTAAAGCGGTAGCCGTCGGTCCACAGCAGGGATTTCCAGTACTCCTGAATAATGTCAATCACAGGTCAGCCCTCTTCACGCCCACAGAGTAACGGCGTTCGAGCATCAGCAGCACACCATTGGAAACCGTTGTAAATACAAGATAAATCAGGCCGCAGACGATAGCGAAGTAGAACGGCTCCCAAGTGCTTTTACCCGCCAGCTGGGTTGCCTTGACCACATCCTCCAGCCCCAGCAGCGAGACCAGCGCGGTCGCTTTGAGGATCACCTGCCAGTTGTTGCCTATTCCAGGCAGCGCATAGCGCATCATTGCCGGGAACAGAATGCGACGAAAGGTTTGCCCGCCGCTAAAGCCGAAGGCCGTCGCCGCTTCAATATGCCCCGTCGGCACAGCCAGGAAAGCGCCGCGAAAAGTTTCGGTAAAGTAGGCGCCGTAAATAAAGCCCAGCGTGATGATACCCGCCACCATTGGGTCAATATCAAACTGCGCCAGACCAAGCGCATCGGTCACGCTGTTGAGCGCAATCTGCAGCCCGTAGAAAATCAGCAGCATCAGCACCAGATCGGGTACGCCGCGGATTAAAGTGGTATAGCCTTCAAAAATCAGCGCTAATGGACGATTATTGGAAAGTTTCGCCCCAGCGCCCGCCAGGCCGATAAGCACCGCCAGAACGACCGAGCTTAACGCCAGCTCAAGGGTGACCAGCGCGCCCTGAAATATAACCTGTGAAAACCCGTACAGCATGCTGTCTGCCCTGTCTGTCATCAACCATCACGCGTGAAATCACGCGCGATGGGGTACGCGGGATGATTAGTCGCCGTACACGTTAAAATCGAAATATTTCTTCGCCAGCTTGTCGTAGGTGCCGTCCTGGCGCATCTCGGCAAAGGCTTTATTCAATGCTTCACGCAGTTCGTTGTCTTCTTTACGTAGCCCCATACCGGTGCCGACGCCGAACAGCTTCTCGTCTTTAATCGACGGGCCGCCGAACTGATAATCCTTACCGATAGGCTGCTTGAGGAAACCTTCGCTGGCGGCGACTTCATCCTGGAACGCAGCATCGATACGTCCAGCGGTCAGGTCAGAATAAATATTGTCCTGCCCCTGGTAGGAAACAATTTCAATACCCTTCGGTGCCCAGTGCTCGTTACCGTAGGTTTCCTGAGTGGTGCCCTGCAGAACGCCAACGCGTTTGCCTTTCAGCTTCGCGAGGTCTGGCGTAATATCGCTGCCTTTTTTCACGACCAGGCGCGAATCCGCCGCGTAAAGCTTGTCGGTGAAGGCAATTTCCTGTTGACGTTTTTCGGTGATTGAAAGCGAAGACATAATGGCATCGATTTTCTTCGCTTTTAAAGACGGGATCAGCGCGTCCAGCGGGTTCTCAATAAAGGTACATTGCGTATTGATGCGCTTACAGAGTTCTTTTGCCAGATCGATGTCAAAACCAACCAATTCACCCTGTGCATTCTTGGATTCGAACGGGGCATAAGTAGGATCGGTGCCGATGCGGACTTTTTGCGGAATGGCTGCGAATACAGTGGAAACGCTGGAAAGGGCCAGCGCTAAAGAGAGAGACAACGCCAGTTTTTTCATAACTATCCTCAACAGACTGTCATTCTAACGGATTTATTAGAAGTACTTACGGCAGTTATCGTGCCATTATTCGCCCCGGTAAGGCAAAACATTCCGCGCCGGGAAGCAAATTTTTTCGCACCAGAAACGCTTAACTATGCATTTTTTTAACATCCCGCGTGGAATTTTTTGCACCAAAAAGATCCACAAAAGCGTGAGCGCACCAATAAGGGGCAGAAATAGATGCGCGTGGCCCGGCGTCCGGGCCAGCGGACGTCTTAGTCACCGTAAACGTTGAAGTCGAAGTACTTCTTCGCCATTTTGTCGTAGGTGCCGTCTTTACGCATGTCAGCCAACGCTTTATCAAACGCGGCCTTCAGCTCGCTATCGTCCTTACGCAGGCCGATGCCGGTACCATCACCGAAGAATTTTTTGTCTTTAACGGAAGGACCGGCAAACGCAAAATCTTTACCGGCGGGTTGTTTGAGGAAACCTTCACTCGCGGCCACTTCATCCTGCAATGCGGCGTCAAGACGGCCAGCGGAGAGGTCTGAGTAGATCAAATCCTGGTTCTGATAAGCCACAACATCGACGCCGTGGCTGCGCCAGCGTTCATTACCATAGGCCTCCTGGGTAGAGCCCTGAAGCACGCCGACATGCTTGCCTTTCAGCGATTCCAGCGTCGGCTGAATCGGCGAGCCTTTCGCGGCAATCAGGCGCGAGTCGGCGGCGTAGAGCTTGTCAGAAAACGCAATTTCCTGCTGGCGTTTTTCAGTAATCGACAACGAAGAGATGATGGCGTCGATTTTCTTGGCCTTCAGCGACGGGATCAGGGAGTCGAAATCGCTGCCAACCCAGGTACATTTTACTTTGATACGCGAACAGAGCTCATTGCCCAAATCAATGTCAAAACCCACGAAATCCCCTTTCGCATCCTTAGAAGAGAAAGGCGCGTAGGTGGCATCGGTGCCAATGCGAATACTCTGCGGCAGCGCAGCGAATGCGCTGGAGGCGCTGCAAATGCCCATCATTAAAGAGAGAGCCAGAACCGTCTTCTTCATAGGTTACCCTTAAGTGTCGTGATGTTGTTATGCGATGCGTTATTTTGTTATTTGTGCTGCCGATAAAATCTTGCACGTTTTATGCCATTTTCTCAGTGCGTGCTGCAAATGGCGTTAAATTTGTTAAATAAAGGTTGCAAGTTTGTCTTAAAAGGGAAGATACCAGCAATAACGGATAAACCGCAGTGCCGCAGCGCAAAAAAACAAATTAAATGTTGAGGATTTGATCGAGGCTACAAAATTGCACTGCGGCAATGCAGATGTGAATAAAGCGCACTATCTTAGTGCGCTTTACGCTCCCTGCCAGCGGGTAAAGAGGTCTTCAGGAAGAGAAATATCAAACTGATCGATAACGCGGTTGACCGTCTGGTTTATCACGTCATCAAGGGTCTTTGGCCGATGATAAAACGCGGGAACCGGCGGCATAATCACCGCGCCCATTTCCGCCGCCTGGACCAGCAGACGCAGGTGACCAAGGTGGAACGGCGTTTCCCGTACGCACAGCACCAGCGGGCGGCGCTCTTTAAGCACCACGTCCGCCGCCCTGGTCAGCAGACCATCGGTATAGCTATGAACAATGCCGGAGAGGGTCTTCATCGAACACGGCAAAATCACCATTCCGGCGGTCTTAAAAGAGCCGGAAGAGATGCTGGCAGCGATATCGCGGGCATCGTGCACCACATCGGCTAACGCCTGCACCTCGCGCAGGGAGAAATCTGTCTCCAGCGCCAGCGTCTGCCGCGCGGCCTGGCTTAGAATAAGATGGGTTTCGACATCAGAAACCTCGCGCAAGACCTGGAGCAAACGCACGCCGTAGATTGCGCCGCTGGCGCCAGAAATGCCGATAATGAGTCGCTTCACGTTGATTGCCCTTTTCCCACAATGGCGCAGACTTTGCCGGATTATAGCCCCTGACGCAACCGCGGACCCGCAATTGGTGCGAGAAAATAAAAAAGCCCGCGGCCATCGGACCACGGGCTTTCGGCAAATCAAAGGATTACCCTTCGTTATGCATCTCTAAGTTTTCGACTTCGTTCTGCAGCTGAACCGCTTTCGCATCGTCGTTACGCAGGGAATCGAGATAGTCCAGATACTGCTGATCGACATCTTTAGTGACGTAGATACCGTTGAACACCGAGCATTCAAACTGCTGAATATCCGGATTCTCCGCGCGCACCGCGTCAATCAGATCGTCCAGATCCTGGAAAATCAGGCCATCGGCGCCGATGATCTGGCGAATCTCGTCCACCTCACGCCCGTGCGCGATCAGCTCATTGGCGGTCGGCATATCGATGCCATACACGTTCGGGAAGCGAATTTCCGGCGCAGCGGAGGCCAGATACACCTTCTTAGCCCCTGCTTCGCGCGCCATCTCGATAATCTGCTCTGAGGTGGTGCCGCGCACGATGGAGTCATCCACCAGCAGCACGTTCTTATCGCGGAATTCGGCGCGGTTGGCGTTAAGCTTACGGCGCACGGACTTACGGCGCAGCTGCTGCCCCGGCATGATAAAGGTACGGCCAACGTAGCGGTTTTTAACAAAGCCCTGGCGGTAAGGTTTGTCGAGAATACGGGCAATTTCCAGCGCGATATCGCAGGAGGTTTCCGGGATAGGAATGACCACGTCGATATCCAGATCTTCCCACTCACGGGCAATTTTCTCACCCAGCTTAGTCCCCATATTAACGCGGGCGCTGTAGACGGAGATTTTGTCGATGAAGGAGTCCGGACGCGCAAAGTAAACGTATTCGAACAGGCACGGGTTGCTGACCGGGTTCTCCGCGCATTGACGAGTGAACAGCTGGCCTTTTTCGGTGATATACACCGCTTCGCCAGGCGCCACGTCGCGCAGGAACTCAAAGCCTAGCGTATCCAGCGCTACGCTTTCCGAAGCGACCATATATTCGGTGCGGCCATCGCCAATATCGCGTTTACCCAGCACCAGCGGACGGATGCCGTTCGGGTCGCGGAAGGCGACCATACCGTGGCCGATAATCATCGCCACGCAGGCGTAAGCGCCGCGAATCTGGCGGTTGGTGGCAGCGATCGCCGCAAAAATGTTGTCTGCTTCCAGCGGGTAGTGGCGGAAATTGTCCAGCTCGCTGGCGAAGATGTTGAGCAGAATTTCGGAATCAGAGGTGGTGTTGATGTGGCGGCGTTTTTCTTCAAACAGCTTTTTACGCAGCTCGTGAGCGTTAGTCAGGTTACCGTTGTGCGCCAACGTAATGCCATACGGCGAGTTGACGTAGAAAGGCTGTGCCTCGGAGGCGCTGGAACTGCCAGCCGTCGGGTAACGAACGTGACCAATACCCATATTGCCCTGCATACGCTGCATATGGCGAGCTTCAAAAACGTCGCTCACCAGTCCGTTCGCCTTACGCAAACGGAAACAGTTGTTCGCATCAATGGTGATGATGCCTGCGGCATCCTGGCCACGATGCTGAAGCACCGTTAACGCGTCATAAATGGACTGGTTTACCGGCATAACACCGGCGATACCGACAATACCGCACATACGTCTTTTCCTCGTTAAGCTACATCCCAACGCTTATGCTTTGGGCAAGAAACTTGACGAGCTCTGCAGATAGTCAAAGAACCATCTGATAACGAAACTGAACTGAGGGATAAGCTCAGACTTTTGCCAGTCTTCGCTTTTCGCCATACCGGTGAAGCTATCGAGAAAGAACAGAATCGCTGAGACGATTAACACCCCGCGCAGGGCGCCAAAGCAGATCCCTAACACCCTGTCGGTTCCCGACAGGCCGGTTTTTTCCACCAGCTGACCTATCACAAAGTTAACGATAGCGCCGACGATAAGCGTTGCGATAAACAGTATCGCGATAGCAATCCCATTTCGGACCAGTTCGTCTTCAAAGCCCGTGAACCAGACAGCCAGGTAAGTGTAGTAATGACTGGCAACAAAGAAAGCGCATCCCCAGGTTACCAGCGATAAAGCTTCACGAACAAAGCCGCGGATCAGGCTGACCAAAGAGGAAAAACCAATCACCGCTATTATGGCGTAATCAATCCAGACCATATACGTCCCACGATTTTACGCCCTGTCGTCCGGTTCGGGGCGCATTCTAACAGAAAAAGAAAACGTTTGCGTAGGGATTTCCGTGCCCTACAGAAATAAAAATGGCGCTGAAAAAACATTCAACGCCATACTGTCTTTCGCCTCTTCAGGGCGCGTCAGACAGGGGTTCCGGCCCTCTACTCCTTTAAAAAAGAGAGAGTTAGTTCGGGCTGTAGCCCATGACCACGCCGCTAAGTCCTGAAATCTGCTTCAGCTCACCTAGCTGGCCTTTCAGCTTATCCTTCGAAGTATCCGGCCCCACGAGAATACGGGTGATTTTACCCTGCACCGGCGTCGAAGGCGACGTGTAAACTTTAAAGCCAGAAGCACGCAGCTTACCAACAATCTCGTTAACCTTATCGGCGTTCTTCAGCGCGCCCAGTTGCACAACATACGCTTTGCCGGTCGGCGCCGGGATTTCAGCCTGCTGCTGCGGTTTAGGCGGCGGCGTCTGCGCCGCAACCTGCTGCGCCTGTGGTTTCTCTACCGGCTTAGGCTGAGGCTTCGGCTGAGGTTTGGGCTGTGGCTTAGGCGTCACAACCGGCTCCTGCACCACATCAAAGCTGTTGTTGTTCACCGGTATACGCGACGGATCCAGCGATGGCGCAGCGGCATCGCCTGCTCGCACCTCTTCCGCCGCCCCTTCCGGAGGCTGCGAAGGCAGCGCCTGAGTCGCTGCAGGCAGCATATCCGGCTCATCGCGATCCCCCGGCTTTGGCACCAGCGGGATCGCGGCAAACTCATCCTGATAATGTTTTTTCTGACCATCCAACAGCCCTGGCAGGATAATCACCCCCAGCGCCACTAGCACAATCGTCCCGACTAAACGGTTCTGAAACTTACTCGCCACCGATTCTCCCCGCGTCTATTTCTTCCATTACATGCGCCACCGTGTGGAATGAACCACATACCAGCACCGTATCTTCAGGCCTGGCGTCCGCCATCGCGGCATGCCACGCCTGCGCGACGCTAATATAGACTTTGCCTGTGCGCAAATGTTCCAGCAGCTGCTCCGCCGTGGCTCCACGCGGCCCTTCCAGCGGCGCGCAGTACCAGTCGTCAACTTCCGTCTGCAGATTTGCCAGCGTACCTGCAATATCCTTATCATGCAGCATACCAATAACCGCCAGCACGCGCCCCGTTTTCGATAAGGTTCTGAGACGCCCCGCGAGATATGCCGCCGCGTGCGGATTATGGGCAACATCAAGGATCGTCCGGGGAGCCTCGCTAATTATCTGGAATCGCCCCGGTAGCATCGCGCGTTGTACGCCGTCACGAATCGCCTGCTCGCTAACCTTAAGCCCGCTGGCGCGCAGGGCCGCAATCGCCGTAGCCGCATTCGGCATCGGAACCTGCGGCAGCGGCAGATCGGTCAACGCCCCCAGCCGATCGTAGAAAGACCAGCCTTGTTCCCCGGCCTCGTACCGCCAGTCAGCGTCACGGCGCTGGAGCCGCGCCCCTTTTTCATCCGCCACCTGAGCAATGGTCAACGGCATGTCGGGTTCACCGACGATGGCCGCTTTTCCGGCGCGGAAAATACCCGCCTTTTCGCGGCCGATGCTTTCGCGATCCGGCCCCAGCCAGTCGATATGGTCGAGGGCAATACTGGTCACCACCGCCACGTCGGCATCGACGATATTGGTCGCATCCAGCCGGCCGCCAAGACCCACCTCAAGAATCACCACATCCAGCCGCGCCTGCTGAAACAGCCACAGCGCGGAAAGCGTGCCGAACTCAAAATAGCTCAGGGAAATCTCACCGCGCGCGGCTTCAATTTCGGCAAAAGAGGTGGTATGCGCCAGCTCCGTCAACTCCTCGCCCTGCACGCGCACCCGCTCGGTGTAGCGCACCAGATGCGGCGAACTGTAAACCCCAACCTTGTAACCCGCCGCCATCAGCGCCGACTCCAGGGTACGGCAAGTAGTGCCTTTACCGTTGGTCCCCGCCACCGTGAAGACAAACGGCGCCGGTTTTAATACCGCCATCCGCTGCGCGACCTCGCTGACGCGCGCCAGCCCGAGATCGATAGTTTTGCTGTGCAGATGCTCCAGATAAGAAAGCCACGTAGCCAGGGGCGACGTGGCCTGAGGAATAGGTTGTTTTTCCATGATGTCCGGCAAGAGTTAAGATCGCTACGCGTATAAAAAAGGGCAGCGCCGTCAGGCCTGCCCTCTCCATTATCAGGCCTCTGGTTCCTGATCCGGTACCGGCGGCACCACCTCGCCTTCGTGAGCGGGTTCCGGATTTGGCGCCGGAAGGTTCATCAGCTTCGCCAGGATACTGGCCAGCTTCAGACGCATTTCCGGGCGGCGTACGATCATGTCGATCGCCCCTTTCTCAATCAGGAACTCGCTGCGCTGGAACCCCGGCGGCAGCTTCTCGCGAACGGTCTGCTCAATAACGCGAGGGCCGGCAAAGCCGATCAGCGCTTTTGGCTCAGCGATGTTGAGATCGCCCAGCATTGCAAAGCTCGCCGAGACACCGCCCATGGTTGGGTCGGTCAGCACGGAGATATACGGCAAGCCGCGCTCCTGCATTTTCGCCAGCGCAGCGGAGGTTTTCGCCATCTGCATCAGCGACATCAGCGCTTCCTGCATACGCGCGCCGCCGGATGCGGAGAAGCAAATCAGCGGGCAGTTGTCTTCCAGCGCCTGCTCAACCGCGCGAACAAAGCGCGCGCCGACCACTGAGCCCATTGACCCGCCCATAAAGGAGAATTCGAAAGCGGCGGCAACAACCGGCATATCGTGCAGGGTGCCTTTCATAACCACCAGCGCGTCTTTTTCGCCAGTCTCTTTCTGGGCGGACGCCAGACGGTCTTTATACTTTTTCGAATCGCGGAACTTCAGCACATCTTTCGGCTCGAGCTCGCTTCCCAGCTCCACCAGAGAACCTTCGTCCAGCAGGCTATGCAGGCGGTTGCGCGCCGACATGCGCATGTGGTGATCGCACTTAGGGCAAACCTCCAGGTTGCGCTCCAGCTCTGCGCGGTACAATACCTGTCCGCAGCTGTCGCACTTGGTCCATACACCTTCAGGGATACTTGCCTTACGGGTGGGGGTTATATTGCTTTTAATTCGTTCAATCCAGCTCATTGATAACCTTTCTACCTGAACCTGGTCGATGCCAGTTTTGTCGCAAGGGGCGCATAATGCCATTTTTGCCCCTCACAGACCATGAATGTTGCACATTAAATCATAACATCCCGTAACATGGGATAAAAAAGTGGTCGAACCGCTCACACTTCACTCTTCGGACGGCGGCATACCGCCCGAAGAACGTCGCCGCGTTATTTCGCCTGTTTCGCCGCCGCCCGCTTGTGGCGGATGACTTCAATCACGCCAGGCAATACGGAGAGGACGATAATCGCCACAATCAGCAGCTTAAGGTTTTCCTGTACGATCGGCAAATCGCCGAACAGATAACCTGCATAGGTAAACAACAGTACCCACAGCAGCGCGCCAACAACGTTATACATCGCAAAATGACGATAGGACATATGCCCCATTCCTGCCACAAACGGCGCAAACGTTCGGACAATTGGCACGAAACGGGCCAGGATGATGGTTTTACCGCCGTGTCGTTCGTAGAAGCTATGGGTCTTATCCAGGTAGCTGCGGCGGAAAATTTTCGAATTGGGATTGCTGAAAAGCTTTTCACCAAACAGCCGGCCAATCGTGTAGTTCAAGGCATCGCCAACAATCGCGGCAATGACCATCAGCAGCACCATTAAATGCACGTTGAGATCGTTGGTCGGCAGCGCGGAGAGCGCGCCAGCCACAAACAGCAGCGAATCCCCCGGCAGGAACGGCGTGACCACCAGGCCGGTTTCGCAGAACAGAATCAAGAATAAAATCGCGTATACCCAAATGCCGTACTCCGCGACCAGCTCAGCCAGATGCACATCAATATGCAGGATAAAATCAATTAAAAAGTGAATCAGGTCCATAGTTTGCGTTAGCCCTTAATAATCCGGTTAGTCCGCCAGAAACAGCGGGCCCATCGGCATGACCGGGAGGTCGTAGCGGGCCGGATAGTCCACCGACACCAGATACAATCCTTCCGCTTTTGCCGTTGCGGCGGCAAGCGTCCTGTCTTTTGCCGCCAGAAGATCTGCAATCCAGCTCTCTGGCTGGTTACCGGCACCTACTTCCATCAGACTGCCGACAATGTTCCTTACCATATGATGTACAAAGGCATTCGCTTTGATGTCCACCACCACATATGCACCATAACGGGTGACGTTGATGTGCATCACGTTGCGCCACGGCGTGCGCGACTGGCACTGTACCGCACGAAACGAGGTGAAATCATTCTCTCCCAGCAGACACTGAGCGGCGCGCTGCATCCGCTCCGCATCCAGCGGGAGATAATAATGGGTTACGCCGCGGCTCAATACCGCCGGTCGCAGACGATGATTATAGATAACATAACGATAGCGACGCGCCGTGGCGCTAAAGCGAGCGTGAAAGTCTTGCGGAACCGGCTTTACCCAGCGAACCGCAATGTCGCCGGGTAAATTGGCATTAACGCCCAGCGTCCATGCGGCATCCTGACGCTGCGCGCGCGTTTCAAAATGCACCACCTGACCGGTGCCGTGAACGCCGGCGTCCGTACGGCCGGCGCAAAAAACGTTAATAGGCTCATTCGCCACCTGCGAAAGCGCTTTTTCCAGCTTCTCCTGCACGCTGCGAACTTCATTCTGCCGCTGCCAGCCGTAGTACTTGCTGCCATCATATTCGATGCCCAGCGCAATTTTGTAGACCACCGGCTGCTCCATCTCAGACATCAGTACAGATACTCCTGAACCAGCTTCTCAGCGATTTTCACCGCCATCAGCGCGCCGCCAAAACGGACGTTATCGGCGACGGACCAGAACTGCACCTGCTCCGGCATCCCGTAATCGTTATGCACGCAGCCGACGGAAAGGCGGGCATTACCGGAAGCATCGCCGACCTGCGTCGGGAACTCGCCCTCTTCTGACAGCTCGATATCTTCGCCGCGGCTAAGGGCATCGCGCGCCTCTTCCGCCGCCAGCGGGCGCTGCGCTTCAAAGCTGACCATCTGCGCATGACCGTAGAATACCGGTGACTGAACGACGCTTGCGGAGATCATCAGGCCATCATCCTGCAGAATTTTGCGGACTTCATCGACGATACGACGCTCTTCGCGCACGCTTCCTTCCCGATCGGGCAGCAGCGGCAGCATATTGAACGCCAGCTGGCGGCCGAAGAAGTCGTCCTCATCGATCGGAATACCGTTGAGCAGTTTGGCGCTCTGCCCTGCCAGCGCATCCACCGCTTTTTTACCGTGGGCGGAGGCGGACAGCAGGTTGGTCACGCTGATGCGCGACAGGCCGCCCTGATCGATCAGCGGTTTTAACGCCGACAGCAGCTGGCTGGTCAGGCTATTCGGTACCGCAATAACGTTACGATTGCGATAATCCGCCAGCACGAACGGGTTGACATCCGGCACCACCAGCGGCACGTCCGGCTCCAGCGCAAACAGACCGCTTAAATCAATCACCAGACAGCCCGCATTTGTGGCGTCTTCGATATACGCCGCGGTCGCTTCGACACCGGCGGCAAAAAAGGCCAGTTGGACCTGAGTCCAGTCGAATTCGGCCGCATCCTGTACGACTACCGATTTGCCCGAAAAACGCAGATGTTCCCCGGCGCTATCGCTACGCGCCAGGGCATAAATATCCCCCACCGGGAACTGACGATCGGCAAGCGTTTCGAACAGGGCTTCGCCTACGGCGCCCGTTGCGCCCAGTACGGCAATATTCCAGCCTTCAGACATGGTGGTGTACTCCAGAAAAAAGCAGCCCTGCCGGATTATCCAGCAGGAGCATTAAGATGATATTAACGAACAGGATGATGTACGGCGTTGAAGCCCAGTTGGCGCAACAGCGTCGCTGCCTGCGCATCGCTGCACTGCACGTATAGCGAAGACCATTCACGGCGTTCCTGATAATTTTTGCGCAGTTTGTCGAACTCGCCCACAACGCCCGCGACTTTTCGCAGCGGCGCATCATCGCGGCGCACATCATACACCAAATGCGCCAGCCGTTTTAGCGTTGCCTGATCGAGCGGCCCGTGCAACGTAATGCGGCCAAACTCCGGCGCCGGCAGCAACGTGTCCAGCGCCACCTGCTGTGGATGACCAATAAACGCGCTGTAGGCCTCAAAAACCTGCGTCGTACCGCGCGCTTTTCCTTCAAGGGTATAACCGGCAATATGCGGCGTACCAATATCCACCAGCTTGAGCAATTCGGTATTCAGGTCCGGCTCCGGCTCCCAGACATCCAGTACCACGCTTAAGGACTGATTGGCCTGCAGCCGCTGCAGCAGCGCGCCGTTATCCACCACCGGCCCACGGCAGGCGTTGATTAAAATCGTCCCCGGCTTCAGGCGGCGAATCAGCGCTTCATCCGCCAGGTGCAGCGTTTTGTACTGCCCTTCCTTATAGAGCGGCGTGTGGAAAGTCAGAATGTCCGCTTCCTGCACCAGCTCGTCGAGGGTGCGAAAATCGCCCTCATCGCCACGATCGGCGCGCGGCGGATCGCAAAGCAGAGTTTTTATTCCCAGCGCCTCAAGGCGCTTTTGCAGGCGCCCGCCCACGTTGCCGACGCCCACGATCCCGACGGTACGGTCGCTAAGCGCAAAACCATCGCGTTCGGCCAGTATTAATAACGCGGAAAAAACATATTCCACCACCGCGATAGCGTTGCAGCCCGGGGCCGCGGAAAAGCCGATTCCCGCCTGATGCAGCCACGCCTGATCGACATGATCGGTACCCGCCGTCGCGGTGCCAACAAATTTGATCGCCTTGCCGGAAAGCAGCGCTTCGTTAACTTTGGTGACGGATCGCACCATCAGCGCATCGGCGTCATTCAACGCATCGACCGGGACAGGGCGGCCAGCAACGGCCTTGACTTCCCCCAGGCGGCTAAAAAGCTCGCGCGCATAGGGCATATTTTCATCAACGAGGATTTTCACGGTTCAGTACCTGTCTGAGAGCGAGAGTAAACCGGGGAAGTGTGCCATAATCTGGCCGCCAGGAACATCATCACCCGGCCCTTAGTACAGCAATACGCAAAGGATTAATCATGACGCAACCCGTTTCAGGTATGTCCGAACGCCCTCCGGGATCGGGCGAACCTCCGCTCACCACTCAGCAGCGCACCGCGCTTGAGCGGCTCATTACGCGCCTGGTGGCCTTAACCTCGCAGCAAAATGCGGAAGTGTGGGCCTGCGTAAAACACGATCTTAGCCTGAAAACCGACGCGCCGCTGCTGGCAAGCCATTTTGCCGCCGCCGAGAACAGCCTGAACCAGCGCTTAATCCTCGCCCAGCAAAATCATCACCGTCGGCAAATCCTGGCGCAGCTGAGCGAACTGCTGAACCAGGGCAACAATCGCCAGGCGGTCAGCGATTATATTCGTCAGCATGACGGTCAAACCGCGCTGCATGCCTTGACCCAGCCGCAGCTGGAGAATGTTCTGCAACTCCTGCAAAGCGGCCAGCTCTCGATTCCTCAGCCGCAGCAGCGCCCGCCAACGCATCGTCCGCTGCTGCCAGCAGAACACAACACGCTCAATCAGCAGGTGACTAAACTCGCCGCGGCTACCGGCGAGTCCAGCAAGCTTATCTGGCAATCCATGCTGGAGCTAAGCGGCGTCAAGAGCGGAGAGCTGATCCCGGCGACCCACTTTACGCCCCTCTCGTACTGGCTCCACGCGCGGCAAACGCTCAGTTCGCAGGCTGCGCCGACGTTGACCTCGCTGCAGGCCGCATTAAAACAGCCGCTTGAAGCCGCAGAATGGCAAAGAGTGATGGATTTTGCCCAAACCCACTGGCACGCGACGGCGCAAACGCCGCTCAGCGCAGCGCAGCTGTTGACGCTGCTTAACAAAATTTTTGTGCTCAGGGTAGCCCGAGCCCAGGAGACGCTGGCGATCCCGCCGGTTCAGGCGCCTCCCGCCTCAACGCGGCTGGCATTGAAAAAACCGTGGGTTATCGCGCTGGCAGTTATCGTGGTGCTTGCCCTGTTGTGGTTGGTGATTTAAGGACATATCATTCGGCCCGCATGCCGGGCCGAATGAAGCGCTACTTACGCAGCGACACCAGGGTAACCAGGATCCCCAGCACGGCGCATATCGCCGCAGCCAGGAAGACCGAAGAGTAGCCCAACGAAGTCGCGAGCAGCCCGGTAAGCGGGCCGGTGACGCCGTAAGAGATATCCTGAAACGCGGCATAGCCGCCAAGCGCCGTTCCCCGTACCTGCGGTGGTACCCGCTTCACGACCTCGACGCCCAGCGCCGGGAAGATAAGCGAGCATCCGCAGCCGGTTAGCGCCGCGCCCGCCAGCGCGATCCAGGCATTGGGCGCCTGCCAAAGCAGCGCCAGGCCTATCGCTTCAATCAGCAGCGAAACGATGGCCACGTTTACCCCGCCGAAGCGATCCGGCATCCAGCCAAACAGCACGCGCATCAGCACGAATGCCCCGCCAAACGCGGTCAGCGTAAAGCCGGCCATCGCCCAGCCATTGCTGGCGAAATACAAAGAGACAAAGGTACCAATTACCGCGAAGCCAACGCCCTGAAGGCCAAGACCGATACCGGGCCGCCAGATCATTCCGACCACGCTCCACAGCGACGGGCGGTCGCCGCCGTGAGCAGGAATTTTACGCACCGTGCCGTTAATCGCCCAGGCCACTAACGGCAGTACCATGGTGACGCAGGCCAGCGCCGCGACGCCGTAATGGCTGTAAATTAGCAGCCCCAGCGGGGCCCCGGCCGCCAGCGAGCCGTAGATCGCCATGCCGTTCCACGACATGACTTTACCGGATCGCATGGGACCCACCAGCCCCATCCCCCAGCTTAAATTCCCGGTGAGCAGCTGGCTTTCCCCAAACCCCAGAATCAGGCGGCCAAGCACCAGCAGGCCAAACTTCGCCATGACCGGCACCGGCAGCAGCGCCGCGCACAGCCAGGCGCCGCCCGCCAGCGCGCAGGCCAGCATCCCCTGAAGTACAGAGCGTTTGGCGCCGTACTGGTCGGCAAGGCGGCCGGCATAGCCTCGAGTTAATACGGTCGCCAGAAATTGAATACCGACAGCGATGCCAACCATGGTGTTGCCGAATCCCAGTTCCTGATGGACAAACAAGGGGATAACCGGTAGCGGCAGGCCGACGGTCATATAGGTCAGAAAAACGGCAAAAGTGATGCGAAACAGCGAACCATTCGCTGAAGGGTTATGTTTTGTTTCAGTGACTGCGGACATGCTTTACTCCAGTTCGCAGAGTAAGGCGAGGTGATAGCCACGCCCTCTCCACCTGATTATCAGGGTTAAGGCGCGTTGGATGACGTTAAACGCTTACGCATTATCTGAGAGACTAATGTTGTGGCAGGAGTTTGCCTTTTCGCGCAGGGGTCTGTCAAGAATACAAAAAAGGGGAGCCAACGGGCTCCCCTTGTAAAGTGTGCTCGTTATGCGCTGTATTTGCGCATCACCAGCGTAGCGTTAGTCCCGCCAAAGCCGAAACTGTTAGACATCACGGTCTTCAGCGCGCGTTCAGTCGGCTCGGTCACGATATTCAGGCCAGCCGCCTGCTCGTCCATCTCTTCAATGTTGATGCTCGGCGCAATAAAGCCGTGTTCCAGCATCAGCAGGGAGTAGATAGCTTCCTGTACGCCAGCGGCGCCCAGGGAGTGACCGGTCATCGCTTTGGTCGCGGAGATAGCCGGGCTGTTATCGCCAAAGACTTCACGAATCGCCCCCAGCTCCTTCACATCGCCTACCGGGGTAGAAGTGCCGTGGGAGTTCAGATAGTCAATCGGCGTATCAACACCGTCCATCGCCATCTTCATGCAGCGAACCGCACCTTCACCGGACGGGGCAACCATGTCTGCGCCATCGGACGTTGCGCCGTAACCAACGATTTCAGCATAGATGTGCGCGCCGCGCGCCAGGGCATGTTCCAGCTCTTCAACCACAACCATACCGCCGCCGCCCGCGATAACAAAACCATCACGGTGGGTATCATAGGTACGGGACGCTTTTTCCGGCGTTTCGTTGTATTTGGTGGACAGCGCGCCCATCGCATCGAATTCGCACGCCATTTCCCAGCACAGCTCTTCGCCGCCGCCAGCAAACACGATATCCTGTTTGCCCAGCTGGATTTGTTCAACAGCGTTACCGATGCAGTGTGCGGAAGTCGCGCAAGCGGAGCTGATGGAGTAGTTCACACCGTAGATTTTGAACGGTGTTGCAAGGCAAGCGGACACCGCGGACGCCATCGCTTTGGTCACCACGTAAGGGCCAACCGCTTTCAGGCCGCGCGGGCTGCGCATTGCGTCAGCGCCGAAAACCTGAGATTTAGAAGAACCGCCGGAACCGGCAATCAGACCCACGCGCGGGTTTTGCTGATAGACTTCATCTTTCAGGCCAGCATCTTCAATAGCCTGCTGCATAGAGAGATAGGAATAGATAGAGGCATCGTTCATGAAACGAACCACTTTACGGTCGATCAAGCCGGTGGTGTCCAGTTTGACGTTGCCCCATACGTGGCTGCGCATTCCCGAATCTTTAAACTCTTCAGAGAAAGTGATCCCGGAGCGTCCTTCACGCAGAGATGCCAGGACTTCCTGCTGGTTATTACCAATACTGGAAACGATGCCCAGGCCAGTAATCACTGCACGTTTCATTCAATACCTCTGTAAGTCGCACTATAGTAAGTTTCGAGTCGCACAATAGCGTACACTTGTACGCCGAACAAGTCCGATCAGCCAATTTGTGTATAAATTTGCGCCCTCAGGCACACATCGTTAAGATCGTTCTACGCCTTGTGATTCGAGTAACTTACGTGAAACAAAACGCCATACAACCTGCCAACCTGGAATTCAACGCTGAGGGTACACCTGTTTCCCGAGATTTTGACGATGTGTACTTTTCCAATGACAACGGTCTGGAAGAGACGCGCTACGTCTTCCTCGGCGGCAATCGGCTCAATGAACGTTTTCCAGGACATCCCCGCCCGTTTTTTGTGGTTGCCGAAAGCGGGTTCGGTACCGGCCTCAATTTCCTCACGCTGTGGCAGGCGTTTGACGTTTTTCACCGTGAGAATCCACAAGCTACCCTGCAAAGATTACATTTCATCAGTTTCGAAAAATTTCCGCTGAAAGCGGACGACCTGCGCCTTGCTCACCAGCGCTGGCCGGAACTTGCAACCTGGGCCGAGCAGCTGCAGGCGCAGTGGCCTCTGCCCATCGCGGGCTGCCATCGTCTGCTGCTGGACGAGGGTCGGGTCACGCTGGACTTGTGGTTTGGCGATATTAATCAACTGACCAACGAGCTCGATGATTCGCTTAATCGGCAGGTAGATGCCTGGTTTCTCGACGGCTTTGCCCCCGCAAAAAACCCGGACATGTGGACAGCGGAGCTGTTTGCGGCGATGGCCCGACTGGCCAGACCCGGCGGCACCCTGGCCACCTTCACCTCCGCCGGTTTTGTGCGTCGCGGGCTGCAGGAAGCCGGCTTCAGCATGCAGAAGCGCAAAGGTTTTGGCCGCAAGCGCGAAATGCTCACCGGTGAAATGCTTCAGACGCTGGAGATCCCCGCGCGCGCGCCGTGGTTTGCCCGCAGCGGTACGGAACATCGCGATGCCGCGATTATCGGCGGGGGGATCGCCAGCGCCCTGCTCGCGCGGGCGCTGCTGCGCCGCGGATGGCAGGTGACGTTATACTGCGCCGACAGCGCGCCGGCCGAAGGCGCCTCCGGAAACCGCCAGGGTGCGCTCTATCCGCTGCTCAGCCAGCACGATCCCGCCCTTGCCCGCTTCTTCCCAGCGGCGTTTACTTTCGCCCGCCGCCTGTACGACACGCTGCCGGTGATGTTCGATCATGAATGGTGCGGCGTGACGCAGCTGGGCTGGGATGCAAAAAGCGCGCAGAAAATCGCTCAGATGATTGAGCTTAATCTTCCGCCAGAAATCGCCGTCGCCGTGAACGCCGAGGCCGCAGAGCAACAAACCGGTGTCGAAACCGGCTGCGGCGGCATCGCCTATCCGGCAGGCGGCTGGCTTTGTCCGCAGCAGTTAACCGCTGAGCTGCTGGCTCTCGCCGCGACTCGCGGACTCCTCGTTCACTATGATTACCCGGTAAAGGCTCTCAGCGCAGACAATGGCGGCTGGCAGTTAAACCAACGGCAGTACCACGAGGTCGTGATACTGGCCAACGGCCATCAGTTGACCCACTTCAGCCAGACGGAGCATCTTCCCATGTACCCGGTTGCCGGTCAGGTTAGCCATATTCCGACGACGCCAGGGCTATCGAAATTGCGCCAGGTCCTGTGCTACAACGGCTACCTGACGCCGCAAAACCCGCATAATAAGCAACACTGCATTGGCGCAAGCTACCACCGAGGGCAAGCAGAAGCCGCATTTAGCGCCGACGATCAGCAGCAGAATCGGCAACGCCTGATTGACTGCTTCCCGCAGGCGGAATGGACGCGGGAGGTAGACGTGAGCGCAAATCAGTCACGCAGCGGCGTGCGTTGTGCAACCCGCGATCATTTGCCGATGGTCGGCAACGTACCTGATTATGACGCTACCTTAAGCGCATATGCCTCGTTAGCTGAACATCAGGAGCAGGCCGGAGAAGCGCCGGTTTACCGCAACCTGTATATGCTGGGCGCGCTGGGTTCACGCGGCCTGTGCTCCGCGCCGCTGGCGGCTGAAATTCTGGCGTCGCAAATGAGCCATGAGCCACTCCCCATGGATAAAGAAACGCTGGCGGCGCTGAACCCTAACCGGCTGTGGGTCAGAAAGCTGCTGAAAGGGAAAGCGGTGAAATAATTGAGGGAAAACGGGCCCGGCGGAGCGATCGCCGGGCTTTGGCGAAGAGCAGAACTATTTCTGCATCGCCTTCTGATACAGACTGTTCCACATTTCCTGCACCAGAATCTGATCCGGCGGCGACAGTTCGCCCGCGCTGATGGCTTTTTCCAGGCTCTGGGCTACTTTGTCATGCACCGCTTGCGCAGTATGCTCGTCCTCTCCTTCCAGCTCGGCCACCGCCAGCGTCAGGTGGCCGCGCAGATAACCGCCGGCAAACAGTTCGTCATCACTGGCGTGGTCGACCATATTATCTATTAACGCCAGAATGCGTGATTCAAACTCCGCGATCATCTTCTTTCCTCATAGTATGTAAAGCGTGGCCTTAGTGCAGGTCTTCCGGCCACGGGAACTGTTCTGCCGTCAAGGGCGGCGTTTGGTAATATTCTTGCAGCGCCTGAATGAAACGCGCGGGACGCTCGGGGATCCCCTGCTCCAGATAGGTCATCACCTGGGCATGCACGCGCCGCTGAAAAGCGATGCGGTCAGGCTCAAAATCCCCTTCCAGGTTGTCGCAGCTGACGTTAAAGGGATATCCCGCCGCCACGCAAAACAGCCAGTCAAACGCCTGAGGCTTCACCTCGACGTCTTCAAATTTAGACTGGGTCATCGCGTCGCGGCCGTCCGGGCAGTACCAGTAACCGAAATCAACCTGCTCACGGCGCGCCTTTCCGGCAATACACCAGTGCGATATCTCGTGCAGTCCGCTGGCGTAAAAGCCGTGGGCAAAGACGATGCGGTTGTACGGCACATCATCATCTGCCGGAAGATAGATCGGTTCGTCATCGCCTTTAATCAGACGGGTATTAAAATCGTCAGCAAAACAGCCGTCGAAGATTTCGATCAGCTGTTCATATTTATGCGTGCTGTTCATTAGTTCATCCCCAGCCAGTGGAGGATCTCCTGTCCATGGCTGTCATAAAGCAGTTTTGCACTCATCACCGCCGACACCACGACGATCATCGGTCGAATCAGTGACTGTCCTTTGCTCAGCACCAGCCGCGATCCCGCGCGAGCGCCGATAAATTGCCCGGCCATCATCACAAAGCCGGTAGCCCAAATGACCTTACCGCCGATGATAAACAGCAGCAGGCCGCCAACGTTAGAGGTCGCATTCAGCAATTTTGCATGCGCGGTCGATTTCGCCAGGTTGAACCCGGCCAGCGTGACGAACGCCAGCGCGTAAAAAGATCCGGCGCCCGGGCCAAAGAAACCGTCGTAAAAGCCAACGCAGCCGCCGGCAATCAGGGCAAACGGCAGGCCATACAGACGGCGCTGCCGGTCCTCTTCACCGAGCTTCGGCATCAGCAGAAAATAGAGGCCGATACCGATAACCAGAATGGGCAGTATTTGCTTAAGAACGTCGGACTGAACGTGCTGAACCAGCAGCGCGCCGCCGGTCGAGCCGAGAAAGGTCATCAGAATATTGAGCTTCTGATCGGCCAGATTCACCACCTTGCGGCGAATGAAATACAGCGAAGCGGAAAGCGACCCGCCGCAGGCCTGCAGCTTGTTGGTGGCCAGCGCCTGCGCAGGGGGAAGACCCGCCGCCATCAGGGCCGGCACGGTCAATAACCCGCCGCCGCCCGCCAGAGAATCGATGAAACCCGCCAGAATGGCCACGAAGAACAGTACGACCAGTACCGTCGGTGACACCATAAAAACGTCGAGAAAACTATCCATTAAAGAATATGCTCATCCAGTAGCGCCTGGCAGGAAGGCGGCAGCGGAGGCGGCGTCTTCTTCACAGGAGGGGTTGATCCCGGCTTAGGGGGTTCAAACCAGCTTTGCAATTCCGCGCCGCAGCCGTCGCCGGCCGGAGGCGGGGTCTGGTCTTCACACTCGAGGCTGCCTGCCGGGCAGCGCAGGCGCACGTGCATATGCGCGCGGTGCTGGAACCACGGGCGGACCTTGCGTAGCCAGTCGCGATCGTTACCGGCATCAAGGCACAGCTGCTGCTTAATCGCCGGGTTGACGAAAATACGCGTGACTTCGCTATCTTCCGCCGCCATCTTAATCAGCTGGCTGATTTGCGGGCTCCACAACGACGGCACCACGCGCTTGCCGTCGCGGGCCACCAGATCCAGAGCCTGCGGCTTCAGCAGCTGAGCTGAACTCCAGCGCGCCTGCGGCAGCTGAAGAAAAATATCGACGTCCAGCCCGGACTGATGGCTGGCGTGGCCGCCGTTAAAGCGTCCCCCGGCTGGCATACCCATGTCGCCAATCAGCACCGTTCCCATGCCTTTATTGTGCGCCTGATTGCTCAGACGCTGAATAAACTGCACGAGGTCCGGATGGCCGAAGTAGCGGTTTTGATCGGTACGCATCACCTGATAGCCGGTGGCGTTTAACGGCAGCGCCTGCGCGCCAACGATACAGCCATTGGCAAACGCGCCAATGGACTGCGGGCTGCCGCTAACGGGCTGCGTGATTTTCTGCCACGGCGTTGCCGCCAGACTGGTACCGCTGGCGAGAAGCGCCAGCAGTGCGATAACGGTTTTTTTCATCTATTACCAGCGTGGAATTGATGTCGTCACGTCGCCGTTTTGCGCGCGCTGACGCATAAAGTGATCCATTAACACGATCGCCAGCATCGCTTCGGCAATAGGTACCGCGCGAATACCGACGCAAGGATCGTGACGCCCTTTGGTGATCATCTCAACTTCTTCGCCTAAGCGATTGATCGTGTGTCCAGGTACGGTAATGCTGGAGGTCGGCTTCAGCGCGATATTCGCCACGATCTGCTGACCGCTGCTGATGCCGCCGAGAATGCCGCCCGCGTGGTTGCTCTGGAAGCCCGCTTTGGTAATTTCATCGCGGTTTTCGCTGCCGCGCAGTTTCACCACCTCAAAACCATCGCCAATTTCTACGCCCTTCACCGCATTAATGCTCATCAGCGCGTGCGCGATATCGGCATCCAGACGGTCAAACACCGGTTCGCCCAGCCCCGGCGGTACGCCATCGGCCACCACCGTGACTTTCGCCCCGATGGAGTCGCCCTCTTTTTTCAGGCCGCGCATCAGTTCATCAAGCGCTTCGATTTTGTCCGGATCCGGGCAGAAGAACGGGTTCTGCTCTACCTGATCCCACGCTTTTATCGCCAGCGGGATATCGCCCATCTGGGTCAGGCAACCGCGAATCACAATACCGAATTTCGCGGCAAGGAATTTCTTGGCAATCGCCCCGGCGGCCACGCGCATAGCGGTTTCACGCGCGGAGGAACGACCGCCGCCGCGATAGTCGCGCAGACCATATTTCTGCTCGTAGGTGTAGTCTGCGTGTCCCGGACGGAAAACGTCCTTAATGGCACCGTAGTCCTGAGAACGCTGGTCGGTATTCTCAATCAGCAGGCCAATGCTGGTCCCGGTGGTTACGCCCTCGAATACGCCGGAGAGGATCTTCACCTGGTCCGGCTCGCGGCGCTGGGTGGTATAGCGCGAGGTTCCCGGACGACGACGATCGAGATCGTGCTGGAGATCGGCTTCGGTTAGCGGAATGCCTGGCGGCACGCCGTCAACAATGCAGCCCAGCGCCAGGCCATGCGACTCGCCGAACGTCGTGACGCGAAAGAGTTGTCCAATTGTGTTTCCTGCCATCACGGCTCCGTTTTTGTCGTTATGTTTGCGTGTTGTTTTAGTCTTTATAAATACCGAAATGCGCGCGCGCGGCAATCAGCTGCGGTTTAGTCAGCATAAAGACGCCATCGCCGCCGTTTTCAAACTCCAGCCAGGTAAACGGCACGTCAGGATATTGCTCCATCAGATGTACCATGCTGTTACCGACTTCACAAATCAGGATACCGTCATCGCTGAGATAATCCGGCGCGCAGGCCAGGATCCGGCGGGTCAATTTCAGGCCATCGCTACCGGAGGCCAGTCCCAGAACCGGTTCATGGCGATATTCGCCCGGCAGGTCGGACATATCTTCTTCATCGACGTACGGCGGATTGGTCACGATCAGATCGTATTGTACCTTCGGCAGATCGCGGAATAGATCGGAGCGAATAGGCGTCACGTTATGAATTAAGCCGTGATCTTCCACGTTCTGCTCGGTCACGGCCAGCGCGTCAGGAGAAATATCCACCGCATCGACTTCCGCTTCCGGGAAAGTGTATGCGCAGGCGATAGCGATACAGCCGCTGCCGGTGCACATATCGAGGATGTGCTGCGGATAGTGGTCAATCAGGCCGGAAAAATGGTTGTTAATGAGTTCGCCAATCGGCGAACGCGGCACCAGCACGCGCTCATCAACGTAAAACTCATGGCCGCAGAACCAGGCTTTATTGGTCAGATAAGCGACCGGAATGCGCTCGTTAATACGGCGAATGACGCGCTCAACGATGCGATGTTTTTCGCTTGAAGTCAGACGCGCCGTACGCATATCTTCCGGAATATCAAGCGGCAGATACAGTGACGGCATCACCAGTTGTACGGCTTCATCCCACGGGTTATCGGTGCCGTGTCCGTACCAGATATTTGCGGCGCTAAAGCGGCTTACCGCCCAACGCAGCATGTCCTGAATGGTATGAAGCTCATTAACGGCTTCATCAACAAAAATTTTATCCACGCTATCCCCCAGGGCACGCTCTGCTATAAATTCGGCGGCTAGTTTGCCACGAAGACGGGGATAAATCAGCATTCTTACGTCAGGCGGAGGGGGAAAAATAGGTTTTCCTTGCCTGGATGCGTGGCGAGTCGGGTAAACTACCGACAAAGAAAAAATGAGATCAGGTAATGAAAAAGAAAACATCGCTAAGCGAGGAGGATCAGGCATTGTTCCGGCAGTTGATGACCGGCACGCGTCAGATTAAGCAAGACACCATCGTTCATCGCCCGCAGCGTAAAAAAATCGCTGAAGTACCGCCCAAGCGGCTGCTCCAGGAGCAAGCGGATAACAGCCACTATTTTTCCGATGAGTTTCAGCCACTGCTGAATACCGAAGGGTCGGTTAAATATGTGCGCTCAGACGTCAGCCATTTTGAGCTGAAAAAGCTGCGTCGGGGTGATTATTCGCCGGAGCTGTTTCTCGACCTGCACGGTTTAACCCAGCAGCAGGCCAAGCAGGAACTGGGAGCCTTGATTGCCGCCTGCCGTCGCGAGCACGTATTCTGCGCCTGCGTAATGCACGGGCATGGGAAGCATATTCTCAAACAGCAAACGCCGCTGTGGCTGGCTCAGCACCCACATATTATGGCGTTTCATCAGGCACCAAAAGAGTACGGCGGAGACGCCGCACTGCTGGTACTGATTGAAGTTGAAGAGTGGCAACCGCCGGAGCTTCCGTAAACGTCAGCCCCGGAGGGAATCAGATAGCCTTAGCCATCTTCAAATTGCAGGGGCTCATTTGCCAGTTGAACTCGCCTTTGCCGCTGGAATCAAGCGTGACGCAGGCAATCGCCGAAGTGGTGAACATCGGGGGAGTTTCCCCCGGGCACAGCTCTGAGACAAGATACCCCACCAGAGGGAGGTGAGACACGACCAGCGCCGTCGCCACACCTTCATTTGCCAGCGCCTGCAAATAAGCGCTAACCATGCCAACGTCGCCGCACGGCGTGAGTTCCGGCATCACGTCGACATCTTTTGGCAGATTCATGCACTCCCCAACAATTTCCAGCGTCTGTTCAGCACGCAGGTAGGGACTCACAAGAACCCGCTCAATATCCACTTTTTGACCTTTCAGCCAGGTAGCCATCTGACGAGACTCATCGCAACCGCAGACGGTTAATGGACGAACCGAGTCACTGGCTGCATCGAGGGCAGCGTCGCCGTGACGCATGATAAAAACTTGCATATTGCACCGCTTTTGTTAACCAGAAGCACCGCGGTCTTACCCACGTAGACGATACGCAGGTGACCCGGTGGCCGGGCATTGTGCCTGATCCATTCAACGAATGAAACGCTGTTTTTTACCTCAATGGCGTAAGTATAGTCAACTATTGCTTACAAAATCGCCAAAGCTCAGCGCCGTTCATTGCCGGATTTACCTTCTTTGACCACAACTTAGGTCGTACGTTCCTCAGCGGGCCAAAAGGTCGCCCCCTGCTCGGCCATGTGTAACAAAGTGTCACATGGTGTAAAACGCGGGCCGTATTGAGCGGCCAGGCGCTGCAGTATCGCCGCCACCTCCCCCGCTCCCAGGGTATCCATATAGCGGAACGGGCCGCCAAGAAACGGCGGAAAACCAATGCCAAACACGGCGCCGATGTCACCATCGCGGGCGCTGCGAACCACTCGCTCATCGAAGCAGCGCGCCGCTTCGTTAAGCATCATCATCACGCAACGTTCCGCCACCTGCTGCGCGGACAAGCGCGCCTGTGGAGAGGAAATACCCAGTAAAGCGTAGATCGCAGGATCGGGCCGTTTTTTGCTTTTACGCCCTTTTGCCGCATAAAGATAGAAACCCCGGTTATTTTTTCTCCCTTTGCGATCGTCATTCAGAATCGAGCTAATGATGTTTGCAGGCGGGCTAAAACGTTCTCCCCATGCGGCCTCCAGCACTGGGATAATTTTGGTGCCGGTATCGATCCCCACTTCATCAAGGAGCTGAATCGGGCCAACCGGAAAACCGAATTTAACCAAAGCGTTATCAATATGCTCTATCGGCTCGCCTTCCATCAACAGGCGCATGGCTTCATTGATGTAGGGGGCCAGAATGCGGTTAACATAAAAGCCCGCTTTATCGGCGACGACAATCGGCGTTTTACCCTGCAGTTTAGCCAGCTTAACCGCCGTCGCAATTGTCTGCCGATCCGTACCACTATGTGGAATCACCTCCACCAGCGGCATTTTGTCTACCGGGCTAAAGAAATGAAGCCCGATGACCCGCTGCGGCCTGCTTGCATGCGCCGCGATCTCGCCGATCGGTAAAGACGACGTGTTAGAAGCAAAGATCGTCTCCGGACGACAGTGCTGTTCAACTTCGCCGACCATTTTTTGCTTGAGCGCAAGATCTTCAAACACCGCTTCAATCACCACATCGCGATGTGCGAATCCCTGGTAATCCAGCGAACCGGATATTAACCCCATCTGGCGATCGCGCTCGCTGGCGCGCAGATAGCGGCGGCGCACCTGTATATCGAGCAGATCCCAGCTATACTTCAGCGCGTGATTTATCCCACGCGGCTGGATGTCCTTAATGCGTACCGGTAATCCGCCTTTGCAGGCGGTGACGTAAGCGATACCGCCCCCCATGAGTCCTCCGCCCAGAATGCCCACGCTGCGCAGCGCGACGGGTTCAGCATCCGCGCCGCGATCTTTTTTCAGATCGGTGCTGGCGAAAAAAATCGACCGTAGCGCCTGCGATTGCGGCGTCATCGCCAGCTCGCCAAAAGCGCGGGCCTCCTCGGCGTATCCGCTGCTGCAGCCCTGCGCCAGTCCGGTTTCCATCACCTGCAAAATGCGCTCTGTAGCCGGGTAGTTCCCCTGGGTTTTGTGATGCGTCTTTTTCGCCACCAGACGAAACAGCAGGCTGCGGCCAAGCGGGCCTGCGAGAATACGTTCACGCGCCGGAACAGCGCGGCTTGCCGGGCGGCCCTTGAGCGCCAGTTCAACCGCGGTTCGCAGCAGGATAGTCTGCGGCACCACCTCATCGACCAACCCCGCCTTCAGGGCCTGTCGCGGGCGAAGCTGCTTACCGGTGAGGATCATCTCCAGCGCGCCGCTGACGCCAATTAATCGCGGTAGACGCTGAGTTCCTCCGGAGCCGGGCAGCAGCCCCAGCTGTACTTCCGGGAGGCCAAGCCGGGTTTTATCGTCATCGCTGCATACCCGCCCGTGGCAGGCCAGCGCCAGCTCAAGCCCGCCGCCCAGGCATGCGCCGTGGATAGCGGCAATCACCGGAATCGGCAGCCCGTGGATCTCGGCCATGATTTGCTGACCCTGACGGGCAAGCGCCTCCGCCTCCTGCGCGGAATGGCTGCGGGCAATCATATTGATATCCGCCCCGGCGATAAAATTATCCGGTTTTGCCGAGATAAACACCGCGCCGCGCAGTTCCTTGTTGTCACGGATCTGACGGATGATCCCCCGTACCTCGCTGGCGAACTCAGCTTTCAGGGTATTCATTTTTTCGCCGGGCGCGTCAATGGTGATGACGGCGATATTGTCCGGGCGAACCTCAAGCGTAAATGCCGATACGGTTTCCATTATTCAGCCTCCAGAACCATCGCTGAACCCAATCCCCCCGCCGCGCAGGCGGTGACCAGCCCAAAACCTCCGCCGCGACGCCGCAGCTCATGCAGCGTTTGGGTGATCATCCGCGCGCCGGTGGCGGCAAACGGATGACCGTAGGCAATCGAGCCGCCCAGCACGTTAAATTTACTCTCGTCCACTTCCCCGATAGCCTGAGAGCGGCCAAGCACTTCGCGGGCAAAGCGATCGCTGGCCATACAGTGCAGGTTGGCCAGCGTTTGCGCGGCAAAAGCTTCGTGCATGTCTATTAAGGTCAAATCAGCCAGCGTCAGCCCCGCTCTTTCCAGCGCCAGCGGCGTCGACCAGGCCGGGCCCAGAAGCATATCCTGGCGAACATCAATCGCGGTGAAAGCGTAGCTTCGCAGATAGCCCAGCGGGACAAGACCCAGCTCTTTCGCCCGGGACTCGGTCATCAGGATCACCGCCGCCGCCCCATCGGTTAGCGGCGTACTGTTAGCGGCGGTCACGCTCCCGTGTTGACGATCGAAAGCCGGGCGTAACTTTTGGTAATCCGCCAGGGTTGAATTTTTACGAATATTATTGTCCTGCTCCAGCGGCTCACGGAACGGCGGCGTGTATGCCGTCATCACTTCTGCCGATAGCTTCCCTTCCTCCCAGGCTTTGGCGGCAAGCTGGTGCGAACGAAGCGCCAGCGCATCCTGCCGTTCGCGAGTGATACCCCAGGTTTTCGCCATTTGTTCGGCGGTATCCCCCATTCGCAGCCCGGTTGAGTATTCGGCAACGGCTGGCGGTACGGGCAGAAGGTCGCGAAAACGCAGACGGGAAAATAGCTTAAGGCGCTGCCCCAGGGTACGGGCTTTATTGGCGTCAACCAGCGTTCGGGCAAGTTTTTTGCTGACGCCAATGGGTAATACGGAAGAGGAGTCGGCCCCGCCGGCGATACCCGCGCGAATAGTGCCTGCCATCAGGCTTTCCGCGACGTTGGCCACCGCCTGAAAGCTGGTCGCGCAGGCGCGGCTGACACTATAGGCGTCAGTATGCACACTCATGCCGGTCCCCAGTACAATTTCCCGGGCGATATTCGGCGCTTCCGGCATTTGCACCACCTGACCAAATACCAGCTGCTCTATTATGTCCGCGGGGATAGTACTGCGAGCCAGCATTTCGCCGACCACCAGTTTACCTAAATCAACGGCCGGCACGCCGTGGAAAGCCGTCGCCTGTCGGGCAAACGGAGTACGTAGACCGCTGACTATCGCGATACGATCGCCCTGGCGGGTGACTAGCGGTAATGCCTGACTCATAACGCTCCCCTGTTAACCGATAAAACAAAGTGGTCTGACCTGATAACAGTTTTAACTAATATTTTACATTAAGCCAATCGGGGAAGCGAAAAAGTGGGAGCCAAAACACATTGATTAGAAAAGGTAACGCCCCTGACATGAGGGGCGTCCGGGGGAAGGATTAGCGTAGGCCGAGCTGGAAAATCAGAGTTTCAGCTTCACAGCTGAACACGAAATCGATATCCAGCTTCACGCCGCCATTAACGTCTGTAAAGTTCGGGGTGATTTTGCACGGCTCAGATTCAACGTTACGCGCTCTTTCGCTTAATGCGGCGAGCGTTTCTTCTGCTTCGGCACGGTTCGCAAACACGCGGCTATAGGATGCGGTGCAATCGGTGTTGTCCATAATGGTGCCAACATCCATACAGCAGCAAACCGGGGTTTCATCAGCACTGCATTTACTCATCGTAGATTTCCTCTGTATATGCACTCAAAGTGCCAGACAAACAATGTGCTTATTTTACGCCCGGGGCATGCCAGCCTCCAGTCGTTAATGGCGACAAACGGGATAAGTGACCGAAATCACACTTAAAAATGATCCAAAACAAAAACCGCCCACTTTGGGTATCAGCTGCCTCGGCAAAATTGCCAACTGGATCGCGTTTCTTAGATCACAATTGAAAAAACTTATAAACAAACTTGCAACATATCATCTGGTCAGACCTATACTCAGCGCACTGGTCTGATTTCTCTGTCGTAAAGCAGACCCTACACTTCGCGCTCCTGTTACAGCATGTAACATTGTTTAAATAAAAAATAACTCTATGAGGTTATGGGCATGAGCCAGAAAACCCGCCTTACCCAATCTGCCCTTGCAGTGGCTGTAGCAATGGTTTCAACCCAGGCCTGGTCAGCAGGCTTCCAGCTAAACGAATTCTCTTCATCGGGCCTTGGTCGCGCCTATTCAGGTGAAGGCGCTATTGCTGATGATGCGGGCAACGCCAGCCGTAACCCGGCGTTAATCATGATGTTCGACCGCCCAACCTTCTCGGGCGGCGCCATTTTCGTCGATCCTGATGTCAACGTCACCGGCAGTTCAGTTATCGGTAATGACGCCAGCCAGGACAATATCGCGCCAACCGCATGGGTGCCGAATCTGCACTTCGTGGCGCCGATTAACGACCAGTTCGGTTGGGGAGCTTCCCTTACGTCGAACTATGGTTTAGCCACCGAGTTCAACAACGATTTTGCCGCAGGCTCGATGGGCGGTACGACCGATCTCGAAACGCTCAACCTGAACCTGAGCGGCGCATATCGCCTCAACGACCACTGGAGTTTTGGTTTGGGTTTTGACGCCGTCTACGCGCGGGCGAAATTAGAGCGCTATGCGGGCGATTTACCGGAAATCATCGGCGCTCAGCTACCGGGAATGGTGAAAGCAGGCAAACTCTCCCCGGCTCAGGCGGCGGCAATTGGTCAACAGGCCGGCGGTATCAGCCGCGACACCCAAATTGCTCGCCTGAAGGGTGATGAATGGGGCTTTGGCTGGAATGCCGGTATTTTATATGAAGTCGATAAAAACAACCGCTACGGTTTGACCTATCGCTCTGAAATTAAAGTTGATTTTGATGGGGATTATAAGAGCAGCCTGCCGTCTTCCCTCAACCCCATCAACTCTGCTCTGGGCCTGGGCCTGCCGTACGGCACCGGCGGCTCCACGATTGGCGGTTCTCTAACGTTGAATCTGCCAGAAATGTGGGAAATTTCAGGGTATAACCGCGTGGCGCCAAAATGGGCCGTTCACTACAGCCTGGCATACACCAGCTGGAGCCAGTTCCAGGAGCTGAAAGCAACCAAAACCAGCGGTGGCGAAACGCTGTTCTATAAAGACGAAGGTTTTAAAGATTCCTATCGTATCGCGCTGGGTACCACCTATTATTATGACGATAACTGGACCTTCCGTACCGGTATCGCCTTTGATGATAGCCCGGTCCCGGCTTCCAATCGCTCTATCTCTATTCCGGACCAGGATCGCCTGTGGCTCAGCGCCGGTACGACTTACGCCTTTAATAAAGATGCCTCAGTCGACGTCGGTGTGTCTTATATGCACGGTCAGCACGTTGAATTTACAGAAGGGCCGTATACCTTTAAATCAGAAGGTAAAGCCTGGCTGTACGGCGCGAACTTCAACTACCGTTTCTGATCCTCAGCAGCAACAAAAAAGGGTGAACATCATGTTCACCCTTTTTACTTTCAACCCGTCGGTTACTGTGAATCGATATCTTTAAGATCGCCTTCAATCGCCTGCGCGTTGGGGTTCTCATTCGGAGAAAGTTTACCGCCGTTGGCGATAAAGTCGTGACGCTGGAAGTAGGCTTCACGCATTAAGATATACGGATCGGAGGACTGACGAAGCAAGCCGTCTGAATCCAGCAGCTGCGCGCGTGTTTCAACGCCCTCAACCATCCATTTACCAATAGACATCGGCCATGTCAGCCAGGAAAGAACCGGATACAAGTCATCAGCCATATCCCCCCCTTCATCACGCAGGGTGAAGCTGCCGTAGAAAGGCAGTTGCACATATGGACCATAGCCGACGCCATAGTGACCCAGCGTGCTACCGAAGCGTGCAGGCTCAACGCGCTGCAGTTTCGGATTCGCCATCCCGGCCACATCAACCAGGCCCCCCATCCCAAGGATGGTGTTCAAGAAGAAACGCGTAAAGTGCACCATTCCTTTATAGGGATCGCCTTTCAGGAAGGAGTTCACCATTACCGCTGGCTCTTCAAGGTTGCTGGTAAAATTACTCAGACCATTACGCGCAGGCTGCGGAACATAATCACGCCACGCCACCGCGACCGGGCGAAGAACATAGGGATCGACAACATTAAAGTTGAAGTTGAACATAGTACGGTTAAAGCCTTCAAGCGGATCTGAACGCCCCTGTGGTTGATCGCCAGAATTAGAACTGGCGCACCCCACCAGCAATGTGGCGCCAAGCGCAAGCGCCGACAGGCGAAAATTCATAGGTGTCTCCCTGTTAAATTTAGCTATCGCTGGGGGTTATCGGGGGACAGCTGCCTCCATTAAGATATCGCCCGTAAGCATGTGCCTGCTTTCAGCATAGCCTTTTTTAGCATCATTGTTGATGTCCCGATTCTATACACATTTTGCAATTTCCGTATTGCTAATCTTGTCATTGCGAAGAATTTAGGAGCTTATCCGACCCAAACAGCCGAAACCGCTCTACGATTATAATAAAGACCCGTCGTTGAGGAAAAGTGATGAAGCCGCAAACTCACCATGATAGTGAAGATGTTGAGGTAGAAAGTGATGAAAAACAGAATGGTGAAGAAATTGAGGTTGATGAAGAACGGCTGCCTTCACAAGCAATGGCCACCCATGAAGTGATTCGTCAGGAGGGTGAGAAAGAGCTTGAGCGCGATGCTATGGCGCTACTCTGGTCAGCGATTGCCGCCGGGCTTTCAATGGGGGCTTCGCTGGTCGCCAAAGGTATCTTCCATGTTCATCTTAGCGAACTTCCCGGCGGTTTTTTGCTGGAAAATCTCGGCTACACCTTTGGTTTTGTAATCGTCATCCTCGCTCGCCAACAGCTGTTTACCGAGAACACCGTCACCGCCGTCCTGCCGATTATGCACAAACCCACGCTCGGCAATATTGGCCTGCTGCTGCGTCTATGGGGAGTCGTGCTGGCCGGTAACCTGATAGGGACTGCGATCGCAGCATGGGCGTTTGATGTGATGCCTGTTTTTGATGAGCCCACTCGCGAGGCTTTTCTCAAAATTAGCCTGAAGGTGATGCAAAATCCCCCGCTGGAGATGTTTACCAATGCGATTATTTCCGGCTGGCTGGTCGCAACAATGGTGTGGATGTTCCCTGCCGCAGGTTCCGCAAAGATTGTCGTCATCATTCTGATGACCTGGCTTATCGCCCTGGCGGACACCACGCATATTGTGGTTGGCAGCGTCGAGATTTTCTACCTGGTATTTAACGGAACGCTGCCGTGGCAGGAATTTATCTGGCCTTTTGCTCTGCCAACACTTGCCGGCAACATATGCGGCGGGACCTTTATTTTCGCTTTATTAAGCCATGCGCAGATCCGCAATGACATGAGTCACGAGAAGAAGGCTCGTGCAGCCGAAGAGGCAAAAAAGCGCTAAGTGGCTATAGATTAAGCAGTTGGCCCGCGCAAGCTTAACGTGCGCCGAAAATAACGCTATAATCCCGGCGCTTTGTCCCCTTAGTTAAATGGATATAACGAGCCCCTCCTAAGGGCTAGTTGCAGGTTCGATTCCTGCAGGGGACACTTTTGAGTCGTTCGGCTCAGTTCGCAAAATCCCTTGAGTATCACTACCGCAGAAAAAACGTTAAGATCGAATCATCTGAATCACAGAGGTTTATCAATCCCGGCATAGATCTCATCAAGTTGCTGTAATCGGCCTTCATATGATTTTGTCAAACAGCTGATATCGCTACCACACTTCTGCCGGCTATGGAGCCATGCTTTTTGTGCATCTATCATCCTACCGCGCGTCCCCATTGGAAAAAGCCCCCGCAGGAACTGATACTTCGTTGCCATCGCAACATCCATATCGTTCAGGCTCCGGTCAGCACAGATAGCCTTCTCATCCGCCTGCATCGCTTTCTGACAATCAAAACTGGCTGAGTACCCCGCTAACGGATACAGCACAGCAATAGCCATCAGCACTTCTCTTATCTTCATATACGCTCCATTTCCGCACTCCCGCCATTTGTACACCCCGTTTATGACGAGTGCCCTTGCATAAGCCCAACGTATGCTTTTGACACACTGATGCTCTGAACTATCCGTGCTGTCAGTGAATAAACTTAATCTATCTTACGGCTCCGATCGGATAAGTCGCCCTCCTTTTTACCCCGATGATGAAGCGGCCTACAGCATGACTGAATTAGCAGTCTGGATGACATCAACACTGCTTACCGGGGAGGGTGAATATTTTGTTACCGTAGCCTTCTTCAGAATCATCCCGCGCAACAGGTCCCATCTTTAAATTTTATTCCATTAAAATCAAAAAGATAAATAAAACCCCATCATTCACAGTAGTTATCATTGTTTATTGTTTCCTGCCGTTACGATTCGCAAAACAATCCCAGTAGATAAATCTTTAGCGTCACGTATTCTTCGCGCTGCCGGATGCGCTGAACCGCGATTGTTTCAGCATCAGCGCTGCTTAAAAGCAGCGCGTCCGGCGGTTTATGGCGGATGAGAAGTTACCCTCTCAGCGATCCGCGACTTCACGGGGCAGGATGTCTGCAACATGGATAGGGTTCTATGCAGGACTTGCGGACAGCCTTTTGCCCTCCCTGATTTGATTATTTGGATAGATATGATGAAAAAAATCGCAATGGCGCTGGGCATCTGTGCACTTATGGCTTGTGGCGCTGCGAGCGCGGCAAACGGTCAGGTCGTTTCAAAGGCTAAATCAGCCTGCCAGGACAACCCAACGCAGTGCGCCCAGGCAAAGTCAACGGCAAAAGCCGATGCGCAGAAAGAAGCAAAAGCAGCCAAAGACGCTTGTGCAAAAAACCAGGCTGCCTGCGATAACGGGCTTTGTTGAATAAATCGAACTTTTGCTGAGTTGAAGGATCAGATCACGTATCT